>JAABVA010000624.1_pt1 | contig 43580 bp, 55 predicted proteins | sample 5560331 | NCBI WGS metagenome assembly JAABVA01 (sample SAMN12812661, study PRJNA571458) | rock metagenome | isolation source: Antarctica rocks | place: Antarctica: Victoria Land, Mt New Zealand sud | collected 2016-01-07 | reverse complement strand
TGAGCTGCCGCGCGACCTTGCCGGCGACCTCCTCGTTCGTCACCGCGGCGAGCGCCATCCGAAGGGTTGCCGAGCGCACCGTGTCACGGCTGCGGATGGCGTCGGTGAGGTGGGACTGGAGGGTCTGTTTCAAGGCGCTCATGGCCAGAGTCTCTCAGCTGCGGCAATCGCAGCTGCCCGTTGGCCGCGACCTCGACGACCGTGCCCGGGATCGGCCCGCGGCCGCTTCCGTGGAAGGATGAGCCGGTGAACGCGCTCACCCGGACCGGGCTGACCCTGGCCGCTGTCGGTGTCGGCGGCATCGGCTACGCGTCGCTCGTCGAGCGCAACGCGTTCGTGGTGCGACGTCGGAGCGTCCCCGTGCTGCCTCGCGGCCGGCGTCCGCTGAGGGTGCTGCACATCACCGACCTGCACCTCATGCCCGGCCAGCGCCGCAAGGCGGCATGGGTCAGCGCACTCGCGGGTCTGCGCCCGGACCTGGTCATCAACACCGGCGACAACCTGGCGCACCCGGAAGCCGTGCCCGTTGCGCTGGAGGCGTTCGGGCCGCTCTTCGACGTCCCCGGAGTGTTCGTCCTCGGGTCGAACGACTACCTCGCCCCGACGTTCAAGAACCCGCTGTTCTACCTCATGCCGCAGCTCAGCCGCCGCCGCCCGACTCCCTCCGCCCACCTCCCGACCGACGACCTCGTCAAGGGGATGCTCGACGGCGGATGGGTCGACCTGACCAACGCCCGGGCTCACCTGGAGGTGCGCGGGGAGCCGGTCGAGCTCGTCGGGGTGGACGACCCGCACCTCGACCGCGACCGCTATGACCTCGTCCAAGGGCCGGCAGACCCTGCGGCGCTGTTGACGATCGGCGTGACTCACGCGCCCTACCAGCGCGTCCTCGACGGGATGACGGCCGATGGGGCCGGTCTCGTCGTCGCCGGACACACCCACGGCGGCCAGCTGTGCGTCCCCGGCTACGGCGCACTGGTGACCAACTGCGACCTCGACCCGGGCCGGGTCAAGGGGGTGTCGAGGTGGTGGCCGGGGGCGGGCGGCGATCTGTCTGCCGAGCCGCCTGATGACGCCGCGTGGCTCGAGGTCTCGGCGGGCTTGGGGACATCGCCCTACGCGCCCTTGCGCTTCTCCTGCCGACCCGAGGCGACGCTGTTGACCTTGGAGCCGGTCGCCTGAGCCGTCTCGACCGTCGGGTGTGCCGGGCGGTCCGGTATGCCGGGCGGTCCGGTATGCCGGGTGGTCCGGTATGCCGGGTGGTCCGGTCGTGCGTCGTGCCTGCACGGCTCGTGGGTCGCGGGTCAGGTGTCTGTCGAACTCGTGGAACCGACCCTGCGTCCGTTGGCCCGACGAGGGATCCGATTGGGTCGTCCCGGGGTGGCTCGGCTATCCTCGGTCTTCGCTGCCAGCGTCCCGTCTCGGGCCGGGCAGGGACAGCCACGGGGTGTGGCGCAGCTTGGTAGCGCGCTTCGTTCGGGACGAAGAGGCCGCAGGTTCAAATCCTGTCACCCCGACCAACGTTTCCGCAGGTCACAGGCCCTGTCCCGCCCGGGACGGGGCCTTCCTTGTGGCCCTGCAAGCAGCAAAGTACAGCAGTGGGTGTCATTTGAGGCTCTCCCCCAGGCGTCGAAGGGCCTCGCGGGTCGCGGCCGAGCTGGCATTCGCGTAGATCTCCATCGTGACCGCCAGGTCGGCATGCCGCAGGATCCGCATGATCACCCGCGGGTGCACATCAAGGTCCACGAGGAGCGTCGCGCAGGTCCGGCGCGCATCATGGACGGTCAACCGTCGGACGCCGGCTGCCTCGCACCGAGCAGTGAAACGCCGGTTCATCGTCCGCGGGTCGATGGGCGTGCCATATCTGCCGGTGAAGACCAGGTGTGGCCCCTCGTCAAGCCCGCGCCAGGCCTCACCCACCTCAGCGCGGTCCTTGTCCTGCTGCTCACCCCGGAGCTGCAGGGACGCCGCGACCAGATCGGGCATCGGCAAGGTGGCGTCGGATGCCTCACTCTTCGTCCGGCGGTGCAGCAGCTGCCGCTTGACCCGTTGCAGCTGGTGGTCGATGACCACCTCGCCGTGAGCCACGTCGACGGCCCCCCACGTCAGCCCGAGGACCTCTCCCTTGCGAAGCCCGAGGACGAGCACGAGGACGAAGGCCCCGTAGAGCGTGTCGTTGTCGTGCCTGGCAGACTCGAGGAACCGGCGGGCCTCATCGCTGGTCCACGCCCTCACCTTGCGAGGGCGAAGAGTCGGCGCCTTGACCAGTGCGGCCACATTGCGTTCGACAAGCTCCTCCCTCATCGCGTTCGATAGGGCGGACCGGAGGACCGTCCGAGCGTCCTTGATCGTCCGACCCGACGCGTAGCTGTGGCAGCATTTGCCCTTGGCGCAGCACCTTGTCAATGCCTGGTCCCGCTGAGCCCGCTTCTGGTCCTTGCCCTGGGCGCAGCACTGGCACTCGGACTGGAGCTGGTTGAACCACGACTGGACGTCCCGAACCTTCAGCCGATCGAGCCGAAGGTGTCCCAGCCCCGGCTCGAGGTAGAGCCGGACGAGGGTTTCGTACGTCGACGCCGTCAGCGGCGCGAGGTTGGGCTCGACCACCTCCTCGAGCCAGCGATGGAGGTACTGCCCAACGGTGGGGACTTTGGTGGCGATGGGACCCCGTCGAGCCTTGGCCTGCAAGGCAATCCAGTCACGGTGAACGTCCTCTCGCGTCTTTCCGTAGACGTACTTGCGCACCCGACGACCAGCCGGCGTCGTGATCCACACGTAGGCGGCGAACCCATTTCGGTAGGGATAGATCGAGTTCTCCCCGTTGGGGCGAGTCCGCTTGGCTGTCATACGAACTCGCGATCAGCCTCGGCAGCTCGACGAGCGATGTACTCGTCGACCCACTCGGGCAGGATGCGTCGCGAACCGCCGTCCTTCAAGGACTTCAGATCCCGTTGGATGACGAGCATCCAGACTTTCGACTCGCCGTAGCCGAGCATCTCGGCAACCTCTTTCACGGTGTACCACTTCTTCGTCAAAGCTCCTCCCTCACTCGAATCGAACGTTTCCGTTGTCTGCGCCTTCGGCACGCTCCCGCGCTCTCGCGGCTGCCGCCATGGCCAGCTGGGTGTCCTCGTCGGTGGGCCAGCCGGTGCCGGCGAAGCGCCAGCTGCCGACGACGAGGGTGGTCTCGTCCTCGTCTGCCCGGTCGAGGAGCGCGACGTCGACGGTCCGGTGGGGTTTGCGTGCCTTGGCTCGTTGGAAGCGCCGGCGGGCGCCGCGGATCCGGGTGAGGGTGGTGGAGTAGCGGCGGGACTTGGAGGCGAAGTGGCCGCGGAAGCCGAGCATGTGCCCCCACTTGTGGAGGAGTGCGTAGGGGTTGTCGAACGGCCCTCCGGGTGGGTAGAGGTCGTCGGCCCCGTCCGCCAGCCGCAGCACGCTCCGCCGGAGCCGGGAGAGGTGGGCGTTGGGGGTACGCCGGTCGCCGGGGTCGAGGTCGGCGGCCGACTTGGTTGAGTACTTGGCGATGTAGGCGGCGACCGTCTCGGGGTGGATCGGCCCGACCAGGTCATCCCGCCCCGCGCGGACGTGGATCGGCCGGGCGTCGACCTGGGTTCCGAAGGTCAGTCGGTGGTCAGGGCCGTGCCGGTAGGCCGAAGGTGCGTCGAACTCGACCCGGCCGGCGGCGTCGTGCACTCGGTCGGCGAGCCAGCCGGATTCCACGTCGATGTGGGGCGGCGGAAACGGCTGGTCGTCGTCGGGAGGTCCGTCGAGCCGGATGATTGCGTGGAAGTGGATGATGCCGCGTTGCTGGTACTCGCCGACCTTGGCGAAGGAGACTCGGACCAGCTTTCGAGCCACCTTCTGGGAGACGTCGAGCGCTTTGGCGATGGCCCGGGGCAAGGCGATGGTGAACCGACGCCAGAGCTCGGGCGCCCACCACTGCCAGACCACGTGCCCTTCGTAGTCGTAGCACTGGACGCAGAACGGCTGTCCAAGAATGAGATCACCGGGCTGGTGCACGGCCATGCAGGACAGGTTGATCCCGTGCGGGCAGCGTTCACCGCGCGAGCGTGGCCGACACCGACGAGACGTGGAGCCCGGGCGTTTCACCGCGTGGACCGGCCCGAACGATGGGGCGGTCAGCGTGGCGAACACCATCGGGTGGGTGACCACCGACGTCGGGATGCCCTTGTCCCCGCCTGCTGCTCCGGCTCGCAGTAGGTGCCACATGTCGGCGCCGTACTCCCGGGAGCAGGGTGCACAGGCCGAGGCCCGGCGGTTGCCGCACTTGACGTAGAGGACCCCGTCGGGCAGCTCGGCGGAGTCCACGCTCGAGAGGATGACTCCAGTGGCGCGGTCGATGGTGTGGGACTGGCCAGTGAGCTTGACTGGGTGGTGACAGTGCCCGACCCGGGCAGACCGCTCGCCGCCGGGGTCGTGGTCCTCGCGGCGCATTCCACCCGAGTCGGAATGGAATATCGGCTCTCCCTGGATCTCCGGTTCCAAAGGCGCGAGGGACATCAGGCTGCCTTCCCTCTCTTCAGGTGCCGCTGCTCAGCAAGGACGGAGGCGAGGACGGTCGAGAGGGGGACACCGGTGTGCAGTCGAGCGACGAGGGGTCGGCGCTGGATGTGGCTCAGGCCTCCCCAGACACCGAACTCCTCCCCGAAGAGGAGCCCCGCGGCAAGGCACTCCCGCCGCACCGGCCAGCCCTCGCAGAGCTGGACCGCGAGCCGGCTCCGGGCACTGGTGGGCTTGGCGAACCACCACTCGAATTCGCGGCTGCGGCAGGTCGCGGCCAGCCTCCATTCTCCGTGGGCCAGCTCGCGAGCCGACGGCGCACCCGTCAGGTCGAACGGGAGCGCGATTCCGTAGGCGGGACCTGCCCGGCCTGCGGCACTGGAGGACTTGAAGGCCATCATGACTGGACCTGCAAGGTCGTCGCCCCGTCGGTGCCCCACTCGACGAGTACCTGCCAGACGTGCCGGGACCAGGAACCCATACGGGCGAGGTCGATCGGGAAGGGCTGCCCCGCGGTCAGGGCGGCAACGAGCCGAGCAAGGCGGTACTCGGTGGAGGAGTAGCCATCGAGGTGGATCCGGTCAGCGGCGGTCTTCCAGTCGAGCACGACATCGCTGAACGGGGCTCCGACCTCGTTGCCGGCTTCGTCGAGGTGTGGCGTGAACTCTTCAGCCAGGTAGCAGGCAAAGTAGCCCCGGACCCGAGGTGACGCGTCGAGCAGCCGTGCCGCAGCGAGCCAGTCCTCGTTCCTGGCGCCCGCCCAGTACTCCTGCCACAGGGCGGTCTCGGTGCCCGTCATGCGGCACCCCCTTGCAGGTCGGCCTCGAGCTCGGCGAGGACGTCGTCGAGCGGTGCTGAGGCGGCGCGGGCGAGGTCGTCGATATTCGTGTCGTTCAGGTACGCGGACCGAACGCGCTTGAGCTGCCGGGTGCCCAGGGTGCGGACGTACGCGACGCCGGGCGTGAGCTCGCTGATGTGGTCGGCCCTGGCGCCCCGGTCTCGTGCGCCGTCGCCCAAGACCATGTCGACCTGGATCGGGTTGTCGAGGCGCAGCGCGATCCGGGTGGGGAAGAGGTCACGCCAGCCGACGACGTCCTTTCCGGGATCCTGGACGGCGGAGACGACGGTGACGCCACAAGCCCGCCCTTGGGTCAGGAGTAGGCCCAGCGCTTGGTCGAAACGAGACATGATCTTGCGCTCGGCGAACGCGGTGAGGGTGGCGAGCTCATCCACGACGAGGACGATGTGCGGTGAGCCTGTGTTCGCGTCGTGGACACGGCGACCCGCGGCGGCCAGCTCCCGGGCTCGAGTGTCCTTGAGGTCGACGAGCTCCTCGACGAGCTGGCACATGCGTTCGGGATCGGTGTCCTCGAATCGGGCGAACAGACCGCGGCCGGGCCCGAGCTCCATGCCGCCCCTGGGGTCGACCGCCCAGACCTGCACGGACCCGTCGCGGATTCGTCCGGACAGAGCGCACAGCAGGGACCAGAGCACGGAGCTCTTGCCGGAACCCGTGGCGCCGGCGAGCAGGAGGTGGGTGCCACGGACAGCGATCGTCCACACGGTTCCGTCCTCATGCCGCCCGATCGAAACCTGGTCCAGGTCGACATCGTCATTGCTCGGAAGCGGCTGCACCATGGCGGCCAGCAGGTCGCGACGATGCAGCTCGAGCCAGACGAACCCCGGTCGATCGGCCACGACGCGACACTCACGGACTCGGAAGGCGTGTGCCAGGCCCTCGCAGGCTGCCTCGACGTCGCCGGTGGTCAATCCGGCAGGTAGGCGCACCCTGAGCCGCAGCAGCCCCGGGGTGGCCTTGATGCGTCCCAGCCCGGCGACCTCGCGATCCACCTGCGAACCCGACTCACCGGCATACGAGTGGCCAACCAGACCGTGTCGTGCCGCGATGTGGGCCCACCGCGTTCGATAGAGGCCACCCAACGTCATGGCGACCGCGGGAAAAGCCACGGCGCGGTTGAACGAACCGGGTAGCGTGGCCCGCCAGATCAGGAGGGTGACGACCAAGCCGGCACAGACGGCGACCGCGGCAATGCGACCGTGCCAGTGAAGGGTTGCCCAGACTCCGGCGGCGCCGAGCAGCGGGATGGGGTTCCCGACTACTGCGACCAGGAGCCGCCAGGCCAGAACCGCGATCGTGGCGATGATCTCCGACAGGCCTTCCAGGAGGTCGTCAACGAGGCTGTCGGTCTGTGCCGGCTTGCTCGTCATGTCAGTACACCTCCTTCGATGCCTCGAACTGGGCGAAGGACAGGCCCTCGCTGGCTTCACGAAGCGCGCTCTCGGCCAGGCTCATCGCCTCGTCGATGTGCACCATGGGGCCCTCGTGGACCTTCTGCCGAAAGTGGATGAGCTCCTCGTGCAGGGTGACGCTCTCCCGGTAGAGGCGATGTAGTGCCTCTGGGAGATCCCTTGGTGGCACCCGCAGGGCCTCGGCCCATTCGGTGACCTTTCCGCCGCGCATCTCAACCCACCTCCAGTCGCCACAAGGTCCGAATCTCGGTCAGCCGCGCAAGGACGATCCGCTGGCCGGCAACCGCGTGCTGGACACCCAGGAGCAGGTCGACGTCCGGTGCGTTACGGAAGCGCTCCTCCTGCCGGCCGAGCTGGCCGCTGAGGCCGTCGGCGGTTGCTTCGGCAGCGCCGAAAGCCAGACCAAGGTCGAAGAGGGACAAGCCAGTCGAGGCTGCCCACTCCCGCAGGTCGATGGGGGCCATCTCAGACCGCCACCTTTCCCGCCTCGGTCACCGAGCACTCCAGTGACGCAACGACCTCTCCGAGCACCCGACCAGCGACAGCGAGCTGCAGCACCAGCTCCTCGTCGGGGGCGTTCCTCAGACCGGCCCACGCCTTGACCACGTCATCTCGAAGGGCGTTGACCTGACGGACCCGGAACCGCAGCACGGTGGGCACCTCATCGATCGAGACCCCGAGAGTCTCACTCCACGCGACCAGGTCGGCGACCTTCATCTCAGGCCACCGCCTTCGAAGCCTGGCCGGCCTTCGCCTTGTCAGCGTCCGACTGGGACGGCGCCGCAGCCGGGGCCTCACCGACGGCCTTCGGTCCGCGCATCCCTTCGGCGCGGAAGGACCACGCGATCCGGGAGAAGTCCTCCCCGACCTTCTCGACGTACGGCAGTGCCGTCATGCCCTCGAAGATCACCGGGGTGAAAGGCGACTCCGAGTCGTTCGACGGTGGGACCGGCTGGACCTTGGCCGCGAACTTGATCGAGAGGGTCTTGCTGGCGCGCTTCGCCTCAGGGTCGGCGTCGATGACGTCCACCTGCCACATCAGCAACCCGGTGTCCTTGTCCGTCGCCTGGTACTTCATCTCACGCGTCGACCGGTCGAAGTCGACGACCTGGCTCACCTGACCGACCAGGAACGCTCCATAGGGGAACACGTCGTCGTGGGTGACCTTCATCCGCTTGGAAAGTGCCATCGCTCTGCCCTCCGTTGTCATTGAGCCCGAGTGGCTCCCTGCCATGGGACCGTTATCCACAGGGACGGCATCACCACCGTGCGGGACTTCTCGGGACGTCCTACACTCTTTTAAACGTCCGAGAAACCGTCCCGGGGGACACCATGACGAACGAGCGACTACGTAGCGCGATCCATTCGGCGGGGCTGAGCATCGACCTGCTCAGCGACCGTGCCGGGGTCGACCCGAAGACCGTGGAGCGGTGGATCTCGAAAGACCGGGTCCCACATCGAACTCATCGAGATGTCCTGACTCGGCTTCTGGGCAAGCCGGAAGGATTTCTTTGGCCATCAACGGAATCCGAGGCAAGGACTCAGTCCGCAAGCGCAGCGGAGTTCGCCGGACTGCATGTCAGCCGAGGCGGCATACCCGCGGGCACGTGGACGTCTCTTCTCGATCAGGCCAGCGAGAGCATCGACCTGCTGGCCTATTCCGCGAGCTTCCTTCACGACTCCGTGGACAACTACGGCGAGAAGTTGCTGGAGAAGGCCGAGTCTGGCGTGCAGGTCCGACTCTGCTTCGCGGACCCCGCCTCCGAGTCCGTCATCCGACGAGGTGAGGAGGAAGGCATCGGTCATCTGCTCGGGGCTCGTTGCGAGCTCACCTGGACCTACTGTTCACCGCTTCTCCAGAGCAGAGGGGTCAAGGCACGCAAACACGATGACACTGTCTACGCCTCGATCTTCCGCTTCGACGAAGTCCTGCTCGCAAACATCCACAGCCTCGGGACTCCAGCCAGCCACGCACCAGTCCTTCAGATCCACCGGGTGGCAGGCGGCCGGCTCTTCTCGACGTACATGCAGAGCTTTGAGCGAACCTGGGACCGTGCAACGGATGTGGTCGGGGAGCAGGTCGCCTAGGGTCGGTCTATGGCTCGAATCGACTACATCGATGACCCCAGTGCGCCCAAGGCCAACAGCGTTGTCCCCTCCGTGGTAGCCGTGGTCGAGGACAATGACGGCCGGATCCTGATGATCCACAAGACCGACAACGACCTCTGGGCACTGCCTGGCGGTGGTCATGACATCGGTGAGTCCATCCGGGATACCGTCGTTCGAGAGGTCCGCGAAGAGACCGGCTACGACGTTGAGGTCACCAACATCATTGGCACCTATACCAACCCGAACCACGTCATGGCCTACGACGACGGCGAGGTCAGACAGCAATTCTCAATCGCCTTCAGCGCCAAGCTCGTTGGCGGTGCTTCCCGCACGAGCGAGGAAAGCAGGGAAGTCGCTTGGGTCACGTCCGCTGACCTCGACACCCTGCAGATCCATCCTTCAATGAGGATGCGGATCCAGCACCACCTAGATCGGCGGCCGAGTCCCTACATTGGCTAGGCCGAGGCGCTCGGCGGCCCGCTCGGCTGACTGGATGAGCGACGACCGAGACCTCGTCACCGCACGATGCACGGGGTCATCAGCCGGGTACCGAGCAAGGATCTCGTCCAGGCGCGACTCCACCGAGACCCGTTCACCTGTCGGACCAACTGCCAGGTCGACCAACGTGAGCATGTCCAGTTGGTCCGGGTCTGGCTCGGGGAACTTAGCGAGCTCAACGACGAGCTTTCGCTCCTCCGCCTCGAAACTGGCGCCTGAATGGTAGGCGACGAGCGCCACGACCCCTTCAGGAACTCCCTGACTGCGAAGCCATCTGGCGCCGTCGATGGGATGGAACCCGGTTTGAGTTAGCTCGGGCGCGTAACCAACGTCATGAAGCCAAGCGGCAGCCACCACAGCGTCGGAAAGTCCCAGATCTTTATCCCTCAACTGGGTCGCCAACTCAGCGACGCCCCGGACATGCAACCAGCGGTCACCGGCGTCTCCAATACAGGACTCCGCCATGGCGCGACTTTCAGTGCTGGACCAACCCATTCGCCCACATTAACCAGCAAGGGCAGCAGTGTCGCGCTTGGGCAACCATCAAGAGGAGAATGCTTGATCACGGCTGGCCAGTCTAGTCTACGAAGACCCGGCGCCCGTGATTAGGAGACCGTGGCGGTCCCGTGGCTGTCCGGCGTCGACTTTGCGACTGGACGACTCCCTCATCTGAACGAGCAACTGGACCGCGAAGCCGATACCGGCACCCGGACGGCGGCAGAAGCGGAAGCACTCGTCCGGCAGAGTCCGGCGATCGACCCCCGGCAATGCGGACGTTCCGCGCGGTCCGGCGCCACGGGGACGTTCGACCTGCGGCACGGTCCCTGCGGACTAGGCCCGAACTAATCGCCTCCCGGGGTGGGCGGTTCGGACGTGCGCTCCTGCCACGGCCATCGCCCGGTGATCTCCAGCTCGAGCGAGAAGCTGAGGAAAGTCCGGATGATCACGATCAGCGCAAGGACTGCAACGCTGGCCAACGTCGGGGTCACTGCCACCGTACGGATGATGTCCGCGGCGACCAGCAGCTCGAGGCCCAGCAGGATCGAACGCCCGAGGTGACGACGGAACATCGGGTAGATCCCGGGTTGGTGCGCCACGCCGGCGCGGGCAGCGGCCACCACCGCCGCCACGGCGCCCACCACGATCACCGCTACGCCAACGCCATCAACGAGGGTGCCGACACCGTCCACGACCTCGGTGAACGTCATCGCCGATTCACCCCGCGTCCCTGTCCTCAGGCCGGGTTGAGCGGCTCGACCGGCTCGACCGGAGGATCCTCCAGACCCGACGACGTCTCAGAGACGTTGTCCACGACTGACTCGTCAGGACTGTTCGAGCCGGCGGAGCCGCGGTCCCCGTCCCGCGGCTGGGTCATCGTATCGATGCTCTCCTCGTCTTTCATGCCCTGATCTTGCCAGTCAGCCGTGTTGCCGCATCACACATCGACCACCGTCATGTCCGTGCGTTGCCGCCTTCGTCGCCTCGTATGCCGATCTGGCGTGAGCGCCCCTGTGTGTCAGCCCTTGGGCGGGTTCGGGTCGTTGCCGTAAGAGTTCTTTTCCCCAATGGTGCCGTCTAATTTGCTGATGGTGTGCTTTACCTCGCGCTCCTGCGCCATCTTCCTCCCAACAGCGGTTTGCTCCGCCTTGGTGCCGCCGGTATGCGCGGCGCGCGCTGCCTTCGACCTTCGACTTCCATGCTCCGTCTTCGTTGTATGTGCTTATGTCGCCCTTGGCCATATCCAGACTCCCTCACTCCAGGGCGGCCTTGTGCCGCGCCGTTCGACTATGACACCTGAGGGCGACCCACGAGGCGCGACACGACTATGCGCGGCTCGCCACTTGGGTAAGACGCGCTGCACGAACGCCGGCATGAGCGCTCATTCGACCTGCGGCATGTGGGTGCATTGTTTCGAGCCCGTGACGGCCGGGTTAGCGGCTCCAGGGGTCTTCTGGTCGTCGTCCTGGTCGGAATCCGAAGTGTTCAACCATGGCGACCGCTTCGGGGAAGTGGTCGGCTAGTGCTTCGGGCACATGGGCGTCGCTGCCGAACGTGATCGTGCGTCCGCCTTCCTCGCTCCACCACTGGGGGATCCACGGCTGGAGCCGGCGCGTGTTCATCTCCAGGGAGAGTCCCGCGGAGGCGATGGTGCGCATGGCCTCGCGAAAGCCGCCCTCGAATCGTCTGGGATCGAAGGGGCCGGCGTCCTCTGTCGGCCAGGAACGGATCGCGTAGTCGATGTGGGTGAACGTCTCGAAGGCGTCCGAACCAGCCAGCATCCGCGGGATCTCGGCCAGGTACGCCCAGATGACCTTGTCGGGTGGCCAGAGACGGTACAACGTGGTCGGTTCGCTGCGGTCCTTACCGTTGGGCAGGGTGTGCAGTGACCCGTTGACCCGGTCCAGCTCGGACAGGTCGAGCAACAGGGCCGCGTGCGCGTCCCACAGCTGGGGTTGGCCGTATTCCACGCCAGTGAGGATGCGCAGGCCTGGGAAGGTATGTCGGCACCGTCCTATGCAGTCCAGATACCCGGCCACGTCCAAGCGTGGGGGTCGAAGGATCCCGTCCGGGCCGATGAGTGGGCGGAGGTGATCAACCACGTCCCGTGGTTCGGCACGCCACCGGTCCTCGAAGTCCAGGTGCTCGGTGAAGACCACGGCTGGTAGCCCGATCTTCTCAGCACGAGCGCAGGTCCGTTCCATCGTCCCCTTGGCGGCAGAGGTCGGGCCGCCGGTGTCCACGACCATTCGCTGTGCACGTGACAGTCAGCAGGAAGAGTCACCTGCCGATGGTCCCACCCTCCGCTCGAACGCCCAACCAGCCCACTCCCTGGGCTCACGACGACGCCGCGGCCGCTCCTCAACCCGCCCTCCGAGCGGCATGGTCGGACGTCCCGTCCGCGGCATGGTCGGACGTCCCGTCCGCGGCAGATCCGGTAGGGCTGCTGCGCGGGCAAATCAGTGCGGTGCCGATGCGCGGCTTGAGCGGATGATCGGCGTGGCTGCTAAACAATGAGTCAGACACCTACCAGCATTCGCTGCATGGCTGACGTAGAACGCGCGCACCGCAGGAAAGGGCGAGCTAGTGGTCGCGCCCGTAAGTTCGTCGAGGGTCATGCTGCTTGGTGGGTCCGGGATTCCGGGTCGTGGTCGGTTAGTCGTTTGAGGTAGGCGTTGAGGTCGGCTCGGGTGTAGGTCCAGTCGAAGGGCTCGGCGGTGGCGTTGTAGCGGTCCTGGAATGCCGTGATCCGTTCGGCGAGCTCGTCGAGGTCTCGGAAGTTGTTGGGACTGATGGCTTTACGCTGCAGGATTGAGAAGTAGATCTCCACCTGGTTCAGCCAGGACGCGTGCACGGGTAGGTGGACCAGGGTCGCGGTCGGCCACGCCGTCTGCATCCGTTCGATGGAGCGGGCCCCGTTGTGGGAGGAGCCGTTGTCCACGACCCAGAACACCCGCCGGGCCGAGGCGTACGGCTGGGTGGTCATCACCTGGGTGACCAGGTCGGTGAAGGGCTCGATCCCGGTCGTGGGCGCGGTGGCGCCGATCACCTGGGCGCGGTGCACGTCGTAGGCGGCGAAGTAGGCCAAGGTGCCGCCACGGGTGTACTCGAACTCGACCCGGCGGGTACGCCCCGGTCCGGGTGGCTCTCCGTCGTGGCGCCGTCGCAGGGCTTGGAGCTGGGACTTCTCATCGGCGCTGATCACGTACTCGTCCTGGCCGAGCGGGCGGCCTTGCCACTGGCGGGCGTACAGGTCCAGCGCTCGGGCGGCCTTGACCTCGAACTGGGGGTCGCGGGGGAAGATCCAGGACCGGTGCTGCCACGGCTTGATCGCGTCGGCCGACAGCCACCGCCGTACCGTGCTGGCCGAGATCGCCTCGGCCAGGCCACGGGTAACGACCTCGGCAGCCAGTTCCGCGCCCGACCACCGCGAGAGCGGCACCCCGCTCTCACCCGGCAGGGTGCACGCCAGCGCCTTGACCTGGGCGACCTGAACCGGGGTGAACCGCCGCGGACGCCCGCTGCGGGGCAGGTCCACCAGCCCGGCCAGGCCAGCCGTGGCGAACCGTCTTCGCCACTTGCGGACCGTGTCGAGGTGAACACCCACCTCGGCAGCGATCACCTCGTTATTGCTACCCGCCGCCGCGGCCAACACGATCCGGGCACGGACCACGTCCCGGTGCTCGCTGCGCCCGGCTCGCGCCCGAGCAGTCAGCACCGCGTGGTCGATCGGGCTCAGGACAATCACCAACGCACTCGAAGTTGTCATGAACCACTCTTGCCACCCACCTCTGCGCCGTCCCAGGCCGACACGCCGTCTTTGACTGACCCCGCAACGGTCTTCGACAGAATAAGGGCCGTGCCGAAGATCCCTGACTCCACCAAGTCCTCCCTACACCAGCGACTGAGCACCCGAGCCCGTCAGCGTTGGCCCGCACTGACTGACGTCGCCGTGCGATACCGCGCTGGCTTCGCCTACATCGACGGCGTCCTGGGCGATGGCGAGATCCTGCCGCTGTGCCGGCTGCGCTACGCCGGCTCAGCCCACACCTGGGGCTTCGCGATCTACCGAGCCAGCCACGACGACTACGAAGACTCCTTCCTGCCCACCGGCTCAATGGGTGGCACCGCCGAAGACGCCCTCGACACCGCCTGCGGCCTCTACCTCACCGACCCCACCGCCTGGACCTGAACCCCCGACGAACTTACGGGCGTGACCACTAGTCGCGTCGGCGCGTGGCTGCTTGGAATCGCGACTGCGGTCGCTGCCTCGTCATGGGTGCTAGGCGAAGCGATGCACGAGAAGGACGGCCAGGACTATTGGTCTGTAGCGGTGCCCGGAACCTTAACCGGTGTGGGAACGATTGGGCTCTCCGTGGTAACCGTCGTACTCGCCTACCAGTCAAGTCGGCGTGACGATCGGCTACGACGAGAGGACCGAGAAGCGATCGCAGAGCAACGAATCGCTGACCAGCAGCTCGCCGAGCAAGGTCGCAAGGCGGAAGCCGATGCGCGAGGTAGGCGCGAGGCCTCAAAGGTCTACGGGGGACTGGATTTTCTCAGTAACGATCAGCCTGCGGCACTCATTCGAAATTACGGTGATGACCCGATCTTCATGGTTGCAACCCTTTCCGGAGTGGTCACGTTCACTGGCCCCCCGTCGATGGTGTGGCACACCGCCTGGAACCCCGATTCGGAGTCGCGCGCGATAGTTCCGGCAGGCGGCAAGGCGACGGAGGAGGTCTTCTTGGTTCAGGTAACGAATGACGAAGGAACCCCTTGGGCGAGCCTGCGAGGCACACCGCCCGAGAGTCTCGGCGGGTACACCTCGCAACTCGCGTTCTGCTGGTTAGACGGCGCAGGCAATACCTGGCGACGAGATGGGATAGCGAACAGGCCATACCGGTGGACTCCAACCGGACAGATCGTCGAATGGATGACCACCTTCGGATACACGGTCGCCACCTGACGGGCGACGCAACGTCCGCTCATCGGCATGAGCGATCGTCGGGGATGATCCTTGGGGCAGACCCGGTTGGGGCGGTGATGTTAGGACTCAGCCAAGAGGTACCCGATCGGGACCGTCCGCATCGACGGGTGCCTGTTGTTGTTGGCGTGGACGCTCCAGAGGTACCAGTCGGCCTCGTCGACCACCGCCACAACGACGTCTCCGCTGCGACTGAGGACCGGTTCGCTGATCGCGCGAAGGTCCCTCTCGGCGAAGCCCTCCTCGTCGAGGCAGAGGACTCGGCGACCGACGACAGGCGACACCTCGCTGATCGGAATGGCGAGGGCGAGTCGCTCTGCGGCGGGTGGCACCAGTAGTTGGGCGAACCACCGCTGCTCGGACTTTTTGTCGGCGGCCACCTCTGACATCGGTGAGACCCGCGACGTGACGAAGACGTCGACCCAGGTCCGTGAAACGCCGGCGAGGAATCGAGGAAGCCCGTCTTCCCCGGCGAGGGCTCGGTACCAGTGGGCCTCTTCTTGAAGCCACACGCCCGGCTCTGCGATTCGGTCGTCCTGGTCGCGGAGGTCGACCACCTCCGAGACGACCCGGAGGCCGTCCTTCCAGCCGATCGCTAGGAGCTCCCCCAACTCGTCGTAGCTAGTTATCCAGTAGCGCGCTCTGAGGCCTAGTACCTGTTCCTTGAAGTCCACTGCTCGAATGCGCAGGACCGCCGGAGGGTGGACATCGGGCAGCTCCCACCCGGCCAGCTCAGCGAAGTCCTCGCCGTGGCTCTCCTCAGCAGCGATCAGCTCCTTGAGCTCGAGGTCCTGCTGGTCGTCGTGACCGGAGACGGGTGCGGGGTCGGGGGTCATCCGTGGCTTCCCGCCGCCAACACTGTTGTCGCACCTGGCCTGGTTTGCGAGGGCAAACTCGTCCCTGTAGTAGGGATCGGCGAAGACATTATGGACGACCTCGACGGTCTTGCCGGGTCGGGGCGCATGCAGCATGTCGCCCTGTCTGTCGTAGATACCAACGTGGTGGTAGACGCCGGCTGGGTCGCTTGGTGAGTGGAAGAAGAGTAGGTCCCCAGCGACGAGCTGAGCTCCCTGCGGCAGGTGTGGTGTCGCGGCGGCTTGGGCGTCGGTGACCCGCGGCAAGGTCACGCCGCTCTTGGCCCAGATGAACTGCGTGAGTGACGAGCAGTCGAACCCCACCACCCCTGTCCCGGACCCGAACCCAGTCGACGGCCCGCTCACGGTTCCGCCGCCCCAGCTGTAGGGCGTGCCGAGGTAGGCCATCCCTGCGGCGACGGCGTTTGCTCCGGCGGAACCGTCGGACGTGAAGGCGGAGGAGCACACCGCGGAGAGGACAGCGGAGTTGCTGACGATGTGCTCGGCCTGAGCCTGCCATTGGCTGTAGGCCGCGGGGAAGGCGCTGCGTTGGACCGCCTGGGCGGCTGCAGCGATGGGCATCGTCTCCCAGTTGGGGATCTGGAGCAGGCCGGGCTGGCCACCGCGCCCGCCGGTGAAGAACATGGCTGCGGCGGCGGCTGGGTCGAGCCGTTCGGCGTCAGGGGCCCAGCCGGCTCGCTGCTGAAAGAGTCCGAGACTGTCGCGATCCCCGTAGGTGAGGTTGTGCAGCGACGATTCCTGCAGTGCTGTGGCCACGCCGATGACCCAGCCGTACGGAGGGACGTTGTGCTGCCTCGCCACGGCGACGATGGTCTGCGCGTTCACCAACTGGTCCGGTTGGAGGGCGGCGATCTGCCCGCTGCCAGCAGGGGTGGCGTTGACGCAGCCGTTCGCCGCCGCGGGCACGGTTTGGTTGGAGCCGCCCTGCAGGACGAGGAAGAAGAGCAGACCGGCCACCGCAGCGCCGACGCTCAGGACTGGTGCCCCGATCGCTGCCCAGCGCAGGGCCTTCTTGAGGAGCAGCTTCTTCGCGGCTGACCCGGCGGCTACGAGAAGGGGGACCGGCACGAGATCACCTGGCCGTGGCCGAGCTGGGAGCCAACGACGGCGTCGGTGCGCCGGGAGGCTGGTTGGTCGGCTCGATGTCCGACACCAGCCAGATCTGGTCGCGCAGGACCAGTGTGACGGTCATCGCCCCGCCATCGGTTCCGACCTGGACCAGCGCTTGCTGACCCGATGTGGACAGCTCCAGCCCGGCGTCGACAACACGTGAAGCCGGCACTCTGGCCGGGTCGACGGTGGACAGCGCCGGCAGGTACCCCGTGGTGACGAGGGGCTTGAGACCGGCGCGCCATGTTGCTTGGTCGAGCGTGGTGCGGGTCCAGGCTCGGGTGAACTCGACCGCTACTTGGGTCGGCGTGCTGGTCGCCGCGGGCCTTCCTGTGCTGGTGCCGCTGACAGTAGACGGCTCCGTCGTCGGAACAGGAGCCATCGCAGGAGAAGGGACCGCGGCGCTGGGGGTCGGGGCGGTCGCCTGCACAGTCGAAACCACGGGTTCAGCGCCAGAACTCGACCTCCCGGACGCGGATGCCTGGCCGTTGGTGAGCCGTCCCACGGCCGTGAAGACGACGAGGACGGCGACGACGGTCACGGCGAGGTTTCGCCAGGACCACAGCGGCCACCGGATCCACTGCTCAACTCGGGCAATCATCCGTCGTCACCCTCGTGGATCGCGCTGCCGGTCTCGTCCACCCGGACGTCGCGTTTGGTAACCGGGTCATAGAACCGGGGGCCGATGCCGTCGGAGCGGATCTGGGTCTGGCTGTCGTGCACGGGTGGGGTTGGAGAGGGCACGTCGACGTCGGAGTCGAGGATCCTGCCTTCGATGATCACTCCCTCGAGGACGTCCGGTGGCGAGGGTCGAGCCGAGTCCGGTCGCTGTGACGGTCGGGACTCTCGCAGGGTGCTCGCGACGGGCCGTTCGGCGACCGCGGTCGCGGATCGAGAGGAGACATAGGTCGGGCCGCGCACACCGTCCGGCCGCTCGTTTGCCGGAGACTCGTCCGAGCAGGCTCTCGCGGAACCAGAGCCCCCTATCGCAGCCGGGGCGATGGCGACCGGCGCGGGACGCCTGAAGACCTCGGCCGCGCGATGAGTCACTGGACCGCGTCGGGCCCGGGACGCGCTGGCACCAGCAACATCCGCCTCGCTCGTGGAGCCGTCCTCGTCCTCGGACTTCGCGTCGTCCTCGCCGTCACCCACGGCCCTGCGGGTCACGGCATACCGGCTCGCCATTCGCCCTGCATTCCGCAGAGAGTGCATCCCTCGTTGTCCGGAGGAGAGGCCGACGATGTTGGTCAGGGACAGCAGGGGGAACAGCAGGATGAACGCGACAACCGTCGTGACCAGGCAGAGCACGAGAGCCAGCAGTCCCATGCCGGCGCTGTCGGACTTGGACAGCAGGGCCGAGATGACGGTGGTGTGGACCGCGGAGCCGGCGGCGAACGAGACGACGTTGACGACGGAGGCGCCGGCCATGTTGGCCACCCGGTGCACGATCGCGGACATCGGCGACATGATGCCGAGCACCGCGACGGCGGGGAAGAACATGACGAGGAAGCGGAGCATCACCAGGCCGGCGAACATGAAGATGTCGGCGACGAGCCGAAAGAGGGTGGTGAAGAGCATGGCGAAGAGGGTCATGAACCCGACCCCGCCGCGGCTGTTGGCCTTCCCCTGCAGGGCGAGGTATGCCGTGGGGTCCTGACGTTGGATCTCATCGGCGGTGTCCTTGAAGGTCTGGGCCTTCTGGTCGGTCAGCTGCTGAGCCCTCTGGGGGTCCTGCGCTTGGCGGGTCTCGTCGTAGCTGAATGCGCTGGCCTTGAACAGTGTTGGCCCCCACTTCTGGGCCGCGGGTGAGGTGGACGAGCCGAGCTCTCCTCGCAGCCACGCCTCATAGAGGATCCGGTCGACGAGCAGGCTTCCTTGGGCGTGGGCGGGGTCGGTCGTGCTCGCCAGGTTGGACAGGCCGGCCGTCCCGGCGTTGACCTGGCCGATGCTGCTGGTGACCGCGTCGTCGAAGAATCCGGCGACTCGGGTCGGGTACTGGGTGACCCCGGACAGGACGGCGAGGACGAGCAGGGCCCACGCGGCGGCGCGGGTCACCGTCGACAGGCGCCCCGAGCTGGAGTACCAGAGCAGCAGCGCGACGACCCCAAGCAGGGCGACGCCGCCCCAGGGGCCCCAGACGGCCTGCTTGACCCGGTCGCTGACGGTGGCCACGACCGAGTCCAGCGGAGCCATGTAGGTCTGCGGGTGGGAGACGCGGTTGTGCACGCCGTTCGCCAGGGCGATCCCCCATGTCGCTGCGGAGAGGGACAGGTTGCCGATGAGGGTGTCGGACATGGCGCCGGGGTCGCGGATGTCTCCGCCGCAGCCGAGGTCGTAGGTGTGCCAGGTCAGGCCGGCGTATCCGTACTGGTCGTAAATGCTCGTCGTGGCGTTGGGCACAAACGGGTCAGCGGCTGGGGCCGGCTTGTCTGGTGTCGGGTCGAGGAACCCTGGCAGTCCATCACCTGGCCGTTGTGGAGCCGGGGCGTCCTTGCAGTCGGGGATCCCGGGGATCGAGGACAAGGCGGACGACGGACCGGCGCCGACGAGAAGGACGCCGAGCAGGATGAGCGCCAGCTGGATAACACGTCGCGCTACCGGTCGGCGACAGCCAGTTCGGTGGCTCATGATGCTGCCTCGGCGTCCACAGTCTCGTCCTCAGCGGGTCGCCCCGCCCAGCGAGGCAGCAGAGCTGCCTGGGTTTCCTCGTTCTGTCGCGCCACCCTGTTCCGTGCCTTCTTCGGGTCGGCGGTCGTGCGCAACGCGTCAAGGAGCTCGGGATGGGCGGACATGTCCATCCGGATCCGTTCGATGCCGCCGCTGCCGTCGCTGAAGACGAACTCGCGCGCGCCCCGCTTGCCCTCACGCGACGGCCGGGAGAGGGTGCCGAAGATGGCTTCGTACCCGACGCCCTCGCGGACCCCGGGGAGGAACCGAAGAGCGTCCCGCTGTGCTTCCTCGTCCGTGAGCCGTCCGATGAAGGCGGCGGAGACGAGGTTGGCGAGCTCGAGCTTGATGAGGTCCGAGGGGTTCTGGCTCGCGAGCAGCACCCGGGTGTTGTGCTTGCGGCTGTCGCGTGACGCGCGGTCGATGAACCGGCGGCCAGACCCGAAGGTCGACAGAGCCCACGCCTCGTCGAGGAAGATCCCCTTGCGGGCGTGGACGTCACCGAAGTACATCGACCGTTGGGTGAGCCAGGCGGCGAGGTAGAGCACGCACATGCTGAGGCGTTCGTCGAGGTCCTCACTGAAACTGGTCGATTCGTCGGGCAGCGCGAGCCCGCGAAGGCTGTAGACCGTCAGGAGCGGGTCCTCCTGATGACCGTAGTCGTGGTGGTAGCCCGCGGGGAAAATCAGCCGACCGTGGCTGGTGCGAGCGGCCTCCTTGAGAAAGTCGGCGAGGTAGCCGGCGTGACGCTGAAGCTCGACGTCACCGTCCAGCTGAGCCAGCGCGTCGATGACCAGCGTGCAGGAGGACGTGGCGCTGGCTCCGACCCGGCCGACAGCCCGAAGGAGTGCGACCTCGGTCAGGACGTGGTCCTGGAGCTGCCGCGGGAGCATCGAGCGCAGGACGTTGGAGGTGAGCATCCGCCGTGTCTCTGCTGCATGGTCCTGCGCGGCACGCCAGTCCAGGTCCGTGTCGTAGTGCTCGCGGCGCGGTTCAGCGATGACGCGGTAGGTGTTCAGGATCCCGGGGGGCGCCTCGAGCAGGTCGACCGCGACCGACTGCTCGGCCAGGTCGGGGAGGCCGCACAGCGCGGTGAGCCGTCCGGATGGGTCCAGGACGGTCCACGGGACGCCCTGCATCACGGAGCGGTAGATGATGTTGCCGCCGGCGGTGGACTTGCCGCCGCCGAGTCCAGCGCAGATCACGGCGAGGCCGGACTCCTCGCTGCGTTCCGTCATCTCCCAGGGCTCCCAGGTGACGACCCGGGAGGATGTGCCGGAGGTCTCGCCGAGGTGGATGCCGACCCGGTCCCCGACCTTCGCCGTCGCGGCGGGGACGGCCCCGGCCAACGTGGTGACCGGCATACGGCGTCGGTATGCCGTGGTGCCCAATCGTTCTCCGGGGATGAACTCGCGGGCGACCGCGTACTGGTCGGACGGGCGGGCGATCGTGATCTGCGGGGCGAAGAGCTTGCGGACCTGGCTGGCCCGCTCGAGCGCTTCTTCCTCGGTCGGGGCGGAGACGGCGAGGCGGTACCAGCCTCGGGTGCGGGTGCTCAGTCCGGACAGGCCCATGGAGATCTCGTCCTCGACGGCGAGGGCCTTGTTGGCCTGCCGGTCCAGAGCGCCGGGGGCGGGCTCGGCGTGCTCGAGCTCGTAGTGGTTCTTCTGGGCGCGGATCTTCTGGATGTTGCGCCTCATGGCCGAGCCGACCTTGGCGGAGTCCTCGATGTGGACTCGCCCGGACCACTCGACCGGGAAGCCGAGCTGGTCGGTGCGCTGCATCCACGGGACGCCGCCGGGGATCTCGAGGTCGGTCATCCGTCCGACGGACAGGACGCAGACGTGGCGCTCGACGCGCTGGTCCTCGCGTTCCCCGACGACGCGCAAGGTCCGACCGTAGGGGATCGAGTACCAGTGGACCCGGTCGGTGAACTCGGCCAGGTCCTCGGTGTCCCACTCGCCATCGCCCACCGCGCCAAGGGTCAGGGGTGCGGGGAGGCCGAGGGAGCAGGAGCGGTGCAGCAGCCACTCGAGCTGGCGTGGTGTCGCGGGTGCGCCCTCCAGCCCAGGTGAGGCCATGATCTCGTCGGTCTCGCCGATCCGGCCGGCGAGTGCCGCAACCTCGCGGTCGGAGATCGATCCGGCCAGCCCGCCGAGGGCACGGTAGAGGCCTTTGCGGGCGGGGATCTCGACGCCGAGGTAGACCTCCTTGTCGGCCATGCTTCGGCTGGCAAGGTGTCGTTGGTCCTTCAGCAGGTAGTCGCGCCAGCCGGGCAGCGGGGCTGGGGCGTTCGCGTCGTGGACCTGGGCCCACCGGCTGATCGGATAGGGCCGGCTGGTGATGCGAAGGTGGATCTGACGATTGGCCAGCTGGGCGAAGGCGTCGGCGCCGTCGATGATCATCTGCTCGCGCACGGCATCGGGCCGGAAGGACCAGCCCTGCGGGTCGAGGAGATACCAGGCGTGGATCTTCTCGGCAGTGATCGTGCAGTGGCCGGAGATGCGTCGCAGGGCCAGACCTGAGGTGGAGCCCATCAGCTGTGCCTGCCTTCCTTGAGCGATCGACGTTGGGCCCGGCTCAGGCGCGCGGGGACGGCACGCATCCGAGCCGGGCGGTAGGTGTGGTCGGACACCTTGGCGTCCTCCCGTGGAGCGCCGACCTCGTGGGCGAAGGCGGTCAGGACCGAGCCGAGTGGTCGGTCGTGGTCGACGACGCCGAGGACCAGTCGGGTCAGACCCACGGTCGCGAGGACGCTGTAGGCGAGGCTGAAGAAGCCCAGCCCGATGCCGAGGCGGCGTTCGAGGACCTGGAGGAGCACGAAGACGACCAGGCCGACGGCGTAGGCGACGTAGCGGGCGCGCCATGGCCAGGGTCTTGCCCGGTGGGCCGAGCCAGACCGCGTTGACGTTGTAGATCTCGTCATCGACGGGCAGTCGCATGGGTCAGCCCGTGATCAAGGTGGACATCCAGGCGCCGACGCTGTCCGCGCGGCCGCTCGTGGCGAGCCCCAACACGCCGAGAGCGACGATGACCCCGGCCACGACCCTCATGGCCTTGGCGTTGTCACCCTTTTGCGCGACGACGAAGAGCATCACCGCGATGACGAGCAGGAGCAGCGGGATGAGGTTTGACCGAATCCATGCCTGCAGTCCACCTGTTGTTACATCGGCGGGCAGTACGGTCGCGAGGTTGTGAAACATGCTGTCCCCTTTATTAGCGTCTGTGTGGGTGTGCATCACCATGCTAGGAGTGTTTAGGTCTGTTATCTAGTGTTAGCCCAACTTTGCGTGCACTTCGCTAGGCGAACTCGGCGCGCCCCAAGGGGCGAGGCTGCCTGTGGCTGATCAACGCTCAGTTTGATCGGGCAGGCTCAGCCACGATCAACGCGCCCGTCTCTTGTGCGAGGCCTGTGCACGATGACCCAAGGTTCGGGTGATGAGCGGCTGGCGGCGGAGCAGCGTGCGCGCGTGCTCATCGACCGCCAGCTTGTTGATGCCGGGTGGTCGGTGCAGGACAAGAAGGACCTCAACCTCTATGCCTCGCAGGGCGTCGCCTGTCGTGAGGTCGTCATGAAGCAAGGGCATGGCCGGGCGGACTACCTGCTCTACGTTGACCAGAAGGTCGTCGGTGTCATCGAGGCCAAGCCGGCGGACGCGAGCCTGTCCGGGGTGGAGTGGCAGTCGGCGATGTATGCCGAGGGATTGCCTGCAGCGGTCCGCCTCCGGGCGCTGACAGTCGAGGGCCGGCTGCCCTTCGTGTTCGAGGCAAGTGGTACCGAGACGCACTTCACCAACGGTTACGACCCGGATGCCCGGGCCCGGCGGGTCTTCAACTTTCCCAAGCCCCAGACGCTCGCCAAGGTCCTTCGCGACGTCGAGGCGGACCTGGACCGGCCGACGTGGCGGGCCAAGGTTCGCAGCCTGCCGGAGCTCGACATCGCGGCGCTGCGCCCGGCGCAGATCACTGCGATCAACGGCATCGAGAATAGCTTGAGCGAGCAGCACTTCGACCGTTCCCTGGTCCAGATGGCCACTGGAGCCGGCAAGACCTTCACGGCCGTCACCACGGCATACCGGCTGCTGCGGTTCGGCGGATTCACCCGCATCCTGTTCCTCGTCGACCGAAACAACCTCGCCGACCAGACCCTCGCGGAGTTCCAGAACTACCGCACCCCCGGCGATGGGCGGCGGTTCACCGAGATCTACAACGTCGACAAGCTCACTTCCGCGGGGATGCTCGGCTCGAGCAACGTCGTCGTCTCCACGATCCAGCGGGTCTTTAAGGCGCTCAAGAACGAGGAAGTCAGTGGGGAGGACGACCCCGGCCTCGACGACTTCGTCCCCGACGCGCCCGTAACCGTCGCCTACAACCGGCAGCTGCCGCCCGAGACGTTCGACCTGGTCATCGTCGATGAAGCGCACCGCTCGATCTACGGCGTCTGGCGCGGGGTTCTGGAGTACTTCGACGCCCACGTCGTCGGCCTGACTGCGACCCCGGGCAAGCAGACCTTCGCCTTCTTCCGGCAGAACTTGGTATCCGAGTACACCTACCCGCAGTCAGTCGCCGACCGGGTCAACGTCGACTTCGACCTCTACCGGATCCGCACCGAGATCTCAGAGCGGGGCGGAACGATCGACGCCGGCCTGTTCGTGCCCAAGATCGACCGCCGAACCCGCCTCCAGCGCTTGGAGCAGCTCGAGGAGGACTACGAGTACACCCACAAGCAGCTCGACCGCGCAGTGACGGCCAAGTCCCAGATCCGGCTCATCCTTGAGACGTTTCGCGACCGGCTCTTCACCGACATCTTCCCCGGCCGCTCCACCGTGCCGAAGACGCTGATCTTCGCGAAGGACGACGCGCACGCCGAGGAGATCGTCACCACCGTGCGCGAGGTGTTCGGCAAGGGCAACGACTTCGCCGCCAAGATCACGTATGCCGCCCGCGACCCGAAGGGCCAGCTCCAGGCCTTCCGCACCTCGCCGAGCCTGCGTATCGCGGTGACCGTGGACATGATCGCCACGGGAACCGATGTCAAACCGCTGGAGTGTGTGTTCTTCATGCGTGACGTCCGCTCCGCGCAGTACTTCGAGCAGATGAAGGGCCGCGGCGCGCGCACCATCGCGCCGGCCGACTTCCAGTCGGTCACCCCGACGCGACCGCGAAGACCCGGTTCGTCATCGTCGACGCCGTCGGTGTGACCGAGCACGACTTCGTCGAACCGCCGCTCAACCGCGACAAGGGCGTCTCCCTCAAGAAGCTTCTCGATAAGGCGGCGACCCTCTCGCTGACCGAGGACGAGACCGCGACCCTCGCGTCACGGCTGGCCAAGCTCAAGCTCGAGCTCACCCCGCAGGAGCGCGCAGAGCTCGACGGAGTTGCCGGTATGCCGGTGCGAGACATCGTCCACGGCCTCGTCGACGCGGTCGACCCGGACAGCCAGGCGAAGGCGACCGAGGGTGCCGCCGACCCGGCCACCGCGATCCAGGACCTGCTTGACGCCGCGACCAACCCGCTCGCCGCCAACCCCGAGCTGCGCGGCCGAATCCTCGAGCTGCGCGCCACCCACGACCGGGTCATCGACGAGGTGAACAAGGACGTCCTCATCGACGCCCACGGCGTCGTCGACACCAGCCGCGCCAGGTCGGTCGTCGCGTCCTGGACGGCCTACCTGCTCGAGCACCGCGACGAGATCACCGCGATCCAGCTGGCCACGGAGGCCAAGGAACGGCGCGTCGGTTTCGCCGACATCCAGGAGCTCGCCGACCGGATCTCCCGACCGCCCTACAACTGGACCCCTGACGTCATCTGGGACGCGTATGCCGCCGTCGACGTCGACCGGGTCCGACGAAGCGATCGCCACACCCTCACCGACCTCGTGTCACTGCTTCGCTATACGGTCGGGGTCGATCAGGAGCTGGTCCCCTATGTCGACCGCGTGCGTGAGCGGTATGCCGCGTGGCTCGCCCAGCAGAAGCAGGCCGGGACGTCGTTCAGTCCCCTCGAAAGGTGGTGGCTCGACCACATGGTCGAAGTGATCGGCGCATCCGCCGGCATCACCGCCCACGACCTCGACGAAGCACCCTTCACCGAGAAAGGCGGCGTCGACGGCGCCCTCCGCGACCTCGGCGACCGCGCCGAATCCCTGCTCACAGAACTGAACACGGAGCTCACCGCGTGAAGCTTCCGTGCGGCTGGCGCATCTCGACGATCGGCGAAACCGCTGACACGGCCCTTGGCAAGATGCTAGACCGCGGCCGGGCAAGCGGACTGGCTGAGGTTCCCTACCTGCGCAACGTCAACGTCCAATGGGGCCGCATCGACACCGACGACGTCCTAACCATGGAACTCCCGGACGACGAACGCGATCGCTTTCAGGTATGCGCAGGGGACCTATTGGTCTGCGAGGGTGGTGAGGTCGGTCGTGCAGCCATTTGGTCCGGCGGCAGCGAGTACATGGCCTACCAGAAAGCACTCCACCGGTTACGCCCACGGACCGGTGTTGACGCCAAGTTCCTGAGGTACTTACTCGAGCATCACGCGGGAAACGGGACCTTGGCCAAACACTCAACAGGGTCGACCATCGCCCACCTTCCCCAGCAGCGACTTCGCGAGATCGAGGTTCCTCTCCCCAAGTATGAAGAGCAGCGGCGAATCGTCGACATCCTCGAAGACCACCTCTCCCGCCTCGACGCCGCGGCGTGCTACCTCGACACAGCTCTCCAGCGCACACAACGCTGGGCAGCGGGGATGGCGGACCTGCTGATATGGGGACCCAGATCTCCGTCACGCGAGCTGGGCACTCTGCTCCGAGAGCCAATGCGCAACGGTCGATCAGATCGGGCCGCGACCGGAACGAACCCAGGTATCCGCGCCCTGACATTGACAGCAGTGACACGAAACGAGTTCACCGACGCCAACACCAAGCTCACGACCACTTCGTCCACTGTTGCCCGCGGCTTGTGGCTCGAACCTGGCGACATCTTTGTCCAGCGGGCAAACACACCCGACCTGGTGGGAACGTCGGCCCGTTTCGATGGGCCTGAGGACTGGGCCATCTTCCCGGATCTGCTGATCCGAGTTCGGCCTGATGAGAGCATGGTCGACAGTCGGTTCATGGTCGCTGTCCTTCGGTCAGAAAGGTCGCACCGCGCCTTGCGAGCCAGGGCGAAGGGGTTGGCGGGGTCCATGCCCAAGATCGATCAAGCCGCTGTGGCCGCATGAAAGTTCCGCTACCCAAGCTCGACGAGCAGCTTGCGATCATTGACCGCCTGGACGGTATACGCGCTACCAGCGCTGCATTGGCGGCGAGCCTTCAAGGGCAGGCCCGACGCGCTGCTGCGCTCCGTCAGGCGCTGCTGGCGGCGGCGTTCTCGGGGAAGCTGACTGGACGTCGTACGGACGACGAAGTAATCGAGGAGTTGGCCAGAGCCAAGTGAGATGCTGAGGTCAGCGCAGGCTGACAGACTGGGAGCAGAGACGGAGAGGGGAGGTGGTTGAGATCTCGGAGGAACTGGAACTCAGGCTCGTGGACGCTGACGCGCCGGCCGGTGAGATCGCCCTTGCAGATCTCGTCGCCATCGGCCAGAGCCTTCAAGAGCTCAGTCTCAGGATCACGCGTGACTGCGTCGACGCATCTCCACTGGGGCGCCCCACGCGCGTCCTCGACGAGCTCAGTCAGATGCGCCTGCGCGGCATCTCGGATGGCAGCACTCGCCTGCTCCTTTCGCGAGGACCGGCGGAGGCCTTGGATTTCGATCTCCCGGTCCAGGCCACGGTGGACCGAAGGTTCGACGAGATCATCCACGCGATGGGAGAGGACCGACGCCCCGAGTGGGTCAGCGACTCAATAGCCGACAGCGTCGCCGAAGTCCTGCGGGCGCTCAAGTCTGCTGCTCCGGTAGTCGAGCTGCGCACGGGTGCCCGTGAGCCGATTCGCATCCAGACCATGGAGATTCATCGAGAGACGTGGACCAGTCCGCATACGAGCGCAGGCGATCTCGTCACCGTGACTGGTCGGCTCGAGAAGGTCGACCTGCGCAGTCACGACTTCCGGATCCGAGACGACGTGGGCAACAGCATCGAACTCAACGACGTCGCAGACGATCAGGCGGTAGCGAGCTTGATCGGGCGTCAGGTCATTGCCCGGGGAGTAGCCTTACTCAATCGTTCGGGGCGCGTGGTCGGGCTGACCGCACCCGCCCTGCGGCTCGACGACAATCCGCTGACACACACGAAGGTCCCCGAGGACGTCCCACTGTCCGCGATCCTCGCGGCCGTCCCTGGCCCGGATCCTGATGGGGCCGTTGAACTGACCGACGACGAGTTTTACTCCTTCCTCGAGGCCATCCGGTCGTGACCGGCGACGCCCGGGCGGTCCTCTTGGACACCGATGTCTACAGCCGGCTGTACATCCGCGCGAGGCGTGTGAAGGATCCGACCCTGGATGATCTCGCTGGCCGATTGGTGGGTGCCCGAGTCGTGATCGCGTTTCAGACGCGCGCCGAGGCGCTCAGCGGCGGGTTGCAGGCGTCTTGGGGCGACCGACGGGTGGCCTCACTTCGTGCCCAACTCGACGCGACCGCAACGATTGGCGTCGATGATGAAGTCACCGACGCTTTCGCCCAGCTGACGGCGGATTGCCGTGGCCGGGGCCACGCACTGCAGGACAAGAAGCACACCGGAGACAGGTGGATCGCCGCATGCGCCGTTGCGAAGGGGGTGCCGCTGCTCACCCTCGACGGGATCTTCCGAGGAGTGCCGGGCCTGGAGTTGTTCGATGCCTGAGCAGACGATGTGCCTGCTTCGGAGCGCACTACCGCGCACGACCTCGAACGCCTCATGGAGACCGGCCTGCTTGCGGCCCGACGCAATCCGCACCCGGTACTGCACGGGAGGCGGAGTTCATGACCCTCGCCCGCAGATGCGCTCAAGCGTCCGCTCCTTGAAGACCCGACACCAAGCTCATGGATGAGTTCCAACCCTCTCCGACCGGAAGGCCCCCGCATATGAGTGACGCACGTCGACTGGTCGACAAGCTGTGGTCCTACTGCGATGTGCTGCGCGACGACGGCGTCGGCGTCATCGAGTACACCGAGCAGCTGACCTACCTGCTGTTCCTGAAGATGGCGCACGAGCGGGCAACCCGGAAACTAGCGGCCGAACAGATCGTCCGCGACGAGTTCTCGTGGCAGCGGCTTATGGATGTCCAAGGTGACCAGCTGGAGCTGACCTACACGCGGATCCTCGTCGGACTGGCCCGTGAGCCCGGCGTGATCGGCACGATTTTCCGCAAGGCGCAGAACAGAATTCAGGACCCGGCCAAGCTCAAGCGACTCATCGTCGACCTGATCGACAAGGAGAACTGGTCCCAGTCGGGGACCGACATCAAGGGCGACGCCTACGAGGAACTGCTGTCGAAGGGCGCCTCGGACAAGGGCTCCGGCGCCGGCCAGTACTTCACCCCGCGCGCGCTGATCCAGGCCATCATCGACGTGACCCGCCCGACCGTTGATACACAGTCGTCGACCCGGCCTGCGGCACCGCTGGATTCCTCCTCGTCGCCCACGACCACGCCTCTCGAGGCGCCGAGTCGATGAACCCGAGCCAGCGCGACAAGCTGCGGGACGGCTTGGTCCGCGGCTACGAGCTGGTCGACGGCACAGCCCGCCTCGCCGCGATGAACCTGCTCCTGCACGGAATGGGTACCGCGAACGGCGACTCGCTGATCGAGGTCCGCGACTCGCTCATCGCCGACCCGGGTGAGCGCTGGTCGGTGGTCCTGTCCAACCCGCCGTTCGGACGCAAGTCCTCGGTGACCATGGTCGGCGCCGACGGGCGGGAGGTTCGCGAGGACCGGGAGATCGAGCGGCAGGACTTCGCCGCGACGACGAGCAACAAGCAGCTCAACTTCGTCCAGCACATCGCGACGATCCTCGACACGAACGGTCGCGCGGCGGTGGTGCTGCCGGACAACGTCCTGTTCGAGGGCGGCGCCGGCGAGACGATCCGTCGCAAGCTGCTGACCGACTTCGACCTGCACACCATGCTGCGGCTGCCGACCGGCATCTTCTACGCCCAGGGCGTGAAGGCCAACGTCCTCTTCTTCGACAAGAAGGTCGCCCGCCCCGGCCAACCATGGACCGAGCGGCTCTGGGTCTACGACCTGCGCACCAACATGCACTTCACCCTCAAGCAGAACCCTTTGCGGCGCGCCGACCTCGACGACTTCGTTACGGCGTTCAAAGCTGGTACGCCGCTTAGCGAGCGAGTGGAAAGCGAGCGGTACCGCTCGTTCGGCTTCGACGAGATCGTCGCCCGCGACAAGGCCAACCTGGACATCACGTGGCTCAAGGACGACTCCCTCGAGGACCTCGACAACCTTCCCTCACCCGACGTCATCGCCCGCGAGATCGTCGAAGACCTGACGGCAGCCTTAGCTGAGTTTGAAGCCGTCGCCTCCGCGCTCGAAGCTCGCCTCATCGAGCAACCCTGAAATAGAGGGTTCCAGCTGCGCTCCGACGGCACGTGTTCTCGAGGTTTGGGTGTTCGTCATTGCCATCCGACCCTGTAATCCGACAACTGATCTGCGACACATGCCCGCACCCGATGTGCGTCAGCGAGACGCCCGGACATGCCGAGAGTCGGATGTTCGATTGGCCGCCCTGAGGACAGCCCGTCGAGTGGAGGTAACGATGACGCATGGGCGGATGAGTCCTACCGCCCACTTAGACGCACACCCCCGGCCCAGCGACCGACCCCTCATGCCGGCTCTTCGGATTTAAGCGTGGGTGGGTGGTCTTCGGCAGGGGCGGGTACCCGACGCGGCCAAGAGGATTCTGAGGCGGTAGTGCTCGAAGGTGCGGAAGCCGTGGGCGAGGCGGCGGGTCTTCTCGATGATGAGGTTGACGGCCTCGGTGCCGCCGTTGGAGATGCGGTGGGTCTCGAACCGGGCCAGGACGTGCTGGCGCCACATGCGCAGGGTCCGGCCGAGGCGGGCGACCTCGGGGATCGGACAATCGTGGAACGAGGCGATGACGTGCTCGGCGATCAACTTGCCCTCGGAGGGCGTCGAGGCCTGGTACATCGAGCGGAGCTGCTGGTAGCAGTGCCAGGCCACGGTGACCTCGAAGCCGGGGTCGCCGGCGATGAGGCAGCTGTTGAGCTTGGTGACCTGCTTCTCGCCCAGGTGCTCGCGGCCGCGGCGGAGTAGGCCGCGGATTTTGTACAAAGGGTCGTCCTTGTGCCCGCGCCGGCTCAGGGTGTCCTGCTGGACGCGGCGGCGGACCTCGTCGACGACCTGGGTGCCGAGCTTCACCACGTGAAAGGCGTCAAGCACGGCGACGGCGTCCGGGAGCTCGTCACGGATCGCGTTCGCATATCCCCGGAACGGGTCGAGGGAAGCGTGCTTGATCCCGGCCGTGAAGGTGTTCGGCTGCTTGTTCAGCCAGCCGGCGTAGGCGGTTCCGGTCCGGCCGGGGACGACGTCGAGGAGCCGAGCGTGTAGCTGTCGTGGGCATCTCGGGTCAGGTCGACCATCCCGGTCACCGCCCGGTCCTTGTCCCCGATCCGCGATGGCCGCCAGATGTGCTCGTCGACGCCGAGGACCTCGACACCCTCCAGGCGGACCGGATCGGCCAGCCGGCGGGCGGCCTCGGCCTCGACCGCGTTCCAGCAGGTGTGCCAGTCCACTCGCAGGTGGCGGGCCAGCGCCGAGACCGTCGTGTCGTCGAAGGTCAACGCGTCGGTGGCCCAACCGGCTGCGCGTGAGGTCAGCTTCGCCCGCGGCGGCACCAGATCGTGCTGCTCGGTGAACACCCCGATGGGGCAGGCCGCTTCCCGGCACCGCCACAACCGGGCCAGCCACACCAGCCGGACCGGAACACCGAAGCAAGGGGCGTCCGCGACGTCTCGCCGTCGACGTCCATGTCCGCCCGCGACCACCCCGCAGCCTGGGCAGCCACCGACGTCGGCGTCAGACTCGATGGTCAACACGAACCCTGCCGGCTCGCGCGTCACGGTCAGGACATGCATGCCCGGCACGTCGAACAGGGTGTCGGTGCGAGGGCACCAGAGCGCGCTCGAGGCGCACGTAGAGTGATCCACGTCGAGGCCTTCAGATGGTCAGAGTGCTTGGTCGCCTCTGATGCTGAAGGCCTCGCCCCTGCTTACCCTGCTACGCCACGCCCAACCGACAGCCGCGGCCACCCACGCTTAAATCCGAAGAGCCCTCATGCCAAGAGTCGCGCGTTCGATGACACGCCTCCAAGACGCCCCTGACGTGTCGAAGAGTGCTCCTCCGTTGACACCGTTCGAGGCGCCCGGACGCAGCGTGATCGTGCGTCACTTACGCGCCCTTCTGTTGTCAATCGGTCGGTTGGAGATTTCTTGCGCTGTTGGTCTTCCGGCCCGCCTCGCCGTCCTCGAGCCGGACCATGCCCCGGCCACGACGAGGTGCCGGTTGCGCCTTCAGGAACGCCAGCACGCCACGTGGGGTTACTTCAGCCGGCTCCTTAGAGACCAGGGTTGAAGAACACCTTGAGGTCGTAGGCCACCGCCAGCAGCGTGTTGCGCCGAGCCCTCGCCCGGACGAACTCCTCCATGGGGCTACCTTCGCCACATGACCGACGACGACCTCAGCGCCCTGCAGGACGCCACCCAAGCTCTTGTCGACCTTGTGGGGCGCCTGCACGCCCATTACAACGGCGAGGCCTCGCTCAGCGACACCGACCTCGCGCAGCTGCTGCGCGAGAGCGGTCCGGCGAATGAGGCGTGGCAGGAGGCGTTCCGGCAGAGTGTGATCACTGCTCGGACTCCTCCTGAGGATGGTGTCCCGGTGGCGCCCGCAGACCCCAGCGACCCTCCCGCGGATCTGACCGGACCGCTTAACCCGGCCTGAGAAGCCATCCGGGACTCAAGTGACGAGGGTGAGTGTGAGAACCTCCATCCTCACGACGGGTCCCACGCCCACCCGCGGACGACACGCGCCACATCAGTCACACACGTATGAGCAGGTCAGGGCCCGTCCGCCGACTTTGGCGAGAGTCCCCGGCTGGCGGGAGGGCAATGTCGACGGCACCGAATTTGAGCGGCTGGCACGCTGGCAGGGCCTCGGTAAAGTCGGTTCATGAGGCGGTGAGGAGTTCGATGGGTCGTCGGCTGTCGCGTGCGTGATGTCGTAGCCCGGCAGCGATGCTTGACCATCCGGTGAGGCGCAGCGGGCTGATGGCGGTGTTGCGCAGGGTGGCCATGACCTGGGGGCCGGCTCCGACGCGCAGCTGGTGGTGGTCCTCGTCGAAGACCACGTCTCGCACCCCAGTGCAGGGCGTTCTCCCCCGCGAGCGGGAGGTGCCCCCAGATGGCCCAGTGCCCTTGGATCCAGGTGGCGATCACGCTCGGCTGTGCCTGGACCATGGGGACTGAGGAGATGACGTATACCACCTCGATGTGCTTGCGGCCCTTGACGGTTCGCGTCCTGCGGACCTGCACGACCTGGGCCGCCGCTGGCCACTGCAGCCAGCCCGGGGCGGTGACGGCCCTGACGGTACGGCGGACCCGTCGCCCGTGCCCGCTCTGACGGTGGGTGTGCGCGGGGACGTCCTTCCACGGCAGCGTCTTGAGGATGCGCAGCAGCCCCGGCTGGTTGCCCTTGACGGTCATGACATAGTCCCCGCCGCGGCCGGTGATCCAGGTGGCAGTCTCGCGTTGGCAGTGCAACGCGTCCGCGGTGACCACCACACCTCGCAGGTCAATTCCGCCCAACAGCTGCCGCAGGGCGGGGATCTCGCTGCCCTTCTCGCCCTGGCTGGAGACCGCCTGCTGGGCCACCACGACGCCCCGGTGGTGGTCGAGAGCGGCCAGCAGGTGCGGCATCCGCCCGCCGTGCCCGGCCCCGCGCAGACTCTTACCGTCCACCGCGATCACTCGCCGCCCGGCCACCACAGCGGTCCGGGTCGCAGCCCATGCCCCGACCCGCCGGTCAAGGTCGTCGGCGTCCATCTGCGCCAGCGTCCGGCGGATCGTGGACTCCGACGGCAGCACGGTGTCCGTGCTGATTCCCAGCTGGCGCAACGCATCCCGGTCGGCATCACGGACCCACTCCGCCACCGCCATCCACGACTTCGACCCGGCCAGAACCGCGCCCACCGCGCAGGTCAGGACCACCGCCAGGCCGTGGCGCACGCCTCGCGGATCCCGAGGATCCGGCACGCCGGCCAACACCCCCATCAGCGGGATGTGCGGGTCGGGCGACGTAAGCGAAGATGGCATGGCGGCGTGGGGCTCCCTGACGCGGGTTGTGCAGGAACTCCCATCGTCACCAGTAGCCCCACGCCGTCACAGCAGCGACACACGCCGCACCCGTCACACGCAACACCGCAGCGAACCGACTTTGCCGGGGCCCTGAGGAGCCGGTCGCAAGGGGAAAGGTTCGATTTGGCAGCCACCAGCGGCCGGGGGGGAGTTCGAAAGGTCGCTGGCCGTTCTGGACGCGAGGTGGTACGTCCGCTCATCGCAGGCATGTCCGTACGGATGGGCCTGCGGCTTTCCGTCAAGTAGCCGCGAGCGGGACGTGGCCGTCGGCGGGGTCCGGTGCGACTCTTTCGTCGTCCGCTCGAGGCGCCAGGTGACCGGTCAAGCCGAGCACGCGAACGTCCGCTGGTGCCGGGGGTCGATCGTCCGACTCTGCCGGACGAGTGCTTCCGCTTCTGCCGCGGACGGGACGTCCGACCATGCCGCTGTCGGGGCGGGACGTCCGACCATAGCCGCGTGGAGGGCGGCTACGTTCGCCCGACATACATGCCGCACTCCGCGCGCTCAAGCGCGCGACACACCGCCGCGTGCCGACCTTAGGGCCGCCGACTCGGTCCACATGCCCATCCTGGTCGATCTCGGTCAGATGAGAGCCCATGGGCGGGAGCAGGTGGGTCGCGCTCACAAACACAGCTCACCTTGAGGGTCGATGGGCCCCGTACCGGGAGAGTCACCCCTGTCGGGCGGCGGTACTCGCTGCGCCCGAACCTACGCTGCGGTGGGCTGGCAACCGTTAACCAGGCAGCTCATTTTCTTCGTTCTCGTCCGCCTGCTGCTGACCGGTGGGGTGTTCAGTCGCCGTCGGATCATCATGGCTCGTTCCCACGTCTGAAGCCGGGCCTTCCTCCGATTCGGCGGACGCGCTGGGGTCGCGTTGACCCGCGGTGTCACTCATCTGGGCTCCTCCACAATATTGAGCTCGTCGTCCCTCACGCCGGGCGGCCATCAGGGTAACCCCGTTGACCCGGGCGTTAGTCGCCGCACCGACGCTGTCGGGGATTTAGGGAACCGCGACGCGTCTTCCGCCTGGCTGGCGCCGTAAGGGCCGAGTAGCACGACGGGTGGGCCGAGCAACGCCTAGACCTCGGACTCGAAGTCCCCACCCGATCCCGGGCGGTAATCACCGCCACCGACCTCGACGGGGCTGCCTAGGGATCTCCGTCCATTGGCGCGACCGGAGACATGATCCTTACCGTAATGCTGCAGCGAATCCGAGACTCTGACCCCTTGGTGAAGGGAATGGCCGACCACAAGTCGGTGCGGCAACGGGCATACCTCCACCGCGACCAGGCGCGTGAATTCACGCCAGAAGCCATTGACATCGATACATGACGTTCGCGCTACGTCACGATGCGTTTCACGAGGTCGCCGTCGCTGGCGACCTCGCCCCGGCCGTGCGCGAGGCCAAGGCTTCGTGCCCGGCCGGGGACAGCACCGGGCCGTTCGCGGCCGCATGCCAGAGACACGACACCCATTAGTCGAGAAGGAGTCCTTGTCAACGCCGGGCTTTGGTCAGCCGGCGGGGAGAGGCTGCGCGGTGACGATGATGTTGTCGTCGTAGTGGTGCGTCCTCGGGTCGAAGCGGCCGCCGCAGGTGATGAGGACTAGTCGGGGTGTGCCCTCCCGAGAGAAGACCGAGGCCGGGAGAGCAGCCTTGCTGACTTGCTGACGCCCGGATATGGCATACCGAAAGACGGCGCCGGACGCGTCGACGATCTGAACCTCGTCTCCGAGCGACACGTCCAGCAGCGCAGCGAACGCGCCTAGTCCGCGTGTCGCCGAGTCCAGGTGTCCGACCAGCACTGTCGGCCCAGCCGGGTCACCAGGCGCCGATCCCGCGGCCCACCACCCCGCGTGCGCCGGGTCGCCGGGGATCTCGACGTTGCCGTCCGTCGACACTCCGACTGGGTCCAAGGGCACCCGCAGCCGGCCAGCGAGCCGCAGCTCCGTCGGCACGCCGCCAGACACGGGCGCAACCGGCGCAACGGCGAACTGAGGGGTGGCCTGCGACGGAACGGCCTGCGACGGAACGGCCTGCGGCGCTTGTACTGCCGGGACGACAGTCGACGGCCCAACGTCGCCGAGCGCTGCGGCCGACACTCCTTGCCGGCCACCGGTCGCCCAGAGCACGCCAGCCAGGAACAGGCACACGAGACCCAGGGCCGCGCTGAGCCGAACGCCCAGCGCGACCCGGGATCTGCGTGACCTCGTCAAACCTGCTGCCGCCGCTGCAATCCCATGGCGACACCAGCACCAAGAAGCAACAGAGCGCCCACACCAGCAAGGCCGGCCACCCACGGCGCCGGCGTAGCCGCCTGGCCACCATCACCGGCCTGCACCGCCGACGGCGTCCCGGACAGCGCCTCCAATGAGGTGATGTGCTGCTTCACCACCGGAGTCGACGCGGTCGCCAGCTTGATCGCCGTAGCATCAGATCCGGAACTGACCTCCTTCTGCGTCGCCGCCAGCGTGGTCCGGTGCCCGGCCAGCTGAGAGCTGATCCACGCGGAGTCGAACGCCGCGCCGCTCTTGGCGCCGACCGACGACAACGTCGCCTGCTGAGCCGCGCTCGGCGCCGACGGCAAAGACAGCCCGAGCGTCTTGGCCCCTGCGGTGAGGTCTGCATCCAGCGCGGTGTGCATCTCAATGAACATCGCGCCCAGGTCCTTGACGGCCTGGCTCGATGCCTTCTCCTGCGCGGCCTTGCCGGCAGCAATCTCAGTCAAGTTGCTCTGATGCGCCGCAACCATCCAGGTGGTGTCCTGCGAGCTAGGGGCGGCGGAAGCCGTCGCTGTACTACCAGCGATGAGCCCAAGGCTGACCGTGGCGACCGCCATCAGCCGTACGCCAAATCCGTGTCGTGTCATGAAACCAACCCTCCGAGGGAGACAAGAAGCCACGCCGACGACTCGTCGTGCTCATCTACCTGTACCCACTCAAGGGCGCCTGAATGCCTGGTTGGCCAGAATCGGCGTGACCCGCCTCACACCTCAGCCGGCAGACGCACCGGGGCACCGTCAATGCCAGGAGCCGGCCCGTCCCCGCCGGCCACCGCCGGACCAGTACCAGCGCCAGCCCTCGCGCTCTCCGGTTGCCGGAGGCCAACCACCACCAACGGGTATATGAGCAGCCTCGGAGCCTCCCCCGGTCAGCCGCCTGCCACAAACGTGATGACCGGGTACACCTAGCGGGTTGCCTGTGTCTCGCCGACCGCAGCGCGGCGACCGAGGACCAGGGCGGCCCCGACCATGACGACCGCGAGCGCGAAGTGCAGCCAGTTGTCCGCGTTGTTGACCGGGACGAAGTTGGCGCTGCTGTCCTTATCGACGATCAAGCCGTAGATCCACAACACGGCGTAGATGAGGCCGCCAAACAGCAGGTAGCCGCGGGCCGCGGTGTAGGTCCGCGCGGCCCTCACACCGACTACACCGAACAGCAGGTGCACGATGTTGTGCAGAACCGAGACCATGAAGAGCCCGAGAAGCATGGCCATGGACTCGTGGCCGGCAGCGCCCATGGTGTCGTACTGGGTGGTAACCCCGGGGACGAAACCCAGGACTCCGACGAGCAGGAACACGACTCCCATGGATAGAGCAGCCTTCTGCATTGCGCTCCGTGGTCGGCGGCCAGCGGTGGCGCCGACGTTTGCGTTGGTACTCATGACGTTTCTCCCAGATTGACGGATAGATGTGATGTCGTCCTGGCTACCCGCCGCGCACTGAACTACTCCTCCTCTCTGGGGTGGCATTCATCACCAGGCTGGGGCCGAGCAGCACGTAACGGCCCGACTCTGACGGCCCGAGGGAGGTCGAGGTGTGGGCACGGTGGCTCCGGTTGAGGGCCGCCAGGCCCGTTCGTAAGCCAGCGGCCGACCGGCCGCGACTGCGACCGCGACCGCAGTCTCGGTACCGGGCAGCCAGCCTGCACGGTGCCACCCGGCCGTGCCTGGCGGGCAAGCCGCTGACCATCAGCGCGCCGGGCATCGTTTTGACTCGGACCCCCGACCGACCGCTCGTGCACTGATGATGCGTCGGATCGGATACCCCGAGCTAGCCGCCACCTCCCTTCCGTCGGTCAGCAGCCTGTCCGCCCTCGTCGGCTTTCACACCACCTGCTCAGGGCTGTGCCGACAGTGCATAGCAACTCACCGCCGGAGGAAGCGGCTGCTGAGGACAGGCCCTCGCCAATCAACGTCTGCTGAGCCAACTAGGCTGTCGCTCAGCAACACTTTCACCTGTCGGTGACACCGCCGACCAAAGCAACCACCGCCGTCAAGAAGAACACCGCAGCCAAGGCATTCGCCGCCCGTAACTCCGCCAGACAGACCAGCGCGCCGCCCACGGCTCGAAGGACTAGCCAAACACTGCCGGCTGAGCACAGCCCGTCGCGGAAGGGTGGCCGCGCCAGAGCACGCCAGCGCTTGAACCCAAGCCCCCACGGGGTCCTCGTCGACCCGCGGACCGCCTCGCTGGACACCGGCTGCGGCAGCCTTACACGGAAGACACGGCGCGTTCAGCGTGTCTCGGGCCGTGATGGGGTAGGGGTCTCCCGTACCTAGTCGAGGGAGTGGATCAGTGTCAGATGTTGCCGCACGCGCCGAGAGCTTGATACGCCAGGACAGCAAGGGGGGGTTTCCCGCCCAGCAGCAGGAACCGCCTGGACTGACCAGCCAGATGAATCCGGTGCCCGACCATGGCGAAGAGACCTACGTCGGGCACGGCAAGCTGACCGGGATGCGGGCCCTGATCACCGGCGGTGACTCCGGCATCGGACGGGCGGTGGCCATCGCCTTCGCACGCGAGGGCGCCGACATAGCGATCAACTACCTCCCCAAGGAACAGAGCGACGCCGACGACACCATCGACTGGGTCCGCCAGGCCGGGCGCATCGGGGTGCCAGTGCCAGGCGACCTGGTCGAACGCGTGGTATGCGAACAGGTCGTCGCCGATGCGGTCAACGGCCTCGGTGGTCTCGACATCCTCGTCAACAACGCCGGCTACCACTGGGCCCGCGGACCCGAAGGGCTGGACGGGCTCGAGGTCGAGCACGTGGAACGAGTTCTCCGCACCAACCTGCACGCCGTCATCTGGCTCTGCCGGGCTGCCTCGCCCCACCTGTCCAAGGGCAGTTCCATCATCAATACGACCTCGATCCAGGCCTACAACCCATCGACCGCGCTGATGGACTACGCCGCCACCAAGGCCGCCCTGAACAACCTCACCGTCAACCTCGCCGCGGATCTCGGGCCGCGGGGCATCCGAGTCAACGCCGTCGCCCCAGGACCGATATGGACCCCACTGCAGCCGGCCACTCGGACCGTGGAAGAAATCGAGACCTTTGGGGCGGATACGCCGCTGGGCCGGGCCGGCCAGCCGGCCGAAGTAGCTCCCGCGTACGTCTTCCTCGCCTCCAACGCGGACGCCAGCTACGTTTCCGGAACCGTCATCGGGGTCACCGGCGGGGGGGCCGTGTTCTGAGCACAGCCCCCACAGGCCGAGCGGTCGCGGCCCGTCCGACGGCATTCCAGGAGGCAGTGACCGCGGTTTGTGGTGTCAGCCGGCCGGGCGATTCGGCCAGAACCTGCTGGACAGACGACCAGGCAACGAGACACCCCATCGCGACTGAACCGCTCAAACCATAACGGCTACAACACCGCACGGTGTCCGGTCGCTTCGGCTGCAGAACGGACCCAAGGATCGGCGGCGCCGGGCTCGTTCCGAAGGCTCCGACGATGCCGAGGGTGGCTGATTCGATCGTGCCCAGAGACCTGCGTGATTTCGCCGCCAGTGCAGCGCTCGTCGTTGTCCTCGACATCCGCTCATGCCGCGGGTCGCTCGTGCCGAGCAGCGGACCTGCGACGGCGTCGGTTCAGGTCAGTCAGTTCGTGTTCTGGTCGTCCCAGAATCTGTCGATGAGCCGCGTCTGCTTCCTCGCGGTGAGGTCATCGACGCGTAGGTGGTGGTGCGCAGGCGGCGGCGAAGCGGCATCGGCCTCGTGCAGCTTCCGGAACTCGTCGTCGGTCAACCACACCGGGCGGGTGCCGGCCCGGCGCAGCGCCTCGGGCCACGAAGCCGTGAGGTGCACGATGCGGCATTCGGGCAGCTGCGGCGAGTAGATGTGCGCCGTGGCCGGGGTCAGCACATCCGCGATCACGACCTCGATGTCACGCTCGAGGAAGTTTCTGGCCAGAGCGCACGCGTCGACCGCTTCGAGGCGTTGTTGGACCAAGCGTTGTTCGCCGTCCCACGGTGCCGCACCGCCAGCGACCACCAGTTGTCGCACGTCGTCGACGTCGATGAAGGCGCACCGGGGTCGCTGCTGGGCAAGGGCATGACCGGTCACGCTTTTGCCAACCGCGGGTGCGCCAGTCAAGACGAGAGGTGGTCGAGCAGTCACGGAACCAACCTGTCGAAAGTCGAGCGCGGGCGCCACCACCGACCTGGCATGCTCACGCCTCATGCGAACCAGCGAGGTGCTTCAGATCCTCGACGCCCTCGAGCGTGTGGGCGTCCGCTACTGACTCGCCGGAGGCTGGGGAGTCGACGCGCTCCACGGTGAAGCGACCCGCGAGCACTGCGACCTCGACCTGGCGATCGACGCCGACACATTTGGGATGGCTCGTGGAACGCTCGAGGCGATGGGGTTCTCTACAGAGACCGACTGACTTTCCGTGCCCCTGGAGATGGCCGGTGGTCCCGGCGGGTGGGTTGACCTTCACCCGGTCCGGTTCGACAGCGATGGTGACGGCGTCCAGCAGGCCTCGACGGTGCCACGTTCGCTTACCCGGCGGCACCTGGTCGTTGGGAGCATCGCCGCCAGGGATGTGCCCTACATCTCGATCCGGTTGCAGGGCAAGCTTCACGCTGGACACCACCCGCGCGCCGCAGGACCTGCACGACCTCAGCATCCTCGATCGCCTCGAGGCCCGAAGCCCTTGATCTCACAACGGCAGGGAACATCCTCATCTGCCGCCGTCGGGAAGGCGAACTGATTCGGCGGGAGGGCTACTGCTCTGGTTCGATGAAGGGCAGGGCCACGGCCGCCAGCTTCGTCTGCAGGTTCAGGTCGCTGGTGGCCACTGTCAGCATGGATCCGTGGTGCCGGCTTTGGAGCAGCAGCGTGGAAGCGACGAACCGGTCGTCGGGGACGTCCAGGTCCAGCCAGGACGGCAGGCCCGCGCTGCGGGGCTCGATATGCTCGAACACCGCCCACACCTCTCCGACAACCTTGGCGCCAGTGCGGACGTCGCCGTTGTCACGCAGTCCCTTGAGGCGCCGGTCCGCCCGTCGCGCTGCCTGGCGCACCTCCTCGTTCCGGCCCCCGCGCTTGAGTTCGTCCAGCTCTCGCAGCACCACAGGGAGCACATGGGCCATATAGCGTGGCCCCAGCTAGGGTACATAGGCGGCAAGGTCTGGCTCGTCCAGCAGCGCGTTGGTGTCCACGACCAATCGCACCGCGAAGTCGTCGGGCGGGAGCAGTTCGCGAGAAGCGCGTAGGTTCTCCACCGACTTGTGCATGACCGCGACGGCGCTGCGGATGTCGTGCGGGATGGCGTGGTCGGACTTGTTCGGGCGCACCAACCAGCGTTCCAGATGCTTGATGGCCGTCTCGTGTCGCTTCTCGACCTGGGGAGTCGGGTGCGGGAACAGCAGCTCGAACCGCGGCACCCATTCTCGGAGCCGGCGCAGCAGGGCCATGCGCGCCGCCTCCAGGGCAGGTGTGCTTGGCGCCCATCCGTAGTCGGCGGCGCCCACGAAGAAGACATCGGAGCCGGGCCTGTTCGGGTTGACGTAGCGGATCTCAGACTGTTCGAGGACCTGGACGAACTCCCGCTAAAGGTCGTCGAGCTCAGCCTGCAGCGAGTCCACGTAGGGCTTGATCACCGGCTTGGCCATGGACGTGACCGTACCGCCGGCACCCCACTAGGTTGGCTCCAGATGAACCGCTGACGTCCGGATCTGCCGCGATCAGCGTGCTCGACTGCGCGCATCACCCGTCTGAGACAATTACGATCCGACCCTTTACTGTGAGGAGTTTCTGTTCTTCGTTAAAGCCGCCGGCTTCGCCGGCGGCGGCGCGGCGCGCGGGCGGGCATGCGGCCTGGCGGCCGGTCCCACCCGCGCGCAGCGCACCAGACGACCACATCACCAACCCGAGGCCAACTGCACCCGGGCTGGCCGAGATCGATCAAGATCAACTACGCCCGCACGCTCGAGGACGACGGCCACCCAGCCAGCCGTTACACGCTGCGGAAAACCCTTCAGGTAGGCGTCGAATGTGCCCTCGGGTCCCTGGACATCGAAGACACCACCCACTTGCACCCACCCCAGACCGCGCAGGAGCTCGGGCACCCCTTCCAGCGCAGCCCACGGAATTGGCGTCCACGCTTCCTTCGCGCCCAGCAGCAGCACCATCCCCTGATGGTTGAACTCGGCAACAGTGAAGGACCCGCGCCCTGTCGGCGTCGCGAGCCGCTCCCCAACCAGCGAGGATCGAATGGCTGCCTCGACTTAATTCATCCTGCCATCTTGCTGCGCGCCACCGCCCCCCGTCGACTGGCTTGAGGGCATGCAGGGAGCTCGCCTCCGGGCCCGGCTCTCCAGATTGTGCCTGCTGGCCGTCTACTGGGCTGGCGAAGGACGGGGGCGGCGGGCAATGACGTCCGTAAGCCCCAGCCGTCGCCGTCCTGCCCGATCGCCGACTCAGACCCGTTGGGCCGGCTACCGCACCCGCATCGCAGCGGGTCACCACCCAGCCACTCAAGTCCAGTCACTGCGCAAACGCTGCCGCTGCCGGTCACCTCCCAGCCGCGAAACCGCTCCGCTCCGCCCGTCCGGGTCACCACCAAGACACCGCTCACCGGGCTTCGTTCGTACGATTGTTCGATATCCTCGAGCCATGACCGACCTCCCACGGGTGGCGATCAGGCAGCCCCGGTCGCTGACCACACAGCAGCTGGCAAGCCTCGACTTCACCACCGCAGCCAGCCCAGCTGCGGTCCGGGCGTGGGTCCTTTGGGAGGACGGCGTCGAGGAGCTCGTCACCGGCCACGCCATCGCCTGGACCCGACGCGCCGTCAAAGTCCGGTGGGGCGTGCCACCACATATTCTCGAGACCTGGGTCTGGGCCGGCGCCGTCGAACGGACATAGAGAAGGCCCGTCACGAGCGCCAAGAACCTGCAAGCACAGAAGTACAGCAGTAGCGGCGCACAGAGTGCCCATCCAACGGCGAGAAGGCCCCGATCCTCACGCTCAACGGAGTAGACGGGAAGGCTCGCCCGGAGTTCGGGACGAAGAGGCCGCAGGTTCAAATCCTGTCACCCCGACCCTTGGCTCAAGGGCCCTGATCTGCGGGAACGCGTTCAGGGTCCTTCTGCTATTCCAGCTTCCGGGATGATTGGGGTTGGGGCACAACGCGAGAATGTCGCCGACTCAAGATGGGGTCGGCGGTTCCACGTCGATACTGGTCTGCGCTTCGCCGATCGGCTTGAGGATCCGAAGCCCCCCATCTGGTCAGTCCTTCGCGTCTGGCCGTTTCCACCATGACGAACGAAGTTCTTTCGAAGTACTCCTGGCGAGCTGCATCCGCCGGCGGGCTTCAGCAACAGGCATGTCGCTTGCCAGCGTGATGGGACCACCTTGTTGCCACGAGTATGGGACCACTTGGAGGTGTCAGTGAGCATGCTGGGCCTGCCTGTTGGTGTCAACTGGTGTGTGCGGTGTTTCCGCGGATG
>JAABVA010000622.1_pt1 | contig 43624 bp, 45 predicted proteins | sample 5560331 | NCBI WGS metagenome assembly JAABVA01 (sample SAMN12812661, study PRJNA571458) | rock metagenome | isolation source: Antarctica rocks | place: Antarctica: Victoria Land, Mt New Zealand sud | collected 2016-01-07 | reverse complement strand
CAGCCGCGCGTATTCCGGCACCTCTTCGGCCATGAGCTCGAGGTAGCTGTCCGGGTCGAAGTGGAACTGCGCCACCCGCTCGTTCTACAACACCTGGGCTCGAAGCACTCGGTCCCTCAAGCCGATCCTCTTGCGGCGTGGCAGTATCGCCGTGTGGCTGCAGTCAGGCGCCTCGGGACTCGGCGACGCGTCGCATCCAGTAGCGAAACCAGTCGTGGCCGAAGGGAACGTAGACGCGTACGGGCACGCCGCGGGTGACGAGCTCGTCGAGCACCTCGGGCCGTATCCCGAGTAGCTGCTCGACTGGCCGCGGACCCAGGGCTCTGAGCAGTGCTTCGCGCAGGAGGCCGTCATGGGTCGCCAGCGCGAAGCCCGCATCGGCCTCGGCGAGCTGGTGCGCCAGGTGCATGTAGGCAGTGTCGGTCGCTTCGCCGTAGGGCAGCGCTCGCTCCGGCGGCTCGACGTAGGCTCCCTTCACGGCACAATCGGTAGGCGCAGCAGTCCGATCGTGAAGCCAATCGCAAGCTCGTCGAGCGAGATGCTGAGCCCGAGCACAAGAGCGGCCCACCCGTGTGTCAGGGTGAGCTGGCCCACCTTTTGCTCTTCCCGAGGATGTCCCGTTCGTCGTGGAACTTCGCGACGGTGGTCCCGGTGTGATGGTCAGACGGTAACGGGTGTGCGGGCCTCCGTGGTCGGGGTCGGGGCGACCTGTTGGGCAGCGAGGTCGCGTTCGATCGCGATGGCGAGCTTGGCGAGGTCGGTGTAGCCGATCACCTTGCGGAACTGCTGCTCGGCTTCGAGCATGCCGGCGGCCGTCCAGCGGAGCGCCATCTCGCCGTTCTGCCAGCGCTTGACGTTGCGCGAGCTGCGGCGGACGCATTCGATCATCGACTCGATCGGGTTCGTCGACGCGAGCGTCTTTCGGAGCGCGCCGGTGACGCCGAGGCGGGTGATCGTGAGCGTCTCGGCGAGCCCCTCGCCGAGCGACGCGGCGGCGCCCGGATGGGTCCGCTCGAGCTCGCCGGCCAACGCCCGCAGCCGTTGCTCCGCGGCAACGTGGTCGTCGAGCTTCCAGGCGGTCCTGAGCCGCCGCTTGACGGTCGCCCGGTCGCGGTCGGGGAGATGGTCGAGGACGTTGCGCTCCTTGTGGCGCTGGCAGCGCTGGACGGGCACGTCGCCGAGCACGTCGGAGACGGCCTTGCGGAGCGCCTTGGAGCCGTCGAGCACCGCCAGCAGCCCTTGGCTTGTGTCGAGGCCGCGGTCGACGAGGTCGGCGAGCAGCGCGGTCGCGACGGCCGCGTTCTCGGTCGAGCCCTCCCACAGCCCGAGCGGGATCTTCACCCCTTCGGTCGTGATCCCGAGGCAGACGACGTTGGTGCGGCCCTTCAGATCGATCCCGTCGAGCATCAACACCGCCAGGCGCACGTCATCAAGCCGGCGAGCCATCAGTTCGCCGAGCGCCACCCGCGTGCGCTCGATGAACGTGCGCGAGACCGCCGACTTGCTCTGCGACCTCGCGCCCGCCTCGACCTCCTCGCCGACGGGCTCCTGGGTGCGCGCGAACCGGCGCGTCGAGACCCCGGCCAGCATCCGCTCGAGCACGACCTGCGAGAGCGGGTCGCGGTCGGCGAAGTGCGGTAGGTGACCAGCGGCACCTCGCCGCCGTCCACGGCCCGTGCCCGCGGACGGCTGACCGCCACCCGCCGGGCGCCGAGCGTCACCGACCCATCCTCATGGCCATGACGCGACGCCGACCGTTCCCGGTCGTGGCGGCCCCTCGGCCCCACGACCTCGTCAACCTCCTCCTCCATCAGCGTGCGCAGCACACCCAGCCCGACACCCACACTGAGCGCCAGCAGCCCCTCCTGCGCGACACCGGCCAGCTCGCCCAGCGCCTCCTGCACCCGGGCGGGCAGCACCTCCTCCGTCGTCGCCTCGGCGACCGATACGGTCCTCTTCACGGCGGTTCCTCCTTCGATCTTTGGACGGATCACCGCGAACGCTGCCAACAGCAACAGACGCGGCGGAGGGACCGCCGTCCTACGAAGTTCTACGAGCTACGGGACAACCTCCTCTTCCCCCTCTTCGCGGGAGAGAAGCGGGTAGGCCCCAAAGGCGATGAGCACCCCGATCGCTACGTAGTCCGCCACGCCACCGATGGCACTGCCGAGCGGGCCGCCGAGGAGTAGACCGATAAGCGGCATGCCGCCCTCGAAACCGGCAAACAGCAGCGAGATACGTACGCGCTCTCGTCGCGCCAGGCCCGTCAGTCCGAGTGCTGCGGCAATCGCGAACGAGTCGAGGCCCAAGGGGACGATGAGGGCGATGAGCTTGAGCATCGCTACTCACTCACCCACGCCGAGAACCGGTGATCCCGTACACCTGGAGGCGGCCCACCGGCAGGGGCGTGCGGGACCGGGCCGCTTCATATCCGGGGTTCCAGTGACTCAGCGACCACCTCCTCACCTGCGCGCACTGCGGCCGTGCGGCGGGGCAAACAGCCGGTGGATCGCCTCGTAGGTGATGAAGCACGCCAGCACGAGCAGCGTCACGCCGTTGGCCTGGGCGGACAGAATCTCCACGCGCTTGAAGCCGTAGGTCAGCGCACCCTTGGCCAGCCGGACGGCGAGCCGTGCCGCCACGAGCGACAGTCCGATTGCCGCGGGGAAGCGACCCGTGCGAAGCTGGTCGGGAAACATCCGGGACCGAGATAGGGAGAGCGACATGGCCGAGAGCGTGTATCGCGTCAGCGAGATCATCGGAGTTAGCAGCGAGTCGTGGGAGGCCGCCGCGACGAACGCCGTCGAGACGGCCGCCAAGAGGGTGCGTGGGCTGCGGATCGCCGAGGTCGTCCGCCAAGACGTCGCGATCGAGGACGGCAAGGTGAAGAACTTCCGCGTCCGACTCGCCGTCTCGTTCAAGTACGAGACCGAGGAGTAGCCGCCGCGAGCGCGGGGCGACCTCGGAGGCTTCGCTCGGTCGCTGCCGGAGTCAAGGGCGGCTTGTACCTGGCTTGGACTCGGGAGGTTGACGTGGCGTGGGGGTCCGCGCCAGTGGCCGCGGCCAGGTCGGCTTAGACAGCTGGCCCTCGGCCAGGAGGATGGCGGCGGCGGACCGGAGCAGGCCGAGGCGGCCTTCATAGACCAAGAAGCGGGGGTGCCAGCGTGGCGCGAATTTCGCGTTGAAGCGGTAGAGGCTTTCGACTTGAAAGAGCGAATCGCCAAGGATTGCGACTCGGCCAAGCGTCCGCTGGCCCCAGTTTCTTGGCTCGTGGATGTAGCGTGCGAGCGCCGCGTAGTTGAGCGACGCCTCGATGACCCCACGGACGAGCAGGCCCTCGAGCGCCGCCACGATCATGAATTCCGTCAGGCCGTTCGGGCTCTCCGGGTCACGGCACATCGTGCTGAGCGAGACCACCGGTCGTCCGTAGCAGGGGACGAAGTAGAGGAAGCCGCGCAGCCGTCCGGTGCCGTCGCGGGCAAGGAGCAGCGTCGTCTCGTTGTCCAACTGACCTTCCTCGGCACTGAGGGCGCTCGAAAATCCGCGTTCGGGCGCCCGGCCTCGCGCTGCCCGCGAGACGGCCGCGACTTCTGCTCGGATCTCGGGCGGCAGTTCGCGCGTCTGACGAAGCTCGGCGGCGAACCCCAGCCGCTTGAGGCGATTGACCGACTGGCGCACCTTGCGCACGCGGCGGCCCTCGAGCGAGAAGTCAGTGGCGACGATGGCCTCGTCGCCCAGGTACATGCTCCGCAGGCCGAAGCGCTGACAGGTTGCTGCAAACGCCTCGCTCGCGTTGACGACCGTGATCTTGAGTCCTCGCTTGCGAGCGAACGTGCGTGCCCGGGCCAGCAACTCCTGGTGCGCCCGCATCGGACCGACCGGATCTCCCGAGATCACCAGGCAACCGGCCTCGATCCGGAATCCCAACACCGCGTCCGCAGAGGCGGTGAAGAGGTAGTGCTTGTCGGGGCGGAGCTTGAAGAAGGCAAGCGTGTCATCGCCAAACGCGCGGACCAGCTCCCGCGCCCGATCTCGCTCACTCGCGGCGGGTGGCCGGGCGCCACGGAGCGGCCCAAAGAGCGTCCGTCCCACCACCGCGACAGACCCCAAGGCGACGACGTTGACGAGCACGGCCAGCCAGTCGGCCGGCTCGGGCAAGCTGTCGGGCACTGGGATGACCGAGAGCAGAGCGCCGGCCATGGTGACCAGTTCTCGCAACCCAAGGTCTTGGTGGGTTAGGAGGCTCACCGCTCCGGCCCCCACCAACGCGATGGCAGCGGTGGCAAGCAGTACGGAGGCAACAACAAGCCACTCGCGTCCGCGGCGTTTCTGCGGCAGTACGTAGAAGCGACCTCGCAGGAGCGCCAACGCACCAGCCCCGCCGAGGCAAACGAGCGACTCGATCACGTCACGGGCGGCAAAGAGATTGGCCGCACTCAGCGTCAGCAGCAGAGCCACGGCTAGCTCCCACCCGCGCCGTCGTCTGCGCACGAGCAAGTAGGCGAGCGCCACGAAACCGAGAGCCAGCGGAACCCGGCTGACGTGCAGGCTCGCTAGCGCGTCACCCGGGAGGTGCGCCAGGACGGCCCGCCCTCGCGGTGCTACCGCTCCGCTGGTCGCGGCGGCGAGCTCCGCGCCCGCGACTACGGCAGCGCACCCCGCCGCGATGGCCGGCACCCGATCCAGCCACCGTGAGGTTGGCGCTCCCATTGGGCGCTCAGTGTAGGAGCGCGAGCGATTAGCGGCTGGCGCGGTGCAGCGAGACGGTCAGCACGGCTAACACGGTGGCCGGCAGTACCCACCAGGCCGCGATACCGGCGCTGGCAATAGCGGCGGTGATGGCGAGCCCCACGATGACGACGACGGCGATAGTCGGGTCGTCATCGACGACAAAGTCGTAGAGGAAGGCCGCGAAGCCTCGAAGCCGGCTCATACCCCGGCGCCGTGAGGCGGTGTCGCGACGGACGCTGCGCCGCTGCGGTGTCGGCGGCGCAAGGCGGCCACTAACGCAATTGAGGCGAGCAGCGTGAAGGCGACGAGAGCGGGGATGGCGGCATCGCCACCGGGCCAGCTCGCGCCGGCGCCTTCAGTGCCCCAGAAGATTCCGAACGAGGTGAGCATGACGCCGACGGCGTACTTGAGGGTGTTCTCCGGCACCTTGCTTAGTGGCGCGTGCGCAGCCGCACCGGCAACGATGACGAGCACGACGGCGGCGCCCGCCGCGCCCGCGGCGAGCAGCACGTTGTGTTGGTTGCTGCCGAACGTCACGACGATGAACGCGACCTCAAGCCCTTCGAGCAGAACACCCTTGAAACTGACCGTGAACCCGTAGGGATCGACGCCGTGCGGCTCCTGGCCAGCGGCGCGCAGTGCGGCGACCTCCGCCGTGAATATGGCCTCTTCGTCGTGCAGGGCCTTGAAGCCGCTGGCGCGCAGGATCGCCTTGCGCAGCCACTGCAACCCGAAGACGAGCAGTAGACCGCCCACCACCAAACGCAGGAGATCGATGGGAAGCGCCGTGAGCGCCGGACCGAGCACTGCCACGATCACGGCCAGTACGAGCAAGGCAGCTCCGGTGCCGGCCCACGCCGAACGCCACCCGCGGGTGATACCCGCAGCCAGGACGATGGTCACGGCCTCAACACCCTCCACCGTGCAGGCAATAAAGACGGCGGCGAAGAGCAGCACATCCCGACTCATCGAGCAGCACCACTCGCGTGCCGGCGCCGTCGCTTCCACGCGAAGACGCCGAGTGCGGCCAGAACCGCGACGGCAAGACCCGCGAAACCGAAGAGCTTGATGAAGCGCTCGACGGCAGGGCCCACGAAGTAGGAGAGGAGCCCGATGCTGACCGCCCAAGCGATGCCACCCAGAGCATTCCAGAACAGGAACAGCGGCCAGCGCATCCGGGTGCTGCCCGCCAGCCAGGCCGCCGCGATCCGCAGCCCCGTGACCCAGCGCCCGAGGAAGACGGCCTTGGGCCCGTGGCGCTCGAAGAACGGCTCGCCCCGCTCCAGCAGTTTGAGCCGATGCTTATGAAGCGGTCCGTCCGCCTCGAGCAAGCGGCGTCCTCCCTTGCGGCCAATCAAATAGCCGACGTTGTCGCCGATGATTGCCGCCACTGCGGCCGTCGCGATGACGGCGGTGATTTCAAAGCCGCCCCGGCGACCGAGGATCGCCGCGGTGATCAGCGCGGTCTCTCCGGGCACCGGCACACCTGTGGACTCAGCGGCGACCAGACCGAACAGAATGAGGTAGCCCAGCGGCGCCGCCTGGCTTAGCAGATGCAGCATCAGGGCTGCGTCCGCTCAAACACCGCGTCGGCGTAGCGAGCAAGCTCCGCGCTCGCTCGCTCCAGCGCCCCGCCTGCTTCACCCGCGCCCGAGGCGCCGTGGATATCGCGCTCGGCGATACGCGCGTGCCAGCGCTGAAGCTTGTCGAGTTCGGCTTCTTCCTCTTCGAGCTCGGCCAGCGTGAACTTCTCAATCTCAAACTCATGGTGGATTTCGGTCAAGAACTTCGCACAGACCCCGACGAGTTCGGCGTACTCGGCATCCCGCGCGGCGTTCCAGGACTCGACGAGGCTCTGCCCGTCGGACTCCTCGAGCGGCTCTCCCTCGATCACCAGCGTTTCCCCACCTACCTCAGCCACCAGAGAGCGAAAGCGCTCGACTGCAGGACGGAAGCTGCTCGTGGCTGGGAAGGCGACGACGGACTGCTGGAGATGAAGGCCGCCACAGCGTCGAACCTCGCGCCAGACGGCCACGCGGGCACGGGATCGCTCGTTCGAGGGCAACTTGTAGGTGAGGAGGAGCCAACCCATGGTTCCATTGTACGGTAACGCGGGTTACACTGACCATGCGTCGCGTGGTCTACGCCGACCACGCCGGCGGAAACGACCGGCCCTCAGCCTCCCGGCTCCGCCCTACCTAACCCGAAGGACTCCCATGACCGCACCTCGCCCCCAGCTGATCATCCCCGCCGTCGGCCTGGGCCTGCTACTCCTCGTCGTTGCCGTCGTCTACATCGTCGACCCAGCGAAGTCGCTGCCTTCCTTCTTCCCCGGACACGAGGCCGGTTCAGCGCATCACCACATCAAGCACGGCATCGCCGCCTTCGTGGTCGGGGTGGGCTGCTTCGTATTCGCGTGGTTCCAAAGCGGACCCCGGCGCCCAGAGGCCGCGCACTAGGCCATGGGCCACCCGATCTCCTACCTCCAGGCGATCATCCTCGGATTAGTTCAGGGAGTAGCCGAGCCGTTTCCCGTTTCGAGCCTTGGCCACGGCGTCATCCTGCCCCGACTCGCGGGCTGGAGCATCCACCAAAACGACCAGTTCTTCCTGACCTTCCTTGTCGCCACCCACCTAGCCACTGCGATCGTGCTGCTGCTGTTCTTCCGAAAGGACTGGGCGCGCATCATCCGGGGACTGGGCCGCTCCCTTCGCGACCGCGAGATTGGCACCGACACTGACGCGCGGCTCGGCTGGCTCCTCATCGTGGGAACCGTGCCGGCGGGCGTCCTGGGTTTGCTCTTCGAACACCCACTGCGAAGCCTCTTTGCCTCGGCCCCGTCCGCCGCCGCCTTCCTGATCCTCAACGGCCTCCTCTTGTTTCTCTTCGAACGTCGCCGCCGCAGAGCCCCAACGCCTGACGACCACCTCGGCGATGCAGATGCACGCATCGCCAGGCTGAGCTGGCGCCAAGCCATCGGCGTCGGCAGCGCCCAAGCCGTCGCGCTAATCCCTGGCATCTCGCGCTCCGGCATCACGATGGGCGGCGGCCTGCTCTTTGGCCTCTCCAACGAAGACGCCGCCCGCTACGGATTCCTGCTCGCCACGCCCATCATCGGCGCCGCCGCCGCCCTCAAGCTTCCGGAACTCTTCGGCCCCGAAGGCAACGGCGTACGCGGTCCGGCGCTGGTAGGGGCTCTGGGTGCGGCCATCACCACGTTCTTCGCCGTGAAGTTCCTACTCAAGTTCTTCGAGACAAACCGCCTGACGCCATTTGCCATCTACTGCACCGCCGCCGGCATCGTGGTTTCCCTCATCTTCGCCTTCGGCGGCTGAGGGACCCCGGTTTGTGAGCGCGATGACGTCAACGCCGAGAGGCGCCGCCGCTAAGGCGAGTGTCCGGCTCGCCGTTGTCTGGGCCCTGCTCCTCCTCCTCGGCTACGCGGTAGGGCGCCTGGTCACCGACGCCCACCCCAGCTGGGACGCAGCTGTGGTCGCCGACCTCCGTGGAGCAAACCACGGAACGCTCACTGACGCCATGCGTTTCCTCACCGAGCTCGGAGGCACGCTCGTGCTGGACGTGCTCTTCCTCGCCGGCATGGCGATTCTCCTGGTGCGACGCTATTGGCACGATGCGCTCTTTCTGCTCCTCGCCAGCCCGGGCACAGTCGTGCTCATCCAGATCCTCAAACACGCGGTGAGCCGCCCTCGGCCCAGAGCCCACCAGCTTGCGGGCGCCGCTGGCTCCAGCTGGCCGTCCGGTCACGCCAGCAGCTCCATGGCACTGTACGGAGGCCTACTCATGATCGCGTTGTCCCTCCACGCACACGATCCGGGACGGTTTCGCCGAGCACGCCGAACGGCTATCTCTCTAACCGTCGCGCTGGTCGCACTCATCGGACTTTCTCGCGTCTACCTCGCGGTCCACTACCCGACCGACGTCCTCGCATCGTGGATCCTCGTGGCCGTCTGGCTGACGCTCCTTGAACGCAAGATCGGTCATTCCAAACCGGCAGTGTCTCTCTCGTCAGACTGATCAGCGGTCGATTCTGTAGCACCACCCGTGCTCGGCACAGATGGACGTCATGTCCAGATGCCACAGCTCGTCGGGGCGCGTGACCTGGAAGTAGCCAGGCCGGCGTCGGCGCTGCTCCGAACGGACGGGCTGCAGGAGCCGGTGCTCGCGCATCAGGCGCTGCACCATGCGCGCCACTGTCGCTGCCGGGCGCCCGGCAGCGACCAGCTCGCGGGACCGGGCGACGCGCATGCTCACTCCCAGCCCCGCAAGAGTTCCCCCGAGATCTCCAACGCCATCGTCTTCTTGCCCAGCGTCCGCGCCAGCCGCGCGTTCTCGCGCCGCAGCTCGGCCAGCTCGCTGCGTTCGGTCTTGCCGGCCAGCTTCTCCGCCCCGCCGGCGAGGAACTGCTCACGCCAGCGCCGCAGCAGCGTCTCGGAGATGTCGCGCTCGCGCGCGAGCTCGGCGATCGTGTGGTTGCCCTTCAGCGCAGCAGGACCAGCTCGGTCTTCTGCTGCGCGGTGAACTTGCGGTACTTCCGGACGTCGCTCAAGAGAGCTCCTCTCGACTTGAGCGGCCCATGCTGCGAGGCACCCCGGACGCGATCGCCGCTACGGCTCGCCCTCCGGGCTCACCTCCGCGACGACCGCCTCCGGCGGCCGAATCCTCACAACGAGAGTGTCAACACCCCGACGGGGTCCACGCCAGCCCCCCCAAGGCATGCGCGACGGCATTCGGCGTCGACAATGGCGCTGGACTCGACGGCGCTCCCATCTCTCGGGAGATAGTCACTCGCTCGCGGATTCGATGCGCTCGCCACCGCGGTGGCCGGCGGCGCTCCCCCGTGTGCGGCAACGTGGCGCTCCTGGTCGCTGGCTTCGAGATACGACTGAAGCCTCGCTTGCGGCGCCCCGCTTGGGTCGCAACTGTTGGTCGCGAGGATTTGCCTCGTGCGAGGTCTCAGAGGTAGTCGGTGGCAGTAGCGCTGAGGTACAGCGCCTCGGCGTCGTCGGCGTCGCGGATCGCCTCGCGGACGGCTGCGACCTTCAGGTCGAGGACGCGGGCGGTGCCGCCCTTGACCTCGGCGACGGATTCGATCCGGTGCAACTCACCGCCGTACTGCTCGGCGTAGTCGGCCAGGCCGCGGAGCTTCGCCAGCGCGTCGCCGAGGTGGAATCCGTGGGGGTCGACGATGGAGACGCGCATCGCGTGCTCGTCGCCGTGAAAGAAAACGAAGTCGGGGCACATGCGGCGCCAGTCGCCCTTGCCGTCCTTGTAGGCGATCGCGAGCGAGTCGTCCGACGCACGGCTCGGGTTGCGGTACCAGGCCAGGAAATCGGTGCGAGCCATCTCTGCCTCCAAGACGTGTCGCTCCCAGGCGTTAAGCGCACCGATCGGGAACTCGCCGTTCTCGGCCGACATGAGGTGGCCGGTCTTGGTGGGCAGCAGGTTGCCGTCGGCGTCCTGGGTCTCCTCGGTTCGCACGCGCGGGCGCAGGACGTCGATGCGCTGCGGCTCGCGCGACATGGCGATGACCTCGTCGTAGACCGCACGGCGCTTGTCAGCGAGCGCCTTGACCGCGACTCGGTACTCGTCGATCCACGTCTTCGCCAGCGCGTCGGCGGCTCGATCGATCTCGCCCTGGACATCGTCGATCTTCGCCAGCGCCGCCACCCTGACGTGCGCATCGAAAAGGCCGTCGTCGTCCTCAGTCTCGACGGCGACGTGGTCGGCGTACTTGCGCGCTAAGTCGGGTGAGAGCACGCGGCCGGCCGTTCTGAAGTCGGCCTCGACTGAGCGGTCGTCGGCGATCTCCGTGAACGCCTCCGGGGTCGAAGCGGCGCCTGAACCGACGGTCGCGACGAGGGTCTCGCCCTCGACCTCGAGGATCGCGTAGGTCGCCTCCTCGATCTTGTCTTTGAAGCGTGCGGTCAGTCCATCGAGGACGCCGAACAGCTCGGCGTAGGCATCCTTGCGGGCATGGGGCCGCAGGGCGTCGCGCGATAGCGCCTGGGCGAGCGCGCTGAGGCGCTTGACGGGCTTGGCCGCCTTGCGTGGAAGTGTCTGCGATGGGAGCCGGTCGAAAGCCTCCCAGACGTACGCCGGGATCGCTGCGTCGACCTGCATGTCGATGGGCGCGACAAGGACACGGCGGCCTCCGCCGCCACCGGACCCGCCGGTCCCGTCGTCGTCGTCGTCGGCTTTCTTCCCGAGCAGCACCTCGGCGACGTCGGTAGCGGTCTTGCGGTTGAAGTGCGGCAGCACGCACTCCACCGAGTTCAGGCGATCGTTGCCGGGGATGCGCCGGGCAAGCGGCGTGCGGACCATCCGCCCGAGCAGCTGCGTGATGTGGGTCTGGTCGCTCGCCGGCCGGAACGAGACGAGCACCTCGGCACGCGGGCAGTCCCATCCCGTCGAGATCGCGTCCTTGGCGAACAGCACCTGGATGTGCGCACGGTCCTGCACGGTCTCCGGGCTCACGTGCGGGATGACCTCGCCGCCGAGCTCCAGCGCCGTGTGCTCGCCGAACACGTGCGCAATCGCGCCGTGCGTCAGGCCGGGCCACGCCTCGCGGATGGTCGCCAGGGCGGCCATCAGCAGCTCGTCGGACGGCGTGTTGGGCACCTGAACGACGAGCAGCGGTGCGACCGAGTCGACCGGCGGGTCCTGTGCCTCGGCGTACTCCCGCCACAGGGTTGTCGACTCGACAACCTTCTTCGTAGCGCGCTTGAGCAGCACCGTGTCGAATTGCCCCGTCTCGGCCGGGAAGTCCAGGCGGATGTCGTCCTTGAGCAGGCCGGACCCCTGCACGCGCGCCGGGTCGACGACCACCGACGCATACCGCGTGCGACCCTCGGCGTCCGCCATCGCGTCATCGAAACGCTTGACCGTCGCCGAGATCCCCCAGACGACGGGCACGGCCGGCACGCCGTTGGAGCCGTTGACGAGACGCTTGACTGTGGTCTGCTTCTCAGTGCGGTCCTGCCTGGAACGCGCCTTCATGCCGCGGTGGGCTTCGTCGAGAATCACGTAAAGCGTGAGCTGCTCGTCTTCGACCGTGTTGCGCAGCGTGTCCCAGAAAGTGAACTGCCGCATGTCGGGCGACGCGTTGTGGTCAAAGAGCTGATCGCCTTCCTCCGGAGCGCCCTTCACCAGCAGCGAGTTCTTCGACAGCTTCTGCGCGTTGAGGAAGTACACGCGGCCCGGATCGAACTTCTCCTGGTTGAACGTGTTCTCGATCACGACCAGGCGCGAGCCCGCGATCCGGTCGCTGGACTCGATGAGCTTGAACCGGGTCTGCTCGTTGAGCGACGGGTCGTCGGTGAACCAAAGGACGACCGCACTGGGGTCCGCCTCGAAGTCGTAGTCGGCGTCTCCCTCGAACAGCGCCTCGATGACGCTCGCGGCCATCACGGTCTTGCCGGCGCCGGTGGTGGCCGTCAACGAGAAAGCGACCGGACGCTGCTTGCGATGCCAGTCGTCGCGGGCGTCGCCAAGGTTGCGCAGCACGTCCCCGACCGCATCCACTTGGTAGTCCTTCAGCGCGAACCGCACGCGGTCAGTCCCGTTCGGTGTTGATTGCGAAGTTCGTCAGATACGAGGAGTACAGCCGCACCGGCTCCACACTGGCCGGGAGCTCGGCGCAGACGATTTGGAAGGCTCGGTCGTCGTCGGTGACGATGAACACCGCCCGCACGCCGTCGGCGTCGTACAGCGCCGCCAGGAAGTCACGGGAGCAGTCGGTGTCGAAGAGGATTGCGTAGGCGTCGGCGACGGCGACGGCGAAGTCGTTCATCGGCGTGTCGATGCGGCTTCCTCGTGCTCCGGCCTTCAGCCATAGCAGCGGTGCGATCGACTCGAACGAGCGATGGTGGGCGACGGGCCGAAGCGCCTCGTAGGTCATCGTGAAGAACTCCACGTTTTCCTTGAGGCCATCGGCGGCCGACGACCCGTCGTCGTAGACAAGCTCGACTGCTTCTCCGTCGGGTCGCCTCCCGGTCATCGCTGAGGCAACCCGGGGAACGGTCACGCTGCGGAAGATTCCCCGGGCCCCCCATTCCGGGTCCCCCGGTCTATATCCGGCCTCGCGAAGTCGCTTCTCGTCGCTGGCTCCGACCTCGTTGTTTGTGACCGAGATCGACGATCGGCTCCCGCCGTCGGCCTGATTCAGCAAGGCCACAGCATGCGCTGTCGTGCCTGATCCGGCGAAGAAATCCAGAACGAGAGCGTCGCGCTTGTTCCCGATCACTGGCTCGAGCGCGTCGCGTGTGGCGTACAACGACTTCGGGAAGTCAAAGGTCCTCGCGTTGAGGAGCTTCCTAAGCACTACCGCGCCGTGCCATCCCGCATCATGGCGAGCGCGTTTCCAGACCGTCTTGGCCCGCGTCAGATCCGCTTGCAGATCCAGGATGGCCGACCCCGACACATCGTCGTAACCGCGAATCGCAATTTCGCCGGACTCGATCTTCGAGCGGACTCCGGTCGGGACGTAGCTCAGAGCCCAGCCTTCGGGGCGTAGCACGCACCTGGTGAACCCGCTCTCCGTGAGGGAGAGCAACGTGTCTGGCACCGCCTGCCACACCCCGAGGGAGCCGTCCTTGCGAAGGGGCCAGACGGCAACCGTCCCGGTTGGCGCCTCCGCCGCGGTTTCTGCGCCAGGAAGCCACGCATTCGGGTCGCCAACGACCTCGTGATCGGCGTTTCGCTCGCGCAACGTCCGGCCGAGCGAAACGATGCGCGAGCTCTCGCGGTCGACAAATACCGGGTAGACCATCCCCAAGCCATCGGACGGCTGCGCGTTGGTCCCAGCACGGAGGAGTCCCTTCCAGAATCGCGTGTTTCGTTGCGTCGACGCGTCTGAGAGCAGATCGTCCCGCGTGGCCGAAACGCCAGCCGAACCGAAGAAGCAGTAAAGCGCGTATTCCTCGACTCGGGCGAAGCGCCCCTGCGCGACTCCCTTCGGGTTGACCACGATGGTGACCATCTGGATATAGGCCTCAGGGAGGCTCTGTTCCAGGAGCAACCGAAGTCGATGGACCTCATGTTCGTCGACCGTGACTATGAGCACGGAGCTGTCCGGATTTAGCAGCCGCCGGGCGAGCTTGATGCGCCGCTCCATGAAGGCAAGCCACTTGGAGTGGCGGTAGACATCTTCCGCGTCTACATAGGCGTTGTTGTATTTCCAGTCCTTGGCGCCCGTGTTGTATGGCGGGTCGATGTAGATCGCGTCGATCTTGCCCTCGTGCGTGTACAGCAGGAGCTGGAGGGCATGGAAGTTTTCGGCGTCGATCACGGTGTGGAAGGGCTTGTCGCCCCCCAGCTCGAGCTTCCCGGTTGACACGAGACCTGGGTAGATCGGATCCCGGAACTCAGCCACGGCGACGAGGTCCTCAACCGGACGCTCGACGGGTTCGGCCTCAGGGCCGATCGGCTCTGGCGGCACAAGCTTCGCTACGCGCGTGCCGTCCTTGCGCGTGATACCGACAACCTTCCAAAGGGTCCGGTCCACGCTGGTGGGTGATTCGCCACGAGGCGCGAGGAAGCGGACCTTGTCGCCCTTGCGGATCGGACGGCCGTAGAGCTCGACAGTCTCCGGGGTGTGGCGCTCGAAGGTTCAGCCCGAAACCGCGGCGCTGACTCAACGCGTTGACCTCCTGCGCGAGATCTGCAGCCAGCTGCGGATCCTTCTGCTCGAGCTGCCGTAGGAGATTGCTCAGCCGCGACACGCGCCCCCCGTAGGCGCGCGCGACGGCCCCTTCCCGGCCGGGCGCGCCTCGGTCGGCCCTTCGCCGCGCAAGCGTATTCGTCCGGTGGTGGGCACCGCGTCGATCCTATGAGCACACCGCGGATCGGAGCGCCCTCGCGGCTGATGTCGGCGAACGAGGCGCGACCTGACAGCTGGCACGATGGGATTCGCTACCACGGTTGAAGTCGCGAATAGTACACAGACGGTACACTCGCAGTTGCGTAAACGCCTCGTGATCCAAAAAGAAAACCCCGCATTAACAGGGCTTTCCTTGAGTCGGGGAGACAGGATTTGAACCTGCGACCGCCCGGCCCCCAGCCGGGTGCGCTACCAGACTGCGCCACTCCCCGTGGTCCTACAAGCGGGCGACGGGAATCGAACCCGCCCTAGAAGCTTGGAAGGCTTCTGTGCAGCCACAACACTTCGCCCGCAAGCCCGTTGGGGATCATAGCCGGGGGTCGGTGGGGCTCAAGTAGCCCGGGTGGCTCGGCGCGCCTCGGTCGGAACCTCGCCGCCGTCGTCGGTCAAGCCGACCGGCGGCCACGGGCCGAACCAGTTGTCGCGCGCGCCGTCCAGGGTCACCGTCGAGCCGGAGAAGGCGCGGCCGAGTGGGGAGCAGAGAGCAGGGCGATGAGCCAGGCGTGCTCCTCCACGCGCCCGAGGCGCTGCAGCGGCACCGAGCGCGCGGCGCCCGCGCGCACCACGTCGGGGTACTTGTCGAGCGCCTCGGTTTCGAAGTGGCCGGCGGCCGCGGCCACCACGGCGACCCCGTCGGCCGCCCAGCGCACCGCCCATTCGCGCGTCAAGCCCTCAACCGCCGCGCGCGCCGCGCTCGAGTGCGTCATCCCCGCCAGCCCGTGATGCGGAGAGAGCGTGACGTTCACGATCGTCCCGCCGCGGCCGCCGGGTCGAAACGCACGCGCGACCGCGGTCTGCGCCATTAGGGCCGTGCCGCCGACGTTGAGGCGCGTGACCGCCCGCCAGCCCTTGGGCGCGATCGCCTCGGCGGGCACGAAGTACTGGCCGCCGGCGTTGTTGACGAGCGCGTCGAGGCGCCCGTGGCGCTCGAGAGCGAAGTCGACCATCCGCGCAGCGTCTGAATCGGAGCGCACGTCGCCCACGATCCAGTCGCAGCCGAGCTCGTCGGCCGCCGCGGCGAGCACCTCCTCGCGCCGGCCGGCGATGACCACGTGGGCTCCGCACGCGACGAGCTCGCGCGCCGCCGCCTTCCCCAGGCCGGTGCCGCCGCCGGTGACGAGCGCGACCCGGCCCGCCAGGGCTTGCGGAGCGAAGATCTCCGAGGCAGCGCTCACGCGCGGGCGACGGCGCAGCGCGCAGCGCGGACCGCCTCGTCAAGGTCGGGCAGGTCGCCCGCGTGCTCGGGTAGGTGGCGCGCGCGCACGGTCCCGTCCGCGTCGACGGCGAACGTCCCAGCGGCCTGCCAACGCGAGCCGCTCGGATGCCGGTTGCGCACGCCGCGCCGGGCGAGCCGACCCACCGCGAGCAGCGAACGACGGCCCGTGAAGTGCGCGAGGCTCGTGCGCCCGAGCCCCCATGCGGCGTAGGCGTGGCGATCGGGGTCAGCGATGACGAGGACCTCTCCCGCCCGGCCGATGGCCTCGAGCCAGCGCGCGGTCGCGGGCGCCGGTGCGTGGCTCACCGCCACGACGGTGACCTCGATGCCGTTCCGGGATGCCTGCTCGCGCAGGGAGCGGAGCGTCGCCTCGGCGAACGGACAGCCCGTGTGCCGCAGGAAGGCGACCAAGGCCGGCCCTCGAGGCAGACCGGGCGCGGGAAGCGCGGGTGCGGGCGCCCCCACCGTCGGGGGCGCGGCGGTGGGCCGGGAGGCGGGCGGAAGGAAGGTGCGCGGGTCCATCACGCGGATCCTAGAGCGAAGCGGCGGGCGCTCAAGCCGCCGCGGCGCGCCGCCGATGAGATTCCCAGCAAGTCACTCACCAGAGCGACTCGTCTCCCGACCAAGGCAAACCGTCCGTGAGGATGGGACGCAAAGCCACGGAGCTCCCCCGCCGGGGAGCCAGCCGAGCTATCGAAGGACGCGGTACCGCGGGCAGGCGAAGTCCGATCGCCAGGAGCTTTCAGTGTCCCGCAGCCTCTGTCTGGGCCTCGCCCTCGCCGCCGTCGCGGTCCTCGCGGCGCTCCTGCCCGCCACCGGGGCGCTCGCGCGCCAGGCGCCGGCGTTGACGCCGGCGCACCTCGAACTCATCAACTTCACGTTCCCGCCCGCGCGTACGGTCTCCCCGAGCGCGGCCCGTCCGGCGCGCCGTGCACGCCCGGCTCGCCGTCGTCTCGAGGGCACCCTGCTCGTTCACCTGCGCGCGGGACGAAGCGCCGTCCTGCGCAGCGCGCCCGGCGGAGCCCTCGTGGCTCGCCTGGGCGCACGTACCGAGTTCGGCTCGGCTACGATCGCGCCGGCCTTGGCGGTGCGTGGTCGCTGGCTCGGAGTCTCCTCCCCGGCGCTCCCGAACGGCCGCCTTGGTTGGATCGACACTCGCAGCGACGCGATATCGCTCAGCCGCTCGCGCATGTGGATCGACGTCGACCGGGCCGCGCGGCGCCTGCGCCTTCACGACGGTCGGCGGGTGGTGCTGAGCGCGGTCGTCGGGGTCGGCTCCCCTTCCTCCCCCACGCCCGCCGGTCGCTTCGCGGTCACCGACCGCCTCGCTGGCGGCCGCTTCTCACCGGCCTACGGCTGCTGCGTACTGCCGATCTCTGCCCACCAGGAGCACCCGCCCGCCGGGTGGGCGACCGGCACGCGCATGGCCATACACGGCACGAACGACCCGGCGACCATCGGGCAGGCGGCCAGCGCCGGCTGCGTGCACGCGGAGGAGAGCACGATGCTCGCGCTCGTGCAGCGGGTGCCGCTGGGGACGCCGGTGCTCATCCGCTGAGGAGCGAGCCTCCTGGCCGCGGCGAACGGGGGTGCTGGGATTCGAACCCAGGTTCACGGTTTTGGAGACCGCGCGCGTGGACCACTAGCTTACACCCCCCGGGGGTATATGGAGACCGACGGATATGGCGACCGACGGATCGCGCAAGAGAATAGCCCGGAGCTGCTGTCAGGGCTCCCTCGAGCGCACAAACCACCCGTTACTCCGACGGGCCCAGCCAAGTTGTCCCCCGGGTGCTCAACAATTCTCGGTATCTGGCCGATGGGGCCTTATGGGCCAGCGACGAAAGGTGACGTGGGGCCACGCACTCATGCAGCTAGGAATGGGCCTGCGGACGGGCGGAGCGTGCCTTTCCGGCGCGCTGGTCTCGGCGCTCGTGCTCGGAGTTCCCCTCATCGCACTGTTGCAGGGTGCCGCGTATCCGGAGCCGTTTGCGCTCCTGGATCGTGCGACGCCCTCAGTCTCGATGGGCACGTGGTGCTGGGAGGGCCTCGTGATCGCTGCGGGTGCGCTCCTGGTCGGCAGGGCGGCAGGCGTGGTGACCGCTGCGCTCGGTTGGGGAGTGCTGCCAGCCGAGCACCGAAGATTGCTGGGCAAGGTGGCGCTCAAGGCGAACTCGGGCCTACCTTCAACTTTGCCGGCCGATCGTGCCGTCGTTGAGCCGCGGCGAGACGCCGCCGCGGCGAGCGCTCCTGTGGCGCAAGTTGGCGCCCACCGCTAGCCAGCGGCCTTGCGGGCGGTAGATTCCTCCCAGGATTCTGGGGAGGAGCAAATCGTGAGCCTGAGCCCGCTGGGTCGTGTGCTGCGTCATCGTGGGCCTTCGCGCGTGACGCTGGTCGCCGCGCTGCTTGGGGGAGCGGGGATTCTTGCTGCGATCCTGCTGCGATCCGCGCTCCTTGTCGTCCTCGTCTCTGTCTTGGTGCTGGCGGTATCCACCACGGTGGAGGCGAAACGAGCCGGCCGGCGGTGGAGGCGGGGTGAGGTGCTTCTGCGCGGAGCGAGCTTCGCTTGCCTGAACCTTGGGGGGGCGTTGGTGCGGCGCGTGATTCGTCCCGATTACATCTTTGTTCTCTACGCCGAGACCGATCGCGACAAGCGCTTGTACTTCCCCCGGTGGGTTGAGCGCCTTCTCCGGCCCGTGTTCCCCAGTGGCCTGATCCACTTCGGGCGCTTCTGGGGGATGATGGTCGCGGGTAAGGCGACGGCGGAGAGCTTCGAGAGCTCGCCCGAGCGCCTCCAAGCGCTGCTGGACAACACTCGGGAGAAGTTTCCCCAGGTGCAGGTCATCGCCCTGGCCGGGCGGCTCCCGAGCATCGCGGCCTCGCAGGGCGTTTCGCTCGACGGGCCCTTTCTGGAAGGCGACCGAGGGACGCTCTGCGCCATGATCGGCGCCGCACACGAGCAAGCTGCCCTGCTTGGTAAGACACCGATGGAGGTTACGATTGCGGTGCCGGGTGGAGACGGCTTCATCGGACGTCAGCTCGTCACCGAGCTAGCTCGCGAGTTTCGGGCGGTCATCGCCCTCGATCCCCGTTTGGAAGACCAGCATGGCTGGCGGGAGAACGTCCTCTTCACTCATCAGCCCGAGGACATCGCCAGGGCGCAAGCCGTGCTGGTGCTGACCGCGCGCGGAGAGGAGACCGCCGACATCGTGCCCTATCTGGCACCGGGAACCCTGGTGGCTGATGACACCCATCCGGAGATCCCGGAATCGCTGCGCGAGCGGATGGTCGCCGCGGGTGCCATCGTGCTCAAGGCGAGCGTGGGGGATCATCGGTGTCGCATACGACCGCGGATTCCCATCTTCCGAAGCGACGACATCCCGGGATGCCTGCTGGAGGCTCTCGTCGTGGTGCATCGTGGGCAGGACGTTCTTGGCTCGCAAGTGGCGTTCAACGCGGCGGCCAAGGAAATTGGGTTCCGGGCACGGTTGGCCCCGCATATCTCGAGCCGCCGGCGCGCTCCTGGGCCGACGTAGGGCAGCGCTCACCCGCCCCAGAGCGAGTGATTCAAGTCGAGAGGGCTTCCGACCGATGTGACGAGGGTGGGCGAGTCAGAAGCAGGCGACACTCGATCTAACGGCACCTTGCCGGATTGTTCGGCTAACCACACCAGCGGGCTGACCTCGCGGCTCATTCTCGCCTACGCGGAGCGCGCGGGCGGTTCGGTGAAGGTCGACGAAATCCTCGCTGGGTGCGACATGGGCGAGCGCCGCGAAGATTTGCGGGACGGTTCCCTGTGGTTTGGATTCGACACAAAAGTCGAACTCTTCGCGGCCGCGGCAGAAGTGCTCGATGATCCGCAGGTCGCGCGTCACATCGGCGGGGCGGCCATCGAACTGAACGTCTTGCCGTTGCTCAGCCTGGCCCTGAGGACGGTGGGGAGCCCGCAGCTTGTGTACGCGGCACTTCCGCGCCATGCGCGCAAGTTCACCTCAGCGCATCGCCTGGAGTTGATCGGGTCGACTGACTCAGGCCGCCTCCCTGGCCGGCCACCTCGGCCTCGGCCGTCTCGTCTACCTCTACATGCTTCGTTCCGCTATATCGACGTTTCTGGGGTTGGCTATCACCGTCTGGACTGCGAGTACAACCAGGGCATGCTTGCCTCGATCCCGACCATGTTCGGAGCGCCGCCGGCTCGCATCCGCCACTCGCAGTGCGCAGTCGAGGGAGCCGACGCTTGCGTCTACGAGATCTGGTGGGAAGACCCCCGCTCTCAGCTGGGACAGACCGCGAACCGCTGGCTGGCGGCCAGCGCAACAGCGTTTGTGGGCGCTGCGCCTTGGGGTCGCCGGGGCCTACGGATCGCGCTCGGAGTGCCGGCTTTGGGCGGAGCGCTCGTGGCTACCCAGGGCGAGTGCCGACGAAGGCAGCGCATTCGTTCGCTCGAGGCCGAGGTCCGCGACCAGCAGGAGCTCGGGGCTCGCGTCTTCGCATCGCTGCGTGACCTTGTCTCGAAGCTGCGTGTGGAAGAGGTTCTAGCCAAGGTTGTGGAAAACGCCCAAGCCGCGATCACCGGACGAGAGTTCGCACTGATGGTGCTCGGCGACGACGGCGTCCATTGCCGCAGCTCCTCGCGGGTCCCCGTTTCCTCGCTCGGCGCCCTGGAGTGCTGGGCCACCGAGAACTCTGCGCTGCTTGACTCGCCGCTGGCTATGGACGATCTCGAGTCAGTGCCCGGGCTCGCCACTCTGCGCGCGCACGCAGCAATGCCGCTCGGGGCGATGTACAGCGTTCCGCTCCGCTTCCGGAGCACCAATTTCGGGGCACTCGTAGCACTCGCTCACGGCGGCGACTCCTTCGACCCGCTAGAGGTAGCAGTGCTGTCGGCCTATGCCGATCAGGCCGCAATCGCGCTGGCAAATGCTCACCTATTCACGCGAGTTGAGGAGCTTGCGCGTCGGGACCCACTCACCGGTCTGCTCAACTCGCGCGAGTTCGACGCGGACCTGACGCGAGAGTGCTTGCGCGCCGAGCGCTACGGACGGACTGTCGCGGTGATCATGCTCGACCTCGACGGGTTCAAGCAGGTGAACGACCGTCTGGGCCACGCCGAAGGCGACAGAGTCCTCCGACTCGTCGCACAGACTCTCGACGCGTCCGTCGAGACGGCCGGCCGCGCGTACCGCACCGGCGGCGATGAATTCGCACTGGTCCTGCCCCACATCGGCTCCTCAGAGATCGAAGATCTCGTACGGCGCTTGAAAGGACACATCCGCATGCTCGAGGTTGGCGTTGACGCCTCCTGCGGATTCGCGGTCTGGCCACAAGACGGTCCGTCGCAGCAGATGCTCGTCTTCAACGCCGATCGCTCGCTCTACGCGGCCAAAACCCGCCTCCACAAGGAGCGAGAGGCACCACCGCCGCTTGGGCCGCCGTCCGAGTCGGCCCTTTCACATGCGATCGACGACGCAGGGTTGCAGTCAAGGCGCATGGTGACCACCGCGCTGGCAAGGGCGGTTGACGCCAGGGACGCGTATACCAGCAGCCACTCGGAGATGGTCTCGCAACTATGCGAGGCAATTGCCCGCGAGCTCGGGCTGACCGCGAATCACGTCTCAAAGCTTGCCCTCGCCGGCCTCCTGCACGACGTGGGAAAGGTCGGTGTCCCGGATGCGATTCTCCTCAAGCCCGGCCCCTTGACGGAGCAGGAGTTCGGAGTCATGAAGACCCATCCGACCGTGGGCTACAACATTCTCGCGGGAGCCGACCTAGGCGAACCGGCTAGTTGGATCCTTCATCATCACGAGCAGCCCGACGGACGCGGCTATCCGGCCGGCCTGGCTGGCGATGAGGTGCCGCTCGAATCCCGCATCATCCTCGTGGCCGACGCCTTCGAGGCCTTGACATCGAATCGCCCGTACCGGCGCGGATGCTCGGTGGCTGACGCCCTCGCAGAACTCGACCGCCACGTCGGCACACAGTTCGACCGGGCCTGCGTTGAAGCTCTTCGCAAGATCATCGGCACTGGAGCTCGCGACATCTTCCTAGCTAGAGCCGCAGCTACCCGACGTGCCGGAGGAGGGCGTAGTTCCGGGATCGGCTCGCTTCCGCTATCCGCGATCTCGTAGGTGATGCTGTTCGCCGCTCAAAGCAGGCCTCTTCAGGTGCGGGCGGAGGGACTTGAACCCCCAAGGCCGTGAGGCCACCGGCTCCTAAGGCCGGCGTGTCTACCGATTCCACCACGCCCGCGAAGCGGAGCGCTTCGCCAAGGCGTCGCAATCCGCTCGGGGAGATTGTAAGGTTGGTCTCGACATGGCTGAGGAGCAAGAGGGCGCGCGCGACGAGTATCTGATCGATCGCCCCAATCGGGCGAAGGCCTCGTCCAAGACGACCAAGGCGATCGTCGCCCTCATCCTGCTGGTCTCGGTCGCGCTGATGGTCGTCATCACCCTCGGCGGCTGGTCGAAGCTGCAGGGCGCCAAGCCGCTGCAGATCGCCTACATCCTCCTCTACCTGGTGATCGCGTTCTTCGTCATCCGGTGGAACCGGGGAGTGCTGCCGCTGGCCGCGGCGCTCGGCATCGTCCTCGCCATCTTTGCCGTCGTCGCCGGACCGGGCTGGTTCGATCGTGACCGCAGCGGGTTCGCCCAGCCCCAGGGCATCCTCGGGGTGAGCGGCCTGGACTCGAACATCCTGGGCCTGCTCACGCTCCTGCTGCTTCCCGTGCAGGTTCTTCTCATCGCGTTCTCGCTGCAAGCCTTCCGTCAGTCGTGGAACGTCGAGGTCGAGGTCCCGGCCGACAAGGCCACACGCCACGCCGTTTCGCCCTCCGCGGCTTAGACTTCCGCGCCGGCCCGCCCGGGTGATGGAACCGGTAGACATGGCAGATTCAAAATCTGCTGCCCGCGAGGGCATGTGGGTTCGAGTCCCACCCCGGGCACTCGGTCCCTCGCGGGCATAGCGCGGAAGGGGACGCCTCAGTCCTCGTCCGAGGACGCCTCAGTCCTCGTCCTTTTTCGATCCTTCGTCATCGTCGTCGCTGCCGGCGCGCTCGCGCGACTTCTCGGGGCCGCCGGTGGCATTCGGGTCGGTCGGACCGCCGGGGATGGGATCGGCCTTGTGGTCCTCGGGATTGTCGACCTTCTTCCCGGAGATGGAGACCGAGCCGTCCTCGAAGCGGCGAAGCTCGGAGGGACCGAGCTTCTGCTCGACCCCCTCGGCGTAGGAATGATCGCCCTCCGCCCCGCCGTAGGTGATGTACTTGCCCTCGTCGGACGGCCAGTCCTCGAGATCGGTGGGGGGCTCGTCCTGCTTCTCGAGCTCGGTCATCTTGTCCTGCGCCTTCTCGCGGCCCTCGGCGACCTCCTTGGCTCGCTTCTTGGCGTGAGACTCGCCCTCCTCGCCCTGGTCCTGGTCCTCCTCGTCGCGCTCCTCGGTCTGCTCCTCGCTCATCGCCTCTCCCTCTCGTCGCACCGCGCAGATGCCCGCTCGGCCTGCGTCGCGTTGTCGAGAAGCATTACCCGACGAGGCGGCCGGCGAACCGACCCGGACGCCCGGTGCTACGCCGGAGCGAGCTCGAGCGCGGCGGAGGCCGCCACGACCGGCACGGGCCACCCGAGGATGTGCAGACCGCAGCCGCAATCGCAGGCGAGGGCCTCGAGCTCGGCCAGCGTGCCGCGCGCCTCGAAGCGTTCCGTGCAGTCGTCTTCGGAGCAGACGAGTACGGCGAGGTAGACCATGTTCTCATGGTGCCGGTCGCCTCGGACGGAACGGTGGTGAGGCGTATGCTCGGCGCGAATCGATCCCGCACGAGGAGGAGCGAAATGGGTCAGTGCATCGAGGGGCGCAGCCGGGACCTGCTGGAGGCGCCCAACTTCTGTCACGTGGCCACGGTCCGCAAGGACGGCACGCCCTACGTCGTTCCCACCTGGGTCGACGTGGACGGCGACCGGGTCGTGCTCAACACCGCCGACGGCCGCCTGTGGCCGAAGAACCTCCGCCGCGACCCCCGGGTCACCCTCACCGTCTCGCCCACGGACAACCCCTACGAGTACCTGACGATCCGCGGGCGGGTGGCCGAGGAGACCAAGGACGGCGCCGAGGAGCACATCGACAAGATGGCCCAGAAGTACCTCGGCCAGGACACCTACCCCTACCGCCAGCCGGGGGAGGAGCGGGTGATGTTCAGGATCGAGCCGGAGGACGTGCGCCACCAGGCGCAGTGACCGCGAGCTCGTAGAGCGCCGGAACGAGCGCACCAGGCCCGGCGACGAGACCGATCGCGTCGTGCGGCGTGGGCTCGAGCCGGCGTGTCTCGAGCCCGGCCGCGCGGCAGATGAGCGCGCCCGCGGCCTCGTCCCAAGGTTGCAGGCCGCGCTCGAAGTAGAGGTCGAGGCGGCCCGCGGCGGTCCACGCGAGGTCGAGCGCGGCGCTGCCGCCGCGGCGGATGTCGCGCACGCGCGGGAGCACGCGGGCGAGCACCTCCGCCTGCCGCGCGCGGGCCTCGGCCGCATAGCCGAACCCCGTGCCCACGAGCGCCTCCGCGAGCGGGGGCGCCTCGCCGCGCGCGGGCAGCGCGCTGCCGTTCAGCACCGCGCGGCCCCCGCGAAGCGCTGCCCACTCCTCCCCGCGCACCGCGTCGAGGACGACGCCGAGAAGCGGACCGCTCTCGTCCTCGCACGCGATGGAGACCGCCCACTGGCCGATCCCGTAGAGGTAGTTCGTGGTGCCGTCGAGGGGGTCGAGGACCCAGCGCAGGCCGCTCGCGCCCTCCGCGTCCCCTCCCTCCTCGCCGAGGACTCCGTCCTCGGGGCGGCGCTCGGCGAGAAGCGCGCGCACCGCTCGCTCGGCGGCGAGGTCGGCCTCTCCGACCAGGTCGGTCGCCGAGCTCTTGGTCTGCACCGCCTCCTGGCGACCCCCGAAGCGCTCGAGCAAGATCGTCCCGGCGGCGCTGGCGGCCTCGCGGGCGAGCGCGAGCAGCCCCTCGGCGCTCGGGCGCGAGCGGATGCTCACGCGGTGGCGAAGGGCGGCCGACGATCGGGCCAGCCTCGCTCCGCCTCCAGCTGAGCGGCGAGGGAGAGGAGCGTCGCCTCCTCGTGGGGGCGACCGACGAGCTGGACGGAGAGCGGGAGCCCTTCGGGGGTGAACCCGGCCGGAACGGCGGCCGCCGGATGCCCGCTGAGATTCCACGGACCGGTGTAGGGAATGAACTGCGCCGCGCCGTTGAAGGTGAGCGCCGCACCCCGTCCCTCGAAGCGCCGGACGGGCAGCGGGAGCTGCGCGAGGCTAGGAGTCATGAGCACGTCGAACTCGCCGAACAGGGCGCCGAGCTTCGCGGCGACGGCCGGCTCGGCCGAGCGCAGCCGGCCCATGAGCCGCGCGGGAACGAGGCCGCCGGCCCGCGGCATCGCCCGGGTGCGGCGCTCGAGGCGGTGGGGCCTCGGCACCTCGGCCGCGTCGTCGTGGATCCCGCGCAGGTAGCGCGCGGCCGCGTCGAAGATCGCCGTTCCGTAGGCGGGGTCGCGCTCCTCGACGCGATGGCCGAGTGAGCGGAGCAGGGTGGCGGTCTCCTCGAGGGCGGCGCGAACCTCGCGAGCGACCGGACCGGGCAGCGGGGTCTTGGCGGAGAGCGCGATCCGCAGCGGGCGCTCGGCGGGTGGGCCGCCTCGACGAACCCTCGCGCGGGGCGCTCCGCGGCCATGACGTCGAGCAGGAGCGCGGCGTCGGCGGCGCGACGCACGAGCGGCCCGATCACCGAGAGCCCGTGCCAGTGCTCGGCGAGGGGAGCGTAGGAGACCCGCCCGCGCTGGGGCTTGACGCCGACGAGCCCACAGCACGCGGCGGGAATCCGCACCGAGCCGAGGCCGTCCGTGCCGAGCGCCGCAGGGACGAGCCCAGCCGCGACGGCGGCCGCCGAGCCGCCGCTCGAGCCACCCGGGGTGCGCTCGAGGTCCCACGGGTTGCGCGTGCGCCCCCAGGTGATCGACTCGGTGAAGGGCCACTGGGTGAGCTCGGGCACATTGGTCTTGCCGATGACGATCGCGCCGGCGGCGCGCAACCGGCGCACCACTTCGGAGTCCTCGCGCGCAGGTGGGCCGTAGGCGCCCGTGCCGAAGGCGGTCACCTCGCCGGCCACGTCGAGGTCGTCCTTGACCGCGACGGGGACGCCGCGCAGAGGCTGGTCTGCTACCCCGTCGTCGCGTTCGGCGGCCGCGGCCTCAGCCCGCGCCTGCTCGGCGAGGACGACGCGGAAGGCGTTCAACTCGGGGTCGAGGCGCGCGATGCGCTCGAGGGAGAGCTCGACGAGCTCGCGAGGCGAGACGCTCCCGTCACGGACGAGCCCGGCCTGGCGGACGAGGCCGGCGAAGGCGAGGTCGGTCGGCTCCACGGCGCGGGAGGCTACTCGAGGCTGGGAACATCCGGGCCTTCATGGATCGGATGGCGGAAAACCTCGATCGGCTGCTCGCCACGCCCGGGCGCGCGGGCGGCACCGACGCCGAGCGCCGCGCGGCGCTCGAGCTGCGACGCGTGCTGCGCGCCGCGGGCCGGGAGGCGGAGATCGAGACCGTCTGGTTGCGCCCGGCGTGGGCTGCCACGCACACCCTGCACGCGGCGCTCGCGGTGATCGGCTCGGTGCTCGCGGTCTTCCTGCCCGTCGCGGGCGCCGCCGTGCTGGGGGCTGCCCTCCTCTTCCTGCTGCTCGACCTGGCCGGCTGGGGCTGGTTCATGCGCCGGCTGACCGCGGAGCGCGCGACCCAGAACGTCGTCTCTCCCCCTCTTCGCCCCGCTCCCTTTCGGCTGCTCATCACCGCCCACTACGACGCCGGGCGCAGCGGGCTGATCTACGCCGAGCGCCTGCAGAAGCGCTTCGCGCGTGCGCGGCGCGCGGCGCGCGGGCGGCTGCCCGGCCCGTTCGGATGGTTCGTGCTGGCGCTCCTCGCGCTGCTCGGCTGCGCCGCCGCGCGCATCGCCGGCGCGGAGGGAACCACGGTGGGGCTCGTGCAGCTCCTCCCCACCGTGGGGTTGGTGCTCGGAGCGGCGGCCGGGGTGGATCTCGCGCTCTCCGACGCCGGACCCGGCGCGGGGGACAACGCAAGCGGAGTGGCGGTGGCCCTCGCCCTCACCGCGGCGCTCGACGCGGCGCCGCCGGAGAACCTCGGAGTGGAGCTGGTGCTCGCCGGCGCCGGTGACGGGCCGGGCGCGGGGCTGGCGGCCCACCTGCGTGCGCGCCTCGACGAGCTCGATCCCCGAAGCGCGATCGTTCTCGGGCTGCGGACGAGCGGCGCGGGAACGCCGGCGTGGCTCTCCCACGAGGGAACCCTGGTCGCTCTGAGGACTCATCGCCAGCTCGAGGCCGCGTGCGCGCGCGCCGCGCGCGCCGAGGCCCACCTCGGCGCGGGCCCGGAGCGCTCGCACGCCCTCTCCCCGCTGGCGCCGGCGCGTCGCGCGCGCCTTCCCGCGGTGACCGTAGGCGCGCGCGACGCGCTCGGTCGGGTCCCCCACGCGCGGACCCCGCAGGACGCTCCCGAGCGCGTCGAGGAGCAGGCCATGGCCGCGACGCTCGAGTACTGCCTCGCGCTCGTCGACGCGCTCGATGCCGAGCTCGCGCCGCAGCGGCCCGCCTAGAGTTTTCGCGCCAGATCGACGAAGAAGTCGAGCGACTTCGGGTTGGCGAGCGAGTCGAGGCTCGCGGCCTCCTCGGGCGGCGCGCCCATGAGGATGCGCTTGACCGGCACCTCGAGCGCCTTGCCGTTCAGCGTGCGCGGCACCTCGTCGATGACGTGGATCTCGTTGGGCACGTGGCGCGGCGAGCATTCCTCGCGGATCCGCGTGCGGATCTCCTTCTGGAGGGCGTCGTCGAGCTCGCGGCCCTCGTCGAGGACGACGAAGAGGGGCATGTAGGAGTCGCCGTCGGACTTCTGCACGTCGACCACGAGGGAGTCGGCCACGGCGGAGACGCCGGCCACGGCGGCGTAGATCTCGCTCGTCCCCATACGCACGCCCTGGCGGTTGATCGTCGAGTCCGAGCGACCGGAGATCACCGCGCCTCCCTCGGGCGTTATCCGGATCCAGTCGCCGTGGCGCCAGACGCCCGGGTAGGTGTCGAAGTAGCTCTCGCGCAGGCGCTCCCCGTCCGGGTCGTTCCAGAAGAAGAGCGGCATGGAAGGCAGGGGCTCGGTGATCACGAGTTCCCCCACCTCGTCGAGGACGGGCCGGCCCTCGGCGTCGAAGGCCTGCACGGCCGCGCCGAGCGTGCGCGTCTGGAGCTCGCCGCGGCGCACGGGGAGCACGGGGCAGCCGCCGACGAAGGCGGTGCACACGTCGGTGCCCCCGCTCGTGGAGAAGAGCCACACGTCGCCCTTGACGTGCTCGTAGACCCAGTCGAAGCCCTCGGGCGGCAGCGGCGATCCGGTCGAGCCCACGCTGCGCAGGGCGCTCAGGTCGTGCCCCGACCCCGGCTCGACCCCCGCCTTCGCGCACGACATCAGGTAGCTCGCGCTCGTGCCGAAGCTCGTGACCCCGGTCCGCTCGGCGAGCGCCCAGAGCACGTCCATGTCCGGGTGACCCGGGCTGCCGTCGTAGAGCACGATGCTCGCCCCCGCGAGCAGCCCGCCGATCAGGAAGTTCCACATCATCCAGCCCGTGGTGGTGAACCAGAAGAAGCGATCTCCCGGGTGGAGGTCCTGGTGCAGGTGGCTCTTCTTCAGGTGCTCGAGCAGGATCCCGCCGTGCCCGTGGACGATCCCCTTCGGCAGGCCGGTCGTGCCCGAGGAGTAGAGGACCCAGAGCGGGTGCTCGAAAGGCACGGGCGTGAACTCGAGCGGAGCGCCCTCCCCCGCGGCGATGAGCTCGCTCCAGCTCCGGGCGCTCTCGAGTCGGCCGGGGTCGGCGCCCTCGTCGAGGTAGGGGACGAGCACCGTGTGCTCGAGCGTGGAGATCGCGTCCTGGAGGCCGGCCACGGTGTCCATCCGGTCGAAGTCCTTGCCGCCGTAGCGGTAGCCGTCGACGGCGAGGAGCACCTTGGGCTCGATCTGCTCGAAGCGGTCGGTGACGCTGCGCGAGCCGAAGTCGGGCGAGCAGCTCGACCAGATCGCCCCGATGCTCGCGCAGGCCAGTAAGGCGGCGAGCGTCTCGGGGATGTTCGGCATGTAGGCGACGACGCGGTCGCCGCGCTCCACGCCGAGGGAGCGCAGGCTCGCGGCCACGCGGGCGGTCGTCTCCTCGAGCTCACGCCAGGTGACGGTCGCCTCCTGCGGGCGAACCTCGGAGGCGTGGATGACCGCGGGCTCCTCGGGCCGCGCCGCGCGAAAGATGTGCTCGGCGTAGTTCAGCTCGGCGCCGGGGAACCACTCGGCGCCGGGCATCTCGCGGCGCCCCAGCACTCGCTCGTAGGGGGCGGCGGCCTTGACCTCGAAGAACTCCCACAGCGAGGACCAAAAGCCCTCGAGGTCGCTCGTGGACCACTTCCAGAGCTCGCCGTAGTCGGCGAAGGAGTGGCCGCGGTGCTCTGCGAGCCACTCCGTATAGCGGGTGAGCGTCGTGCGCTCGCGCTCCTCGCTCGAGGGCTCCCACAGGATGGCGCCGTCGGCCGCGTCGGACACGAAGCGAATCTTAGGAGCCTCGCGCAGACCCGTGTGCCCGAGGGGCTACCCGGGGGTACCCCATGCGGTACGCGGGAATAGCCAAACCCGACAGGCGACCGCCGCCCACGGGGACGCGCGACGGGCGCTCCGAGCTCAGACCGGCGTGACCGGGTTGTGCTTGCGTGGCCAGGCGCGCGGCTTGCCGGCGGCGAGCGCGAAGCGGCGCGCGACCTCGCCGCGCAGCGCCTCGGGCTCGATCACGGCGTCGATCACGAGCTCGGACGCGAGGTGGAGCACGTCGATCCCCTCCGCGTACTCGGCGCGCAGCTCCTCCACCCGGCGTGCCCGCTCGGCGGGATCCTCGATCCCCGCGAGCTGATTGAAGAAGACCGCGTTGACCGCGGCGCTCGGACCCATCACCGCGATCGAGGCGGTGGGCAGCGCGAGGCACGCGTCGGGGGAGAAGGCCGGGCCGGCCATCGCGTAGAGCCCAGCGCCGTAGGCCTTGCGCACGATCACCGAGAGCTTGGGCACGGTGGCCTCGGAGACCGCGGCGATCATCTTGGCGCCGTGGCGGATGATGCCCTGCTTCTCGACCCCCGTCCCGATCATAAAGCCCGGCACGTCGGCGAGGAAGAGCAGCGGCACGTTGAACGCGTTGCAGGTCCAGATGAAGCGGGCGGCCTTGTCGGCCGAGTCGACGAAGAGCACGCCGCCCTTGAACTTCGGCTGGTTGGCCACGATCCCCACGACGTGGCCGTCGAGCCGCCCGAAGCCGACGATCAGCTCCTTGGCCCAGCGGGCGTGGATCTCGTGGAAGGAGTCCGCGTCGAGCAGCGCGTCGAGCAGCGTGTGCATGTCGAAGGGCTTGTTCTCGTCGGCGGGAACGAGCTCGCGGATCGAGGTGGAGGAGGAGGGCGCGGCGGACGGCGCGATCGGCGGCTCCTCCTCCCAGCGCGTGGGCAGGTAGGAGAGGTAGCGCCTGGCCCAGTCGATCCCGTCCTCGTCGGACTTCACGAGGGCGTGCCCGCAGCCCGAGACGCTCGTGTGCATCTTCGCGCCGCCCATCTCCTCGAGCGAGACCTTCTCCCCGATCACCATCTCGGCCATCCGCGGGGAGCCGAGGTACATCGAGGCGTTGCCCTCGCGCATGACGACCACGTCGCAGAACGCGGGGATGTAGGCCCCGCCCGCGGCGCTCGGCCCGAAGAGCACGCAGACCTGCGGGACGACCCCCGAGAGCTGGACCTCGTTGTAGAAGATCCGCCCCGCGTGCCGGCGGCCCGGGAACATCTGGACCTGCTCGGTGATCCGCGCGCCCGCCGAATCCACGAGGTAGACCATCGGCACGCGCTGGGAGAGCGCGCGCTCCTGGATGCGCACGATCTTCTCGACGGTCTTCGGTCCCCAGGAGCCGGCCTTGACCGTCGGGTCGTTGGCCATCAGGGCGACCGGACGCCCGCCGACCGTGCCCATCCCGGTGACGACTCCGTCGGCGCCGAGGCCGTCGGCCTCCCAGTTGGCGAGCAGCCCCTCCTCGACGAAGGAGCCCTCGTCGAGGAGGCGCGCGACCCGCTCGCGCACGGGAAGCTTGCCCTGTTCGCGCGCCTTGGCGCGGTGGCGCTCGGGCCCGCCCGCATGGGCGCGCGCGAGCGCGTCGGCGAAGTCGCTCATCGTCCGCCTAGGCGAGAAGCCCCGGGTTGGGCGCGGGCTCCTCGTCCGAGTAGTCGTAGAAGCCCATCCCCGACTTGCGCCCGTACCAGCCCGCCGCGAGCATCTTGCGCAGGATCGGCGGGCGGGCGAAGCGGCGCTCGCGAAACTCGTCGAACATGACGTCGCAGATCGCGCCGAGGGTGTCGAGTCCGACGAAGTCGGAGAGCGTGAGCGGTCCCATCGGGTGCCCGGCGCCGGCCTTCATCGCCGCGTCGATCTCCTCGATCGACCCGACGCCCTCCTCGTACGCGCGCATCCCGTCGAGCAGGTAGGGCACGAGCAGGCGGTTGACGATGAAGCCCGCCTTGTCCCTGGTCTGGACGGTCAGCTTGCCGAGCTTCTGGCCGAACTCGAGGCCGGCCTGGAAGGTCTCTTCGGAGGTCGTCACGCAGCGGATCACCTCGAGCAGCTTCATGACCTGGGCGGGGTTGAAGAAGTGCAGCCCGAGGAAGCGCTCGGGGCGGCTGGTGGCGGCCGCCTGGTCGATCACCGGCAGCGAGGAGGTGTTGGTGGCAAAGAGCGCCTCGGGCTTGGCGAGCGCGTCGATCTCCCTCCACATCTCGAGCTTCTGCTCGAGGTTCTCGGTGATCGCCTCGAGGATCAGGTCACAGTCGGAGAAGTCGCCGTAGTCGAGCGTGGGGTGCAGCCGGCCGCGCACCGCGTCGGCGTCCTCCTGGGAGGACTTGCCCTTCTCCACCGCCCGCGCGAGCTGCTTCTCGATGCGGCCGAGCCCCTTGTCGAGGCGGCCCTGGTCGACCTCGCGCAGGACGACCTCGTAACCGGCCTGGGCGGCCACCTGGGCGATGCCGTGGCCCATGAGCCCGGCGCCGAGCACGCCGACCTTGCTGATCTCTGCCATCACGTCTCCCTTGTGTGAGGGGCGGTTCGGGGGCGGCAGGCTACCGGTAGCGCGCGCGACTCGGCCCGGACCGTCTGCCACGAGTGCCAGGTGATGCGCAGGATCGCGAGGGTGATGAGGAGCCCGATGATCGGGTCGGCGAGCGGGACGCCGAGCGCCACGACCGCCGCGCTGGCGATCACCGCGAGGGAGACGAGCGCGTCGGCGCGGGCGTGGTCGCCGTCGGCCACGAGCGCCGCCGAGCCGAGCCGCCGCCCCGCGCGTGTGCGCACGAGCGCGGCCAGGTAGTTGCCCATCACGCCCGCCGCTCCGGCGAGCGCGAGCACGAGCAGGTCGGTCGGGGGGCTCGGCTCGATCAGCCGGCGTACGGCCTCGACGCCGGCGACCACCGCGCTCACGAAGATCGCCAGCACCACCGCGAGCCCCGCGTAGCCCTCCGCGCGGCGGGAGCGCAGCGCGAAGGCGATTCCGAGCGGGACCGCGGTGAGCGCATCACCGCCGTTGTGGATGAGGTCGGCGAGCAGCGCGACGCTGTTCGAGGCGATGAAGATCACGACCTGCACCGCCGTGGTGATCCCGAGGATCACCAGGGAGAGCGCGACGGCGCGCAGGCCCTCGCTCGAGCGCTTGATCGAGGGGTCGACGAGCCCGTGGGAGTGGCCGTGACCCCCGTCGTGGCGCTGGTGCTCGGGGGCGTGCGCGACGCCCGGCTCGGACATGGGCCAGACGGTAGCCTGCCCCGCATGCCCATCGTCACCACGGAGGATCGCGGCGCGGTCCGCCACGTCGTGCTCAACCGTCCCGAGAAGCGCAACGCGATGAACGGGGAGCTCGTGCAGGCGCTCGGCGCGGCCTTCAAGGCCGCGGCGAACGACCCCGACGTCCACTGCGTCGTCGTCCGCGGAGAGGGCGCGATGTTCTCCTCAGGGATGGACTTCGCGGCGCTCGGGCAACTCGCGGGCGAGACCCAGCACCTGCGCGCCTTCCGCCGTGAGTGCATCGACGCGTGGAACCTGTGCGAGGAGATGACCAAGCCGGTCGTCTGCCAGGTCCACGCCGGCTGCATCGGCGGGGCGATGGAGCTTGCGCTCGCCTGCGATCTGCGGGTCATGGCGCAGGACGCGGTGATCGGGCTCGTGGAGACCCGAATCGGGCTGATCCCTGACGTGGGCGGCTCCTCGCGCCTGCCCGCGGTGATCGGCCTCGGCCGCGCCAAGGAGATGGTCCTGACGAGCAAGATCATCGGCGCGGAGGAGGCCGAGCGGATCGGGCTCGTCAACCGGGTCGCCCCCGCCGCGGAGCTCGACGCGGCAACCGACCAGCTCGTGGGCGAGCTCCTCGCCTGCGCGCCCGTCGCCGTCGGGCTCGCCAAGCGAGTGCTGGACGCCGCGGCCAAGCCCGCGCTCGCGCTGACGCTCGAGCAGGAGGTCGCCGCGCAGCAGATCTGTGCGCAGTCGGCCGACTTCGCCGAGGGCGCCCGGGCGCTCGCCGAGAAGCGCCAGCCCGAGTTCTCGGGTCGCTGACCCGCCCGCTAGCGGGCGGCGGCGAAGGCCTCCCCGACGCCGGCGGCAAGGCGCGTGCAGCGCTCGACGCTCTCCCAGTCCACGCGCTCGGGCGTGTCGCTGGGGCGGTGGTAGTTCGTGAAGACGCCCTTCGGTCCAATGGACAGGAGGGAGACGCTCGGCAGGCCGGCGTGGCGGGCGAGGATGGGATCGGTCCACCCGCCGATCGTCCACCGCTCGGGCGGGGCGAGGCCGGCGCGCGCCGCGCCCGCGTCGGCCCAGGCGACATCGGCGGGCCGGTAGCGCTGACGGCGCAGCGCGTACTCGCCGCCGAGGACGATCGGCGTGCCGGCACCGAGCGTGTCGAGCCCGAGGACGAGAGTGCGCTCGGAATCCAGCGCCGCGCCGTGGGCGCGGAGCCAGGCGGCCATCCCGCCCATGCCGGCCTCCTCGCAGCCGGTGCAGGCGAAGAGGACCTCGACGCCGGGGAGCGGATCGACCGCCCAGCGGCTCGCGAGGGCGAGGAGCGCCGCCACGCCGGTCGCGTTGTCGCTCGCGCCGGGAACCGTCTCGCCCGTGGCGAGATCGAGGTCGGCGAGGAGGATCAACCCGAGGAGCGTGGCGCCCGCGCGGCGCAGCGGGCGCCACGGCGCGCCCGCGAGGGCCAGTGCCGGCACGTAGGGACCGAGGTAGGGGTCGATCCTGCGCCGGCGCAGGCGGCGGGCGGCACCGGCCTCGACGAGGCGCGGATGCCAGACGAGCCCGGTGCGCGCGGCGTCGTGGTGGGCGACAAGCACGAGCGTGCGCCGGGCGGCGCCGCCACCCGCGGGCGCGATCCGCGCCGCCACGTTCGCGCCCTCGCTCGCGGGCAGGAAGCGGCGGATCCACTGCGAGCGCCCGCTCGCCTCGCGCTCGAGCGAGAGGAGCGCGGCGGCGGCGAGCGCCGCGCCCGCGACTCCGCCCCGGCGCGCCGCGAGCAGGCCGGCGAGCGCATGGAGCCCGTGGGCCCCGGCGTAGCTCGGCGCGTAGGAGAAGGGCTCGACGGCGACCGCGCCCGCGCCCACCTCGCGCAGGCGGCCGGCGATCCACGCCGCTGCGGCCCGCTCGCCGTCTCCGGCCGAGTCGCGCACCATGCCCGCGAGCGCCTCGACGTCGGCCCGCAAGCGCTTGCCCTCCTGGCTCAGCGCCACTCGACCGGGCCGGCGGTGAGCACGTGGCTCCCGAGCGGGCGGCCGAGCGCCTCCTGCACGGCGCGCGCGGCGCCCACCAGGCGCTCGAGCGAGACCCCGGTCTCGATCCCCATCTCGTGCAGCATGGAGACGAGGTCCTCCGTGGCGATGTTCCCCGTCGCCCCGCGCGGCACCGGGCAGCCGCCGAGCTCGCCGAAGCTCGACTCGAAGGAATCGACGCCGGCCTCGAGCGCCGCGAGCACGTTGGCGAGCCCCTGCCCGCGCGTGTTGTGGAAGTGGGCGGTGAGCTGCACGCCCGGCAGCGCCTCGCGCGCGGCGAGGAAGAAGTCGCTCACCTGGCGCGGGTTGGCCATCCCCGTGGTGTCGCCGAAGCCGACCTCCTCCGCGCCGGCGTCCGCCAGCCGCCTCGCGATCGCAAAGACGCGCTCAGGCAACACGGCTCCCTCGTAGGGGCAGCCGAAGGCCACGGAGATCACGCCCTCGCCGCGCAGGCCCTCCTTCCGCGCCCGCGCGAGCACGCGCTCCACCCCGGCGAGCGAGGCCTCCACCGAGCGGTTGACGTTCTTGGCGTTGTGGGTCTCGGTCGCGGAGAGGAAGACGTTTATCTCCGAGAACCGGGCCCGGTGGCGCAGGGCGTTCTCGAGCCCGCGCTCGTTGGGGACGAGCACGCTGAGCACCACCGACTCGGGCACGTCGATCCGCTCGAGCACCTGCTCGGCGTCGGCGAGCTGCGGGATCACGTCGGCGCGCACGAAGCTCGTGACCTCGAGGCGGCGCAGCCCGCTCGCGGCGAGGGCCTCGATCAGCTCCACCTTGGTCTGGGTGGGAACGACCTCCGGCTCGTTCTGAAAGCCGTCACGCGGACCGACCTCGCGAATCTCGACCTGCCGGGGGAGCTCCTCGCTCACCACATCGAGAGGCCGCCGGACACGTTCAGCGTCTGGCCGGTCACGAAGGAGGCGTCGTCGGAGGCGAGGAAGGCGATGGTGGCGGCGACCTCCTCGGGGGAGCCCGAGCGGCGCATGACGGTCGAGTCGATCATCCCCTGCTTGAGGCGCGCGCCGATCTCCCCGAGGAGCTCGGGGGCGGCGTTCAGGAGCGGCGTCTCGATCGGCCCGGGCGCCACCGCGTTGGCGCGCACGTGGTAGCGCGCCGACTCGCGCGCGATCGCCTTGGTGAAGCCGATGACGCCGGCCTTGGCCGCCGAGTAGGTCACCGAGCCCTGTGAGCCCACGCGGCCGGCCTCGCTGGCCACGTTGACGATCACCCCGCCGCCGCGCTCGTGCATCGAGGGCAGGACGGCGTGGGTCACCGCGAGCGTGCCGCGCAGGTTGACGCCGAGGACGACGTCCCAGAGCTCCTCGTTCGTGTGGACGAAGAACGCGAAGCGGTCGGTACCCGCGTTGTTGACGAGGATGTCGATCGGACCGATCTCCTCCACGGCGCCCGCCACGCCGGCGCGCACGGACTGCGTGTCGGCGACGTCCATCGCGACCGCCGCACCGTCGATCTCCCCGGCCACCTCGCGGGCGCCGTCGAGGTTCAGGTCGGCGAGCGCGACGCGGGCGCCCTCGGCCGCGAGGCGCCTGCCCGTCGCCGCGCCGATGCCCGACGCGCCGCCCGTCACCAGTGCCGTTCTGCCCTCGAGGCGCATCAGCAGCCAACCCTATACTCCGCCGCCGTGACGGGACCCGTGGCCATCGTCGGAGGCACCGGGGCCCTCGGGTTCGGCCTCGCGCTGCGCCTCGGCGCCGCGGGGGTCGACGTGGTGATCGGTTCGCGCGACGCCGACCGCGCCCAGGAGGCCGCCGAGCGCGCCGCGGGCGCAGTGGCGGAGGGCTCCTTCGCGGGACGGGGGAACGCGGAGAGCGTCGAGGGAGCGCCGATCGTGGTCCTCTCCGTGCCCTTTCGCAGCCAGTCCGAGACCCTGACCAACCTGAAAGGCGCGCTGCGCGACGGGCAGATCCTGCTCGACGGGACCGTGCCGCTCGCCGCCGCGGTGACCGGAAAGGCCACCCGCACCCTGGGCGTGTGGCAGGGCTCGGCCGCCCAGCAGGCCCAGGAGATGGTGCCCGAGGGGGTGCGCGTGGTCTCGGGGCTGCACACCGTGAGCGCCGCGCTGCTCTCCGACCTCGAGCACGAGCTCGACGAGGACGTCCTCCTGTGCGGCGACGCGAAGGCCGACAAGCGCGCGGTGGCCGAGCTCGTGCAGAGGATCCCCGGGCTGCGCTGCGTGGACTGCGGCAGGCTCGAGATGGCCCGGATCACCGAGGGCCTGACCCCGCTCATCATCTCCATGAACGTGCGCTACAAGGCCAAGGCGGGGCTGCAGGTGACCGGCCTGCCCGGCGAGCTCTGGCCCTCCCCGGGAGGGTGAGCGGCGCGCCCGTCGTCGTCCTCGCCGGCGGGACGGGCGGCGCGAAGCTCGCGCGCGGCATGCAGGACGTGGTCGGGCAGGACCTTGTCGTGGTGGCCAACACCGCCGACGACGTGGAGATGTACGGCGCCCACGTCTCGCCCGACCCCGACCTCGTGAGCTTCTGGCTCGCCGACCGGATCGACGAGCGCGGCTGGGGCCTCGCGGGCGACACCTTCCACGTCATGGACGGGCTGCGCGAGCTCGGGGTCGAGGTGTGGTTCAACCTCGGCGATCGCGACCTGGCGATCGGGATCGAGCGCGCGCGGCGCCTCACCGAGGGCGAGCGGCTCACGGAGGCGCTCGCGGCGCTGGGTCGCTCGCTCGGCGTGAAGGCACGCGTGCTACCGATGTGCGACGAGCCCGTGCGCACGTGGGTGCGGGCGCACGGCCGCGAGTGGCCCTTCCAGGCCTTCATGATCCAGGCGCGCGGCGCGGGACCGGTCGAGGGCGTCGAGCTGCGCGGCGTCGAGGCGGCGCGCGCCACGCCCGAGGTGCTGGACGCGGTGGCCGGCGCCCGCGCCGTGATCATCGGGCCGTCGAACCCGGTCATCTCCATCGCCCCGATCCTCGCCGTGCCCGGGATGCGTGAAGCGCTGGCCGCGAGCCCAGCGCCGGTGCTCGCGGTGAGCCCGCTCGTCGAGGGGGCGGTGCTCAAGGGCCCCACCGAGCCGTTCCTGCAGTGGTCGGGTCATGCGCTCGACTCGAGCGGCATCGCCGCCGCCTACGCCGGCGTGATCGACGGCCTGCTGGCCGACCAGCCCACGGGCAGGGTCCCGTGCCGCCGCGCCGACGTGCTCATGGCCGACGCCGAGGGCCGCCGGCGCGTGGCGTCCGATGCGCTCGCCTTCGCCGAGGCCCTCGTGCGCTGAGGCGGTACCGTTCAAGGGCGTGCCGACTCTGGCCATCCTCCCCGTCAAGTCCTTCTCCGACGCGAAGTCGCGCCTCGCGGCCGAGCTCGAGCCCGCGCCGCGCAAGGCGCTCGCCGAGGCGATGTTCTCCGACGTGCTCACCGCGCTGCGCCGCACGTCGGCCATCGACGGGATCCTCGTCGTCTCGCCGGACTTCACCGCCCAGCGGATCGCCGGCGGCCATGGCGCCGACGTGCTGGAGGACCGCGAGCCGGCGGGCCAGAGCGCGGCCGCGGTGTTGGGAATCGTGCACGCCCGCGAGCTCGGAGCCGATCGCGTCCTGCTCGTGCCCGGCGACTGCCCGGCACTCGACCCCGGCGAGCTCGACGCGCTGCTCGCTCGCCCCGTCCCGACCGGACCGTTCGCCGTCGTCGTCCCCGACCGCCACGGCACGGGCACCAACGCCCTGCTCCTCTCCCCTCCCGAGGCGCTCGAGCCGAGCTTCGGCGACGGGAGCCTCGAGCGACACCTGACTCGTGCACAGGAGCGCGGCTTGGCCCACGAGTGCCTGAACGTGCCCTCGCTCGCGCTCGACGTCGACTCGCCGGAGGACCTCGCGGCGGTCCGCGAGCGGCTCGCCGAGCGCCGGGGCGGCGCCGCCCACACGCGGGGGCTGCTGCTGCGCCTCGACCGCTCCTCTCCGGTGGCCACCGCCTGAGCACCCGCGCGGCACCGGCCCTCGCGGCTCACGCCCTGCACGACCTGCCCGAGCTCACCCCGGGCGCCGAGCTGGCCGCACTGCTCGCCGAGGCGGCCCCCGAGCTGGGCGACGGGGACATCCTGGTTCTCGCGCACAAGGCGCTCTCCAAGGTCGAGGGACGGGTGCGCCGCCTGGACGAGGTCGAGCCGAGCGAGCGAGCGCGAGAGCTCGCACGCGGCCACGACAAGGACCCGCGCGCAGTGCAGGTCGTGCTCGACGAGACGCGCGAGCTCGTGCGCGCCGAGCGCGGCGTGCTCATCTGCCGCACCCACCACGGCTTCGTGTGCGCCAACGCAGGTGTCGATGCCTCCAACGCTCCCGAGGACGGGACGCTGATCCTCCTTCCCCGCGACCCCGACGCCTCCGCGCGAACGCTCCGCGGGCGGCTGCGCGAGCTCACCGGCGCGGCGCCTGCGGTGCTCGTGAGCGACTCGTTCGGTCGGGCGTGGCGCCACGGCCAGTGCGACGTGGCGATCGGGTGCGCGGGCCTCGAGCCGCTCGCGGACTGGCGCGGGCGCCGCGACGCGCACGGCCGCGAGCTGCGCGCGACCTGGATCGCGCTCGCCGACCAGATCGCGGGGGCGGCGGACCTCGTGCGTCGGAAGGACTCTCAGGAGCCCGCGGTGCTGGTGCGCGGCCTCGAGCACCACGTCCGCCGCGAGGACGGCCCGGGCGCCGCGGTGCTTCTGCGGGGCGAGGCGGAGGACCTCTTCCGGTAGAGCCACACGGAGACGGTGCTCGCGCCGGTGGCCGGTAGAGACGCTCCAGGGCCGAAAGAGGCAACCGCCCCGCGGCTACTTCGGCGGCCGGCGCGACAGCGAGGAGATCCTCCGGCCCTGCCCGGAGTCCTCGATCAGCTCAGCGAGGCGCTTCTCCCGGGTCGGCGCCCGTTTCGCGCTCACCACCCGCCAGATCGCCGCCTGGCGATACCACGGCGCCTGCGCCTGGAAGAACTCCCAGGCCCTCGGGTCGGCCCGGAAGCGCTCCTCATCGGTGGCCTCGAGCGCGACGGGGTCCTTCTGCTCGTAGGCGTAGATGCCCGACTTCGCCTCGGTGCGCCGCGCAAAGGCCTCGAGTCCTGCTCGGGCGCATGCGCCCGAGCGCGGTGAGCTCGGCGACCCGAGCGATGTTGACCGCGCTCCACGTGCTCGAGGGCTTGCGTGGCGTGAAGCGAATCTCGTAGGAGTGCTCGTCGATCCGCTTGCGCACGCCGTCGATCCAGCCGACGCACAGCGCCTCGTCGACCGCCTCGGGCCAGGTGACGCTCGGGCGGCCCGATCCCTTCTTGTGAAAGCCCACCCAGAGCTCGGTCGCGGTGGCGTGGTGCTCGCCGAGCCAGGCGCCGAGCTCCGCCGGCGTGGCGAAGAAGGCGGGCTCGCTCACCGCGAGAGCGCCTCCACCCCGCGCTGCAGCGCGGCCGGGAACCAGCGCGCGAGCCGCACGCGCCCGGGCACGTAGACGACCCGCCGTCGCGCCGCGACCGCCTCGGCGATCGCCTCGCCCGCGCGCTGCGGCGGCAGCCGGCGCAGCAGGCCGAGGCGCTCGATCCGCGCGCTCGCCGCGCGCAGCTTCGGCGGCACGTGCGGGTCGGTGTCCGCGGAGCGCAGCATCGGGGTGTCGATCCGACCGAGGTAGACGGTGGTCAGGGCGACGCCGTCGGGGGCCAGCTCGATGCGCAGGGTCTCCGAGAGCGCCGCCACCCCCGCCTTGGCGGCGTTGTAGTGAGCCAGGAGCGGCGTCCACAGATCGGCGGAGAGCGACGCCACGTTGACGATGTGACCGCGCGAGCGTCGCAGAGCCGGCAGCGCGGCGCGGACCATGCGGTAGGGCCCGCTCAGATTCACGGCGAGGGTCTGCTCCCAGGTTTCCGCGTCGAGATCGTCGATGCCCCGCGGAGGCCCGATGCCCGCGTTGTTGACGAGCACGTCGAGCCGGCCGTGGCGCTCGAGCACCGCGGCGATCGCCGCGTCGATCGCGTCGGGGTCGGTCACGTCGAGCGCGAGCCCGAGCGCCCCGCCGCCGAGCCCGTCCGCCGCGGCGCACGCCGCCGCGCCGCGCACGTCGGTGAGGACCACGTGCGCGCCGCGCGCGTGAAGCGCGGCCGCGGTCGCCGCCCCGACCCCCTGAGCCGCCCCGGTGACGAGGCAGACCCGCCCCGCCGCGCTCACCTCAGAACGCGAGCAGCCCGTCGCTCGGACGCGGACGCGTGTCGAGCGGGCGCTCGTCTTGGAGGGCGAGGCGGAGCTCCTGCTCGGGCGTGAGGAAGACCTCGCGCTCGCGCCCGCACTCCCCGCAGCGGCAGGTCGCGTGCGCGTCGTAGCCGCCCTCCCTCAGCGTCCAGCCCACGTGCCAGGAGAGGCACCACGGGCACGCGAGCGACGCGGCGATGAAGCAGCCGTCGTCGTCGGCGCGGAAGTCGGCGGTCTCCGTGAGCGGCTCGATACCCCGGGAGCTTCCCCCATCGGGGCCGAGCCGAACATGCGCGCCCTTCCTAGGCGACCGCCTCGGCGAGCTCGTGGCGTTGCCTGATCTCGTAGAGCGTCGTGCGCTCGGCCGCGGGGCGACCCGCGGCGTGCGCGGCGGCGATGAGGTCTTCGGGCTCGAGGCGCACGCCGTGGTAGGAGCCCGCCATGCGCGAGATCGACTCCTCCATGAGCGTTCCCCCGAGGTCGTTGACCCCCCAGCGCAGCGCCTCCGTGGCCGCGTCGAGGCCCATCTTCACCCAGCTCGCCTGCAGATTGGGAACCGTCCTCCCGAGGGCGAGCCGGAAGGCCGCGGTGTGCTTGAGGTTCTCGGCGCGCGAGATCTCCTCGACCCCGTGGGTGCGCCCGAGCAGGGTGTGGAAGGGGATGAACGAGAGGGGGACGAACTCGGTGAAGCCGCCCGTGCGCTCTTGGAGCTCGCGCACGACCCGCATGTGCTCGGCGAGCTCGGAGGGCTCTTCGATGTGGCCGAACATGACGGTCACCGTCGAGCGCAGCCCGGTGCGGTGCGAGGCCTCGATGATCTCCACCCACCGCGCGACCGGGAGCTTGTTGGGCGAGATGCGCTGGCGCACGCCGTCGTGCAGCACCTCGGCGGCGGTACCCGGCGTGGAGTCGAGGCCCGCCTCGGCCAGGCGCTCGAAGACCGCCCGCGGCGGCAGGCCCGAGCTGGTGCACATGTGGTCGACCTCCATCGCCGAGTAGGCGTGGAGGTGGAGCTGCGGGGCGAGCTCGCGCGCGAGCCGCAGCCAGTACTCGTAGTCCTCGAGGCCCCAGTCGGGATGAATGCCCGACTGGATGCACAGCTCGGTGGCGCCGAACTCGACGGCCTCCTCGATGCGGCGCGCGAACTCCTCGCGGTCGTGCTCGTAGGCGTCGGGGGAGCGCCGGCCCTGGCCGAAGCCGCAGAACGCGCAGCCGACGATGCACACGTTGGAGACGTTGATGTTGCGGTTGACGACGAAGGTGACGGTCTCGCCCGCGAGCTCGGCGCGCAGCTCGTCGGCGGCGGCGCGCATGTCCTCGATCACCCCCGGACGGCGCTCGGCGAAGAGCGCGGTGAGCTCGTCGGGAGAGAGGAAGGCCCCGGCGTGCGCGCGCTCGATCGCACGAGGGGCGAGCGCCGGGTCGGCCGGGCGCTCCTCCCGCCGCCCCGAGCCGCGGCGGGGGATGTGGGACCAGTAGCGGGTCTTGACGACGTCGAGCACGCCCTGGGCCATCCACTCTGCGTCGATGTACTGCGGGTAGACGCACAGGCGCTCGGTGAGCGCGAAGCCCTCGGGCTGGAGGCGCTTGCGCACCTGATGCGGTGAGGGGAACGGGTGCTCGGGCGAGATGTGGTCGCCGTTGGCGCTGAGCCCGCCGAGATCGGTGGCGCCGGCGCGGACGAGCTCGAGCCACCAGTCGGCGAGGTTGGGCGGGATCTGGATCCCGACGTCGGGCATGAGCCGCCGGCACTCCGCGACCAGGCGCTTCATGTCCTCGAGGCTCACCTCGCTCGCCCAGGCCGGAGAGGCGAGCCGCGGCGGCGCGCCCACCCCCGTACGCCAGTACTCCCGTGCCGCCGCGTCGGCGATCTCGGCCGGCTCCTGCCCGTAGTAGTTCGGGTGCGGGACGTAGTTCTGCAGGATCACCTCCTGGAGGTGGCCGTGCGCCTCGTGGACGGCGGCGAGCGCGGCGAGCGAGTCCATCCGCTCGGCCTCGGTCTCCCCGATCCCCACGAGGATCCCGCTCGTGAACGGGATCCGGAGCGCGCCGGCGTCGCGGATGGCTCGGAGACGGCGGGCGGGGTGCTTGGTCGGGGAGCCGGCGTGCACGGTCTCCATGAGGCGCTCGGAGATCGACTCGAGCATCAGGCCCTGGGACGCGGTGACCTCCCGCAGGCGGGCGAGGTCCTCGCGGCCGAGCACGCCAAGGTTGGTGTGGGGCAGGAGGCCGCGCTCGAGGCCCCGTTCGCACGCCCAGACCACGTAGGAGGTGAAGTCGGCGTGGCCATAGGACTCCAGGCGCGCGCGCACCTCGGGGTTGACCTCGGGACTCTCTCCGGTGAGGACGAGGAGCTCCTTCACGCCGCGACGCGCCATCCCGTCGAGCTGCCGCTCGACCTCCCCGGGCGCGTGCAGGTGCGCCTGGTGGGTCGCGAAGGCGCAGTACTTGCAGTAGCAGCGGCAGGTGCGCGAGAGGGAGAGCGTCCCGTTGCGGGAGAAGGTCACGCGGCGCGGCATCCTCGGGGGGAGTCTATGCGCCCGCGAGCCGACGCCCCGCGCCCGCGCCCGCGCCCGCGCCCGGCATCGGGTCGAGTGGCGATCGACCCACCGTATGTGTCGGCGGTTTCTATCGGTCATCGCAACGTCGTGTTGGCGATGATTGATGAGGAGGCCGTGTGGCTGGGAATGGGCGGGGGTTTCGGTGGTTGCGGCCG
>JAABVA010000620.1_pt1 | contig 43694 bp, 38 predicted proteins | sample 5560331 | NCBI WGS metagenome assembly JAABVA01 (sample SAMN12812661, study PRJNA571458) | rock metagenome | isolation source: Antarctica rocks | place: Antarctica: Victoria Land, Mt New Zealand sud | collected 2016-01-07 | reverse complement strand
CAACAGCGACACTGCCTCGCGTTTGACATCGTCCGTGAAATCCCGTCGCGTGTTCTTCGTCGTCATCCAGCACCTCTGCCCCCTCAGGAGCTTACACGAGGTGTCCACCATATCGGGGAAGGGTCAGTTCACCGGCCCGGAAAGCCTTGGCGGCGGCGTCGATCACCCGAAGCGCCGTCACCGCACCCTCTTCTTCTCCCTTTTCGAAGTCATCGCCTCCCCGCTGCCCCATGGTGTTGGTGACATGGGCGAAGCAGGTCACCAAGGCGCCCCGCGCCGTAGCAAAGGCGTAGAGGGCAGCAGCTTCCATCTCGACTGCAAGCACACCCTGGGCGGCGGCATCGGTAATCGCCGTCTCGGTCTCACGGTAGGGGGCGTCAGTAGTCCAGGTCGCGCCGCGGTGGACGGGCGTGCCGCTTGCGGGCGGAAACGCGGTTCGCAGCTCGGCTTCCACGCGCGCGAGCAGGACGGGGTTCGGGGCGGACACGAAGTTCCCTGCTTCCGGCGGAAGGTAGTGAAGGCTCGTGCCCTCATCGCGGAGCGCCCGATCGATCAGGACGACATACGGCGGCTCGCCCAGGTCTGCGATGCGCCCGGCCGAGGTGATGCTGATCAGGAAGCGGCATCCGGACGCAAAGAGCTGCTCGGCCACCAGCACCGCGAAAGGCGCCCCGACCGCGTTGCCGACGATGGTGCCGTCTTTCAGGGTGATCTCAGAAAGTTCGGTGTGGTAGCAGGCCCAGCCTGGGCTTGGTCGTGCGCGTTCACGGTGCCATCCGTAACGGACGAGGTCGCCGTCGGGGTCCAGCACGCAAATCGCTGGGACATCGCGATCGGGCAGCCCTCGTTGACGCCGTGCCTCGCGCAGCAGGTGTTCCGGCCGGAACACCGACGGTTGCGCATAGTTTTTCGCTTGAAGCAGGGGCGGCTGGATGTCAGGCATGATGCAGTCATGCCCGAAAGCTTCGCCGCTGTCCTGCATACATTGTGTGGGGACCGCAGAGGCGCCGCTGGTGTTGAGCTTATCCTGCGATCCGGTGCTGGTGTGGGTGGTCGACACCGGAATGCCCAGCCAGGTAGCGCCATACAGCGCCAAGGCCCCGCCCATCTCGGCGCAGAAGCCCTGCACCGGTGTCAGGTGTGTGATGCGGGACCCAACGGTGCGCACGATCCGCCAGCCGCCGCACACCGTGCCCAGCGCCATCGCGCTCTGGCGACTCAACACCACCCAGAACGGCACGTGGAACCCGCCTGTTGACGGCCGGGAACTGCCGGTTCAACAGGTTAGGGGCAACCGGGACTACTTCCCGGGACCAGATACCTAGGTATGCTGGCAGTCGAGGGCGAGGGCATATCCGTCCAAATCCACTTCACGAAGATCGGCGGCGCTACAATCCGCTTTATCTCCGTCGACGAACCAGAAGAGGCAGCCGCGTTCCGCGAGCTCGACTTGCAGAAGCGTTTCCGTTACTCGAAAACCGCGCTGGTTGCCAAAGTGAGGTGTACATAGCAGCTCTGCGCCGTGCTGAAGAAACAACTCGGCATTGAGGCCGATCTCGCGTGCAGCTACGTACTCGCCTTTGCGGCACATAATGAGAATGCCTAGAGTATTCTCATTATGTAGTTTCACGTTTTCAATATTCGGTGCATGCCCATAAAATAAATTCCTACACATCCAGGTTCGCCACCTTCAGCGCATTACCCACGATGAAGTCCCGCCGCGGCTCCACCACGTCGCCCATCAACGTTGAGAACACCTGGGCCGCCTCCTCCACGTCGCCCACCCGCACCTGCAGCAGCGTCCGGATTGAGGGATCAAGCGTCGTCTTCCACAGCTGCTCGGGGTTCATTTCGCCGAGCCCCTTGAAGCGGTTGATCGACAGCCCCTTGCGACCCTGTGCCAGCAGCCGGTCGAACGTGCTCGCGGGACCAGGGACCATCGACTCGTCCCGATCCAGCTTCAGCGTTGCCGGCGTCTCAAACTTTGCGGCCAGTGCGTCCGTCCGGTCGAACAACCATCGGGCTTCGGCGCTGCGCAGGCTGCCTGCGTCGATGAAGTGCCGGTCGGCAACGCCACGGACCATGCGACCCATCGACAAGCCCCGCTCATCGGCGGACACCTGCCAGCCGCGCTCAGTCGGTTGCGAAATCGCGTTCAGCCGCTGTACCAGCGTAGGCGCTGCGGTGGTCGCCCGACCCACATCGGCGGTCAGCGTCCCAGCGATGGCGGCCTGCTCCAGCAAGGTCGTCGGCACCGATTGGGCCAGCCGGCGCAAATTCACCCAGGCCTCCCGCAGCCAACCCGTCTCGCGGGCCAACTCGTCGCCCTCAAGCACGCGACTATCGGCATAGGTCAGGCGCCCGTCGGCGAGCGCCTTGTCGATCAGGTAGTCCTCCAGCGCCCGGTCGTCCTTTAGGTAGCGCTCGTCATTTCCTCGCTTCGCGCGGAATAGCGGCGGCTGGGCAATGTACAAATGTCCCCGCGCGATCAACTCCGGCATCTGGCGGAAGAAGAACGTCAGCAGCAACGTCCGGATGTGGCTTCCATCCACGTCGGCGTCCGTCATAATGACGATGCGGTGGTAGCGCAGCTTGATCACGTCGAAGCCGCCCTGCTCCGGCTCGCCGCGGCCGATCCCGGTGCCGAGCGCCGTGATCAGCGTGCCGATCTCGGCGCTGCCCAGCATGCGGTCGAACCGGGCGCGTTCCACGTTCAGGATTTTGCCCTTAAGCGGCAAGATCGCCTGGAACTTGCGGTTGCGGCCCTGCTTGGCGGACCCGCCGGCGCTGTCGCCCTCGACAATGAAGATTTCCGCCTTCGCCGGGTCGCGCTCCTGGCAGTCGGCCAGCTTGCCCGGCAAGGTGCTGACGTCCAGCACGCCCTTGCGCCGGGTCAGCTCGCGCGCGCGGCGGGCAGCCTCACGAGCGGAGGCGGCGTCCATCACCTTCTGAATGATCGACTTGGCCTCCTTCGGGTGCGTCTCGAACCAGTGGCTGACGGTGTCGGCCACCGCCGCCTGCACCACCGGCTGCACCTCGGAGCTGACCAGCTTGTCCTTGGTCTGGCTGCTGAACTTCGGATCCGGCACCTTCACCGACAATACCGCCGTCATGCCCTCGCGCATGTCCTCGCCGACCAGCGCGAGGCTATCCTTCTTGCCCATCCCCTCGGCGTATTTCGTCACCACGCGGGTCAGCGCCTGGCGGAACCCGGCCAGGTGGCTGCCGCCATCGCGCTGCGGGATGTTGTTGGTGAAGCACAGCATCGTCTCGTGGAAGCTGTCGTTCCAGCTCAGCGCGAACTCGACGCGGATGCCGACTTGGCTTTCCAGCGTCGTCACGCTGATCGGCTGCGCCGTCACCGGGGTCTTGGCGCGGTCGAGGTACCGCACGAACGCGACCAGCCCGCCCTCGTAGTGGAACTTGGTTTCCTGCGCCGGGGCGTGGCGCTCGTCGCGCAGGGTGATGCGCAGGCCGGAGTTGAGGAACGCCAGCTCCCGGAGCCGCTTCTCCAGGATGGCGTACTCGAACTCGGTCTTGGTGAAGGTCGCGGGCGACGCCTTGAACGTCACCTCGGTGCCGGATGGCTTGTCCGACGGGCCGACCACGATCAGCGGCGCCACCGCATCGCCGTTCTCGAATCGGATGAAGTGCTCCGCCCCCTCGCGCCAGATCCGCACCTCCATCCAGTCGGACAGGGCGTTGACCACGGCGGCTCCTACGCCGTGCAAGCCGCCGGACACCTTGTAGCTGTTCTGGTTGAACTTGCCGCCGGCGTGCAGCCGGGTCAGCACGACCTCGGTCGCGGACACGCCTTCCTCGTGGTGGATGTCGGTCGGGATGCCGCGGCCGTCGTCGCGCACCGTCACCGAGCCGTCGGCATTCAGGGTCAACTCGCAGCTGGTCGCGAACCCGGCCTGCGCCTCGTCGACCGCGTTGTCGATGATTTCAAACGCCATGTGGTGCAGGCCGGACCCGTCATCGGTGTCGCCGATGTACATCCCCGGCCGCTTGCGCACGGCGTCCAAGCCACGCAGGACGGAGATCGAAGCGGCGTCGTAGGAATCGTGGTCGGGTACGGGCGCGGCGGTGTCGGACATGCCGGCTGACAGCTCCAGGGTATGAGGAATTCAGACCGCTATATAGCTATTCGAACCCACAAAAGACAGCCCCGGACGCTGGGAAACCCGGATCGGGGTGCAAGGCGCCGCCCCCGGTGCGGAACCCTTCCGCAATCCCCCGCAGCGGCGCGAATGTTTCGGAGTCGGTGCCCGTCAGCAGCACCTGCGCCGGCAGGGCGGCCAATGCGGCGAACAGCGCGGCCCGGTGCGGCGCGTCCAGATGGACAGCCGGTTCGTCCAACAGCAGCAAGGGCGCGAACCCCCGCGCCTGCGCGATCAGCGCCGCATGGCCGAGCACCACCCCAACCAGCAGCGCCTTCTGCTGCCCCGTGCTGGCCAGCGCCGCCGCCCGTCCAGTGTCCGCGTCCGCCAAGCCCATGTCGGCCCGGTGCGCCCCCAGGCTGGACGACCCGGCGGCGGCATCCCCGCCCCGCGCCTCCGCCAGCGCCGCGCGCAGCCAGTCCTCCACCGCGAGCGCCGGATCCGCGGCCAGACGATCCGCGATCGGATCCAGCAATATCAGCCGCGCCGGCGGAAATTCACCGGCGCCGCCATCCGCCAGCGCCGCGTTCAGCCGCGCCACCAGCGATGCCCGTGCCGCCGTGGCTGCGACGGCGTGCCGCACCATCGAGTCCTCCAGCCCCGCCACCCAGGCCGGGTCGGCGCCGCCTTCGGCCAGCAGGCGGTTGCGCTGGGTCATGGCGGCGTCGTGGGCCGCGACCTCCCGCGCGTGGCCCGGCTCCAGCGCCCACACGAGACGGTCGAGGAAGCGCCGCCGCCGCGACGCGCCTTCCAGGAACAGCCGATCCATCTGCGGGGTCAGCCAGACGGCGGCGACCCGCGCGGCGACCTCCGCCTGGTTGCGCGGCGCGTCCCCGTCCAGCCGGAACACCCGGCGATCCCCGGACCCGCCTGGGAGCGTCCCCGTGCCGATATCCGTGACCTCGCCGTGCCGCGACAGCCGTCCCGCCACGCCCCAACCGCCGGAACCGCCCTGGCGTGGCAAGTCCGTCAGCCGCGCCGCCCTCAGGCCGCGTCCGGGCACGAGCATCGACACCGCTTCGAGCAGGTTGGTCTTGCCGCTCCCGTTCGGGCCCGTGAGCACGCAAACCCGTGCAGTCGGCCGCCAGGTGAGCGCCGGGTAGCTACGGAAATCGGTGATCGCGAGGCGGGTGAGGCGAAGCGTCAAGGCAGGGAGCCAGCCTCCTCGCGTTTCAGCAGCGCCTCGTCGATTTGAACGAGCAGGTTGGGAAAGTCGACCGGCTTCGCGTGATAGTCGTCGCACCCGGCCGCCAAGGCTTTCGCGCGATCCCCGGCCATGGCGTGCGCCGTCAAGGCGATGATCGGGATCACGGCGCGGACGGGATCGCCGTGCAGGGTGCGGGCGACGGTCCAGCCATCCATGATTGGAAGATCCATGTCCAACAAGATGATGTCCGGTTCCTCGGCGCTCACCTGGTCGAGGGCGTGCTGGCCGTCATGGGCCAACACGACCTCGAAGCCGTGCCGGCGGAGCCGGCGCGACAGGAAATCCCAAAGTTCCTCGTGGTCCTCGACCAACAGAATTTTGGTCACGTGACTTTGCTCCCGCTTTGCCGATCTCACCGTCCGATGTAGGAGCCGCTGACGCGTATAGCACCACCTCGGCGATCCACACGGACGCGTCTGTCTTGCCTGTCCCTTCAGGAAACCCTCGATGCCAGCGTCCCTGCCACATCAGCCCGAAGCGTACCTGCCCCCGGGCGCCCCTGGGCCGGTTCGCACCGGCCTTTCGGTCCTGAATGCGGGGGCCGTCGTCGTCGCCGGGCTGTATTTCGGGCGCGAGCTGTTCGTGCCCCTCGTGCTCGCGGTCCTGCTCGCGTTCGTGCTGGCGCCGGCGGTGTCGCTGCTGCAGCGCGCTCGCATCGGCAAAGCGCCTTCCGTCCTGATTGCCGTGGCACTTGCCTTCGTCGTCATCAGTTCCATTGGCCTCGTCGTCGGTCGCCAGGCGACCATGCTGGCGGCGAGCCTGCCAAGCTACAGCGCGACCATCCAGGACAAGATGAGATCGCTGACCGTCGGAGGCGAACTCCTCGGACGCCTCAATGCCTCGATCCATTCGCTGATGGGCGACGCCGCCGAGGGCGTGACCGGCGCTGGGCTGGGCGCCGCGCAAACCAGCGTGGCGGTGATTCCAGCGCCCGCCACTGCCGGGCTGGCGGGCGAGCTGGATGCTTCCTCGGCGCTGTTGATCGTCCGCACGGTCGTCCAGCCGCTGTTCAGCCCTCTGGCCACCCTCGGCATCGTGGTGGTCTTCGTCATCTTCGTGCTGCTTTCCCGAGAGGATTTGCGGGACAGGCTGGTCCGCCTGGTCGGCCGGCAGGACCTGCACCGCACGATCCTGGCGATGAACGATGCGGCCCGGCGGCTGTCTCGCTTCTTTCTGATCCAGGTGGCGCTGAACACCGGTTTTGGCGTCGTCATCGCGGCAGGCCTGTGGCTGGTCGGCCTGCCGAACCCGATCCTTTGGGGCATCCTCGCCGGTTTGATGCGCTTCGTGCCGTTCATCGGCACCTTCATCGCCATGGCGCCCCCCCTCGTGCTGGCGCTCGCCGTGGCGCCGGGCTGGTCGCTGGCGGTGATCGTGCTCGGGCTGTTCGCCTTGGCTGAATTGGCCATGGGACAGGTGGTCGAGCCGCTGCTGTACGGCCACAGCACCGGGCTGTCGCCGATCGCGGTCATCCTGTCGGCGGCATTCTGGGCATTCCTGTGGGGGCCGATCGGCCTGTTGCTGGCAACCCCGCTGACGGTGTGCCTGGTCGTGATCGGCCGCCATGTCGAGCCGCTGGCCTTTCTGGAGGTGATGCTCGGAGATCGCCCACCGCTCGAACCGCCAGAGACCTTCTACCAGCGTGCGCTCGAAGGCAACGCCAAGGAATTGGCCGCACAGGCTCGCAAGATTATCGGCGAGAGCTCGCTCGCGGAGTACTACGATCGCGTGGCCACGCGTGGCCTGGCTCTTGCGCAGGCCGATCTGTCCCGCGACAGCTTGGCGTTCGAGCGACTCGAAGCCATCCACCGGCAGATCGAGGCCCTGCTGGCGGGCCTGGCCCATGCCGGCTCCGATGCTGGACCGGCTCATCCCGCGGCGGCGCCCGCCGAATGGCGGGAGGACAACGCCGTCGTCTGCATCCCCGGGCGGGGTCAGCTTGACGACTTGGCCGCGACGATGGCGATGCAGGTGTTGCAAGGCGCCGGGTTCGGCGTGTCTTGCCAGTCCAATGCGGTTCTCGGCGCCGGGCGCCCGCAGCAAGAAAGCTTCACCGGCACCCGCCTGTGTTGCCTGTCGGTGCTGGAACAGGGCAGCAGCGCGTCCGGCATCCGCTACCTGCTACGGCGGATCGAGCGGCAGATGCCGAATGCCACGGTCGTTGTCTGCCTTTGGCACGCGGCAGGCGCCAGTCCCCTGCTCGCAACTTTGCGGTCGGAAGGAAGCGAGGAGACGATCATCCTTTCGGTGGGCGAGCTGGTCGCGTTGGCCAGGGCGGTTTCGACCCGGGCGCCACGGCCAGCGGTCCAGCCAACACCGTCGGATGCCGTTCCATAGTTGCGATCCCGGGCGAGGCCTGGTCGACGTAAGCGAAAACACCGTGCAACCGCGCTGCCCGACGCGCGCTTGACCCAGACTTCAAACATTTTCCAGACTTCAAGCATTTCCCAAACTTCAAACACTTCTTTGTGCAGGTAGACGGATGTCCCAATCGAATGACTTTCGCGTCGAGGAAGGCCCTCCGTTCCCGCAAGGGGCGACCTGGACCGGTCTCGGCGTGAACTTCGCGATCTTCTCGGCGCATGCCACGAAAGTGGAGCTGTGCCTGTTCGATGACCGCGGGGAGACGGAAATCGGCCGCGTCGATTTGCCCGAATACACCAACGAAATCTGGCACGGCTTCCTGCCCCATGCCCGGCCCGGCACCGTGTACGGCTATCGCGTGCACGGGCCGTACGAGCCCGAGAACGGCCACCGGTTCAACCCCAACAAGCTCGTGCTGGATCCCTATGCTAAGGCCGTGGTCGGCCAGATTACCTGGGCCCCGGAGCTATTCGGCTACACGATGGGCGAGGAGGACACCACCTTCGACGAACGGGACAGCGCCAAGTTCATGCCGAAGGGACGCGTGATCGACCCGGCCTTCACCTGGGGCGAGGACCGCGCGCCGCGCGTGCCCTGGGAGCGGACGGTCATCTACGAAACCCACGTCAAAGGCTTCACCAAGCTGCACCCGGCGGTGCCGGAGCAGCTGCGCGGCACTTTCCGCGGCCTCGCGACGCCGGAGGTGGTGCGCTACATCCGCGACCTCGGCGTCACCGGCGTCGAGTTGCTGCCGGTCCATATGTTCGCCGACGACAGCTACCTCGTGGAGAAGGGGTTGGTGAACTACTGGGGCTACTCCACCCTGTCGTTCTTCGCCCCGAGCCGCCGCTATGCCAGCGTGCCGGACTTCGCCTTCTCCGAGTTCAAGGAGATGGTCAGCCGGTTCCACGCCGCCGGCATCGAGGTCATCCTGGACGTGGTGTACAACCACACCTGCGAGGGCAACGAAAAAGGGCCCACCCTGTCGTTCAAGGGCATCGACAACGCCAGCTACTACCGCCTGCTGCCCGACCAGAAACGCTATTACATCAACGACACCGGCACCGGAAACACGTTCAACCTGTCGAACGCGCGCGTCATCCAGCTGGTGATGGACAGCCTGCGCTACTGGGTGACGGAGATGCACGTGGATGGGTTCCGCTTCGACCTCGGCACCATCCTGGCCCGCGAAAGCCACGGGTTCGACCAGAAAAGCGGCTTCCTCCGCGCAGTGGGCCAGGACCCGGTGCTGAGCCAGGTCAAGATGATCACGGAACCTTGGGATTGCGGCCCCGGCGGCTATCAGGTGGGCGGCTTCCCGCCGGGTTGGGCGGAGTGGAACGACCGTTACCGCGACACCATGTGGGCATATTGGAAGGGGGACGCCGGCAAGATCACGGACGTGGCGATCCGGTTCACCGGCAGCAGCGACTTCTTCAACCGTCGTGGCCGGCCGGCCTGGTCGTCCGTCAACTTCCTGACGGCGCATGACGGCTTCACTTTGAACGATTGGGCCTCCTACAACGAGAAGCACAACGAGGCGAACGGCGAGAACAACAACGACGGCAACAGCAACAACGAAAGCTGGAACTGCGGCGCGGAAGGCTCGACCGACGACCCCGAGATCAACGCGCTCCGCACCCGGCAGCTCAAGAACATGCTGGCGACCTTGCTGCTGTCCCGCAGCACGCCGATGCTGCTGGCAGGCGACGAGTTCGGCCGCACCCAGGGCGGCAACAACAACGCTTACTGCCAGGACAACGAGATAAGCTGGTTGAACTGGGAGCTGGAGGGCAAGGGCAAGAGCCTGATCCACTTCGTGTCCCGGCTGACAGCGCTCCGCCGACGCCTGCCGATCCTGTATCGGTCCCGGTTCCTGACCGCGGAGTGGAATGAGGAGATCGGCGTCAAGGACGTCACCTGGCTGAAACCGACCGGTGACGAGATGGATCAGGCGGCGTGGGACGACGCGAACACGCGGTGCCTCGGCATCCTGCTGGACGGGCGGGCGCAGGCGTCCGGCATCCGGCGGCGCGGACGCGACGGTGCTGGTGATCCTGAACTCGTACCACGACGGCATCCCGTTCACCCTTCCCGCGGTGTCCGGCGGCCTGGGATGGCGGTGTTCCGTCGATACCAACCAGGATGGCGACCCGGACGGGACCCAGTTCGAGTTCAACACCGAGTACATCGTGACCGGCCGCTCCCTCAGGACTATCGCATATGATCCTCTGCAGCTGAGTTTGCGTCGAACGAAGGCGTCGCGGCGGTCAAACTCGACCACAGGTGCCGGAAACCGAGCCTCCGACCGCGTCCGAAAGCCGGAAAACTCCATATGCGATAGCCCTGGCCGCTCCCTGCTGCTATTCGAACTGGTGCTTGACAGCGCCTATGGCGAGGCGCGAGGCGTCCCGTCCTACTCCCATCCCGCCGCCTTCCATCGAGGCAAGCGACTAGCGGGCCGGGGAGCGTCGCCGGGGAGCGTCAAGGACGGACTGCAAGCGGCCAAAAGAAAGCGATCAAGGGCACGCCGGCGGCTACGACGACGATCGAGAGGGGCAAGCCAAGACGCCAGTAGTCGCCGAACCGGTAGCCGCCCGGCCCCATTACGAGCGTGTTGCACTGATGGCCGATCGGCGACAGGAAATCGCACGCGCATCCTAAGGCGACCGCCATCAGGAAGGGGTCCGGGTTGAGCCCCAGCTTGCCCGCCAATGTTCCCGCGATCGGGCCAAGCATCAGCACCGTCGGCGCGTTGTGCAGGAACGGCGTCACGAGCATGGCGATCATCATGATGATCGCCAGCGCCCCCGTGGGCGGAACGCTGTGCAACACTCCCTCCAGCCAGCCTGCGAGGAGATCGGTGCCGCCGGTGCGGCGCACCGCCTCGCTGACCGGGATCAGCGCCGCCAACAGGATGAGGACGTGCCACTCCATCGTGTGATAGGCCTCTTCCATGGTGAGCACCCGGGCCACCAGCAGGATCACAGCGGCGGCGAAGAAGGCGATCGCGACCGGGATGAGGTTGAGCGCCACCAGCGCCATCGCAGCCGCAAGCACCAGGAGCGGCAGCCACCCGCGATGGCTCTGGCCCAGGGAGATCGCGCGCGCCGCGAGGGGCAGCACGTGCAAGGCCCCGAGCGTCTCCAACATGCTGCCGGATGCGCCCTTCAGCACCACCACGTCGCCGGCCCGGAAGCGCAGCGCGTGCAGCCGCTGTCCCACGCGCTCGCCGCTGCGGCTGACGGCGAGCAGCGCCACGTGATAGCGGTCGCGCAGGCCTATCGTGTCCGAGGTGCGGCCGATCAGGGCGGAATCGCCTGTGACGACGCCTTCGACGACGCTCTGCCCCGTCTCGGCCCCTTCCCCGGCGTCGTTGGCCAGTCGTAGCCGGCCCCGGGCGACCAGGCGTTCGAGGCTTCCGGGTTCGCCTTCCAGCATCAGCACGTCGTCGGTCCGCAGTGCCGCCGCCGGTGTCGGCAGGAAGCGGCGGAAGCGCTCGCGCACGATCCCCGAGACGATCACCTCCCCGTCGCTGAACGCTTCGAGCGCGGCGACCGTCTTGCCGACCAGCGGGCTCTCGGCCGGCAGGCTGGCCTCGGCGACGTAGCCTTCCAGGTTGAACGCCGCCTCGATCCCGACCGCCGCCTTGCGCCCGCGGGGCAGCAGCCGGTAGGCGAAGCTGAGGAACGCCATGCCCAGCACGGCGATGCACAGCCCCACGGGGATGAAGTCGAACATCCCGAACGAGTGCCCGGTGACGTCCTGCCGAACCTTGGAGATGATGATGTTGGGCGAGGTGCCGATCAGCGTCACCACGCCACCGACCAGCGAGCCGAACGCCATCGGCATTAGCAGCTTGGACGCCGACGTGCCGGTCCGCCGGGACAGTTGCAGGGCGACGGGCATGAAGATCGCGAGCGCCCCCACGTTCTTGGTGACCATGGACATGACGGTCACGGCCACCACGAGCGCTGGAACCTGCGCCTGCTCGGTCTTGAGATACGGCAGCAACGGCCGCATGACGGTTTCGACGACCCCGGAACGGGAGATGGCGGCGCTGACGATCAGGGCGGTCGCGACGATGATCACCACGTCGTCGCCGAGCCCGGCGAACGCCGAGCCGGCCGGAACTACGCCTGTCACCACCCCGGCCAGCAGCGCCAGGAGCGCCACCAGGTCGTACGGCAGCCGCCCCCAGACGAACAGCACGATGGTGCAGCCTATGATGCCGAACGCGATTGCCTGGTCGAGGGTCACGCAGCCTCCGTGTCCGGCGTTCATGCCATATGAGGTTCCGGCCAGGGAACATTGCCGAAGGGATGGCGTAGTATCCATTCTGTTGCGGGGTGCCAAGTGACGAACGATTTGAAAGCGCGGGAGGACCGGCTTCCCGGCTCGATGGCCGCCGTGCGGGAATTTGGCTGGCTCAACGTTTTTCCCGGGCTCCTGCTGATCGTTGGCCTTGGGGCTGCCGCATGGTCGCTGGCCATTGCGCATCACACCCGCGTTCTGGTGGCGGAGGAGAATCGGGTGCTGGTGGCGACCGAGCACCTGCTTTCCACCCTCAAGGATCTGGAAACGGGGGAGCGCGGCTATGCGCTCACGGGCGAACAGGCCTACCTCGAACCGTACGAGCAGGCGCGCTCAACCTTGGACGGCGCCATCGCGGCGGTTAGCTCGCAAGGGCAGGCGAATGAAAGATTGGCCGCGCTCGTCAAGGTCAAGCGGGAGTTTGCTCGCCGGGTCATCGCTGCACGGCGGGACATGGGACTGGACGCCGCGATCGCGCTGGTCCGGTCCGGCGAGGACAAAGCGTCGATGGATGACGTGCGGTCGGCCGTCGCCTCGCTGCAGGACGACGCCCGTGCGCGGATCGCTCAGGGCGACCGCGCGGAAGCGTTGCGGGGGCCGTTGCTGGTCACCTTGGCAGCCCTGGCCATATTGGCGGCATTCGTCGCGGTCGCGCTGCTCGCCCTGCGCCGGCGCAGGGCGGAACGCGCCAGCGCGGCGCTGCTCAGCAGCGTTCTGGACAACGCTCCGATCGGGCTCGGCCTTCTCGATCCGAGCCTGCGCGTGCGCCACATGAACCGGCGGCTTTCCGCCATGGGCGAACGGTCGCTCGACGCGGACGTCGGCAACAGCCTGTGGGATATCCTGCCCGACATGCGCGAGGCGCTGGAGCCACGGTTGCAGGAGGTGCTCGATGCCGGCCGCACGGTAGCCAACGTGGACGTCCCCGTGCAGAGCCGGGTCAATTCCACACAGCTGCGGGAGTTCCAGTTCGGCTTTTTCCCGCTGCCAGCGGCGACCGGTTCGACGGCGGGAGCGGGCTTGGTGGTCACGGACGTCACCCTCCGCAAGCGGGCCGAACGCCGGCTGCGAGAAAGCGAGGAGCGGTTCCGGACCCTGATCGAGACCAGCGCTGCGATCGTTTGGACCACCACGGCAGAGGGCGAACTGGTCGGGGCGCAGCCGAGTTGGACCGCCTACACCGGGCAGGCCGAGGCGGAGTACGCGGCGCTTGGCTGGATGCAGGCTGTCCATCCCGAGGACCGGGAAGCCACGCTGCAGGCATGGCAGCGCGCCCTCGCCGACCATACGCTCTACAGCGTGGAACACCGCCTGCGCCGGGCCGACGGCGAATGGCGTACAATGGCCGTGCGTGGCGTGCCGATCCTGGACGACGGCGAGGCTCGCGAGTGGGTAGGCACCCACATCGACATCACCGAACGCAAGCAGGCCGAGGTGGAGCTGAGCGCCGCCAAGGACCTCGCCGAGTCGGCCAACCGCGCCAAAAGCCAGTTCCTCGCCAACATGAGCCACGAACTGCGCACGCCGCTGTCGGCGGTGATCGGCTACAGCGAAATGCTCGAGGAGGAGATGGAGGAGGCGGGCGACGAAGACTTGCTGGGCGACGTCCGCAAGATCCAGTCCAACGCGCGCCACCTGCTCAGCCTGATCAACGACGTGCTCGACCTGTCCAAGATCGAGGCGGACCGGATGACCACCTTCGCCGAAACCTTCGCCGTCGAGGAACTGGTGCGCGGCGTCGCCTCGACCGTGGAAAGCTTGGTGCAGCAGAAGGGCAACGAGGTCGTGCTCGACCTGGCGCCGGACCTGGGCGACATGCATACCGACCAGGTGAAGCTGCGGCAATGCCTGTTCAACCTCGTCAGCAACGCCGCGAAGTTCACCGAAGCCGGCCGGATCGTGCTGCGGGTGACCCGGTCCGGCGACGAAGTCGTGTTCAGCGTCGCCGACAGCGGCATCGGCATGACGCCGGAACAGCTGGAGCGGTTGTTCGAGCGGTTCACCCAGGCCGACGTCTCGACCACGCGGCGCTTTGGCGGCACCGGACTGGGCTTGGCGATCACGCGCGCGTTCTGCCGCCTGCTGGGCGGGGACGTGGAAGTCAGCAGCACCTACGGAAAAGGTTCGACGTTCACCATCCGCCTGCCGGCCGAGATGCCGGAGCAGCCGCCCGAAGATGCGCCCGCGCCATCCCCGGCGGACGCTGGGCAGCACCTCGTCTTGGTGGTGGACGATGACCCGGCCCAACGCGACCTGCTGAGCCGGTTCCTGGAACGGGAAGGGTTCGCGGTGCAAACGGCCTCGGACGGCCGCACAGGGATCGAACTCGCTCGCACCCAGCATCCCCGTGCGATCCTGCTGGACGTGATGATGCCGCAGATGGACGGCTGGTCGGTGCTCAGCGCGCTCAAGGCCGATCCCGACCTGGCGACGATTCCCGTCGTGATGGTCACGTTCGTCAACGAACCGGGCTTGGGCGAGTCGCTGGGCGCTGCCGACACCGTGCTCAAGCCGGTCGAGTGGGACCGGCTTAAAGGCGTCATGGAGCGGTTCCGCGGCGACGCCGGCGACATCCTGGTGGTGGACGACGATCCGGACGCCCGGACCCGGCTACGAACCGTGCTCGAACGGAACGGCTGGACCGTGTCGGAGGCGGGAAATGGCCGCGAGGCGCTGGATATCGTGGCGCACGCGCCGCCGCAACTCATCCTGCTCGACCTCACCATGCCGGTGATGGACGGCTTCGCGTTCCTGCATGAACTTCGCCAACGGCCCGGTTGCGGCGACATTCCTGTCGTGGTCCTAACCGCGCGGGACCTGGACGCGGATGAACGGCGTCGTCTTGATGGCGCGGACCGCGTGCTGAGCAAGGGTGGAACGAACCTTCGTCAGCTCGCCGGGGAACTCCGTGCGCTCACGCCGTCCCACGCCGAAGCAGCGTCCGGCCGCATGACCCTGTCCGACCCCCCATGAATGATTTTCCGGAGATCCACCCATGCGCCTGCTTCTCGTCGAGGATCACGAGGAAATCTGGGACTTCTTATCCCGCCGGCTCAAGCGTCGCGGCTACGACGTCACGGTCGCGACCGATGGGCAGGCGGGCGTTGACCGCGCCCGGGCGGACCTGCCCGAGATCGTGCTGTTGGACATGAACCTGCCCATTCTGGACGGCTGGTCTGCGGCGCGTTTGCTCAAGTCCGAACCCGCCACCGCCGGCATTCCGATCATCGCCTTGACGGCGCACGCCATGTCGGGCGACCGCGAGAAGGCGCTGGCGGCGGGCTGCAACGATTATCACCCCAAGCCGATCGATTTCTCGCGGCTGCTCACCCAGATCGAAGCCCTGGCGCCCAGTGGCTAGGGCGTGAGACTTCCGTTCGGCCGAGGTGAACGCGACGGGGAGGCGTCCGCCCTGCAGCGACTCGCCTTTGACGAAGGCGCGGCGGCAATCGGGCGCGCGGCCCCGGCGCACCGTCCGATCCCGCGGCCTGAAAGCGTCATCGAAGCGGCGCTGGCGCAAAAGGTGCTGTTCGATTGGATGCAGAACCGGCATCAAACGCTTTATCCACTCGTGCTGAACCTCCGCAACATGACCGCCAGCGAGAAGCAGATGATCGTCGGCGCAATCGCCCTGGCGTTGCAGGCCGGCGAGCAGGAGGATCCTTCCGGCAGGCGGGCCGAAGCCTGGCTGCGCTCAGTTGGCGGCAGCGACGACGATGTCGCGGCGTTGACCGAGGCGCGCCGCGTCGCCTGCCCGATCGGCGCGTTCGTCACGTCGGTCCGCACCGCCGGGCAGGGTCCGCAGGCCTACGCGGCGTCGGTCGGCGCATTGAGCCGGCGTCAACTGGTCAATCGGCGCTTCCACGACTACTTCGCCACCCGTCTCGGCATCGCCGACGAGGTGGCGCGCAGCATGAACCGGCGCTACGGCTGAACCTCCGTCAGCTCCTGCATGAACGTTTGCAGCGCCCTGCTGTCGATCAGCAGCTTGCGCGAAAGGTCGGCCAGGGTGATCCAGCCGACCACCCTGCCCCGGCCGTTGCGCACCGGCATGCGGCGGATATGGCTGGCCGCCATCGAGTCCATCGCCGCGCGCAACGCGTCGTCCTCGTCGCAGGAGATCACCGGGCTGGTCATTACGTCCCGAACCGTGACGGCGGCGGGAGACAGCCCCTTGGCGACGTAGCGGTACAGGATGTCACGGTCGGTCACCACCCCCTCCAACTGGTCGGCCGAGCCAACCGGCAGGGCGCCGACATCGAGTTCGCCCATCATCTCCGCCGCGTCCTGCAGGCTGGCGGCGCCATCGATGAACTCGATATCCCGCGCCATCACGTCGCCAACCTTCATCGCCCACCCCGCCTGCACGACCTCGTCTGTATCATATCACAAGAAGGCAGCCATGCCACCGCCGCCTGCCCAGCCCAACCAGCCCGTTGATGCCATCGACCCGGGGGCGACGGAGGCCCTGCTGCGGTTCGCCGGCCAGCGCGCAGAGACACCCTTGCCGCCATTCGACGGAGCTGACGTGTCTGCGGCCGGATTAGGCGTCCGCGTGCAGGGTGCGCCGTGGTGGGACGCGGCGCTTGGCGGCATCCGGCTCGGCGGTCGCGATCTTGCAGGCGCCAGCTTGCGCCGCGCCGATCTTTCCGGCGCCGACCTGGCCGGCGCCGACCTCAGCGGAGCGTCGTGCAGCGGCCTGGTCCTGCGCCGGGCGCGGCTGGAGGAAGCAAATTTCCACGGCGCCGATTTAATTGGCGGAGTTTTGAACGGGGTGAACGCGGGCGAGGCGGATTTTAGCGACACGCTCCTGGAAGATGCCAACCTGTCCGGCGCCCGGCTCCGTTTCGCCAACTTCGCCGGCGCCGTCATGGACGGGGCGGACCTGTCCGGCGCCGACCTCTGGGGGGCCAAGCTGCCCGGCATCGCGGCGGAGCGGGCCAGCTTCCGGGGATCGCGCCTGGACGAGGCGCAACTCGCAAACGCCGACCTCGCGACGGCCGAGCTTGTCGGAGCAACCTTGCGGCGGGCCAACCTGTCCGGCGCTCAGTTGCGGGGCGCCAACCTCCGCGAAGCCGTGCTGGATGGCGCGAATCTGGAGGGTTCCGACCTCAGCAGCGCCGTGCTGCCCCATGTGTCGCTCATCAGTTGCAACCTGCGCTACATCCGGGTCGCGGGCGCGTGGCTGGAACGCACCCGCATGCGCGCGCATCAGCTCGGGGGAGCGATCGGCGAGGAGGTGGCCGGGGAGTTCGAGGCCGCGCGCGAGGGCTACATCGTGCTGGAGCAGAACTTCCGCACCCTCGGCAGCGCCGACGACGCAAGCTGGGCGTTTCGCCGCCGGCGCCGGATGGGCAAGCGCCTCCACGCCCAACTCGCCCGAGCGGCGCTGGGGCGGCGCGACATCGGCGCGGTGATGCCGGCCCTCCGCTGGCTGGGCGACATGGCTGCGGAATGGCTGTGCGACTACGGCGAGAGCGTCACGCGGGTGCTGCGCGCGTTCCTCGTCGTCCTGTTCTGTTTCGCCGCAATCTATTGGCTGACTGGATGCCTGGAGCCGCGGGAGGGGGTGGCCGCGGGAGGAGGGTTCCGGCTGATCGACTACATCCTGTTTAGCCTCGACTCCATGACCACCGTCGGCACGTCCGAGGTCGGGGTGCGGCCGAGCGGCCAATTGGGAGTGCTGCTGTCCAGCGTGCAGACCGTCATGGGTACGGTCCTGCTTGGGCTATTTGGGTTCGTGCTGGGCGTGCGGATGCGGAACTAGCGACAAAGCCTGATGCTAACCGCCCGGGTGCTGCCCGGCCGCAAAGAACGCGTCCAATGTTTCGATGAACGCGGCCGGCTGCTCGGCATGCAGCCAGTGTCCGGCGTCCTTGATGGTCGCAAACCGCGCCGCCGGGAATTGCGCGCGAATGACGGGACGATGCTCAGGGAGGATATAACTGGATTTCGCCCCGGCGATGAACAGCGCCGGCCCGGCGTAGGGCGCCTCATCAAGCATGTCCCACGCCTCGATCCGCGGCAGGCAGGCGCCGATCACGTCGAGGCCGATGCGCCAGCCAACGCCGGGCCGCCAATTGTGCAGAAGGAAGCCGCGGATGCGCGGATCGTCGATGGCGGGAGCAAGCGCCGCATCGGCGGCGGTGCGCGACGACTCGGGCGGCACGGAGCGCATGGCCTCGACATAACCGCCGAAATGCGACGGGTACGGCACCGGCGCAATATCGGCCACCGCCAGGCGGCTCACTGCGTCCGGGTCGTGCAGCGCCAGCCGCATCGCAACCTTGCCGCCCATGGAATGGCCCATCACCGCCGCCGGCAACGCGTCCTGGGCCCGTAGCGTCTCCAGCACGTCCGCCGCCATCGCCGGATAATCCATCGTGGCGGCGTGCGGGCTGTCGCCGTGGTTGCGAAGGTCGATCGCGATCACCTGGAACCGCGCCGCAAGCGCCCGGTGCACGTTGCCGAGGTTGCGCGCCGAGCCGAACAGCCCGTGCAGCAGGGCGACCGGCGCGCCTTCCCCCAACGACCGCGCGGCCAGGATCATCCGAGGTCGAGCACGATCTTGCCGATATGCGTGCTGCTTTCCATCAACCGATGCGCCTCCGCCACCCGCTCGAGCGGGAACACGCCATGGATCACCGGCCCGCAGCGGCCCTCGGCGAGCACCGGCCAGACCTTCGAGCGCAGTGACTCAGCGATGGCGCCCTTCTGCGCCGCCGTGCGCGGGCGCATGGTCGATCCGGTGACGGTCAGCCGCCTCACCATGATGTTCAGCAGGTCGAACTGCTCCACCTTCGAACCGGTCAGGAACGCGATCAGCACCAGCCTTCCGTCCATCTTGAGGCAGCGCAGGTTGCGCTGCGCATACGGGGCGCCGATCATGTCGAGCACCACGTCCACCCCTGCCCCGTTGGTGAACGCCTTGATGCTCTCGGCGAAGTCGGCCTCCTTGTAGTTGATAGCCGCGTCCGCCCCGAGCTTCACGCATGCGTCGCATTTCTCCGCCGACCCGGCGGTGACGTACACGCGCGCGCCGAACTCGTGCGCCAGCTGGATCGCCGTCGTGCCGATGCCGCTGCTGCCGCCGTGGATCAGCGCCGATTCGCCTGGCGCCAGGCGTCCGATGTCGAACAGGTTGGCCCAGACGGTGAAGAACGTCTCCGGCACGGCCGCCGCGCGCACGGCGTCGTACCCGGCCGGCCACGGCAGGCACTGGGTGGACGGAACGACGCAGTACTCGGCGTACCCGCCGCCGTTCGCCAGGCCGCACACGCGCTCGCCGACCGCGTGGGTGGTGACGCCCTCCCCGACCGCGACGATCTCGCCCGCGACTTCCAGTCCCAGCACCGGGCTGGCGTCGGGCGGCGACGGGTATTTGCCCTGGCGCTGCGCCACGTCCGGCCGGTTCACCCCGGCGGCGTGGACGTGGACCAGGACCTCGTGGGCGCGGGGCTGCGGCACGGGACCGGTCGCGACCGACAGCGCTTCGGGGCCGCCGGGCTGGGCCACGTCGATGTATCGCATGGTCGGGGGCAGGGTCATCGCGGGCTCCTTATGATCCCGCGCAGACTCAGCGGGCGCTCCGGGCGCGTCAACCCGCCAGCCGCACCGTTTCGGACCAGAGCCGCCCGACCAGCGCCGGGTCCTGCGCCTGCGGGTTCGGCCGGGCCTCCTTGCGCTTCTTGAAATAGCGCCCGGTGATGCCCTCGGCGTGCGGCGAGAGCGCAACGTACAACGGCGTGTCCGCTCCCTGTTCCGGCGTCAGCATGAATGGCGCGCCGAGCCGCCACATCAGGCCAATCGGACCTGGGATGCTGCCAATCCGGGTCGCGACGACGCCTGGATGCACCACGTTCACCGCGACGCCGGTGCCATGTAGACGCTGCGCCCGGTCGAACGTCGCCATCATGATCGCGAGCTTCGAACGGCCATAGGCGGACAGGGCGTTCCATTTCCGCTCGCCTTCGAGGTCGTCGAGGTCGATCCGCGCCCGGTCGGACGCAGTGGAGCCGACGTTCACGACCCGGGCGGGCGCGGCGGCCTTCAGAGCGAATTCTAGCACATCGGTCAGCACGAACGGCGATAGGTGGTTGACGGCCAGGATCATCTCGTGGCCCTCGGGCGTCACCTGCCGCTTCGGCGTGATCAGCCCGGCGTTGTTGACCAGCACGTCGATCCGCGGATGCCGTGCGGCGATGGCGCGGCCGATGCTGCGGGTGGCCTCCAGCGAGGACAGGTCGGCCAGCATCAGTTCCGTGACGGCGCCGGGCGCCCGCTCGGCGATCCAGCGCTGCGTGGTTTCGGCGCGGGCCGGATTGCGCGCGACCAGCACGGCGCAGTAGCCGGCGCGGGCGAGGCCGAGCGCGATATACTGCCCGATGCCGGAGGTGGCGCCGGTGACGACGGCGATCTTCTGGTCGGCCATGATGCTTTTCTCCTGGGGTCCGGCAGCGATATGGGACCCGGCGCGGGTTCACCCAGTCAGCCGGGCGTACAGCGCCGGGTCGGTGGCGCCCTCAGTGTTGAACAGCAGCACGCGACTGCCGGGGTTGAGGCCGAGCGGTTCCGGATCGGCTGCGGCCTGGAGGAGGCCGGCGAGTCCCGCGGCCCCCGACTCGCCGGACACGATGCCCAGCCCAGCCAGCATTCGCATGGCGCTGACCGCCGCCTCGTCCGGGATTGCCATGAAAGCGAACGCAGCGCGCTCCAGTTCCTGCCAGGCGAGCAGGCTTGGCTCCCCGCAGGCGAGTCCGGCCATGACGGTGTCGAGTGGACCGCCAGCCGCGGTAATTTTCCCGGCGCGGGCGCTGGCGAGCAGGCAGGCGGCCCGGTCCGGTTCGACGACGATGAGGCGCGGGGCCGGGTCGAAGCGCGCCCGCAACTGGACGGACACCGCGGCCGCGACGCCGCCGACGCCGCCCTGGATGAAGACGTGCGTGGGCGGCGTCCCCTGCCACTGGTCGGCGGCCTCGTCCGGCATCAGCCGGTAGCCCTGCATGACGGCGCGCGGGATTTCGGTGTAGCCGGGCCAGGATGTGTCGGAGACGACGATCCAGCCCTCCGCTTCCGCGACCTGGGCCGCTGCGCGAACGCTGTCGTCGTAGGTGCCGGGAACCTGCCGGATATCGGCGCCGGACGCGGCGATCGAGTCGACGCGGGCTTGGCTGACGCCTTCGTGCACGAAGACGACGCAGCGGCAGCCGAACCGCTGGGCGCCCCAGGCGACGGAGCGGCCATGGTTGCCGTCGGTGGCGCAGGTCATGGTGACGCCGGCCGTCGCGTCCCGGAACCGCCCGCTTTCGAGGTCGGCGCTGTTGGCCGAAGCGACGATCCCTTGCCGGGACAGCAGGTTGGCGAGCTGCCCGGCGACGGCGTACGCTCCGCCGAGCGCCTTGAAGCTACCAAGCCCGAAGCGCGCCGACTCGTCTTTCAGCCGCACCATGCCGACCGAGCCGTGTGCCGCCACATCCGGCAAATCGTGTAGCGGCGTGGGCGCGTAATCGAGCCATGACTTGATCTCGGCCTGGGCCCGGCGATAACCGCCTGTGGGCAGCAGCACCACGCCGGGCTGCCCATGGCGCGGGTTGAGAAACAGTTCGGAGGCCATGCTCGACCATGACCAAGGTTCGCAAGAATTCAATCCTTCTCTCCGTATTGCGAGACGCTTGCCAGGCAACGTAACGTCTGCCCATGCACGTCACCATCCTCGGCGCGAACGGCTTCATCGGCCGCAAGGTCGCCCGGCGGCTCGCTGCCGACGGCGCCCTGGCAGGAACCCCGCTTACCAGCCTGACATTGCTCGATATGACGATCCCGAATACGGTTCCAGCCGCCTTCCCCGTGCGCTGCCACGCTGGCGACATTGCGGAGCTAACGGCGTTTCCGGAAAACACCGCAGTCGTGTTCCACCTCGCCGCCGTTGTCAGCAGCGCGGCGGAGGCGGACTACGACCTCGGCTGCCGGGTGAACCTCGATGGCGTCCGGGCGGTGATTGACGCTTGCCGCAAGCTTCCGGCGCCCCCTCGCGTGGTGTTCACCAGCAGTGTCGCCAGCTTCTCCGGCGGGCAGGCGGCCGTGCTTGGCGACGACGCGCGGCAGACCCCGGCCAACAGCTACGGCACGCAGAAGGCGATCGGCGAGATGCTGCTGACCGACGCCTCCCGCCGCGGCTTCCTCGACGCGGTCAACCTGCGGCTCCCCACCGTCATCGTGCGGCCAGGGCGTCCCAACAAGGCGGCGAGCAGCTTCGTCTCGGCCATCCTGCGCGAACCGCTGCTCGGTTTGCCGGCCGACCTCCCGGTCGCCGACGATTTCGCCCTGTGGGTGTGCAGCCCGCGCCGTGCGGTGGAATGGCTGCTCCATGCGGCGGCAATGGACACAGGGGCTATGGGACCTGACCGCAGCGTCAACCCGCCCGGCCTGCGCGCGACCGTCGGCGACATGCTGGCCGCCCTCGAATCGGTGTGGCCAGGCGCCGCCGCCCTCGTGCATCGCCGTCCCGACCCGGCGGTGGAGGCGATTGTCGCCGGCTGGCCTGCCGCCTTCCGCCCCGAGCGCGGCCTGGCACTCGGGTTCATGCCCCACGAAGCGTTGACGGAGGTTGTCGCCGCTTTCATTGCCGGCGACCTGGAGGACACGCGGCGGGAGCGTGGCTAAAACTCCATAGTGTCGAAAAAGTAAGCAAGCCAACGCCCGCAATAGGTTGAATCTCGCCGCCGATGGTTGCAAGAGTGCCGAGGGCCTTGAGAACGCGGGAGCGTTTGGGGTCGTATTTATCGCACTCGTGGCCGGGCGACTGAGAATGTCCTCGCTTCCCGCCAGCCCTGGCCTCTCTGGCGCCGCGCCTCAGCCGCCGTTTCGCAAGCTGCGTTCTGGACGGATCGAGCGTACCCGGCGCGCGCTCGGCGAGGTCGTGTTGCACGCCCCGCAAGCGCTGCGCGCGATGGTCCGGGCGGACGAGATCTGGCTGGTGGTGCTGGCGGGCGTGGTGGGTGTCGTTTCCGGCCTGCTGGTCTTCGCCATGAACTGGAGCACCCAGGCCGCGCACCGGTTTCTGTTCGACCTGCAGCCGGGAGAGCGCTTGTCCGGCGTGGCCAGCCTCGACCGCATGAAGGCGTTGGCGATTCCGGCGGCCGGCGGGCTCGCGGTCGGGCTCGCCCTATGGGCCGCCGCACGCTGGTGGAACCGCCGCACCGTGGACCCGATCGAGGCGAATGCCCTTTATGGCGGGCGCATGTCGCTCAGCGACTCGCTGATCGTCACCCTGCAGACCATGATGTCCAACGGCGTCGGCGCGTCGGTCGGGTTGGAGGCGGGCTACACCCAAATCTGCGCCGCGGTCGCCTCGCGCCTAGGCCGCAGCTTCCGGCTGCGGCGCAACGACCTGCGCTTGCTGGTCGGCTGCGGCGCCGCAGCCGCCATCGCCGCAGCGTTCCAGGCGCCGCTCACCGGCTCGTTCTACGGATTCGAGCTGGTGATCGGCACCTACTCGCTGGCAACCCTGGCGCCGGTCGTGGTCGCGGCCATCTCGGCCGTCCTTGTCTCGCGCTTCCTGACTGGCGGCACCGAGGGCTTCGACATTCGGGTCCCCTCTGCGATCGAACCAGTGGACTATCTCCCAATTTTAGCGCTCGGCATGCTTTGCGCGCTCGGCGGCATCGCGCTCATGCGCGGCGTGACGCTCACGGAAGAAGCCTTTCGCCGCAGCGGTGCGCCGACCTGGCTGCGCCCGGCGGTTGGCGGGCTGATCGTCGGCGCATTGGCGCTGTTCTCGCCGCAGGTGATGTCGTCCGGGCACGAGGCGCTGCGGGTCAGCCTGGATGCGCCGTATTCCCTCACATACGTGGCGCTGTTGATCCTTGCCAAGTCGCTGGCGTCAGCCGTGTCGATCGGCTCGGGGTTCCGCGGCGGCTTGTTCTTCGCCTCGCTGTTCTTGGGCGCGCTGCTCGGCAAGGCATTTGCCGGGTTGCTGGCGCTGTTCACCGCCGTGCAGGCGCTGCCCGCGGTGGTATGCGCCCTGGTCGGCATGAGCGCGCTGGCTGTGGCTGTGGTCGGCGGGCCGCTGACGATGGCGTTCCTGGCGCTCGAAAGCACCGGCAGCCTGCCGATGACGGTGGCGGTGCTGGCAGCCTCGGTGGTGTCGGCCCTGACGGTGCGACGCACGTTCGGCTACTCGTTCGCGACCTGGCGCTTCCACCTGCGCGGCGAGGCGATCCGTGGCGCCGTCGACATCGGCTGGATGCGGAGCTTGACGGTGGGCCGGATGATGCGGAAGGACCTGCGCACGGTCCGCTCCGACCTGCCGATGGCCGCGTTCCGCCGCACCGTCCCGCTCGGGTCGGTGGAGCGTGCCGTGGCGGTGGATGAGCGCGACCGCTACGCCGGGATGGTGCTGACCCCCGAGGCGCACGCCGCCGAGGAGACCGTGTCCCGCATCTCGGAGTTGCTGCACTACCCGAAAACCGTGCTGCTGCCGCAGATGACCATCAAGGAGGCGGTTCAGATGTTTGAGGCCTCGGAGTCGGACGCCCTGGCTGTCGTCGACGGGCCGGAAACGATGAAGGTGATCGGGCTGTTGACCGAGCAATATGCCCTCCGCCGCTATACCGAGGAGCTGGACCGGCGGCGGCGGGAGCTGACGGGGGAAACCTGACCCAAGCCGTCACAGCGCGGCCGGCAACTCGATACGGACAACGCGCTCGCTGTAGCGATCCACTAAGTAGTCCGCCCGGTCGCGCAGCAGCCAGGTAAACCGCACCAACTCCTCCATCACGTCCACCACACGGTCGTACAGCGGCCCTGGCAGCATCCGCCCGGCATCGTCGAATTGCTCGTACGCCTTTGGCACGCTGGACTGGTTGGGGATCGTGAACATCCGCATCCAGCGCCCGAGCAGGCGCAGCGTGTTCACGGCGTTGAAGCTCTGCGAGCCGCCCGACACCTGCATCACCGCGAGCGTGCGGCCTTGGGTCGGGCGCAGGGCGCCCAGCTCCAGCGGCAGCCAGTCGATTTGGTTCTTGAACACACCGGTGACGGCACCGTGCATCTCCGGGCTGCACCAGACCTGGCCCTCGGACCACAGCGACAGCTCGCGCAACTCCTTAACCTTAGGATGGTCCGGGCCGACACTGTTGGCGATCGGCAGCTCGCTTGGGTCGAAGATGCGCGGCTCGGCGCCGAGCAGGACAAGCAGCCGCGCCGCCTCCTCGATCAGGAACTTGGAGTACGACCGCTCGCGCAGGCTGCCATACAGCAGGATGCGTGGCGGGTGGTCGGCCCGCACGCCGGGTTCCAGCCTGGCGAGATTGGGGGGAGCCAGCAGCTGACGCCGCAGCGCTGGTATCGGCTCGCCCGGCTAAGATGGGGTGTCCATGCGGCTAGCCTGCGTGCCGGACGGCCCCGGCCTCGTACCAGCCCCGGCTTGCCCGCACGATGTGCACGACGGACAGCATGACCGGCACCTCGACCAGCACGCCGACCACGGTGGCCAGCGCCGCACCAGACTGGAAGCCGAACAGGGCGATGGCGGCGGCGACCGCGAGCTCGAAGAAGTTGCTGGCGCCGATCAGCGCCGACGGCCCGGCGACGCACCACGCCGAGCCGAGCCGGCGGTTCAGCAGGTAGGCCAGGGCGGCGTTGAAGTAGACCTGGATCAGGATCGGCACGGCCAGCAGCAGGATGACCACCGGCTGGCGCACGATCTGCTCGCCCTGCAAGCCGAACAGCAGCACGAGCGTCAGCAACAGGGCGCAGAGCGACACTGGGCCCAGCACGGCAAGCGTATGTTTGAGTGCCGGCTCGCCGCCCGCCCGCAGCACGGCCGCGCGCCAGAGCTGCGCCACGATCACCGGCACCACGATGTAGAGCACGACGGAAAGGATCAGCGTGTCCCAGGGCACGGTGATGGACGACAGCCCGAGCAGCAGGCCCACCAGGGGGGCGAACGCCACCACCATGATGACGTCGTTGAGTGCCACTTGGCTGAGGGTGAAGTTCGGCTCGCCGTCGAGCAGATTGGACCAGACGAACACCATGGCGGTGCACGCCGCCGCCGCGAGCAGGATCAGCCCGGCGATGTAGCTGTCCACCTGCCCGGCCGGCAGCCAGGGACGGAACAGTCATCCGATGAACAGCCAGCCGAGCAGCGCCATGCTGAACGGCTTGACCAGCCAGTTCACCCCCACCGTGGCCAGGATGCCGCGCCAGTGCGCGCCGACCTGGCGCAAGCTGCCGAGGTCGATCTTGAGCAGCATGGGCACGATCATCAGCCAGATCAGGGCAGCGACTGGCAGGTTCACCTGCGCCACCGTGGCGCTGCCGATCGCGTGGAACACCCCGGGCACGAACTGGCCGAGGCCGATCCCCACCAGGATGCACAGCGCGACCCATACCGTCAGGAAGCGCTCGAAGACACTCATTGCCGGGCGGGACGCCGCCGCCGAGGCAACTCGGGCCTGCGTCGCACTCATGCCGCCGCTCCCGTAGGAGGCAAGCGCTGCCCTGCGGCGTCCACCACGGGATCGCCGTCCTCCTTGGTGAAGGCGCCTCGTTGTGGTTGGGAAAGGATGTCCAGCACCAGCTCGGACGGCCGGCACAGGCGCACGCCCCGGTTGGTGAACACGAAGGGACGGTTGATCAGGACCGGGTGCGCCAGCATGGCGTCGAGCAGGGCGTCGTCGGACAGCGCTGGGTCATCCAGGCCCAGCGCGTCGTAGGGCGTGCCGTTGCGGCGCAGCGCCTCGCGAACTGTCAGGCCGGCGGCCTGGATCGCCGCGACCAGCTCGCCACGGGAGGGCGGCGTGCGCAGATACTCCACCACCATGGGCTCCTCGCCGGAGCTGCGGATCAGGCCCAGCGTATTGCGCGAGGTGCCGCAGGCCGGGTTGTGCCAGATGGTGACAGTCACGACGCGAGCTCGAAGGATGCGGCTGGGTGGCACACGCCGCTCGCGCAACCCTGGCCGCAGCAGTTTTCGGTAAGGTAGGCGACCAGGCCGTTCATGGCTGCGAAGTCCGCCGCGTAGAAAAGCTGGCGGCTGGCCCGTCGTTGGCTGATCAGCTGGGCGCGTAGCAGTTGCTGTAGGTGAAAGGTCAGCGAGGACGGCGGCACCTTGAGGCGTTCGGCGATAACGCCGGCAGACAGGCCATCCGGGCCCTGCTCGATCAGCATGCGATAGATGGCGAGCCTATTCTCGTGAGCCAGGGCGCTCAATGCGCTAACAACCTGCATCGCCTCCAAAATTTTCTCCGACCCTACCAGTAAAATCGAAGTTAGCTTTCATAATGTGGCAGATCAACCACTGTTCGAAGGGTCGTCAGGCCACCTTGCCGTGGCAGTGCTTATACTTTTTCCCCGACCCGCACGGGCACGGCGCGTTGCGGGCGGTGCTGCGCCAGGTCGCCGGGTCTGCCCGGTCGAGAACATCGACCTGCACCGGGACGAGCGGCGCGGGCTCGGTGCTCGCCATTCCGTAATCGCTCCCAGCCAGCGCCGGCTCCGGGTGGCTGGCGAACATCGGCGGCAAGACCGGCTCCGGCGGCACTTCGGCCTGCAGGCGCAAACCGGTCAAGGTCGCGGTCACGCGCTCCTTCAAATCGTCCAGCATGGCGTTGAACAGTGCGAACGCCTCGCTTTTATACTCGTTCAACGGATCGCGCTGGCCGTAGGCGCGCAGGCCGATGCCCTGGCGCAAATGATCCAGGTTCAGCAGATGCTCCTTCCACACGGCGTCGAGCATTTGCAGCAGCACGTTCTTTTCGATATAGCGCATCAGCTCGGCGCCGAAGCTGGCCGCTTTCTCGGCCATCGCCGCGCCCGACGCTTCCGTGACTCGCTGGTGGATCGCTTCCTCGTCGATGCCGTCCTCGACGGCCCAGGCGGCAACCGGCAGATCGAGGTTCAGCACCCGGCGCACATCCTCGGCCAGCGCCTCGCTTTCCCACTGCTCGCTGAACGCCTTGGCAGGGATGCGCCGCGCGACCATCGCATCGATCACCTCGGCGCGCATGTCGGCCACCGTCTCCGACACATCGTCGGCGCGCATGAACTCACGGCGTTGGCCATACACCTCGCGGCGTTGGGCGTTCATCACGTCGTCGTATTTCAGCACGTTCTTGCGGGTGTCGAAATTGCGCGCCTCGACCTTTTTCTGCGCCTTTTCTAGCGCCCGGTTGATCCAGGGGTGGATAATCGCCTCCCCTTCTTTCAGCCCGAGCTTCTGCAGCATCCCGCCCATCCGCTCGGACCCGAAGATCCGCATCAGGTCGTCCTCGAGGCTCAGGAAAAAGCGTGACGCGCCCGGGTCGCCCTGGCGGCCCGACCGTCCCCGCAACTGATTGTCGATGCGGCGGCTCTCATGGCGCTCGGTGCCGATCACCAGCAGCCCGCCGGCTTCCTTCACCGCCTCGTGGTTGGTGGCCACTTCCGCACGGATCGCGCTTTCCCGCTCGGCGCGGACATCCGGGTCGTTGATCTCGCCCAGCTCCAGCTTGGTGCGCATCTCGACATTGCCGCCGAGTTTGATGTCGGTGCCGCGCCCGGCCATGTTGGTGGCGATGGTGATGGCGCCGGGCGCGCCGGCCTGGCTGACGATGGTCGCCTCTTGCTCGTGGAAGCGGGCGTTCAGCACGGCGTGCGGCACCTTCTTCGCGGTCAGCATTCCGCTGATCAGCTCGCTTTTCTCGATGCTGGTGGTGCCGACCAGCACCGGCTGGCCACGGGTGCGCGCCTCGGTGATCAGGGTTGCGACCGCCTCGTATTTCTCTGCCGCCGACCGATACACCTCGTCGTCGCCGTCGGTGCGGCCGACCGGCATGTTGGTCGGGATTTCGACCACGTCCAGCTTGTAGATCTCGGCGAACTCGTCCGCCTCCGTCAGCGCCGTCCCGGTCATGCCGGCGAGCTTGGGATACAGCCGGAAATAGTTCTGGAACGTGATGGAGGCCAACGTCTGGTTCTCCTGCTGGACCGTCACGCCCTCCTTGGCCTCCAGCGCCTGGTGCAGCCCCTCGGAGTAGCGGCGGCCCTCCATCATGCGGCCGGTGAACTCGTCGATGATCACCACCTTGTCGTCGCGGACGATGTAGTCCACGTCGCGGGCGAACAGCGTGTGGGCGCGCAGCGATTGCTGGACGTGGTGCACCACCGACACGTTGAAGATGTCGTACAGGTTGCCCTCGGTGATCACCCCGGCGGCGCGCAGCATGTCCTCGACGCGCTCGGACCCCGGCTCGGTCATCGTCACCGTCTTGAACTTTTCTTCTTTCTCGTACGTCGTCGGGTCGGACACCAGCTCGCGCACGACTGCGTTCACCTGGCGGTACAGGTCGGAGCTGTCCTCCGCCGGGCCGGAGATGATGAGCGGGGTGCGGGCCTCGTCGATCAGGATGCTGTCGACCTCGTCGACGATGGCGTAGGCGAAGTCGCGCTGCGACATGTCCTCCAGACGATACTTCATGTTGTCGCGCAGGTAGTCGAAGCCGAATTCGTTGTTGGTGCCGTAGGTGATGTCGGCGTTGTAGGAGGCGTGGCGCTGCTGGTCGTCCAGACCGTGGATGATGACGCCCGTGGACAGGCCGAGAAAGCTGTACAGTTGCCCCATCCACTCGGCGTCGCGCCGGGCGAGGTAGTCGTTGACCGTCACGACGTGCACGCCCTTCGCGGGCAGCGCGTTGAGGTACACCGGCAGGGTCGCCACCAGCGTCTTGCCCTCGCCAGTCTTCATTTCGGCGATTTTGCCGTCGTGCAGGACCATGCCGCCGATCAATTGCACGTCGAAGTGGCGCATCCCGAGCGTGCGGGTAGCAGCCTCGCGCACCACGGCAAAGGCTTCGGGCAGCAGCGCGTCCAAGGCCTCGCCGGCCGCCAGCCGCTCGCGGAACTCGGCCGTCTTGGCGCGCAGGGCCTCGTCGCCGAGGGCGTGCATCGCCGGCTCCAGTGCGTTGATCTCCGGCACCCGGCGCTGATAGGCCTTCAGCGAGCGGTCGTTGGCGGAGCCGAAGATGGTGCGGGCGAGACTGGCGAACATGCGAAGCCTTCTGGACAGCGCCTTCAAGAGGCCCGTTGCAGATAGGACTCGGACCCCGCCGGGTCAACGTAACTTGGCTTCATGGCAGGGTTCGGCCATGATCGGGCCTTCCCCGATCTGAGGTTACCCATGCGGCTTACCAGCCCCTCCCGTCTCGCCGGTGCAGCGTTTGCAGCATCCTTGTTCGCCGTCCCCGCACTCGCGCAGACGCCGCCCACCGCCACGTCGGCCCCGAAGCCAGCAGCTTCGGCCCCCGCGCCCGCTGGAACGCCAGCCTCTGGCGCGGCCGCTGCCCAGCCGGACCCGGTCGTTGCCCGGGTCGGCTCGGACGAGGTGCACCTGAGCGACCTGTCCGAATCGGCGCAGACCCTGCCGGAGGAGATGCGCGGCATGCCGCCCGCGACGCTGTATCCGCTGCTGCTGGATCAGATGATCGACCGCAAGGCCATCGTGATCGAGGCCCGCAAGGAAAAGCTGCAGAACGACCCGCAGGTGCAGCGCGCCATCGCCCATGCGACCGACACGGCGCTGCAGAACGCCGTGCTCTCGCGCGAGATCGGCCCGCTGGTGACCGACGCCGCCCTGCATGCCCGCTACGACCAGACCCTTGCCGGCAAGACTGGCGAGGAGGAGGTGCACGCCAGCCACATCCTGGTCGCCAACGAGGATGAGGCCAAGCAGATCATCGCCGACCTGAACAAGGGGGGCGACTTCGCGGCGCTCGCCAAGCAGCACAGCACCGACCCGGCGGCCCAGCAGGGCGGCGACCTTGGCTTCTTCAAGAAAGCCGACATGGTGCCCGAGTTCGCCGAAACCGCCTTCGCGCTCAAAGCGGGCGAGGTCGCCCAGTCGCCGGTGCACACCCAGTTCGGCTGGCACGTCATCAAGGTGATCGAGCGGCGCGTGGCCCCGCCTCCGACCTTCGAGCAGGCCCGCGACGAAATCCGCCAGCAGATCATCCAGGACGGCATCCGCAAGGTGGTCGAGAAGGCCAAGGCTGGGCTTCCCGTGCAGCGGTTCATGGCGGACGGTTCGCCGATGCCGGCGCCGGGCGCCGCGCTGAACGCGACGCCAACCGCCCCACCCGGAACGGCGCCGCAGCCCGGCGTTTCGGCGCCGGCCCAGCCGCCCGTGCGTTAGGCCATGGCCTCGCCTCTGCCCGTCTCGCCGCTCGCTGTGGCGTTGCCCGAGTTGCCGCCAATGGCCGGCGTGCGGCTGGGCGCGGCGGAGGCAGGCATCCGCTACAAGGGCCGCACCGACCTGGTGATGGCCGAACTGGCGCCGGGCACGACGGTCGCCGGGGTGTTCACCCGCAACCGCTGCCCGAGCGCGCCGGTCGAGTGGTGCCGGTCGGTGCTGAAGGGCGGCGTGGCCCGCGCCGTCGTGGTCAACGCGGGCAACGCCAACGTGTTCACCGGCCGCGCCGGCACCGCGGCGGTCGACGCCACGGCTGCCGCCACGGCCAAGCTGCTGAAGTGCCCGGCCCACCAGGTGTTCCTCGCCTCGACCGGCGTCATCGGCGAGATGCTGCCGCACGACCGCCTGACCGCCGCCCTGCCCGGCCTGCACCGCACGCTGTCGCCGGACGCGTGGGAGCAGGCGGCACGCGGGATCATGACCACCGACACGTTCCCCAAGGCGGTGACCACGACCGCCCCGATCGGCGGCGTGGAGGTGCGCATCACCGGAATTGCCAAGGGCAGCGGCATGATCGCGCCGGACATGGCGACGATGCTTTGCTTCGTGTTCACCGATGCGGCGATCCCGGCAATCCCATTGCAGGCGATGCTGGAGCGCCGGGTGGACACCAGCTTCAACCGGACCACGGTCGACAGCGACACCTCCACCAGCGACACCGTGCTGCTGTTCGCGACGGGGCAGGCCAAGCACCCTCCGGTTCCCGTCGACAATGGCGGCGGCCCCATGCTGCGGGAGTTCCGGGCGGCGCTTGGCGAACTGCTGCTGGAATTGGCGCTGCAGGTGGTGCGCGACGGCGAGGGTGCGCAGAAGCTGATCCGCATCGACGTGACCGGAGCGGTGTCGGTGAAGTCCGCCAAGATCATCGGCATGGCGGTGGCGAACTCGCCGTTGGTGAAGACCGCCATCGCCGGCGAGGATGCGAACTGGGGCCGCATCGTGATGGCGGTCGGCAAGGCGGGCCAGCCGGCCGAACGGGACCGCCTGTCGGTAGGCGTCGGCGGCGTCTGGATGGCGCGGGACGGGGCGCTGGTGGCGGGCTATGACGAGGCGCCGGTCGTGGCGCACATGAAGGGCCACGAGGTTCAGATCGCGATCGACCTCGGCCTCGGCCGCGGCAAGGCGACGGTTTGGACCTGCGATCTGACCCACGGCTACATCGACATTAACGGCAGCTACCGCAGCTGAAACGACGCTTGCCATGGCGACCTTGGCTGGTCCAGTTTCCAGCCGATGACCCGCGCGCCCCGCAAGAAACCACCTCCCGCCGAGGCGCGCGCGACGCCTCCGCTATCCCTCACCACCGAGCGCCTCACCCTGCGTCCGCCCCGCCCGGAGGACGCCGAGCAGCTGCACCGCCTGGTGAACGATTGGGCCGTCGTGCGCATGCTTTCCCGCTTGCCGTTCCCCTACCCGCGCGACCTGACGGACGAGTGGATCGGCTCGACCGCGGTGCAGCGCGCGGCGGGAACGGCGACCCATCTGGTGATCACCGGAGAGGAGGACGGGCAGGAGCTGGTGATCGGCTGCGTGGGGCTGCGGCTCGACCTCAAGCCGCGCACCGGGCATCTCGGCTACTGGGTCGGGCGGCGCTACTGGGGACACGGCGTGGCGACGGAGGCGGCCGGGCGGTTCGCGCGCTGGGGCCTGGCCAACCTCGACATCGACCGCATCGAGGCGCACGTGGCCGAGGATAACCCGGGGTCGGCTGCCGTGCTGCGGCGGATCGGGTTGCGTGAGGTCGGCACCGGCCTGGAAACGTTCCGCGCCCGTGGCGGCCAGCACCCGGTGCTGCGCTTCGAGGCGACGCGGGAGGATTTGTTCGGCCCGGTGGAGACGCCGGCCTCCGAGACGACGGAGGGCAAGCCGCTGCTGCTGGTCGCGGCCTGCGCGCTGATCGACGCCGACGGGCGCGTGCTGCTCGCGCGGCGCCCGGAGGGCAAGAAGATGGCCGGGCTGTGGGAATTCCCCGGTGGCAAGCTGGACCCGGGGGAGACGCCGGAAGCGGCGCTGATCCGCGAGCTGAAGGAGGAGTTGGGGATCGACGTCGCCACCTCCTGCCTGGCGGCGTTCGCCTTCGCTTCCCACGACTACGAGCGTTTCCATCTGCTGATGCCACTGTATCTGTGCCGCCGCTGGATCGGCTTGCCGGCGGGGCTGGAGGGCCAAACCCTGGCCTGGGTGCGGCCGAACAAGCTGGCCGATTACCCGATGCCCCCGGCCGACCTGCCCCTTATCCCTCTTCTGCGAGATTTCCTGTGACCAATCCGACCGCCTGCCTGCTCGTCATCGGCAATGAGGTCCTGTCGGGCCGCACCCAGGACCTGAACATCAAGTTCCTGGCGACTCGGCTGGGCGAGATCGGCATCCCGCTGCGCGAGGTCCGCATCATTCCGGACGTGGCCGAGACCATCGTCGGCGTGGTGAACGAGGTGCGGGCTCGGTTCGACCACGTGTTCACCACGGGGGGCATCGGCCCGACCCACGACGACATCACTAGCGAATGCGTCGCCCAGGCGTTCGGAGTGCCGTGGGAGCCGCATCCGGAGGCGTGGGCGCGGATGGACCGCCACTACAAGCCCGGTGAATTCAACGCTGCCCGCCAGCGCATGGCGACGATGCCGCGCGGCGCCAGCCTGATCGACAACGCCATCTCGATCGCGCCGGGATTCACTATCGGCAACGTGCACGTGATGGCGGGGGTGCCGCGGATCATGCAGTCGATGTTCGACTGGCTGGCCCCGCATTTGGCGGGCGGCCCGCCGATCGCGTCGCGCAGCGTGCACGCGATCGGGCTGCTGGAGGGCCGGATCGCGGAAGGGCTTAAGGCGATCCAGGACCGCCATCCGGGGCTGGATTTGGGCAGCTACCCGTTCTATCGCGCGAACGGCAGCGGGGTCGCGCTGGTGGCCAAGGGACCGGACGTGGCCGACGCGGAGGCTGCGATTGCGGAGACGACGGCGCTGATCCGCGAGATGGGGCTGGAGCCGGTCGTGGGCGAACCGCCGGTGTGACGGGCCGATCTATTTGTCACTTGAGCGCGTCAGCCCCAGCTTGGGCGGTCTGCGCGTCCTGTGCCGCCGCAGCGCCTGAGACGCCGATGGCGCCGGCGACTTTGCCGCCCACCAGGATGGGAACCCCGCCCTCCAAAGCCACGACGCCGGGCACACCCAGCCACCAGTTCCCGACTCCGCCTGCCGTCACGGCATCCTGCATGAAACGAGAGGGGCGGCGGAACTCCAGCGCGGTATGCGCCTTGCCTTCCGCCAGGCGGAGGGAGCCAAGTTGGGTTTGGTCCATGCGGTGCAGCACTACGAGGTTGCTGCCGGTGTCCACGACGGCGATGGCCATGTTCCAGCCGTTTTTGGCGGCTTCCGCCTCAGCGCCGGCAACCACCTTCTTCGCCATGTCGAGCGTGAGCGATTCGCCGTAGCTCGCTCGGGGCGGCGGGGCGGGAGCGGCTGGCGCTTGCGCCATTGCCGACCCCGCCACCATCAGCGAGGAACCCAGGACGGCCGCGAGAAGCCTGGTCATGACGAGCAACCCTCATTTTCAATGAAATCGGCGCGTTGACGATAACATCACGAGCCTTTCTGTTCTGCAACGCGAGGACGCGGTCCATGGACAGGCCTCGATCATCCGGGCGATGTTCGGGGCATGTCAGATCCTGCCGCGACCCTGTCCCGCATCCCCACTGACGGGCTGCCGGGGGCCGCGCGACGCTGGGCCGTCGCGACGATCACGCTGGCCGTCGGCATGGCCTCGCTCGACACCTCCATCGCCAACACCGCCCTGCCGAGCATCGCCGCCGACCTGCAGGCGAGCCCGGCGGCGTCGATCTGGGTGGTGAACGCTTACCAGTTGGCGCTGGTGGTCTCGTTGCTGCCGTTCGCGGCGCTGGGCGAGATACTGGGCTACCGCCGCGTGTACGTGGCGGGTGTGGTGGTGTTCACGGCGGCGTCGCTGGTGTGCGCGCTCAGCTGGTCGCTGCCGACGCTGGCCGCGTCCCGTATGCTGCAGGGCTTCGGCGCCAGCGGGATCATGAGCGTCAACACGGCGTTGGTGCGGTTCATCTATCCCTCGCGCTCGCTCGGCCGGGGCGTCGGGTTCAACGCCCTGGTGGTGGCGGTGTCGACCGCGCTCGGGCCGACGGTGGCGTCCGCTATCCTGTCGCTCGGCCCGTGGCAGTGGCTGTTCGCCGTCAACGTGCCGTTGGGCATTACGGCGGTGGCCCTGGCGCTGCCCAGCCTGCCGGAGACCGCGAGGTCCACACATCGCTTCGACATCGCCAGCGCCTTGCTCAACGCGGGGGCGTTCGGGCTATTGATCCTGTCGATTGGGGAAGGCGCGCACCAGGCGCCGTGGCCGGTGGTGCTGGCCGGGTTCGCCGCGGCGGCGGTGTTCGCGGTGCTGCTGGTCCGGCGCCAGGCGAAGTTGCCGGCGCCGCTGCTGCCGATCGACCTGTTCCGCCGCCCGATGTTCGCGTTGTCGTCGCTGACGTCGATCTGCTCGTTCGCGGCCCAGGGTTTGGCCTATGTCGCGCTGCCGTTCTATTTCACGCGCGTGCTGGGCCGCAGCCAGGTCGAGACGGGGCTGTTGCTGACGCCTTGGCCGGTGGTGGTTGCGATCATGGCGCCGATCGCCGGGCCGCTGTCGGATCGGTACCCCCCGGCAATCCTGGGCGGCTGCGGATTGACGGTGTTGGCAGCGGGAATGGCGTCGTTGGCGCTGTTGCCGGTGGACCCAACCACGTCGGACATCGTCTGGCGCATGGTGGTATGCGGCGCCGGGTTCGGCTTTTTTCAGTCGCCCAACCTGCGCGCGATCATGTCCAGCGCACCCCCCGAGCGCAGCGGCGGCGCCAGCGGCATCGTCGCCACCTCGCGGCTGCTCGGCCAGGCGACGGGCGCGGCGCTGGTGGCGCTCTGCCTCGGCCTGTCCGTCCTGCACGGCCCGGCGCTGGCGCTATGGCTGGGCGCGGCCTTCGCCGGAGGAGCTAGCATCGCTAGTTTCTCCCGGCTGCTCGCGCAATAGGTGAGCCCGATTTGCGGTCCCGGGAGCAACGGAACGGAAATGTATGACGCCGTTGAAAAAGGGCTACCAATTGAAGGCTGGTTTCCGAGGCGAACACGCCTAATCATTTCTCTGACATAGCATCATATCACGTCTAAAGAAAGTCGGCGTTACAGGCCGGTAGAAAACGAAATCGAGATTACGCCAGAAATGATAAACGCTGGCTACCTTGTTCTCTCCTAAAGTTATACAATTGAACTCTCTATCGAGAGTACTGATTGGGAGCTTGTTAAGGATGTTTTGATTGCGAGGCTTCGTGTTTGACATTTGCAAATGTAATAATTATTGTTTTTGTAGTATCTTTCTAGACTTCTGAAAATCTCAAAATAAAATAAAATTCTATTATCGTAATCAAAAAATTTAAACCTCAGTGATTTGTTTTTGTTGTCAAACTGACTTGGTTTCGAAAAATTATTATCGTTAAAGGTGTCAAACTTATCTCCGGAGACCGTGGTGTTGTGCGAATGTGGCTCTAATACTAGCGGTATCAATCCTTGACCTTTATTGCCCAATCGCGGCTCGCGATGGAGGTGATGCGTTCGGGTTGTGCGATCAGCTTCTTCCATGCGTCGCAGCAGGCGTCGTAGTGTTTCGAACACTCGGTTGGCGAGGTAGTCCTGACGCAGATACTGCCAGACATTTTCCTGCGGGTTCAGTTCCGGGCTGTAGGGTGGCAGCCAGCTCCGTCCATCGTGACCACCGCGTGTGCGCCGGGTGTTACCAGGCGGTTGATCTCCTTCAAGTGAAGGTTCATGGCTTCGGTGTTGGCATAAGGCAGCACGAGCGCTGCCCTAGCGCCGCGGGCTGGGCAGACTGCGCCGAAGATGTAGGCTCAGTGGTAACGGCAGTCTCGCGGCGCAGGCGGCCGGCGGTCGTGCTAGCGGAATGGCTCAGCGCGAGGTAGTCGCCGGCCGAGCCCTTCCAGGTCGTCATGGCCTGCACCGTCGTACGCAGGTAGTCATCGCGCCATTCCTCGATGAGCCGGATGCTCGTTTCAAGCGGCAGCAGAACAGCGGCGACCTGCGTCGCCTTCTAGGTTTGGTAGATTGCCTCGGCTTGGCTGATCGAAGCTGCATCATGGCTAGGATTGGGATCGCCTTGGCCCGAGCATCAGCCGCATTCCGCGTGCCAAGACTTTTGGTCGCTCCCGTTGCTTTGAGGATGGCACGCAGGTGATCGGGATAGATCACCCTGACCCGGTAGAAACCTGACTTTGGATGCTGCTCAACGTTCGCCATACGCCGCATTTCGTTACACCAGGGGAGCGTAAGCCTTCAATAATGCTCGTATTTGGCGAAACCAGCGACCTAGCTGGTATGTGGCGTCCCGTAGGGGATTCGAACCCCTGTTACCGCCGTGAGAGAGGTATAACGTCGGATAAACACGAACGGTGGCGAACGTCTTAACCATTTGCGTTATAAGTAAAAAATGGTGTCACGATCAGGCTTGAACAGCGGCGAACAGATGCGTATTCTTGGTAACTTTCCCGGTAATCTATGGATACGCCATGCCCCGCGCCACAGATGATGCCCCCCTAACGACACGTGCCGCCCGCGAGCGGCTAGCCGCTCGCCACAAGCCTTATTGGCGCGGTCTGACGGCCGGTGCTGCCGTCGGCTACCGCAAAGGCGCCACTGGCGGCGTGTGGCTTGTGCGCGTCGCTGATCCGACGGCTGGCGGCGGATATCGACAGTCCGCGCTTGCCAAGACGGACGACGTGCTGAAAGCAGATGGTGTGGTGGTGCTGGACTATCGCACGGCCGAGACGCGAGCGCGGGACTGGATTACTCGACACAATCGCGTGGCCGCCGGCCTGGAGCCCGAGCAGAATGCGACGCCCGCCCCGCCCTATACCGTCGCCAACGCGATTGGCGACTACCTCGCCGACTATGCAGCCCGTGGCGGCAAGGCCCTGGCCGCAACGCGGCAGGCGGCCGAGGCGCATATCCTGCCGCCGCTGGGCCACCTGCCTTTGGGCAGATTGACGCGGGAGAAGCTGAAAGGCTGGCATCGGGCGCTGGCCACATCGCCTGCCCGGCTGCGGGCCAGGGTGGGGCAGCGACGGCACCGCGACATGGACGGCGACCCCGACGCCCTTCGACGGCGGTGTTCGTCCGCAAACCGCATTCTGACGATCCTGAAAGCCGCGCTGAATCATGCGCGGGCCGAGGGCAAGGTGACGTGCGCGGATGACGCCTGGACCGCCGTGAAGGCGTTCCGCGAGGTCGACCGAGCAAAGGTGCGGTATCTGCTGGACGACGAAATCACGCGGCTGGTGAACGCCTGCCCGGCTGATTTCCGTGAGCTGGTGACGGGTGCGTTGCTGACCGGCTGCCGATATGGCGAGATGGCCGTGATGAAGGCCGGCGACTTCGATCCGCAAGCCGGCACAGTCACCATCCGGCGCAGCAAGAGTGGTAGGCCGCGCCACGTGATCCTGACCGATGAGGGGCGCACGTTCTTCACAGCCATGGCGGCTGGCAGGTCTGGCGCGGCGCTGCTGTTCCAGCGGGACAGGTTGACGAAGCAGGCGACGCGGGCGGCGCCCGCCGAAACGGCGCGCGTGGCGTGGTGCAAGTCTGATCAATTCCGGTTTGTACGTGAAGCGTGCGCTGTGGCGAAGATTACGCCTGCCGTCTCGTTCCACGAACTACGGCACACCTATGGTTCGCGTTTCGCCATGAAAGGTGTGCCCATAGGGGTGATCGCGGTGCAGTTGGGCCATGCGGACACGCGGATGACGGAACGCCACTACGCGCACCTTGCACCAAGCTACGTGGCCGACACGGTGCGGGCGGCGTTCGGGCCGCTGGGCATCCTGGCCGAAACAACGGTGCTGCTGATGCGGCGGGCAGCCGGCTGACCTATCCGCACCTGGCGGCACCGGCCACGAGCGTAAGTCGGGGGTGTTGAAGCACCTTGCCGGCCCTGACCCCCAGATCGGGAGAGGACCCCGCCAATGCAGACGACTAACAAGACTACCATGCCGCCCCGCCAGGGTCGTCCCGACGCGATCATCACGCGCCTGCGCCTGGTAACTGTACTGCGGCTGGCATGACGACGGATCAAGGGGCGGCTCACGGTTTGCTATTGCCCGCGGTTCCTCCCGAATGGGTGCCGCTGGCCGATCTGCCGGGCTGGATCGCGCGTCGTTACGGCGTGAGCGGGGATGCCGTTGCGACCAGTCTAATCCTTGCAGTTCGTCGTGAAGTATCGCTGCTGCGGCACCGAATTCCGGGCATTGAGGCTCGCTTTGGACGCAGCGGCATTCAAGTTCTGCCGCCCGGGCTTGATTGGAAGCGCGCCTGGGGTGGCAACAAAGTCGCTGAGGACGGGATCGTCGTCACCCACTGGGAGGCCGCAAAGGCGGACTGGAGCAACGGCACCGTGGGCGGCTGGGAGTGGGACGGCACGCGGGAACGGCTGCAGATCGAAGTGTTATGGGCGTCGGTGGAGGAACTCGCGGTCTTTTGGGTGCAAAAATGGAAGCGGGAGACATCCGAGGTGCCAGCCGTAGAAGCGGCGGCACCGAAGCGCGGTGGCGGAAGGCCTGCGAATCCCCACTGGGTAACCGTGATACCGAAGCTGCGCAAGCGGCTGGAGGACGACGGCGCGCCCGCGGACGGCGATGGCGGGCAAGCAAAACTTGAACGGTTCGTTGCAGAATAGTTCCCGTTCAATAAGTGCCCGAGCGAAAGCACCATCCGCAAGAAGGTCCGGAAAGAGATCGAAGCGCACCGGCGCAGGATGAACAAGGGAGGCCGATAAGGCCACTAACTCAGTTTCCGGCTTATTCTGACCTAATCGGCCGACAGCACGGCCTGCACGCGCGATCCTCCGCCCCCGTCCACCACAAGACGCGGAGAAACGTCCATGACCGGAGCTACCCAGCACGCCACTGAAACTGCTTTGAAGGCACGCAAACGACTGCGAGCGGCACCAAGTCCACACGCACACGCTTTCACCATCTCCGACGCCCAGGCGATGGGCGCACCGGGTAGAACCAAGATTTACGAACTTGCGAAGCAGGGGCAGCTCAAGCTGCTGCACGTCGCGGGCCGAACGCTGGTGGACGGCGCAAGCCTCCGCGCTCTGCTGGGCGCCACCCCATAAACATCGCCGGCCCCGTGATGGGACCGGCGACGGCTCGGAAAAGCGACGTGGTGCTTGGCAGTGCCATAACCTTAATGATCCGACGCGCGGCAATCAATCGCGGGGCCGGCTTCAAACGGAGCCACTTTCATGCCCGATACGTCACTGAAACCCCGCGCCGCATTATTCGAGATTACCGAATGGCGACCGGTCTCGAAGAACACGCTGTGCGGCTTCGCAACCGTAAAGCAGCCGAGCGGAATGATCGTCGCTGACATTAGCGTTCATGTGCGGGACGGCAAATCGTGGGCCAGTCCGCCATTCAAGCCGATACTGGACCGCGACGGGCGGCAGATGGTCGATGCCTCTGGGAAATCTCGCTGGTCCCCGGTGGTCACGTTTATCGACCGTTCGACGCAAGCGGCATGGTCCGACGCGGTGATCGCCGCGCTTCGATCCGCTCACCCGAAGGCGTTGTCTTGAACGCCCTTCCTCCACGCCACATCGCAACCGTCGCCAGTCAGCGCGCGCGGCTATGGGATGCGGGCTTCCGCCCGGTCGCGCTCAAGACCGGAGACAAGATGCCAACGGCGCCGGGGTGGACGGAGCGTGCCCGTCGCGACCCACCGGCCGATGCAGAGGACCCGCCGTCCTGCTTTACCCTGAACACAGGCCTGCTGGCGGACGGGCTGCGTATCCTCGATCTGGACATAGACGACGCCATCTTGGCCCACCAGCTGCGCACCCTGGCGGCGGTGATGCTGGGCGAGACGCTGATCCGCAGCCGCGTTGGCACCGGCCGCAGCGCACTGCTCTACCGTGCCGCCGAAGATCAACCCGGCAAGCGTGTGCTGGCCGGCCGGCTGGGCAAGGTGGAGGTGCTGGGGCGCGGGCAGCAGCTCCACGCTTTCGGGCTGCACCCATCAGGCACGGCGCTAGTGTGGTCGCCCGTGTCGCCGGACATGACCCAGGCCGACACCCTGCCAGCGGTCACAGAGGACCAGATTTCCGCCTTCCTCGCCGCCGCCGCGCCGCTGATCGAGGCCCTGCCCTCACAGGCGTCAGAGGCCGCTCCTGAGTTGCAGGGGGGCCATCAGGCCAGTGCACACGGGCCCGGTGCACACGGACCGTCTGCCGACCCGCTGGACGTGGTGGCCGCCCTTGCCGTGATCCCGCCTGACAACGTCCTGGACTGGGACCACTGGAATAAGATTGGCATGGCGACCTGGGCGGCTACCGGGGGTAGCCTAGCAGGCTTGGCAGCATGGACCGCGTGGACGGAGCGCAGCACCGGCAACCATGACCGCAAGCCAGCGGATCGGTGGAAGCACTTTGCGCAGTCGCCGCCGACCAGCATCGGCGCCGGCACACTGTTCCACCTTGCGAAAACCACGCAACCCGGCTGGACGAAGCCGAGCGAAGCAACGAAGGCGAACCGCAACACCTCGGCTTTAGTGGCGGTGACGGCGGCCGAGCTTCTCCGCACCGAGTTCTCCCCGCGTGCGATGGTCCTAGGGCCGTTCCTGCCCGAGAAAGGGTTGGGCTTGATCTACGGCCCGCGCGGCATTGAGAAAACCCACCTGACCCTTGGTGCCGCCTACGCGATCGCCACTGGCACGTCTTTCCTGCGATGGTCGGCACCGAAACCCCGGCGCGTGCTGATAATCGACGGCGAGATGCCTGCGGTGGTTTTGCAGGCGCGGCTGGCAGCGATCGCGGCCTTAGCCACCAGCGAGCCGCCTGAAGCGGACTACCTGCGGTTCCTTGCCCTCGATATGCAGACCGACCGTAGCCTCGATCTATCCCGTGACGCGGATCAACTAGACCTCGAGCATATCATCGGCGCCGCCGAGGTAGTCTTGATCGATAACATCAGCACGCTGGTGCACGGCGGGCGGGAGAACGAGGCCGAAAGCTGGCTGCCGGTGCAGCAATGGGCACTCGGACAGCGGCGTGCAGGACGTTCCGTGCTGTTCATGCACCACGCTGGCAAGGGCGGGCAGCAGCGCGGCACCAGCCGACGTGAGGATGTTTTGGACACGGTGGTCAGTTTACGCAGGCCTGCCGACCACAGCCCCGACCAAGGTGCCCGCTTCGAGGTTCATTATGAAAAGTCGCGCGGCTTCCACGGTGACGATGCAAAGCCGTTTGAGACGGCACTCGGCGCCGGTGGCTGGACAACACGCGACCTAATCGACCCTGACATGGCGCTGGTGGTGAAACTGACAGACGAAGGCTTGAGCGTGCGCGAAGTTGCCGAGGAAGCTGACATGACAAAAAGCAAGGCGGGCCGCCTCCTGAAGAAGGCTCGCGACCTTGGCCTGATCGGACAGGCCGACGATGCCTAGAAACATTTCGGACATGGACTGTCCTACTGTCCCACGCCCAGGAGTTGGGACAGTGGGACAGTCCGGCTTCAAAACTGAAATTGGCGGGACAGAAACGGGACAAGGTGCGGGAGAATGAGCTTGAAAGCCTTGGCGCAGGCCGTTTTGGCACGGGACAGAACGCGGGACAGCAATGGGACACTCAAGCCGCGAGCCTGTCGTGCGGTGGGAGCACCGGATAAAGCGATTGGGACAGCAACTAAGCCCTCCGCCAGCCACCAACGCGTCCCGTTGCCTGCTCCCGCTGCGCTGGAGCCGTGGCACGACGGCGTGGCCCGGATGCAGATGATGCGAGCGCCCCTCGGCTTTGCGACGGCCCGCTGGCGGCACGCGTGCATGGACGCGGCCGAGCTGCTGGAACGGCACGGGGCGGAGTTGCTGACGCTGGGCTGGACGGCGGCCGATGTCTTCGGACTGGACGCACGGGCACCCGGCGCGGCGGTGGACTGCTACGGGCTTGCGCTGCTGCTCGACGGCGGCACCGTCGCGGAGTTGACGGCCGAGGGCACCCGCATCGTCCGGCCGAGCGGGACCGAGCTGCGTATGCGACGCGGGGCGGGCCGTCCTTCGGTGCCGGCTTGGGAGTTAGATCAGGGTCCTGCTGAATGACCGCAGGCGACCCATGTGAGACGTAGAACGGCAAGTCTGCTTAACCTGTAAGCTGACGCTCGCTTTCGCTCGATGGAGGCGGCTCTGTGCCCCTCTCGGTTATTCGGGAGCACATTCATTGCGGCCGTTGCAGGCTAGGGCGTGTCGTCAATTGAGCCAGATCAGGGCGGCGGCGAGATGGATGCCGCCGAGGAAGTTCCGGGCAGTTTTGTCGTAGCGGGTTGCGATGGCGCGGAACTGCTTGAGCTTGGCGAAGA
>JAABVA010000618.1_pt1 | contig 43779 bp, 56 predicted proteins | sample 5560331 | NCBI WGS metagenome assembly JAABVA01 (sample SAMN12812661, study PRJNA571458) | rock metagenome | isolation source: Antarctica rocks | place: Antarctica: Victoria Land, Mt New Zealand sud | collected 2016-01-07 | reverse complement strand
ACTGGGGGAATGATAAGGTAGGTAAGGGGAGGAGGTGTTATGGCATTGAAGAACCACAGAAGTTATTCATGCCTTTGCAGCGATTCGCTTTTCTATTCTTTGCATCCACCCACCCACGCTCGCGCTCCTAATTCGTAGGTAACCTCCCCACCACCTCCGCCATCTCCCCGTCGCTATAGATCCGGAACCCCTTCTCCCTTGTCACGCTCGCCAGCTGCACGTTCTTCGCATCCAGCTTCTCCTCCATGACTTGCTTCAGCGTCTTGAGCACCATTGTTTCGGCTTCGGGCAGCGTGAGGGATTTGTGGAATTCGTTTTGCAGCTCTGCTTGCGCGCCTTCGGAGCCGGAGCCGATGGCTTTGGCGTCGTAGCGGTAGAAGGTTCCGGAGGGTTCGGCGTGGTATCTGTTTTTGGGGGCGGGGGGAGGTTAGTGGGTCGTGTTGGGGTGGGAGAGGGTGTGGAGGGAGTTGGGGAGGACGTACAATTGCGGTCCTTCCTCGTCGATCCCAGCAATCAAGAGCGCTACTCCGAATGGCCGGCTCATGATACTCTCCTCGCCCTGGGCGCCCTCGCCAAACCGCAGCGCCAAATCGCAAATCGCCTGTGTGCAGCTCTCGACCCTCAGCGGTTCGTTGTAGTTGAAAGCGTGGTTCTGGCTCTCGACGCGGGCGTGCTCGACCATAGAGCGGGCGTCGGCTTGTAGGCCGGACATGGCACAGCCGATGTGGCGGTCTATCTCGACGATTTTTTCGACCGAGGAGGTTTCGAGAAGGGTGGAGGTGACGCGTTTTTCAACGCCGAGGATTACGCCTTCGCTGGTGGCGACCTGGGGAAGAGGAGATTTAGTTGGTGTTGTTTCAGGGAGGAAGTAGAGGGATGGGTACCCCTATGGCTGTTGAACCTAATTTGATGGCTTCGAGGGAGTATTCGACTTGGAAGAGGCGGCCTTCGGGGGAAAAGGTGCTGTAGGTAGTATTAGATTTGAGAATCCGTATAAAGAGTATGGGGGACAGACTTTATGCCCCGATCTAGAAGCTACATTAGTACGCAGATAGCTATTTCAAGGATATTGAGAAGCTTACCATATTCTGATCTGGCAATGAACATTGTGATAGAAGCAGGAGAGATGAGCGAGGATGTTCAAGCGTAATACCCCTCTTAGTAGCAAGCTTTGCCTTCCACAGTCCAAACTCTGCCGTGATCAAGACGTGGAGAGCAAATTAGAGAATTGATGTACAGATAGAGTAAAGTAGGCAGAGTGTCTACGAAACACGGAGCTAGATGACGCTAGTCCCAGAATGGACAAATATTTTCCGCGCTTCAAGGTCGCGTTCTGCCCGCATCCACTTCGCAAGCTCAAACCAATTGTTTAGCAACTTCAAATGCTAGAGCAAAGTATACATTCGTCTCCTTGCCTCATGCGCTACCAAAATGTCCGGCTCTGCAAACCCTCGAAGCGCGCCGAATAACGACAGACGAACCTCCGCAACAACGAGCGCGAAACCCCGCGTTCCTTCGTCTCGTACTGGAACTAAAGGTCGGCCTGGCTCCGCAGGAGAGGTCCAACCAGATGACTCTGCCAGCAATGCGCCCCATCGGAGAAAACCTTCGGGACCAGAAAGAGCTCATGGATCAACTCGGACTACAACTGAAAGGCGGACGGAGAGGGTCAGCGATACGACGAGGGAAAATGTTCGAATTCGGATACGGAGTCCGGTCAAAGCTGCTGCTGGTGAGGATAGGGGAAGCTGGACCTCAGAGTTTCGAAAGTCACCGAGGCCTAGTAGTCCAATATCGAAGTCTTTACCTTCACCCAAGAAAAAAGAAAAGGAACCACCACGTAGGTTGAAGCCCTCATAATTGGGCGTTCAAAGTAAATTGTGCTGACTCGCTTGCATCTCAGCGCCCTGGAAGCCAGAAGCAAAACTTGTAGAGCCTACGAAAGCGCCTCTCGCCTCCCGTGTCTCCAAACCCCCTCTCTCAACTTCAATGCCTCAGTCGCTTGAGCCCCAACCGTTGAAAGAACTGACGTCTAGTGCACAAGAAGTTGCGATACTGGACGACATATTGTTCGTGCTTATGGGCTACGAAGGGCAATACATTCGATTCAAAGAATCCTACAAGCCAGCCGAGGAAAAAGAGCGTCTTGCTGGACCAAGCTACCGAATGTTACCAGGCTTGGACCCCAGTCTACGAGATCTTGCGAATTCTATACTGAAGATGGTAACGTACTACGGCGCAATGGAGGCATTCGTGGAGGTGCAAAGTAGACAGGAATTTGGTGCTATTAACCACGCATTATGTGCCTCAATTCGTAAGCTGCTCAAGGATTACCTTGTACTCATTGCACAGTTAGAAAATCAAGTCATCAGCAATAGCTCATTCACCCTACACTTGTTACACTTACATACGCTTCCCACGAGTCATATGATGTTCCAGCTCTACACCCTAGGTCAGGAGATATTACAGAGAAATTCTCTTCTGGAGGAAAATCTAGATGACTCTGCAGATTTCGACGATGTCGATAACATTCTTGAGCAGCTTCGCGAGGGTGGCGATCTGGCCCCTGGGAGCATGGCCACGAAGGTTTGCAAGGGAGGAAATGTCATACGCCTACTCACAGAGCGCCTCTCTTTCATGTCCGGAGATCCCGCAGCAAGGACTTTGCTTCAGACTTTGTTACGAGACTCTAGCCGACCGTATATGGCCATGTTGAATGAATGGTTGCATCATGGTGGTATCAAAGACCCTCATGCCGAGTTCCTGGTTAAAGAGCAGCAGAGTATTAAGCGGGAGAAGCTGGAAGAGGACTATACTGATGAATACTGGGAAAAGAGATATACTATTAGAGATGGCGACGTGCCTCCACAGCTCGAAGGGGTCAAGGATAAAGTGCTACTGGCGGGAAAATACCTCAACGTAGTAAGAGAATGCGGTGGAGTGGACGTCAGCATAGAAGTCAAGGACGTGCCAAAATCCTTCGACGATCCTCGATTCCTGGACAACGTCAATGCCGCTTATGCTCACGCCAACTCTTCTCTTCTTAAGCTCTTGCTTACCACTCACGCGTTATCAGATCGCCTTCGCTCCATGAAACATTACTTCTTCCTCGACCGATCGGACTTCTTCACTTACTTCCTGGATCTCGGCGCTTCAGAGCTGAGGAAACCCTTTCGAGCAGTCAATGTTGGCAAGCTACAGTCTCTCTTGGATCTGGTACTCCGCCAACCTGACAGCGTAGCCGCTCTCGATCCTTTCAAAGAAGATGTCAAGGTGCAGATGAACGACGTAGGCCTCACCAAATTCCTAATGGGCGTTGTGAATGTCCGAGGAATAGATCAAGATGCACCAGACGAAAGCCTAGACCGCTACAGGACGCCAGCCACGCAGCCATCTGCCGAGGATCATGAAAGCAGCATGACAGGATATGAAGCCCTCGAATTCAAATTTTCCGTCCCTTTCCCGCTGTCCCTCGTCATAAGCAGTAAAACCGTCCTCAGATACCAAATTTTATTTCGCTATCTCGTATCCATGCGCCATCTCGAGGGTCTCCTTGTCAACAGCTGGGAAGACCACCACAAAGTCCTCAGCTGGACTCACCGCAGCTCCGACCCGAAACTCGAGCGATGGAAGCGAAGAGCTTGGACGCTGCGAGCAAGAATGTTGGTGTTTGTCCAGCAATTCACGTACTACTGCACCTCCGAAGTCATTGAGCCAAACTGGCACAACCTCATGGCTCGCGTCAACGGGGATAGCACGAGCGGCAGAGATGGATCAACACAGAAAGTCACAAGGACGGTGGACGAGTTGATGGAAGATCATGTCGACTTCCTCGATACCTGTCTCAAAGAGTGCATGCTCATGAACTCCAAACTCCTACGTGTAAGCCCCCGCCTTCCCCCTCGATCTCACCCCAAAAGCTAACCACCATACAGATCCACTCCAAACTGACCTGGGTCTGCCACCTCTTCGCCACCTACACCACCACCCTCTCCCGCCAACTCTTCTCCGCCTCCCAATCCCTTGCCGGCACCCCAGCTGCCACAACCTACCTAACCGCGCAATTCGCCACCCGCCACCGCCCGGTCCCTGAAGACCTGCTCAAGTTCGACCCCGACCGATTGGGCAAGTTGGACGATATGATGGACAAGTACGAGTATAATTTCAACCATCATCTGAGGCTGTTGCTCGATGCGCTGGATTATTATGCGGCGACGGAGACGGTGGCGTTAGGGCGGTTGTGTGCGCAGTTGGCGGCGGCGGGGGAGAGGGGCGGGGAGGAGGGAGGGAGGGGGGGTTTTGGTTGATGTGTTTTTGTTGTTTTTCTGGGTGGGGGAAGGGTGTTCGTTTTGATGGGAAGGAAGGAGGCAAGCGTGGCGTCTCGGGGCGTTTATATATGCGAAGCAGCTGGGCATGAGACATTACGGGTTAAGGAGCATGAGACATGAGGTCCTATACGAGATTTGCACGAAAGATGGCTTCCTTAAGTTACCTTCATAATCAAAATCGCCTGTATGGAAAAGCATGTATCACTTTGTTAGCACGAAAAGTTTCGGCTTCATCTCCGTCTCCAACTCCATAGTATTTAATTCAAGGACAGTCAGTCAGAGATCAACAATACATCAATTGTACTAGGGAGAGAGATTCGCGATAAAATCCACGGCTTTTGCCGTGACTTGGGCGATTGGAATTGGGATTGTCTTGTCCTTTGGGTACGCGTCCAGAAGATTGGCGGCATCGTTCTCGAAAGCGAAGCGAGACCACAACATTTCTAATTCTTACCGAACTCCGCGACTTCCGCACCCTGGAATACAATCAAACATGGCGGTTGACCGTCCTCGAGCTATCGTCTCAGCGAGAAAAAAATCTCGGTTCGAAGAATTCGCCCCTCGGCGCTCGTCTCAGCATCTTGGCGGACGAGATTGTAGAATAAGGATAGCTATCCTCCCAATTTATCCTCATCCTCCTGTGTCTTGATTCTCGTCGGTCTTCTCTTAACATGTTTTGGGCCTGCAATTAGATACCTTGGATCGATATCCTTATTCCAAAGACATTTGTCCATCATTTTCTCGTCCACGCTGCGTTGGAGAGCCATCTGTTGTTATGTGTTCAAAGCACAGCCATGAAGCGAGAAGCCAATCTTCTCTACCGGAGTGTGGCCTCAACCCAGCGCCTCACCGCCATCATGCTCTCAACTACATGTCGAAATAAGTCTGCTTGTTTCGAACGTTTTATTTTTGAACCTATATTGGAGGGAAGCACCTTGTGATCTCCAGTGAGATCCTTGCAATTGAGGCGTGGGTCCAATGGCCGAATCATGTAAACAGTGGAGAATGCCGCTGATGGAGAGATGGGTATTAGGAGTTGTCACACCAATGCGAAAGTTCCTTATGTGTCGCGGTTATGGCAACCTTGCTCCCGTGTCTGAGCTTTCTCTGGATGTTTCAGTAAGGTGGTCCGAACAAGAGCGCATATCGGGAAGTTCTCCTTGTGATACTTATATTAGACACGCAACGACAGACTTCAATACTTAAAGCGTTGGGTTTGTGGACCTTAATCAGGCTCCAGTGTATAATTGTGAGAGCTACGAAATCTACAGTGCCGAAATCTTAGAAAGACTTTCGAAAGATTTATCAAACCGATCGCGCGATGCGCACAATTAATTTCTTGCGTTGGGCGATGCTCCTATACGCTTCACCAAACCTCACATCTGCTCAGCAAAGTAAACAAAGACAAAATCTTTTAGGCCATGGCAAAGCTAACAAAACATCGTCTAGCGCCCAACGACATCCTTCAAAGCGGCCCCTACGTAATCCAGCTCTGCGGTGCCAACGCGCAGTACGTAAAGCAGGACCTCGACCTGATCTGGAACGCGCTGCAAGGCGTCATCGCCGATGCCCACTACGGCACATCTAGTCCGGCGTATCGAGCCTTCTTCAAAGACTCCATCTACGACGCCTTCGTCGACGAGATGTTCACGAACATCACTACCGGCGCGTCCATTCAAAAGCTCAACGCCAATACTCCAGCGTCTCCAGCCATCACATGCATAACAGGTCCTGATCTAGTTGTTGAGCACACCGCAAGCGGCAAGAGCGATCTCTGGAGCGTATGCGCAGACAACCCGAATTTCGCGGCGTTCTACCGTTCAGGCACAAATTGGATATTCCTCTGTCCCTTTTTCTTCCAGCTCGTCCAAAGACCGGTTATTGCTCCAGGCCGGACATCAGTCTGTCCCATCGTATCTGGGAACCAATTCCGGGGCAAATGGGGCTTACTGGTGCAAAACCAGATGTATATACTCATGCACGAAAGTAAGTTGTTATCGGAGTGACTACTTCCCAATTTGTACCGAGTCTTGAACTGCAGAGCATGTTTCTGGGAGCACTCTCCTCAAATTTTTGCTCCAGACATGTCTCATCACTCCGAAACCCACCTTGAAGAAAAGTAACGCTGACTCCTCAATTGGCGGGCAGTCCTGCATTTCTACCTCGGAAACTCGCCGCCACCGGCCACGAATTCGGCGACGGAGGTCAATGATATCAATGCCGCGTTTGAGCTCTCGAGCGTCGACACGATCAGCAATGCGCAGAGTTACGTATTCTATGCTGCTAGTAAGTTTTACCGTCTCGTCAGCGCTGCTACATTTGTGACAGCTCAACGGGCGAATGCTGAGATACCGGTGATCATAGTGGTAGCGAACAATTGCAAAAAATTCCCTACGGCTACGGCTGATGATCCTAAACACTGCAGAGGAAGGTGTTTGAAGCAGCTTGGAGGGCCGGCGTACGACATTGTTGATGTGCAAGGGACGTTGGAGTTCAACGGTGTGACGGTGGATCAGAACGCAGTGCCGTAATTCTCTTTACTCTCCAGTGGGAAGTCTCGATGAGAGCGAGCCCGAATGGGGTACTCGATCCGCACCTGCATAGGTTGACACTTCTTAGAAGGCATATTGCGCTGAGAAAAACATGTACTCCAGATAAGGATACCATTAGTTGCGTCGAGCGGAATCGTTGATTTGTCTGTATTCTCGATATTTACACCTCTTTGCATTGAATTGGAAAAAACCAGAAAGACCATGGCCTGATAGAGCATCGGCTTGGTTTAAAGCTCGGGATTGCGGTCAATACCGTACTTGCGGTAAATCTGCTCATCTAAAGGCTTGAAAATTCCCAAGGTTTCACCCAAGTTGTTCTCTCCTAAGCAAATCTCAGCAATTCGAGCACATCACTCCGCGTTGGCCCCGCGAAATTGAAAGATCCTGTCCTGGTGTACTTCCCTATATTCAAAATACGAATGCATTTCGCACAAAGCTTTCCCCCCCGGGATTCAACAAACCCCGAAGCTGGAGACCGCGCTTGGAAAACCCTTCCCTCGCCGATTTTTCCCCTAAACTCTAGCACATTCTGGAGATATTAAGGTCGCATCTGCACGGTTTCTTGTTTTTGACTTTCAATCGAGGCATATCAAAGTTTCAGACCATGTTGTGAGAGTGATGATCGGGAAGCAGGATGCCTAGACGTTAGTGATGCAGAAGCCTAACCATCGCCAGGAAAACGTAAGTGTTGTCTGGAACCTTGAGCCTGAATGGGTTTTTGAAGTTTGTAAGGGGGCATGGAGAGGCAGATTCGCGGTGGTATGGATGGCATGTATGAACTCCGACCGTTGACCTGCTCGCACATAAATAGTTTTTCTGCAATATGAGTATACAGCAATATATAATATCCTGGGTATCGTCGCAAGCGTCTAGGGAACACGAATGTTTGATCATGACTCTACTCGAAGAGCCAGCTTGACTGGAGGCTATCGGCAAGCGGAGTGGAGGCATGGAAAGGCGTAGAAGGTGGCAATTGCCACCTCGTTGCCACCAATTACCAATAGCTCCGGCAACAAGGTGGAGAACATGGGGATAAATAGGGAGTCCATCCCCATCCATGTTTTCCTTCTAATACTTCGGATTCAGCCAAAAACGCGCTTTTGCCCCGCCCACCTACTCCATAGATTCAGTACAGAAGGAGTGCTTGGCACCTCTGGGCGGCTTCTGGGCCAAAATTTGGCTGGGGCCTGCCAAGGGGCGCCGAGTTTGCCCAAAGAAATGTACATATGTTTATCGTTCAAACGGAGTCGATGCACGATAGCTTTCCAGACCCCGTCTCCTACATTTTCATGAAGATCCTCCCATCAACCTGACCAACCACATTGCAGCTCTAACCCTCTAACTCCGTCTCTCCTAACTGTCTCGCCGGCTTTGCCAGCATCTCTTCCTCAACCTTCCACTTCCTCATCAGTCTCTCATCAGCCGTAATCACGATCGCTCCAACTTCAGGATCAAGCGCATAGCTCCTTGTCGTGGTATTCGACGAGCTAATAAGCGTAGCTCTGGGACCTTCTGCAGCGCCGTTGTCCTTAGGTAGCGTTACCCAGGGCCTCTTAGCATGATATGTCCATCCATTTTCTGCCTCACGATATCACGCTGCCATTAACGGAGCTGGATGTTCTTCTAGCAGGCGGCTTGTAGGAAGCGGAGAGAAGAGTGAATGTATGCTGCTGCCAGCATGCCAGAGATTTTTTAGAGTCGAAGACACAATCAGCGTAGCGGAGAGTCAGAGTTGAGCCTGGAGCTGACGTTGGCAGGGAGATAACTAGCTGCTCAGCGCGACTTTCGTATAGGACCGGGGCTTGTTTTCTATCCAGAACAGGAGCCTTCAGTGCAACATGTACTTGGGAAAAGGCAGGCACATCACGATTCACATATCCAAGTATTTTTCTTTGAAAACCCCACGGATCGCTGAATGTCGGTGATCATGCCTCAAAATGAGTCAGAAGCGTAACTGGTCGTCAATCGTCCAGCATCCGGAGGTATTGCCCCTCAAGCAAGAAGTGAAGAAACGTAGTAGTAGATTCACAGAGGCCATTCATAGGTTCAGAAATAGAGACTGAACGGAATGAAAGTCTTCGTTATGGAACACACAGAGTTGAGACCCAGTTTGGAGGAGTTTATCACGTGACTGGCGTGCCATACCGGTAATGGGGGCATGGCAAGGTGCCTGCAGCGATGCTAATGCGCAAATGTGAAACCATCGGAGCGATAACCAGGTGAAGAAGAGAGTTACTACTGAGCGCCGGACACCACTCATGCATTGCAAATCGATTAATCCATGGCTGAGCCAGAAAATAGACTCCTTCGCAGATTATCACCATAGCCACCTCGTTTGTGGGAATAAAATTGCTGAACCATGCATCAAAGCTTAATGTTAAGCCGGGCGCTGGCACAGGAATGAATATAATCGTCTGACCAAATGTTGTACTAGAATGAATGATAGGTTCGCTGTCGGGGCGATTCCTTGGCTTAAGCAGTCCGCATTATCTCGGCAAGCTGCAAGTGTCCCCAGCTGCATTGTGTTTTCCTGTAGGTTGTGGAACAGTGGAAGTTGCGAGTCATAATTCGCAAGGCAGACTACATGACGATGAATAATGTACTCGTCAAGGGCAGAAAGTTTAGCTTTGTCGGTAAGGGGCTCCGTTGAGATTCAGTTAGACAAGTGGTCGATTAGGGTACTGGCAGTACGTGTAGACTTGTACCGCGCTTTCGTACCGGGATGTAGAACTCCAGGGGGCAGCTTTTCGCGTCACTGGTGGAGTAGTACAAGTGAGGGCTGCTTGAAACGCAACGCGACTGGTATCCTTCGTCTAGCTTTGGCGTTGAATGTTATCTGCATAGTAAAATTTCTAATGTCCGACCTTTCATGGCAATTTCCATAGACCTGGCAAAGGTCGGGAAAGACAAGACGACCCGAATTCAAAGGTGAGATCATGTATGATTGCCCATGCACATGGCGAGCACGCTCCGCAGCGTTGGATTGCAGTCTAGGATTCGACACGCTCGTCCAGGGGCGTAATATCTCCGTTAAGTAGAGTGGTTTGAGGATCGAGACGGCATTAGCGTTGTCATGCGCTGAGGTGACATGCACGTAGCCCATTGCGGATGGGACGAAGGCTTCCAACTCCTGTGTTTGCAATCATCTGGGAAGTAGTGCTGCCATCTACACGGGGCAAGCTTACTTGAAATCGCCAAGAACGCATCTAGGAAGATACCGCTGTCGATGAAAGTTGGTAGGATGTTTGTTCGGAATTCAAACCTCGTATTCATTGTGGGGAGACTGAGAGCTGTCTTTCGAATGCCAAGCGAGGCAACAGTGTTTGTCATCCAGGAACTTGCAGCCGCCGGTGGAACCGTTGAAGGAGTCTCACCGGTGTTGAGACGACCATCGCAGCTCTGGGAAGGCCTCTTTGATTGCCCCTGAAGATTCACATTTGTGCCACACTGCCCAGCCATTGACGGAAAACCCAGGGCCATGTCATCGGATAGAGGAAACTGTAGAGCTACTGCATGGGGTATCCGCAGACTAACGCAACCCCATAGCATAGTCTGAGAACTGCTCTAGAACTGTTTGTGGTGCAGCTAACTATTTAGCTTCGCATACAGCCAGATTTGCACTTGAAGATTGCCATTGCTAGCCACGGTCTCCAAGTCATCGACTTTTGGACTTTTCGACCACCAAGAGTACCCTGGCAACCGTTCGTCGGGGCATCTCAGAATACTAGGGCTGCTTGTACTGTCCCGTCACCGAAATTACAGAGGGCAGCGATGCAGTAGTCTCAAATAAAGGAGATGTGTCCGTCCGAAGATCTGACTGGAAGGGATCGTAATGGCATTAGCTGCAGACAACTCTTGGCCAATGATGGTTTTCTGTGCTGGCGCGAGCACCGTCTGGGTCTGTCGAGTAGCAAGAGTAAGTAAACCGGTGAACAGTGTGTCCGGTGACTCCTCAGTGTCGATATTGATTGGTCTTCTATACCGGCGAGAGAGCCAAATATGATCAAGTGATCCCAACTGCACAGTTTTGCTGCAGCAATGAGAATAGACTCACCCACTTGCGCGATTGCGATCTTACCTGAAGTGTTAGAGGGTTATATTGTTACTTACCGCGGTACAATTGCTCCGGCCATTAGTGCCGCAACAATAGATATCCATAGCAACATTATACAGGATCCTTGGCCAGAGCATTGCCTAGTTCAACAGGATGCAAGATGGCCCCGTGATAGGGCTTCGCAATGGATGATGTTGTAATATGCCAGCGAAGCCGTAGGAACCTTTCCAGTCAAAGGCCCCTTTTCTGACCTAACAAGAAGGCCGCCTCTGCATAACCACCTAGGCTGCCTTGTTTTTGTTGTATCCTTTCTTCAATGAACAGCATTGTACACTTCAAGAAAGAAGGATATAGAAGTACAAATGAGATGAGATGGTGTAAGTCATGCACAGCAACCTGTGCCTCTGAGCATCGCATGCCATCATGTGTACTGACATGTTTCATTTTCGTCACCTAGAGATCCACAAGCAAACACAACGGCAGTCGACAGCCAGTATTTGCGGCTTGTTACTATCCACGGACGAGACTTCCAGCAATACTCAATCGACAAATCAGTTCACCTTGTTCCTGTCGATGATGTGGGCATATGTCCCACCAGTATAGTGACAAGAGAAACAGCTCACATGTTCGTAGGAAGAAGCGGACCGACTCGAGACTCAAAACCAGGTGCTCAACATTGTCTTCGATGGCAGGTTGATCTTCCCACCTATCAACTCTGTTAAAAGTGTCCTGGACTGTGGATATGGTGCAGCTTCTTGGGCAATTGAAGTGGCTGAGAACAATCCCGATTGCACCGTACGACGTCTCAACCTTGTCGTCATTGATAACTGACCTTCTCCAGGTCATCGGTGTCGATATCTCACCCCACATGAAGCCTGACAATCTCCCAGATAACTTTTGGCCACAGGTATGCTGTCATCAGTTATCTAGCAAGTAGCGCCAGGTTCAATAAGAGAGAGCGAGTATATCGTTTGGGGTCTAGTGCCCACGTCGCCAACATTTGAAGCACACCGTAGCCTTGTAACGGTCAAGCCAGGACTCCGAAACTATCTTATACCCAAGGGACTATAGCCGGACTCATAGATCAAAATCCTCTAATTACCCAGGTCCCACTGACAATTAGCTATTGTGCTTCTCATCAGGAATCTTCCCTCACCACCTGGACACCCTGTCCTCGAAGCTAGGCGCTATTGTACAGCTTTTGGCCCTTCTTTAAAAATGCGAAACCTTGGAGCAACGATAATGACAGCTAGTGTTACGTGGAACAGATGAATATGGCTAACATCTTACATTGTAGCTCGACGACATTAATGAACCCTTCACATTCAACAGAGATAATTTTGATCTAGTGCAATCGCGACTCGTAGGCGGTGGTATCAACAGGCCTCGATGGGCAACTTATTTCAGGGATATCAAGAGGTAAGCCACATCGAACCCGGTTTTTGGTCTTCCATAACCAAAGCAAAATCATACGACCACTCTGAGGGAACAGACGCTGACCTCCGGAAGAGTCTTAAAGCCTGGAGGTTGGGTACAGGTTATCGAATGTTATTATATGTGCCAGTCGGACAACGGCTCGATCACCGAATCGCACGCTATCCGGCAGTGGAGTAATGCGTATATGAGATCGCTCGATGGGGTTAAAGATCCGAGAGCCCCTTTGCAATTGCAAAGCATGCTCACAGCTGCTGGATTGGTCAATGTTGAAAGCCAGATGATCCCTTTGCCGCTCTGTGGATGGTCCAACGGTACGTTGAAGCGAGCTCATAAAAAATTGTATACCCATCACGGTTCACAGATGGGTCTTTAGAAATATAGTCCTGCACACTCCAACTGACTAAGACATGTTGCAGATCCCAGACAGCGTATGATTGGGAATGCAAACAAGGATAATGTCCAACAGGCTCTTCGGACTCTAGCTGTCTTCCCATTCACTCGGCGTTTGGGTATGACGATGGAAGAGGTAGATTTGCTTGTGGACCGAGCTCGTGCTGATGCCGCCAATCCAAGTTTAAAGGCATATTTTCCGTTGTAAGTGTTCCTAGCTTTAGGTTAGCTTTCTCATGGACTCATCATCGAGTAGGTATGTCTGTATTGGTAAGAAAGCAGGTGGATGATCTTGGGATGGAAGATGAAGCGTTCCCATCAGGAGGTGACGCTCGTTGAGAAGCTCGTTGAGAAGGTTGAGGGTGGGTTGTTGAAGCTGGACACTTGAAGGGAGTGGGTGTGTGCAACATGTCCCACATGACGAAACGGCTGACTGTAAGCACTTTCTGAGAAGCACGGTGTCTTCGTATCTTGCTCTCAATTTTCACGCCCAATTCACTTCAGCATTTGGCTCGTACTTGGGTCAGTGACCATACAACATCAACGCACTCTTATATAAATGGCAAGATGCTGCAATTGACGTCATTAGCAATTTGAGACTGACCAAAGGCGACCTGTATGATGTGGTGATGGAGCCTTGGAGGGTGGCTCTCGATGCTGCGAGGGAAGAATAGACAACGAGGAGAAGACAAACGCTGTTTTGGTGGGCGCAATGTTGTGGAAGGAGAGGGTTCCGGCTCCTGGACCTCACGCCAAGAACAACTGCTACTTAATGCCAGCATCTCGTCAATGGAAGTCAAGAGGCGCGGTCATAGCAAGCACGAAGCAATATCATTAATCTTTTGAAGTTAGGTCGGCATGTTCTGAGAGTTGGGCAAGGGGGGTTTTCTTAGGTCTGGAACGGTTTCTGGTTTCTGAATTCTGATCGATTCTCAAAACCCAGCAGAGTGGTACCGAGAAACACAATCAACAAAGCGGTCAAGTATTAACATGCAACATTCTCCTAATTGGTGTGCTAGTGAATTGTGTGTTCTTCGTAAAGACCGTGGTAAGCACTACTAGACTCTGGGTACGAGGTACAAGATGTAGCAAGGATCGAAAATGCTATCAACCAGACATTTCCCCTGACAGCAATGTCCTCAAGACCAGAGACTTCGATATCCACTTGTACCCAGACCACCAGAGCTGCGGCTCAGGAGGCCATCTCCCGATGAGGTGCTGATTGCAGATTGCTGGAACGAGACTGGTGCAGCACCTGGACGTTGTACAAGGCAAGGCAGCTCGCTGCGCAGGCAGCCCGACACACAGTTGGTTGGGTCCGGATGTCAAAGCGTAGTAGACGTGCCTATGGTGACCTGGTCGAATCGTAAGTTCTCACTGGTAGACAGGCCGGGGATGTTGTCCCGCGCATGGATAACTTATCGGGTTGCCCTAACCAGTGCCCGGTAAACCCCCCCTAGACCAGCCTGCAAGCCCTAAAACCACAGGGTACGGAGTAAGAAAAGACATCCTCCGTAAGGCAGTGTCTTAGGGCAACAGCCAAAACGGGCGCTAGATGCATTAAGCGCCATGCCTTATCTAGCCATTTCTCACTTCCATTCTTCCAGCAGTATGCCAAGTACCCCAACCGGCCTTCAGACACGCTCACCATGCCTTCAACCTACAAGAAGGACAAGCCGTGGGATACTGATGACATTGACAAGTGGAAGGTAAGCCGAAGACTATACGAATTCCCTACACAGCGATACTAAACCCCATCCAAAGGTCGATACATTTACTCCCGAAGACAACGCTGCTGGAACCTTTACCGAGGAGTCCTCCTTTGCAACCCGTATGATATCTCCACTTTCTGACATTCGCAGTGACGAGCCTTCGCGAGTTACTGAGACATGTCTTAGTTTTCCCCAAATACCGCGAAGTCTACCTCAAAGAAGCATGGCCCCTAATAACCCGCTCCCTCCAAAAATACCACATAGCCTGCACCCTCGATCTGCTGGAAGGTAGCATGACTGTGAAAACCACCCGAAAAAGCTACGATCCTGCCTCCATCCTAAACGCCCGCGATCTTATCAAACTCCTTTCCCGCTCCGTTCCTGCTCCACAAGCCATCAAAATCTTAGAAGACGGCGTAGCATGCGACATTATAAAGATCCGCAATCTCGTTCGCAACAAAGAACGTTTCGTCAAGCGTCGGCAACGGATTCTCGGACCTAATGGCTCGACCCTTAAAGCTCTTGAGCTGCTTACAGGATGCTACATCCTAGTACAAGGCAATACTGTTAGCGCCATGGGATCTTACAAAGGCCTGAAGGAGGTTCGCCGGGTGGTTGAAGACTGCATGGCCAATATACATCCGATATACCACATTAAAGAGCTTATGATCAAGCGCGAATTGATGAAGGATCCCGAACTTGCAACCGAGAACTGGGAGCGCTTCTTGCCTCAATTCAAGAAACGAACCTTGAGCAAGCGAAAGAAACCGCTTAAGGTAACAGACAAAAGCAAGAAGTCCTACACGCCATTCCCGCCTCCCCAAGAGAAGAGTAAGGTCGACCTCCAGATTGAAAGCGGAGAGTACTTCTTGGGTAAACAAGCAAAGGAGCGAGCGACCAAGGAGAGAAGAGAGGAGAGGCAGCGGGAGAAGCAGGTCGAGAAGAAGAAGGCGCGGCAGAAGGAGTTTGTGCCGCCCCAGGAGGAGGCGGATGCTGCGAGGAAAAGGGAGAAGAAGAGGAAAAGGAGGGAAGAGGATGGCAGTGAAGTGAAGAAAAGAAAGAAGAAGAGAGATGTGGAAATGGAGGAGAACTAGAGAGACGGAAATTCTTGGCGTTTAGTGAGTTGGTGTGTAGCTTAGGAAGACACCTTGGTAAAAATTCTATCTATGATTTGCCTCGACTTCATGTTTGAAAAGAGCTTCACCCCTATCTGATGCCAACATTAGCATTATTGCCGGAATTACAGCGAAAGACTGCTACTACAGATCCCGAAGCTATGTCCTGCATAGTATTATTTTGGCCTGTCAAAAACGGCTCCCGCTTTCTCTTCTTTCCTATCATCTGACCAAGCGAGGACTTCCCCCAAAACTTCACCAAGCTCTTAGAAAGACCGGCGGCGACATGGAAGAAATTCCACGAATGCTTTTCCATCTCGGGTTTCTTACATCTGTCACGAACCTCTATTCGGATCCTGTTCGCCCTCAGCCCCACCACCCAGAACCCCCAAGCCGTCGTTCAGTCATCCGGCCGATCCAATGAGATATTCCCAAACTTGAGCAAACACATAGTGGCATCATGCAAAATTTTACAAATAGGCTTCGTATTCAGATGTTTCTGATACTTGTCGTCAAGGTGACTTCTGCGTTAACGAGCACTTGCTAGCAAGCAGAAGGTCCGATTATTTCGATCGGTCTATGCTACTTGGGTATATTCTTAGTGTATTGAAGCTTACCGAGTATGCGAGCATGGCCAGTAAATTTGCACTTGTGAGTTTTCCAAGAAATAATTTCAGGAGAGCTACTCCGTAACTCGATGTTGTGGGACAAACGACGGGTTGACGAATATGGGCGTAGTCGTGGTGAGCATAGGTAAAAAAGAGGTGATCCAAACCCATGAGCGTTCTTCTCCAATGGCGTCAACTCAAATTAGAAACCAATCAGCAGCAAATCAGGAGAGGCCTAGGGCATCAAGGAACCCACCCACATCTAACCTCCTCCACACACAAGTAGTCTCTCTCATGTCTGCCTCAAGTTTTCCAGATTTTCTAATCCATACACCCTTCTACTCTTCCCTGATGTGACTAGCGCAAGGAACCCCCCATCGTCAAATCCTTTCTGTCAAACCCTTTCTTCACCATCAAACCCTCCCTCCCGCATGTCCCCCAACGAACTGACATTTCCCCCCTGCACAGCGTCCTCTTCTCCGTGTCCACTTCGAAAAACACCCCACCGTCCTCGAAAATTCAGTGGCCCAATTGAGAAAGGTTCCCGAGCGCGAACACCGTTTGCAGAACAGAACAAACCATAACCTCCTCCTACGAAATGAGGATAAAAAATCCCTGGATACGCTTACGACCTATAAGTCTGCGTTCGCGGATTCGGAGCGTGAGAGACGGGGATGTGAGTGTTTTAGGGGAGATTATAAGCAATATATTAGGTAGTTACAGGAGAGGTATAAGCGAAGTAAGAGGGCGTTGAAGAGGGTGGAGAGGGAGGTCAAGAATTTCAGGACAGGTGAATGAATTCTTTGCTCTGCTCAGGGGTAGGGAGAGTAAAGATGTGGGCTGCTTGAATTAAAGGAGCTTTCGGGCGGGAATGGAAAATAGGGGCAGGGTAGATAATGGGGGACATGGAGTCTAGGGCGTTGGAAGGATAGGGAGTCGATGGGTGGCAGAAGAGCGGGATTGAGAGTTCTGTGCCTAAGGCCAAAGCACTCTAGCGATAATAGTTGGAAATGGAATAGCAACTCATTAAGAGAACATAAAGAGAGCAATATAAAGATGCTCATTAAGTTAGCTCTTGAACGTAGTTTTAAGAAAGCACGATATATGAAGACTAGAATTAAGGGGGCAATGATTTGACATTCTTGCATTTAATTATTCGAACTACCCTAACAGCTTGTGGAATTGTCCATTGATGCACATAGATTCTAGAAAGAAGGGGGTGCGGAGGATTCAATGGTCAATACGTTCTTAGGCCAATTGAAGCAGCTGGTGAAAGGGAGGTAACACTTTTGGAGAGACGAGGCCTGAGGTTCTGTGTTACACACGTGACACGCTAGTAACAACCCTCGTTTTCAAACGCGGGTTATTTCCATTTGCACCGCTTGCCCAAGTAACTGGCCTTGACCATCAGCTATTCAGCTTGGTAGCTTTGTAATGGGCTGACAACAGAACTTCAGTCGCCTCAGCAATGGCGGATCTTACTCAACGTCCAAGGGTGTTCCTGGACGTGCAATCTGGCCCCGAGCATTTTGGACGTATCGTTGTTGAGCTCTTCGCTGACAAAGCTCCAAAAACCTGCGAGAAGTACTCCAACCCCACCTCTGCTCAAAATTACCTTATTTCTAACAATCCATAGCTTCCGTACAATATGCACATCCACCTTTACACCATCTTCCGCTACGAAGCCGCTGACCTACAAGCTCTCCCCCTTCCACCGTATCATCGATGAATTTATGATCCAGGGCGGGGACATTAGTGCTGGTGATGGAACAGGAGGTACAAGCATCTACGGGGGCGAATTTGACGATGAAAATATTGGGTGGAGGGAGATTGATAAGGAAGGGCTGGTGTGCATGGCGAATAGGGGAAAGGCCACGAACAGTAGTCAGTGAGTTTATTTCATCTGTCAGAAAAGTGGCCTTAGAAGCAAAACATAATCCACTAATCACCTCTTCTCGCAGATTTTTCGTAACCCTCGCACCGTGCCCACACCTGAACACCAAACATACCGTCTTCGGCCATGTCATCAGCGGTCTAGACATCCTCCACCGCATGGCCAAAGTCCCCGTCGACAGCAAAGACCGTCCACAAACCGAAATTATCGTTTCCCACTGCGGCGAACTCGAGCGGCGCAAGAAAGCCCCCATTCCCCCCTCCCAACACCAAATCTCGACTCGTGGCCGCAAACACCCCACTCGATCTCCCTCTTCCTCACGCTCTCCCTCCCCTCATCACCACCACACCAAAACCGCTCTACCCTCGTCCCGGCCCCCTCGTCGTAAAAGCGATTTCGCTCTTGACGAAACCCGCCGCGGTCGTACACTGACTCGCTCTCCGTCTCCTCATGCTCTCTCACCCTCGCCTCCTCGAAAGCGCCGCAAGCGCAGTCTACCGCCTTCACGCTCGCGATCAAGACATAGTCGGAGCCCGCATTTGAGGAGGAGGCATACGAAGAGTAGATCCAGGAGTCTGGGAAGGGGGAGGAGGGGAAGGGATGAGGGAGGGGGGAGGCGTGAGGCGGATGCAACGAATGTGAGATACAACGGGCGGCATGACGGGTATGAAAGAGGATTCCGTGGTGCAGAATATTGGGGCAGAGACGAGAGAGATGGATTCAACGGGCACGGCGGGGACGGAAGATTCGATGATCTGGGGGATTTGGGGGGCAGTGTGAAATTCAAGGGTCGAGGGAGTATGAAATACCGAGAGAAGAAGTGGTAGTAAGACTTGATGACACGAAAGCTTGGTGAATGCTGATGTTGGGGACAAGAAGGGGAGCATTGATTTCAAAAGCGATGATACCCAATGGCGTTGGGGACAGCTCTATTCCTTTGGTAGCTATCCGCAAATGTCAACGATTTAGCGACTATTGGTACTCCGATCCAGTACACATACTTGCAAGGGCTAGCTATATCTGTTATCCAGGAAGGAACTTTCTTAATATTAAAGGACCACCCGTACCAGCGGGGGGCTGTCGTGGTTGACATTTTTACCTCCAGAGGCATCGAATATCCACAACCTCAAGGCAACCCCCCCCCCCCCCCACCCACCATTTCCAGACAGACGCGCCCTCGTCCCATCATCATCAACCGCAATCCTCCCCCCCTCTCCCCGCCACGCAATCCCATACGTTCGGAGCGCGAGCGGGTAGGCGATGTGGCGGGGGTTTTGCGGAGGTCGAGGTGGTGAGAGAGGGAGTGGGGGGGGGAAGAAGGGAAAGGGGGGAGGTCTGTTGTGAAGTATATATATATATATACATTATATACACCCCGAACTTAGGATTAGGGATTGCCGTTTCCGTCCGGGAAAGGGGGCAAGGCCGCTTTAGAGGGAGCAGTGAGGGGGGAGCGGCGAGGGAGCCATGGGGGGAGCACGGGGGAGCAATATAGGGTAGTGCAGGCCGCTGCAGTGTTGAGGACACCAGATGGCCGAGACTGATGCCAAGAGCTCTATTTCGTATGTAGCCTTATGTCGTTTGCTCGAGTGAGGGGTAAACAGGTCGAGATGCCATCCATCAATGTTCGCGTTGTCTCAAATCATTTGATGGATGTCTCTGACTAGACAGCACGACGTCGACACTTCTTTGCGATAAGTATGTGGATTACCTACAGCTGTAAAGCAAAGCCGCGATGTTTGAGACTATATGAATGTTGAGATAGTTTCTAATGTCACCGGCCAGCCTAGAGCGCATCAATAGGGGTGTAAATGGATAAGAGAAACTATCTAAGGAGAGAAGTAGTACCCCTTTAACCGCTATGATCTACAATGCTCGTAGGGGGACCTCATCAATGACTAAGCATACGAACATTTATTTGGACTCGGCGAGTCGGCGACAGCGCGGTTTATTAAGCACCCGTACTCCATCTGGTCAAGCTGCTACCAAATTTGGCCTAGCTGTTGATCAAAGGGGGTGGCCGACCTTGTGGCGGTTAAAGGGATACACGAAATGACTGTAGAAGTAGGAGCGCCAAGCCTCAGCGGGTGCACTACTCGTAAACCCAATCCGTAACCCCCATGCCAGGGCGGGGAGTAAGGGGAAGCACGGGGAGCACCGTGGCTCAGTACAGGAGCACAGGACAAGGAAGCCTGCCCTCAGCAATCTCCGAATACCTGCAGTATCGTTCTAATCAGAAGCCTCCTGTATGCTCCGGGATAGGCAGCTCATGCCTCTTTACCGAATTCCTGCTCCTTCCAATTACCCGTTTTCCTCGGCTCCTTTACCGTCGTCGTCGAGCTCCTCTGACACCGCATCCACACTATGCCCCCTGCCCACCTCTACCACGCGGCGTTCCTCCAAAAACCCAATCAGTCGCTCCAACATCTTCCCCGAATACCAATGCCCTTGGCCCTCCTCCTCCATCCATTCGGTCCCCGTGCCGAGTGCTCGTAGACAATCCCGCCCTTGCATACCCACATCAATAGGGACTTTCTCGTCGAGAGAGCCATGGGCGAGGAAGACTGGTGTCTGTTGGGGGGGAGCGATGGGGTGGGATGAGGATGAGGAGGATGGAGGAGGGGGAAGACACGGAGGGAAATCGAGTTCATCTTCAAGGAACTTGATGCCTCGTAACGCAGGCGTATTAACGTTAACTGGGCCCCCATTCTCAATATTTCCACCACCATCGCTATCATCATCATCTTCTTCTTCTTCTTCTTCTTCCTCTTCTACTTTTTCTTCTTCTCCGCTAAAAGATATCTCATCCCCATCCCCAGATCGCTCCTCCAACACCTCCATCAACCTCCCCGCCAGCGGCAACCACCCACACAGCCCCACCACCGCCCCCAAAGCCTCGCCCCGCCACAACAACCCCGCCACCAGCGCAGCCGCGCACCCTTGACTCAACCCCCCCAACACCACATTCCTCCCCCCCACCTCTCGGACTTCCCTCTCCAGCAGCCGATGCAGCATGAGGCTCGTCTCTCTCAACCCGGGATACATCGCTTCTTCCCGCTTTGTCGCTGTTTCGAGGGTGAGCGGAGTGTAGTAGTCGAACCATTGGGTGATGACACTGCGTTTGAAGGAGAGGGCGCGGCGCTTGGAGGCGGTGGGGAAGATGAACTTGGTGTGTGGGAGGTGTTGCTGGAATGGGTGTTTGGAGGATGAAGAGGGGAACGGGGAAGGGAGAATGGTGGCGAGGAGCGGGGGCGCGAAGGAGGAGGCGTTGGAGCCTCGGCCGTGGAGGAGGATGAGGGTTTGTTTGTGGGGTGGACGGAGAGGCTCGACGATTAGCGCGTCTGGGTAGGTGGAGGATTTCTTTTTGTTGTTGTGGGAAGGGGTGGTGGAGGATGCCATGGCTGATTGGCAGGTAGAGAGGTGTGGTGTGAGAAAGTGCTAGAGCTATGTCATGTCTCGGTGAGCTCGCTGTCTTTACCTGTGGTGGGTTTCCTTTTGGTTGAAATGATACGTTTTGGGTTGAATCGGGTAGAGAGAGATGCATAATCTCCCACCGCTGATGTAATAGGTTGCTGAGCCTACTAATCAAATAGACTACGTCATGGTGAGAGCCTTCTAGGTGTAAGAAGATGTAAGGTAAGAGATGCTCTTCAATGGAGACATACACAATTAACAATATTTTATAGAGCTATTCCTGAAATTCACGCTCAATATGCAATCTATCGACGTCAAACTTGAGATCCATGTTTGCTACTGCGCACAGAAGGATAACGATGACAGCCTCCGTCATTGGATGCTCATGCTCGTCGAACTGGAAGCAGTGAAAGGAGATTGGATCCATTCGACAGGGGGACCAAACGGTGAGCAATCTCCGGCGCCTTTTTTGTCTCATTGTTTTGCTCTGTCCGTGATTGTGAAAGACATTGTTTCAGGAGCACGGAACACCTCGGTAGATTCACGATCACAGTCGAGATGTCCGCTGTTCAAAGGGCAAAAGCTGACGCTCAGATCTTGATCTCTTAGTCACCGAAGACGGCACGGAAGGGCCCGGTTCCCTCGAAGACGCTGCAAAGCCGGAAGTAAAATACGATTATAAGTAAACCGCTGGGAAGCGCACCAAAAGCTTCGGCATCAAAGACACCGACCACATTGGCACCATCGACGCCTCGGATAGACGGAAAGTGATAGACGCTTCCAAAGCGATCGCGCCTCAACATTGCCAGATGTACGTAGTGGCATTGGTGGCGAAACTGGAGTCGAAGGCTCTTGTTCGCTCTGGAGCGACCGAAAGGTTGAAGCCCAGGGTCCGCATGTCCGAAGCGGCGACACAGTCCCGTCGTTTGCATCGTGTGCCCCCGCCTTGCCGAGAATGGACGGAAGAGGAGGACGATGCCTTGTACGCCTAGGCAAAGAAGTCATGTCAGCCACAGAATCTATCCATGTATGCCATCGTCTCGCGGGGTGAATACGCTCTCTGGGCGACACACGTGACTGCGTTGAATGTATGGAGAGTCTGAGGGATGTGGACGCGAACGTTGTTGGTTTTGCTGATTGACTTTTGGACGCGGTCGATTCGACAACTTGGTCACTCGTTTCAAGTATGGTTTGGCTTTCTGTCTTGAGCACTGCCTTCTATCCACTCAGAGGCAAATAGGTATAGTGATCGAATGCAGATATAACGATAAAAATTGCTTTGTTCCCGTGACTCTTCATCAAAGGAGCCTCCAGCCCATCTTAGTCTACGAGCAGCCATCAAAAATGATCCCACAAACGCCTCATGTAGGTCAACTCCTCCGGATACGATTCTAAAACTGCATCAAACGCCACCTCCCTTTCCAAAGGAGATTCCGAATCAGCCCAGGACACCGCACTACAGTATTCCCAGTACTCGGGGAAAAACCCGGCAAGCTCCCAGTCCACAATTGCGCACACATTATCACCCTTTACCATGACATTTCGCGTCACAATATCGTTATGCGTTAACAAAATTCTGTAACCTTTTCCCTTACTCACCTCACTTGAAAAGTGCTCCATGATCTTTTTCTTCGAATCTTTCCCTTTCGACTCAAGAACCATTATCAGCCTCTCGTGGAAAGCGTCCACACCGTCAAACGGCCCCACCATCCCGGGTTCATCGTCGTCGTCGAAGAATTGGTCCTGCACCCGTCCACCGTCCACCGTCCCTATATTTTGCGCCTCTATCGATCTGAGCTGCCCAACATACCCCTTCAATTGTCCAATCACTCTCTCTTTCTTCTCATCAGAATAAGCACTCCACACTTCATTCAGCGTCTTTTTCTCAATGTACTTCATGATGATGCAGGAATAGCCAGTCTCGGGGTGGATATAGCTCTCAAACACTTCTGGGACCGGTATGGAGGTATGTTGACGCACGTAGCGTAGAGTAGCGGCTTCAGACATGTTGACCCCGTCACCAGTCTTTGCTATTGTAGAAGCGTTGAGACGGTAAACCTGCGCTGCAGAGGAAGGATCGAGGCGGTTGGATTTTGTGATCAAGGAACGGGGGATAGGCTGCCCGGGCACGTAATGAAGGGGGTCTCCCTCCGTCCGTGGAGGGAGGAGGCTGAGATGTCATTATCGAGAAATTGTCGCTGTTGAATTAGGTAGCAGAGAAAGTGTAGGGTGAATAAAGGAGGCTCTGAGTCAGCGGGCTGTGTTAAGCAGATGTATTCCACCCCGTGTGCATGCACATCTTACATTCGAAACAAATCGTATCAAGAAATTTAAAGAGCCAGATAGGATACCATGGAAGCAACAATGAACAATTTATGAAGCTATTATGGGAATGGTGCTACATATCTGCAATAAAAATAGTCTTATAAGGCTTAGCGCTGGTCGGTTGAGCAGGGTGATCGGTTGAGGGGTGAACTCTTCTATAACCCGCGCATATCTTTATGAATCCGTGCAATTTAATACTACACTTGCACATGTCTGTACATAATTAACAAGAAGTAGTGCAGAGCAATTTCCATCGAAAATGACGACCCCCATCGTTCAATTCGAGCTGAATTGACCCTCTCGTTTAAACTTGCAAGAACTCGACCGTCGGTGCAAACGGCAAGAGAATAGGAAGTGGCTGAGGGGGAGCAACGAGAGAGCAACGAGAGAGCAACGAGGGAGCATGGAGGGAGCACGGGGGAGAGCACGAGCGAGCAGCGAGGGAGCATGGGGAGCAGTGAGGGAGCAGATGGACAAAATAGGCCTTGGCGGGGGAGCAAAGCGGCGAGGCCTGAGTCAGCAACTGATCACGTGTTAGCCTGGGTTCGGGGAAACTATATATATACAATATATACACCCCGAACTTAGGATTGCGGGTTGTCGTTTTCGATCGGGAAAGGGAGCAGTGAGGGAGCAGAGAAGAGCACCAAGGGAGCAGCGAGGGAGCACGAGGGAGCACGAGGGAGCGTCGAGTGAGCAGCAGGGGAGCAGCAAGTGAGCAAAGGGGCGCAGCATAAAGGAGCCTGAGCTGATGGCCTGGTAGCCGGCTATAGCTGCCTCACGTTTAATGTTCGTCAGTACTTAGGTGACGGTTGCCTTGCACAGCCACCTGCTGCGCGAACTCGAAAAATTGCGTAGACGGAGAGTGGAGAGTTGCAAGCCTGAACCACTAAATGTGTTCTGCATGAGCAGTTCTACTTTCATTTAGATGAAAAGCTGCAGCCACTGATTTCAAAAGAAGATCTGAGAGTCAGCAGGCAAGCTCCCCAAACACGCTTGATTCGTCCATGTCGAAAACGAATAGGATTATGGGTACCTCAGTCCAGATGGCTAAATTTGGCGTGACTAGGTGACTAGTGCCATTAGGCTGTAGGGAGGGCAAATCCTGCAATAACTATCATGGAAGCCCTCTTGTTCCTACTGAGGAGCTATGGGCAACTAGGGCACATTCTTGGTTAGTATTTGAAACTTCCCTGGTATAACGCCAGGTGATAACAGTACTTACCATGAAACGGCTGAACAACTCAAACTCCATGCGCTCCGCAGCCTTTGGGCCCTCCTGAATTTCACCCATAATATTCGAGCCAGGAGGGAAATCGTTTTCGAAGATTGGCTCTCCAGCACCCTTCATATTCGCAAGTACAGCTTGTCGAAAATGCCATCGAAGAAGTTCATCAGATGGTCTATCGGAATTATTGCGAAACTGCGCATATTCGCCTGCGATATTATTTCCATAACGCCGAAAACAAACGATTTTGTGATTATCCTATGATTATTAGTAGCTGACTGAAAGTTTGAAGGAAGGCGTAGATAGTTATACGTCAGGATTGATTGAAAGGTCATAATTATCAAAGAGCCCGTGAATATCTGCTCTTAATAATAATCCGTTTTGCTTTGAATTAATTGTCTCCCCGTTAACAGCCGGAATAGTGATCCAACGAGCAAAATTATGCTGGACCCAGTGATCTTCGTAGGCGAGAGGAAAGACGTGTGCAGCTTCGAATCCCGTCCAATGATCTTGATCAATACCCAGTGCTTCTTGACCTGTAATGATACATCTGCCATCTCGTCTGCGAACTTCGTTGCGGAATGACTGAAGACGTGTGGCTGTAGATAATGAAATCGTACGGGTGAGAATAGGTTCATTGCTGACGGTGAAGGACCCTACAGAGTATAAATCAATAGCTCCTATCAGGATCAGAGTCAGAGGTTTACCAGTGATATAGTATTTTCCCTGAGGCAGTGGGTCTTTGTTTCTTTCAAGTATAGCAGAGTCCTCATATTCTATAGAGAAGGAGGACTGAAAGAGTAGGAAAATTCCCACCATCGAATAGAGATTGGACTTTGTTATACCGTTGGTCAGGATCAGACCACCGAGTAGTGTTACCCGATCTTTGGCATCGTATATGTGGACATTACGTCCTGATGATCTATCAGCGGCCATGATGAGATGGTCGAAGTGCATCTACTTGCTGAAATACTGTAAATAAGAAATAAGCTACATGTTACGGTAAGCTTCGCTTATTACGCAAGTTTTCGGTCCAGTAATCTACTTCCCGTTAGGGGGGATGATACATAGCGCGCCAAGAAAGACTAATTAAATTTCGCTGTTTATATACAGGCCTTCCAGAAGCTTGTTTCCCATCAGCTTTTATAACAGTCTCGCAGCGAACCATGCATTAAATCGATTTGTTCTTGTAGGAAGCTATTTGGTACAGCATCCCATGCCACCTTATCAGCACGTCGCAATTGGTCGTAATTGAGCTTGCTTGGATAGTGATCGTCAATCCAATCCTTCATCCAATCCCATTCCTTTTCAATAGGATCCAAATCGGGCGAATAAGCAGGCCATTGAATCAGCCGAATTCCTTGTTCCAAAAGCTCATCACTTTTATAAGCAGTGGAATGCCCTGACGCATGACCTTGCATCAGTGCGATTTCGGGATGTAGGCGGATCCAGCCATGAATTAGGGGAAATATTCGCTCGCAAAAGGTATCTTTGTTGATCGTTCCCTAAAGAAGTCAGAGAAATCATTGTTTTTTGTATGTAAATAAGGCCAATTACCCATGCTTTCTCCTAAAACAAACAGGGACCTTTGCCCAAGCCGAACATTCATCCAATTTTGTGAGCTTCCTTTGTTTCAACACAATCAGGACGGTATTCTTCGCCAACTTTTCGTGTAACATAGACCTTTGTATGTTTCACAGCTATTATTCATGTTTCATCAGTCCATAATACCAAATTCCGCTGCTCGCGGGTCCAATTGAGGTGTTCATAGGCCCAAGCCAATCGAGCTTGGCGCTTTCCTTCAGAGATAGGGGGCTTTTTCCGAGCGACTCTCTGGGCATAGCTTACTAAGGTATTCGTAAATAGCGGAGATATTGAGTAGGATTCTCTTACCTTCTTTTGCTAGAGGTCGCGGCATCACGCTTTCTAAAACATCCCATTCAAGCTCTGAGGCAACGTCGATATACCGCAGGCGACGCGTACGAGCATCAGATATAACATACTGAACAAGGCCGCTTCGACGTGGTGTATCAATCCCAGATTTCCGGCCGCTTCGGTGCTTTTGGAGGGTCAATTGGTGGTGGAGGGCGTAATATACTTGATTCGGTGCTAGGGACAGTTTCTTTGCATTTGATCTAGGGGTCCAATGTGCCATTTTAGCCAGCGATTGTATACGGATATGCTCATCGCGCGTTGCATCAGGGCATTTACGCTGCAATCTCAACAGACGGGCAATTAATTGCATTAACAGTGGTGGTTTATGCCTATGTATATAGATATCTGCATTTGATGGTGGGAAATTAACCAAAAATGGGTGTCCGCCTACTCTTGTCACCAACGTGGCTCGTTAGACAATTCGCTTCTCCTTCAAAGCAACATTTGGATTTGGACCCAAGAAGACAAAAGTTTTCACCAGCCTCACTCCCCTATATCGCGCGACCTAAGAGTGATCCACAAGACTATATTTGATTCTGGTTGAAAGGCTTATCATTGTATATCCTTGTTTCGTCTTATAGCCGGGACTTATGGGCGAATTGCCGTCTTCCGGTCCAAGCCCGTGCTCTTATGTTATTATTCGTTGACTGTTAGGAGGCCACGTTATCTACATTTACTCAGTTGTTTATATGTCGAAGAGCGACAAAGACAAATAAGAAAGCAGGCTAATTCTCAGCATCAAATGATTGATATTCTGGAAATGAGACATCTCCGTACATGCAAATACTCAGCCTACTCACACTCAATTCCAAACCTTTCATATGGAAAGTCAACCAAACTCGTAAGCATCTCTGCCCGACCGTCCTTCGACCTCAACTCTCCACCGACCTCTTCTTCTTCCCCAATCCCGCTCCCTTCCCACCTCAAAGACTTCTCCCTAACTTTATTTCCATGATCAGTCGCCCCCTCCAGCACGCTCCCCTCGCGTCCCCTATAAACCTCCCTCAAGCCATCATGCGGGCACCACACGACCCTCATTCCCGCTTTCCTCCCCGCCTCAACCCCCGCAATCGAGTCCTCAAAAACCAGAGTATCCTCAGGCCCCACCCGCTCCCCAGCAGGGCCAATTGCATCATTGATCCGCTGCAACGCAAGTAAGAAGATATCCGGCGCCGGTTTCCCTTTCCGACTCAGCATCGCCTCATCGCTCCCAAAGACCTGCGGTCTCCCGCGAAAAGGCATGGTGATGGCAGGGAGGTGGGCAGTTTTGATGCGGAAGTGGTCCTGGCTGGCAGAGCTAGCGAGGGCGATGTGCATGCGGGGCGAGCGGGAGAGATGATGTAGGAGCTCCGGGACGCCGGGAAGGGGTTTTGATTGGGTGAAGAGATCGGATTGCGCGGCGGCCTTGGCGTTGAATTCCTCGACGGAGAGGGGTAGCTGGGACCAGGAGAGGATGCGGAGGGTACCCTGCATGGGTTTAGTTATTCGGAAAGAAGCATCTGCAGGTAAGGGGACGGAGGGATGCTTGCCTGGCGCCCGCGACTTTGTTGTAGCGCTTTGATGGTCCATGGAAAGGAGGGTTTGCCGTAGGAGTGGAGGATGTTGTTGTAGATTTGGGTGTAGGTGTCTTCGGAATCAATCAGGAGGCCGTCGACGTCGAAGATACAGGCGCGTACCGGGGAGGGGATGGGGGGTGAGAGGGACATTTCGGATCTAGATGGAGATAGGGGGCGCGTAAGAGTTGAAGCGGATAAGCAGCAGCTTCTGTCTGGCTTCTCATTTAAAAAAATTATTTCTTTTTCTTTGGACGAGCACAAGGCGGCCGAAGTGACGCAAAGCCCCTCCTTTCCGATTTAGAACTAGGTAAACCAGACCAGTGTGTACCAGATCACGCCCTCAAGAAGAATTCATCCGCGATTTGATCACATCTAATGTGGGTCTTTGCGGCCAACGTTTTCCAGAATTCCGAGCGATAGATATATTTCTAGCACACTTGCAGCAAGACACTCTATTCAATATAAGCCAGCCTCCTCTTCGTGCTACTGTTAATCCGCCTCCGCCTCCGCCTCCTTCTACTCCTCCTCCTCCTCCTCCTCCTCTTGAGCCCCGGCCGTTGCTTGCTGGTCCGTGTCATCGTCCCTGACTCTACTGTGGATGCTTTTCAATTCCCGTCCCAAGTCATCCGCACAAACCATTTTGCATAAGGTCGTCATATCATCGTAAACACTTTGCGCAAGAAGCGTCAGTAATCTATTGATATAACCAAGTGAATCGCTGATGGGTACGGGTTGGGATAATGCTGTAACATACACTTGTCGTTGACTAGAGCCTGGGATATATATCGTGTTGCCAATGTTGAAGGTCAAAGAATAGAGGAGATTTCGAGCATCCCAGTCCTGCTCTACGGACGATCAGTCTCAGTCTAGACCTGAATCTCAATCGCCAGAATCTTACCAGGCTCGGAAACTGGGAAGTTCCGCTTGTAACTTTTGATATACGCCTTGTTGCTCAGCCGATGTCTTGGTGCTCTCCAGTTGCCAGTATCGTATTCGTTGTGCCCGTAGAATGAACAGACATCGAACACGAATGCTTCTCCTGTTTTCATATCCATTGCCGTGTTGCCGTCCCAGCAATCCCCATGAATAAGGCACGGCTTTAGGACACGTCCCTCGGATTGTAGGGGGAGAAGAAGTCGAGGAACCACCTTTTCCAGGGTGAGTCTGCATACCAAGTCGAATTCACGCCAAGCGAGAATAGGTTTGGCCAGGCTCATGACATGGCCAAGATGCTTAGAGTAGAGCGCACACCAGGAATCCTCCCAAGTGTCCACGGCTTGTGCGATCTTGGCATGTCAAGTAGCCATATGGAAGCCGAATTTCCCAGTAGGGGATTTGGAGGTTTTGTGCATGTCTGCCAAGCTTGCTGCAAGTCTCACAGGCTCTGCAGGCTGCTTGCATTGTCAGCTTAAATTGGATATGTCGTGTAGGAACCAGACAAAGGGAATGGTATGAAATTCTAGATCACGGGCTGGCCTGGGGCGCTCATTGATTTGCCGTTCTTTTCTAAGACGGTCGGGCCCAGATACCGTGTAGCCAGAACAGACCACGATATCTTATGCACTCCGAAGCCCGTTATATTGAATGGACGTACCTGTTCTCCTACATCCCGAAATTGTGCAAGGAGAAAATAGGTTTCGGGGTCATTTTTCCTGTACTTTCCCCAAGCGTAGGGTCGTGGAACGAAGCTCGGAGAGACAGCATAGATTGCTTTGAGAGATTCAAACTCTCCTTCGCACATGTGCCGACCAGTCTCTCCCAGGGTCACCACCTGAGACAAATGTTCAGTGCTCCACAACTATTTGCTGCAGAAGTAGGGCAGACTTTGAGAAAGTATATTGTCATCTCGGAAGTGGGTAGCAGGACAGTAACTTTGGCTGTCTTGGCCCACAGGGATTCTCCATAATTAAGCGCGTGTACGACTCGAGTTCCCGGTGTGGGGAAGGCTGATCGATGAAGATTGGGGTAAGAATAATTGTCTCTGGATATGAATTAAGGTGGGCCCACCGGCTATGAGCCTATGACGCTCTCATCAACCACGTAGCTCCCGCTGGCTTCGGGAGGGATAATTTGATCCGTAGGAGTTTTCTCAAGCTTTCGCTGGGAGCAGATGGACGAATTAAGCCTTAGCGCGGGAGTAGAGCGGCGGCACCTTAGTCAGCAGCTGGTTACGTGTTAGCCTGGGTTCGGGGAAACTATATATATATATATACACCCCGAACTTAGGATTAGCAATTGCCGTTTCGGTCTAGGAAAGGGAGCAGGGCTGCTTTAGAGGGAGCAGCGAAGGAGCAAGGAGCGCAGCAAGGAGCGCAGCAAGGGAGCAGAGGAGAGCACAGGGGAGCACGAGGGAGCAGAAGCACTGATTGGGCCTTAGTGCGAAAGCAATGCGGCTATATCGTAATCAGCAGATGATCACGTGTTATTTGAAACTCGAGCATACTATATGTATATACATACAATCCCACCCATTCCATTCTGGTGATCTTACGACCCTGCATAGATTCCGCACTCATCTAAGCGGCCAGACAGGGGCAGGCCGGGAGAAGGCACGCAATTCAACGGAGCCCTAGCCCCTAGTCATGTCCACACATAAAGCTGTTCAAAGTGTCAAGTGTTTCAGGCATGGCAGGTTGAGTCTATTGTTCTAGTAACATTTAAAGGCCTAAGAATGGAAAGAAAACGACACCAAAATCTGTCTTCAAATCTGCAGGAATGGGGGGGGATTGTGTGGATTGATTTGAGCTGTTTATCCCAGAAACGCGGATCTATGTGATTCATAAACGATGTCTAAGACGACTTGAATTCGTTTTCACCTGTAGGGACGCCAAAAACATTGGTCTAGACTGACCCGTTGGAGAAGTTCAAGGATTGCCAAGAGTCTGCGAGATCAGTCCAACATTGTTTGCAATGATTGCATCGAGGCCTTCTTGTGCTTGCGCCTAAGATCATTTAATATCAGCGGCAAATCTCTTGATGCTTTTAAAACAGTTTTGGGGAGCTTTAGGTCAGGGCTTACATTTGCATTCTTCGGGTCGTCATTCAGTCCGCCCCACGATATGCACACAAGCCCAGAGCCCTTGACAAACCCAACAAGCCCAGGGCTCATCACCAGTGGTTCTGACCGCGATATGACTCCCGGCAAGCTCCAGCTCTTTGCGAAATGAATTGCTTCCTGCAGACTACTCGCTCGGGCATCGGCAGACGGGATATGTCCCGACTCGGTGAGGAAGAGGACTGGATAGGAATTTTGTTTGGCAGAGAGGAGGATGCATATCTCTGGACTGAAAGATGAAAAGAAGATGGTACGGTTCCCGCCTAGCTTGTAGACTTTACCAAGGATGGTATCGACAAGGGTATTTAGCTCAATGGCGTAGGTGTCCATCCCCCAATCGTGGGCTTCGAAGAGCATTGGATATTCTGGAAGAGAGGGAGGTTAGTTTGTAGCATATTTGGCACGACTTCGGGGAGTAATCACTAATCTCAATATCAAAATTGACGGACTCCGGCAATTGGATGAGTAGCTCTTCCAAAGTCATGAAAGAGGCTTGGATGTAGTCGCTCCGTGTATTGCCTTTGACTTGCTTAGATCCTTTGGAATTTTGGAGCTTGAACTCAAAGGTATGCTTCATTCGCTCGGCGAGATCCTTGGCCCTAGAATCTTCGTAGACGCTTAGGGAGAGGGAGCGCTGTCTACGACTTGGACTGGAGATGCCTCCTGATCTTTCCAGGTACCTCATTTCAGCCATGGATGGTAAGTCAGAGTAAGTTGATTGCGCTTTGCTGATGCACATGAACTAGAGGAATGAGGTTACGGAGACGCTTGATATACGAGAATCCAATAACTGACCTGCTCGAAGCTAAGAGTATGCAATGGTGCGTCTATGCCTGTCTCACTCATGAGAAAGTCATGATACGCGATAGGTATGAGGTCCTTTGTGAGCTGGATATCTTTGATTGATCAGCATAGATGTGGTTATTCTCGTAGGGTTGTGTACCGAACTATGAGTAGATTAGTACCTGGCAAGACGCTCGCGAAGGCTTTTCTTACTTCAATATATGAGGCGCCCAAATCCACGGCAGAGAGGAATGACTTGTTCCATATCAGCTGCTCTCCGGACTTGAAGTGCTAGTCTCAGTGCGTACCTGTAGTGTATTTTCTCCTATCTGGAGTTGCTTGCGAGTAGGGTCATTCTGACCAGTTCCTGGAGACTGTTCAGCAAATCGAGATGGCTACCACCAGGCTGAAGGTACCTCTATGGCCGATAATAATTGGATTTGTACCCTTCCCCATCTCAAGTGTTGCTTTGGATGTAGAAAGTGGGTTTGGGAACGGCGTGACCACCAAGAAGTAGAATGTCAGACTGCCCATGTATTTGAGAGTCTCCTTCTGGAGTATCGGTATGGTGAAGTCTCTTATCAAACTTTCTCGCTTTAGACCCAACCCTTGCTTGAGGCTTCCCAAAAGCGCGACCGCACTACCAATCACCATATTTCCCTCAAGACCGACGGCAGTTGCAGGGAAGATATTGAATACAAGCTTGAAGTTGCTAGGGTCCTTGGTGAGGAAACGCCACGGTTTGTTGGCCATATCCTCAATGACTGGCAATTGGATGACAGAGCTTGTTTCGTCTTCGCCAAGAGCACGGATCTCGACAACAAAATCTGCCGCAAGCTGTGGTGTATAAGTAGCAGGAGATACGTAGGGACTAAGATCCACTGCTAGAACATGCTTATATGAGTCCAGTGCGCCTAAATTCACAAGTATTTGGCTTTCCCCAATAGGAATGGATTGGCCATGTGTGCAGGGCAATTGAAGTGATGAAGCTGCGCCTTTCTTACCAATCTGTTTGGGCTGAGTCGAGTACAAGCCTGTGGTTTTCAGGTCGGCCTGGTGCTCGGTGTTGACTGATAAAGCAGTGCTTGAAATATTCTCTATCAGTGTTTTTGCCAATACCAAATAGCCCCTAAACGATGCATGGTCTTTGGCAGTCCAACCAAATATATCGTGCGGTCCTGAGTTAGCTTCAGCCTGGAGTAGTAGTTCCATGATCTGTAGATTCCCAATGACACAAGCCATAATCAAGGGTGTCCGCCCGTACGTGTTCTCAGCTATGTCAAGATCGAGCTTCTTGTGACTGGCAGAAGCTTCGAGGAGGATTTTGACGTAATCCTGGTTGCCGGTCCGTACTGCTATGTAAAGAGCGGCCTCTCCGTTGCTATCTCTGTAATCAAGATCGATAGTGCTTTTGGCTAGAAGCTGGAAAATTTTAATATGGTCTGATTTAATAGCAATGATCAGAAGGGACCCAGGCACTACGTTCGTGTTGTCAACATCCGTCGCCAACTTCAAAGCCCTTTTTGACTCCATATCCTCCAGTAGCATGCTTGTAACCGCTGTATTGCCGCTGAATACCGCAAGATGTAACGGCGTAAGGCCCTCAGTATCCTGTATGAGTGCGGGGCTAGGGCTTGCGGAGCGTTGAAACATGTGTTTCAGAATCCCTTGACAAATAATCGGCAGGCCATAATCCACGGCATGATGCAGAGGTATACGGCCAAGAGAGTCTACCTGACTGAATACACGCTCGTGGCCAGGATTCACTCGGTCTATAATGTAGGTCAATATATGCAGAGAATCTTTGTCTATGCTGTCCAATATTGCGGGTTCTTCACGGCTCCATCGACCTTTCGCCTTCAATCTCCTACCTATTTTGCTTATCAGCCAATGGAGGCTTTGGTCGCCATCTTGCAGCGACCCCCCTTGAGATAGAAGGCTGTTCACACATTTCCGAGACACGCATAATACGGAGCATTGTAGTAAAGCAGGCAACAGTCCTGGAAACTGTTCGCCTGATTTTGGATCACTGGAGGCGTACACGCCAAGTAGCTGGTTCAGGGCGACAGAGTCATCGCGGCGAATGGCCTGATAGAGAGCACTGGAAGAAAGCAATGGGGGATCCAACTGAGTACAAAAGTTCTGCAAGAATGTTGACTCTGCGGTTGAGTCGGAGCGAGGTAGAAGAAGTCCGCGCCTGAATTTGGCAATTAAACTGTTTAGTTCTTGGAGACGTTTGAGACACCGTGCTTGCTTTGTCACCATCAATTGAGATCCATTTGGCAATTCCACTTCAGGACTTCCGGGACTACCCAGTTGGAATTTACGCAGCTTGGCAATGATCCGAGAGTTGACGACTCCATACCATTGCAACTCCTTCAGCGCATCGCGCAGCTCAGTGAATGCTGCTGTAAGATCTTCCAGCTCATGATTTGCTATTCTATTCAGCTGAATGTGTTCTGCAAGTCCCGGAGACGTGCCGTAATGATTGGAAAGCGCTGTCGCTCTTTGCCCAACGATGGCCAGCCTGAAGTCATAAAACTCTTCAATTCTGTTGAGATCATGCCCTAGGCTGGATATAAACTCTACTCCAATGTCAGGTCTTAGGTCACCGAGCTTCTGTCGCGTCGCAAACCTGTAAAATCTGCATCCTCGCCGTGCTCATGCGTGTGCATGGAAGCGAGCTTGTAGAGCTGCTTCAGACGATTGTAGTTAATGTAGAAGGGTGCCCAATGTGGCACTTGATTTTTGTGAAGATTCCCACCGAATTTCATCGTAAGAACCTATTGTTTAACAAACATACACATTACCTATTCTACAGTAAGTGGCATGCACTTGAGCTACAAGTGGAACATACCTTGAGCAATGTTCGGGAAACAGGCCACTGAAATACAACTATGGGCGCCAAGCGAGTAAAGCGGCTGGTGGTTTGGAGCGCTCTGCGATATGTAGCCAGGCGTGAAGTTTGTGAAGCCAGTGAGATCGTTTTGTGAATGCCTTTTCGACCTCATTTCCATTGCTTGCTGAATCTGGTTAGCTTTTCTCTCAGCCACAGCTTTGGAATGAATGCGCCGAGGGCTGTCCTATGATAACTCCTTACGAGACTACATATCTCAAGACTCTTTTGCTGTAGTCGAGCTTGGTTAAAAGATCTCAAAGGTTTTGGGAAAAGGGTCAAATTCTGGGACAGTAGAATTTAGAGCAAGAGCAAGAAGGTCGAATCTCGGTATGGGATCAGTTTGTAGCGAAATTTGTCAACTTATCCTATGCACTTGTAAAGATGGGTTATCAATAAAAATTTTATGTAAGGCCCAAACCGTGAGCTGGGTCAGTACATTACTCCTTCTTACTCTTTTCCGCCTCCTCAGGGGAGAGTGTATCGTTGGAGGAATCTGCTGCCGTCGAGACAACATGGAAAGAGAAGTCAACTTCACCAACCAAAGAATTCACATTCCTACAACAAGTCAGTAAAGTTTCACAAGTTTAAGCAAAACGCTGCGTACTCGATAAGCTTGCTTAAATCATCACTGATCAACTTGCTTGCTACTCTGCAACACAGCAAAAGCGGCATACCCAGGCTCTGCAATGTGACCGATACTCAAGATATCGGCGTCCAGCGCCTCAACCTGTTCCGTTAGCTTGTACCGTTGTGGCGCCTTCAAGTATGGTGGAAGAGGGTGTACATTTAGTACGGAAGCGGAGAGGAGAGAAAGCATGGAAGTTATTTCATGAGAGGTGACATTAACTGTTTTTAGAAGGCGGCTTAAGATGTGAACCCAGGATTCAGCCACAAACACGCCCGTCTGATCCCACATGTCCTTGCTAACGCCCTTATTCTACTTTTCCTCCAGGTACGTGATCCACTACTCCAGCCAGGGCGTGCTGGGCGAGGTCCACAAGATTGACGGAGGCTGGAGCAGGAGACGCCAGTATTCGATTGCGGTGTCGAGGGGGAGAGATTTCTGGCCTGGGGTGCGGGCGATGAGAAAGTTGTGTTTGTAAACGCGTTTGAATTAGGTGGGGTCGGAGGTGAGGAGGGTGCGGAGGCGGGAGATGATACTTTGCTGTTTGGGGATGGTGTCGGCGCTGAACAGAGCTTTGTCAGTGGCGTCTTGATTGAAAGACGGGTCTTGAAAGGGCAAGAACGTACTGATTTGCTCTCCACCCTTCGACGAAACCTTCTCCCGTGAATGCGCCCATGGAGGGCGCAGAGAGTTCGGTGAGGACAGCAAGAACAATGACTTCGTCCAACTTCACTCCGAGGTCGTTTAAATATTTTATGGAGCCTTCGATTCCGATGGCGTCAGGCTCGTTTGCTGGATTATCTGCACGTATCCTCTCAGCTTATGCCGCAACCCTAAGTAGAAGTCTCTAACCCACCTCTGTATTCATCGAATAGTTTGTTGAGTGATGATGACGATCCTGATCCACTTGGTGGTGCATTTGAGCCTTGAAAGAATCTAGAAGACCGTTCATTAGCGCGAGGTCTTATTAGTCGCCGCTCTGCCATTTAAACAGAAAAAGATTTGCGTTGCGCCAAGGCTTCTTTGTGGAAGCGCTCTATGGCATCTTTGGGAGAGATGCCACGTTCTGGCCATGGATGGATACCTCGTCCAGTGCGCTTCGCTTCCTTGTCACCCTTGGAAGGATTCCTGGCCAGAGCACTAGTAGACGTACGTTTTCGTGCATTTTCTCGGCCAGGTGTTGAGCCACGTTTGGATCTCGAATTATCTGCCATTCTAGCCTCTATTCTGCGGTACACATCGGAAACTTTGGTCTGGTCAGTCTGCTCTTTGATCATTGACTTCAGCCGTAACTCTTCAGAATTGTCCCCAGAGTTATGAGCCGAATAACTTTCTCGGATCATAGCAGATCCGCCGTCCATTGTGATATGCGGTTCTATGCTCGGTATGACGTTGTCACCAGGACCTGTTATTTGATCATTTTGGCGGTCAGCAGAACCACAAGATGTATGCGATGTCCCTCGGCCCAGAGGTGATGGTGATGCCAGAATACCCTTTCTCTTTCCAGACAAGCCGGATAAGTCTGCAGCTTCCGATGTACTCGAATTTAGGCGAGGGGTTGCTTTATGTCCTGCATCCGGTGCTTGACCGCTAACACTTGAGAACTCTTGGCGAAATCGGGCATTCTCGTAATTCAGTCGCATTTGCTCTTCAAGGAGATGCCCCAAGCCTTCCGTAGCCATTTTACCTGGATCACCGCTGGACAAGGGCCCCGCCACCTCGTTTGGCTGCATTTTGTCTTTTATAAGTTCAAGTGCATGAGCGGTAAGTTGAAAGATTTGCGCTTGATCCGGCGTTTCAGCTCCACCTCCACGCTGAAAAGTGTCTAGGGCGTTCCTGTCATTCGCCATCGCTAGAAGTTTGGCGACCAGAGCTCTTGGTGGCTTTGATACAATCAGTCGAGGCGGTGGGCTAGAAGGTCTTAGTAAAATTGGAGCACTAGCTGGTTTCGGTGCACGTAGAGAACTAGATGGACTGGGTGGACTAGGTAGTCGTGCTAGCCTTGGAGTGCTCGGCGGCCTCAACTGGACTGGAGGGGATGGCAGATCTGGTGCAGATGACGAGCTTAATGGCCTTTCCGGGTTTAACTGTGCAGTTGGGTTTGCGGGGTTCAACCGCAATCTGACTTTGCTCAAAAGAGCCGGCGAGCACGTAATATCCTGAGGCTTCCCATTGGTATCTGAAGCAGGCGAAGATGCCGGCGTGCTACAATCTGATGACGAGGTTGACGGCGACTGCTCTCTGGAGGTTGGTTGCTTACCATTCGAAAATTATGAAAAGGTTGGTCGTATAGCCTTATTAGCTGCTCTATACGATGCCGAAGACCTTTTTCTCTTTCCGCAAGAGCACTGCAATTGATGACATTTGGAACAACGGCGTCTAGACTCCTCAAGCACTTCTGGGGTGAAGTGATCATGAATGAACTTCTCATGATCTTCATCCTCGGAAGCGTAAAGACCAGGGATAGCGTCATGCTTTGGCAACTTCTCTCAACCTCGATTACTAGTGACCCCACTCGAAGCTTTACGTTTCCGAGAGGGAAAAGTAAAATTGATACTTGACTTGATACGCTTTTTCGATTTCACTCTACTCTTTGTGTGAGAGCGGATCTGGTCGTTGATATAATCTGGAGCAAGCCCGATTTGAACAGCGATTTCTCGAGCTTTCTGTGTTTGCAAAGGCAAGCTGAACATCTCCATTGTTGTTCCTTTTTCTGGAGAAGATGATAAATCCTTATCGTCCCGTACGTTTTCACTGGGCATCCGGCGCTTTGGGAGCTTTGGGTGGTTTACTTTCCGAGGAGCTGGGATAGGTCGAAATACATCTGCAATTGAAGGTTCAGAAAGCTTTGCCGGACAGGCAGATGTGGTTGTAAATTCCTTGCTTTACTGGATGGGTGACCCGCAAGGCGTTAGGTGGAGGCATCTTTAACCTGGGAGCACCGTTTAGATGAACAGAATCATTGATGATTTTCGTCAATTTGGTAGATAGTGGAGAGTCCGAATGTTCTCCTAGGATATTGTCATGGAAATTATGTTGACTTTCTCAGGCGGAAATTTTATTAGTAGCCTCTTCAAAAGAGCCCACTCTGCCTATCCTCTGGTCATGACAATTGGCTGAGATACGGCTGTCTGGCTGGTCCTTTGTAAGCGCAAGCGGCCACATCTCAGCATCCAAAAGCCATTCTGATGAATCAAGATCTGAGTTAGGTCCCTTTCGCGAAGCAGGTGAAGTCAAAGGCGAGTCTTGGAGGACGTGTGTCCTATCTGGGTCTTCTGCATTCGAGGATGAAAGAATAGCTTTAGAAGAGTTTCTTGATTGCGCAATATCAGGGCTGGAATCAAGAAGGTGGTGGTATGCTGCTGGATCCAACCTGGAGAGAATGTGAGACTTCTGACTGCTCGTAAGTTGGTCTTCGCCAATCATGGCCAACAGCATAGCGAGAGAGTCTTCTGGTGTCAATTCGGCTCTGAGAACACTATCGCAGGTTTCCGCAAACTCGTAGCTGACGGGTTCTCAAGAATCGTCTCCGTTTTGGACGGTCCTAGCCTTGTGATCTATTATGATGTCTGCTCCCGCAACTTCTTCCCAAATAGCCTCTGCAATTGAAGCCGCGCTTCTACTCTGACTCATCAATAGATTAAGTAGAATCGTATCATCGACATGTAAGCCGTCCAGAACATCCTTAATCAGACATACCACATCAGACAGGGCGACTGCGCTAGAAGTATATAGCTCAACCGTGTTGGCGATTTCGCTGACTACACGGTTTTCAATTCCTGTAAGGGTTTGGGCCGAATGCTGATCATCATCTAGGTCGGAAATCTGATGTTCAGGCACGCCGAATTCTCTTAGACGCTCGATCACTTCGGAATTGCTTAGATTAGCCTGGCCCAACAATTTGCGATACCGATGTGGAGCTTCGACAAACTCAAAAAGACCGTCTTGGATGAGGTCGTAGAGTGCCCAGAGGCATTCGCGCATCTGAGCTTCATCGAGCTTGAACCGCTCAGTATTCAGTCCCACTGCCTAGCATTGCCGGGTCGTGAATCCTTGGACACCTGTGTCTTCTGCATCTCTTTTTAGAAGACTGAGATCCATAGGCAATTCATCGCGATATCTGTTACTGACGTGAGGTTTCGCAAGTGGACCAAGTCCGTACAGTTGGCGCCTGAGTCGCCCCTCAGGTGCTGTTCTCTCTGTCCTCATCTCACTCAGAAAACTAAGCGTCGGATCGATCCCAAATTCTTCAAGCGTCTTCTGAAGTTCACTCTCTGGCATGAGGGGTCGCTGCAAAGCGAATCTAAACATTGCTGGGAGTTCTTAACCTCGAGTCCCGTTGTCTCTATCAATAGCATCATTGCACCTCTGCGAGAAGAGAGGCACAAGGATTTTGCGGTGATGCAAGGGTATTAAAGGTCTGGGGTGGTGTCCTCCTAGAATCGGCGTATCATGTTCGTCAACAACCGCAGGTATGGAATAATCAAAAGGCCTCGTGTCTTCCATGCTAAGCAGTAGCCTTGAAAACCCCTCATCATCTGCAATATAGTCTCCGTTGGCTTTTGATATCGCGGTTATGTTCCTTTCCACAGCTCGTCTGACCTCGAAGAGATAAGATTCCTTGATAGCCCTCACTAACTCGTCCTCATCCATAGTTGTTACTTCCAAGCTCTTAAGCCCCGTTCGCTCAGTACGGACTGGTGATATTTTGGAGGACCGAAGAATCCAGAACTCAAAGCCAGTAATTGTGTCCTTTGCCTTGTTCTCTGCCCAGAGCAGTAATTATTTCGTATCGAAACTACAGGGGCTGCCGTCGGGTCGGGTCGGGTCGGGTCGGGTCTGAGGGGTCTAACCCAACCCGGTCCGGTTTAGGATCGGGTTCGGCGACTTAGGACCCGACGGCAGGCCTAGATGCAACAGCTTCCTCCCTGCATGCTTATTTTTACAACAGAATCCCCCAAGAGTGCTGTGTAGAGTTACAAGTACACTGCTGGAGATGACACCAAAAATTCCGAAGCCCCCAGGAGCGCGATATTCGATGATGCGAATGTTTTGAACACTAAGCTGTGGGTCTCAAACAACAGGAAGAATTGAAGACAGGGTGAAATCAAACAAGGCAGTCTGAAACAAAAACATATGTAACGCCAGATAGCTATATGCACCCGAGATCCAAGCCAGTCCGAAACGAACCATACCCAAATATTGTACATATCCACAAGTATAGCAGCTCGTTCAGACTTCGACCCTCTCAGTTCAAATTCCCAACAGGAGTCAACGGCGCCGGTCCACTGGGCTGCGGGTCAGGGTAGGTCAAATCGTTGCAGTGAGCAGCACATCCAATCATCTGGTTGTCCGGCACCGAGATATCAAAGTCCTGCATCCCCACGGTATAATAGCCATCGGGACGTGCGCTCGTGTTGGGCATGTTGGTGCCGTCACGGTTGCTGTTGCATGAGCGGCGCAAGTATCCGTAGATCTTGCGCGCCCGGGTGGCCTTCCAGATGGCGTGGCAGCCCTTATCGTCCCAGGTGCAGGTACTATGAGGGACAGGCAGTCAGCTTTGCGGTTGGGACGCGAGGAGGTAATACGTACCCAGTGTTGGATTCCGAGGTGCAGACTTGGAAGGACTGGGAATTCGACCAGTTGTGGGTGTAGGTAAAGGAACCGCCCACTGAGAGCTTTTCACCGAGGAGTTTTGGGAGCGAGGCTTCGAAGCCCGTTTGGATGCCGTTGTCCTGGCTCTGCTCGTTTGTGGTGCAGGTTTGGTTCATGTTGACGACAACTTCGTTGCAGGTGCTCGTGGTCGCGCAATCGATGACTTGGCCTGCGAATTGTGGGTTATATTAATTACAGTGTATTCACATGTGGGAAGCTGAATAGGACTGACCTGTGTTCTCCCAGTTCATGTATTCGGCTTGCCAGTTCACGAGGAAGAAGTCGGTCCTGTAGGTCGCACCAGTCAGCCCTTCGTTTCCTCCTATCAAAGGACAGTTTCAAGAAAAGCCTTACCAGCAGTGGAAACGATTCACACCTGCCCTCCACATCCCGTTGTCACAGCCAGAGCTGAACTGAGTACCCTGAATTACCCCAAGTTAGCATTTTCGATCTGCAGTAAGTCTCCATGAGGTTTAGAACATAGTGTAGGAGAGACAGAACAAGTCACCTACATCGCCGTCTTTAAAGTGGCTTTGGCCCGGGGCATAGCTTGGATCGACCTCGCAGCCGGGAAGGTAGTCTTGATAGTTGCCTTGTACCCGCTTCTCGAGATCGCGAACCTCTGCCTCTGTGATGGGAACCGCATCACCGTAGTTTGTTGGGACAGCTGAAGCTAGAGTTGCAAGCAGACCCAGGGCTGCAATCGAGCGAGGGGTGGTGAAAAACATTTCGGAAGATACACTATTCGTATTGCTAAATGAAAACGAGGGAAACGCGGGATTTGAATGACTGTAAAGTAATGAACGAGAGACTTGTCTTATGTGCTATCAAAAACGAGGGAATGGAGACATCTTATATATACAACCGATATTGCCTCTATAGTCAGCATCTTCAGGGCTTACCCTTGACAACATATTGCTCAGTAGAGAGCTGACATTTGCCACTGCGATTGAGTGTTTTGAAACCGACTTCGCCACCTTCATTATACCACAAAATGGGGTTGGATTCTTCATAGTGTTAGATTTGTTGTATTCTGCAATTTCTGCGTAGTGATAGCTTGCATCTTGGCTGGAGGCCTGAAAGAAGTATACATGGTTCAACCACGCCGCGTGTATTCAGCCTCACATTTACCGAAGTCTCGGCCAAAGAGCCGAAAGAGGGGGAAGAGGGCTCAGTTTCGAGCTTGCCACTACTTGCGTCGCTAAGCTGGGATTTGCCTCATATCAACACGGCGATGGAAAGCTGGCGACTGCACCGCGGCAACATCACTAACGGCACATAAGAGGATAGACGCTCCAAAGGAGGTAACAAAACGAGTTGGCGGTGCTGGTATAGTGCAAATGCCCGAGATACTCTCATGTAAAGTACCTACCATTACCGTTTGAGGACAACACTGGTTCGAGCCTGACAAGGCCAATTCCTAAAGCTTATCCGATAAATGCAACCAATTCGTCAGATTCCTTTCTACCCGCCCCGAAACAAAATTAAGGAGAAGGGCTGAAAGAAAGAGCAAATTTTATTCAATATTACCTACTTAAATGATCGTCAGCGGCAGTGTAAACGCCTTTTCCGCTAAATATCAGGCCGCCCGTACTATCTTCCACCAACCTCACGTCAAGCCATCGAGTCCTATTGCTGACATGATCAGCTCTATTACAGGGCTGGTCCTGACAACTCTATGTACTTCTCTTTGATGGCACCATCGAACCCTAGCTCGATCGAACCACAAACAACACGTGACTAGATCACGTGACAATGGGTTTTCGGCTCTACAGCTCTATCCCTTTGACCGCTGTCGGGAAGCCACTTTTAGCGTATTCGCTCAGTCCACCAATAGAAAACCACAGAATATCACCCTGAACTGATTTTATTAATACTATTCAGATGCTATTGTGATATGCAGCCCAACAAGGACCGGTTTTACATAGGGGGATATCACAGATATCACAGCCAAATATAGAACGCTTTCCCCGCTTGCTACCACCTAAATTTGGTGTAATTTCACCGAGAACTTGTCGTTTTCTAGGCCCGACGGTTAAGTCTATCTCCTTGCACCCACGGCAGTCACCAAGGCTCTTTCTTTTTCGGTGATAGGACGCAGATTAGGACGGTCAGTTCCTAAATCAGTTGAATCAGGTACTACGTCGCAGGAAGGCATTATCGAGGTGGGTCAGAACAATAGGGGGCTTTGTTGACATTGTTTCTATTTACAAA
>JAABVA010000616.1_pt1 | contig 43900 bp, 35 predicted proteins | sample 5560331 | NCBI WGS metagenome assembly JAABVA01 (sample SAMN12812661, study PRJNA571458) | rock metagenome | isolation source: Antarctica rocks | place: Antarctica: Victoria Land, Mt New Zealand sud | collected 2016-01-07 | reverse complement strand
AACACCCCCCAACACCCCCCACCCCCACCTCCACAAACCATCACCCCTCCCCTCCTCTCCAACGCGCACGCGCACACTCACGCCTCTCACTCTCCTGCACTGCATTCAGAACGGGTAAAGGGTTCCCCAGTACGCTGCCAACGAACGGGCCTTCTGGGTCGAGAAAGAAAGCAAGCAAGCGAGCAAGCAAGCAAGAAAGGTGAAGGATACTGTGGATGGATGGGGGTGTTGGAAGCTTTTTATTTTCTTTTTGAGGAAATGGAAAGTTTTGATGATGAGAGAGGGGTTTGGTTTAGAATAGGGGAAGTAGGAGAAGGAGAGGGAGAGGGAGAGGGGGGATGGATGGATAAATGGAAGCGGCTCTTTGAGGTGTGTGTGGAAGGGGTTTTATGTACGCTTGGGGAATAAAGACGGTTGTCGAGGTTATGTGTTAATTGCACTCATTGAAGCTTGTTTGGAAGTTAATGTGCAATGTGAGCGAGGGAGGGACTTGTAGAGTGCCAATGTTCTTGTTGTTAAAAGAGCGAGGTCTAGGGTATCAGAAGCACGTATGTATTAATCCCTACAATAGCCATCTAAACCCCACCAATGCAACAAACGCAGTATGTGCGACGGTGGGGTTATGTTGTTATCGATTCGGCAAGGAAAATTGAATCGACCGTTAAAAGAAAGTGGGTTGTCTCAATCTCCCCTGCTCCACCCTCTCCACCACACCAACAACACCTCTCGAAACTTTGCTTTGCTTTTGCTCTACTAGCAAAGAGCGCCGTACGCGGTGAGCAGAGCCGTGGGGGAACCGTCTTCGTTTGTCAGGCTGGGGTTGCAGACCGCGGGGTCGGCGTTTGTGTCTAGGGGACTCTGAAGGGGACTCTTAGTACCTGGTTTTTTGTTTTTGGTGGTGGATTAGGGGATGGAGAAAGCTGATGGGTGGGATTGGAGAAGAGGACGGGATGGGGAAGAAAAGAGACAGGCAGTAGATGAAGGAAGGTGGAAGAACTGGGCGTCGATGTGTAGGGCGAGGACCAGGGTGTCAGAGGAAAAGGAAATGGCAAGCAAACCACACAAAAAAAGACTTGTCAGCTTACATATTCCCCGTGGTTCCAGAAGATCTTGTCCACATATCCCAGCGCCGCTAGTTGCGGAACAACCGTCTGCATCCACTTGATCATGCCCGCTTGATCATACGTACACCCCTGTTCCGCTCCACTCGCCGGCGCCAACTCCGTCACCCAGATCTTCTTATCCGGCCACGTATTATGCAAGCCCTTGACCTGATCAATCGCGCCCTGCGGATCCACACTATACACATGCGCGGAAATAATGTGAACCTTGTCCATACATCCATTACATGCTTTGTTGAAGTCGGTGAGGTAGCTACTGCTGGTAAAGGCCGGGCCAGGGGAGAGCCATTGTGTGGTGGTTTGGGTGTTGATGAGGGACGAAAGGGAGTTTGCTGCATCCGGTGCGGAAGTCAGAGGAGTGACTCCGCCCCAGGAGAAGTCGGGTTCGTTGAAGAGTTCCAGGTGGGTGGGGGCATTGGGGGAGGTGACCTTGGTTATCGCGGCGGTAATGTCGTTAGGGTCCATGCAGATGGGGATTTGGGCTGCGTCTATGGGGCCATAGGAAGGCGCGGCTCCAGCAGCGGTGTTATAATGCGGGTTTTGGAAGAGAGGTGCGAGGGAGAAGCCGATCCAGTTGGAAACGTGGTTGCTGGAGAGGGAGTCCCAGATTTTGTTGGGCCAGCCAGACTTCTTGGGAGCACCGGTGTTGAAGACGACGTTGAGGAAACCAGCAGGACAATTACCTGCGGGGGGTTGAGCGGCATTGGAGGTGGTGTTATCCCAACGCTTGGCATAAGGAATGGCATCGCCACCAGCGGCGAGTAAGACAACGAGAGAAACGACAGAAGACAACATGATGCAAAAACAGTGGATGAACTGATCAGAGGCGCATATGCAATAGAATGGGGGAGCAAGCTCCGTTTATAGGGCCAAAGAAAGCGACCTGCAATTGCAGGATCGCCGCCAAAGAAGCCAGTGGGGCCCGTCATCTTGGAGAGGCGTTTCATAGAGGCCTCAAACATTGTGTTTCTTCATTTGAGAGAGTCCAATGACGCGGTACGCGGAACGGAAATGCCAATGAGACAGTGGAAGACGGGGGAGTTGAAGCATACAATGCTTTGTCGTGATACACAGACTTCCATGAGCCTTTCTAGAAGCGCACGCTTGGCTCTTCCGGCGGGTTGCGGACCAATGAGAATCGCATTGCTTAGGGTTCATCAGGGTTCTTCACCCGTTCATCCCTCACGTGAAACGATGTTTTGTTTGGACCGTACCCTGTATCCGTACAACAACGATAAAGACCGCGGCTGGGCAGATATTCCCCCACTGTGGGGGAGATGAAAGGGCGGGGGGTTCGGACTTAACAGAAGGATGGAGGAAAGCGGGAGGGGCTCAGTACCTTATCTACCACATGGCCATGATGGCTTTCGAAGACATCATCCCACCAATAAGGGTGTAGCCCGCAACAAGCAGAAACATATTAATAAGGTATCTTTGAGAGAGTGCACGAGATCATTCACATCCCATCGGTCAACCGGTCCGTATAATAATAATGACAATGTATTGAAACATTTCACTGTTCAAGTACGTGGGGGTACGTGGGGGTGATCTTGGAATTACTGTAGCAGAAGGAGCGACTTCCGCTGCACTAGTTCTATTCTAGTCCCCCACATGGAAATACAAAAACGAATATCAGAAGCCAGTTCGACCACTGATATACTGTACTACCAAGTCCAATGTCATCTGCCATGCGTAAATACCTTCTTCGCTCTTTGCTTCGAGCCTTCCCTTGTTATATGTATGCTATGACGTGAACGCGTCAACGTCCTACCGCTGTGAAAGAATTAAAAACGGAAAATAACGAGTTTTGACACCTTCTATTCGCAGGGTACCCCTCGCCTCTGAACCCCGTCGATTTGCTTACTACATATCCCATCACCCCCTTCGTTGATCCACTCACTCACTCCCTTCAACACCTTCACGTCCTAACTTCCCCTCCTCCCGGCATCTGTGATACAAGGTGGAGAACCGCTTCGCACGGGTCGGAGCTGTATGAGACAGTAACACCGCTGTACGGACCGGAACGACCTGCTTTGGCTTTGAACCATTCCAGGGCTTGCACAGCATCGGTGATGTTACCGAACACGACAGTTCCGTTTCCGGCGTTGAAAAGCCAGACCAGCTCAATGTTCCACCCACCACCGACTATGTCCGCAATGTCGTGGTAGAACTGAGAGGGCGCGACCTTCGTGAACAGTCCTTTCCTGCTGAACGTGAGGCGCCGTCTTACTGCCCCCTTGCCGGTCATTTGCGGTACCCACTCGTCGTCGGGACGGGGACCTGCCAAATCCACAGAAACGCCGGGACCATAACAACTCTGGGTTGCCCCCATCTTAAGCATGATCTCAACGTTCTTCGTCAGAAAATTCATGGCGTCGTCTGCCCTCAGGAAGATAAGAAGTGCATGCTTCGTGTCATTCGGAGCATCCTGTAGGCCCACGTGCATCAACGGTCCCTCGGTGATCTCCCGCGTGACGTCTCGGAGAGTCCATGTCCTCGGGAGCCCATGAACCTCTACAACCCGAAGCATTTCCACTGTTTTCTCGTTCGATGGTAACTTCTCTGGGGCGCTCGTGTTCCCTTCTTCAACCCCGTTATCCCCTGAGGCAGCGGGCTTTTCATCGGCAGCGACCTCCTTTCCGTTCTCCTCACTTTCTTCTGCAGCAAACCTCGCCCAGGCAGTCTTTGCCCAATCGGGCTTGTTGTCCTTCGCCCTTTGAACCTTTTGACTTTGTGTCTGGTTTACAGTGGTATCAGGATTTTGTTGCACTGGGACATCCATGCTTCCTTCTTCAACACTCTTGATTCCTGAGGCAGTGGGTTCGTCAGCGATGACAAGCTGCTTTCCCCTTCCCTTTCCGGCTTCAATTCTTCCCCCAGCAATCTCCTTCGAAGTTGTTGTTTCGTCCTCATCCGTATTGGCCTTTTGAATCTCGGTGAGGTCTATGCTATCAGCATTCTGTGCGGTCAGGGGCTGTTCTGCATTGGCTTGGGGCGTTGGCGGAGATATCACAGTTCTAGCTGTCTCTATAACAGTACTTTGGTCTCGAGTGCGACCAACAGTAATATCGAGAGGCCGTGCTATGTCAGGCCCGGCGTCAATCGCTTGAGGCGCGGCGCCGGGCTCGGCATCTCCACCTGGTCCTTGGAAAGCATCACTCTCGAAAATGGCGTCTATTGGCGACAAAGGAGAAATTATTTCGGCAAGATGGGCTTCTCTCTGGATTTGCGATAATTCATTGCTAAGCTTTGCCAGGCGATTCGCTTTATCCTTATCTGCGAGCTTGAGCGGAGCATATATGTTCCTGATACTCTCCAGAGCTTGGTAGAAATTCTCGTTAATCATCTCGCGCACCTCAGATGATAGGACAACTGGCGGAACCTCCGTTGCCATATTGGAGACTATTGCTTGATCTGGATGACTAGTAGGACTGAGAGCCAACGCGCGGACCTTGACGCGTGGTAAGAGAATGCGATTTGGAAAGTGTTCCCTTAAGAGTACACTACTGCGATGTAGGTGTTGTGTGTCTCAATGTCTATGGAAGAGTGCGGTCTCTGGAGATCCCTGTCCTGGAGGCAGAAGACTGCAATTTATGGAGGTGGCGTCCTAAAAGCAAGCTTGATGATAAGGCAAATCGTCAAGATCAAAGCCGTCGGTCTAGACGAGATGAGCGAGGAGTACTGAGAGGGGAGCAGTCGATCCAGAAGAGATTCACTGAAGTTTAGAGCCAGGACACCCTAGAGCGGAAATTCGCCAACACAAAGTGGAGTGACACGATGCAAGAGAGCTCTCAAACGTCTAGAGCAGCTTTCCAGTGCTTGGCAGCAATTAAGAAACCTTTGAGCCAAAGGTTACCACAGGGTTTCTTATTGTGGTATGGTCAATTTCAAGGCCACTTGACATCTTGGTCAGCTGTGATCGCGGAGCAATGAGTGGAAGGAGACCGGTTCCAGAGAACTTACAGCTAGCGAATTGGTCTACTACTCTGATCCTTGATGCGGTCCTCGTAAGCCTTTTCGTCCTTTTCTCTCTCTGTGTCGGTACGGTGGAGCACGACGAGCGGAGCAAGATTGGCAGCAACAACAGTCCCAGCAGTAGCTATCGCCTTTACAACAATCTTTGTGGCTGCAAAATTACCTGGGAAAGGCATTAAGGGTTTTAGCTCTTATGAAAGGACGTTGTTTGCAGGAAGATTTGAAAAGGTGGTTGAGGTTGTGTGAAACACGTTGGAAGTTCAGTACGTGTGGGAAGGTTGGTTTTGAAGGTAGGGTTTTCCGCGCTCTACCGTCTAAACAATCGAGCCACGAGCTCCAACCTCAGAGCTACACTACCCTCTCTGGCTCGCACCATTGCGTGTGTGTTCTCTTCGGCCCTTCTTACCAGATACTTCAAGCACTCGCTTACGGTTCCCCAGACAAAATATTTATACGCTCTTGGCTCTTCGTGTTCGTTTTTCTCGGATACTTCGAGCCCCTTATTCTGCTTTGCGGCCAACACCAGGTCGCAACTGACCTCGTCCGCCATGCCCATAAGCTGGGCATACGCCATATCTATCTTCTCCTCACCCCTATCTGTCTGCTCTTGTCTTACGTTCATGGCTTTCTTGACACTGACATGGTTGTGAGTTGCCAACACCAGGTTCACGTTGGGGAAATCTGGTGTTTCGCCTTCCAGACCATGCAGAGGTTTCAACATATTGTTGTACTTCCTCCGGATAACTGCATCTGCCATTTCATCAAATGCTCTATCTGTCTCTTCCTTGGTACTCCAAAATAGATGTGGAGGATCACTACCAAGATAGGCCCCTCTTACAAGCTTTACGCCGAGGGTGAAACCCTCGCTTTGAGCAACAGCAAGGTGCTCGGCGAGAACTTTGGGAGCGGAGCGAAGATAGGCCTGATACGTACCATATACGACTACCTTACCTGAAGTTACGCTGTTATACTTTCTCTGAGCGCGGAGAGTCCAGTCGTCGATGCCTCGCTGTACAGTGTTTTGCTCGGCATTGAAAAGGAGACAGACGTCTCTGGCTGTGGCAAGCTCGCAGATCTCAGCTATGGCATCTTCGGTGGTTTTACTCGGTGGAAGTTGGTTTACAAGCTGGTGTACAGCTTGACGTCCGGCACCACTGAAACTGAAGGATGCATTAGCATCTGGGTGTTTGCCATAAGGCCTCATGGTCCGATTACCTTAGCGCTACCATGTCTCCTCTCCCCGCTAGCCTCAGCGTCTCTAGGATCCCGATTTTCCAAGAGTCCACTTCTCTTTTAGCAGCCAGATCTTCTACGTTTCCTTCTGATGATGCCTCATCCCCTGTCTCAAGCACCGTCTCTTTGCCATACGTGAGGATCACCCCATGGTATCCGATCCTCTTCAATCCTTCCGTCGTTTTTTGGATCTCCTTTGAGGTTTCTCCAGCACAAAAATGGGAGTAGAAGGTTCTTTTGAGTATATATCGAAGAAGTGGGTTACGATCAGGGTTCAGAAGTGCAGATTTGGAGTGCGCGAATATTGAGAGCAGGCGGAGTGAGGGATTGAGAAAGATTGGATTCGAGGATAAAGCAGCAAAGACGTAGGACCGAACCAAGAGCCCGAAGGGTAGGAGCGAGAGGGGCCGTTCGGATGTTTTGAGGATGGGTGATGTTATGGTCTTGGGGTCAGCTTGCGTGGCGGTCGTTGTAGCCGTCCGCGGACTGTGAGTCTCGTGAAGGGTCTGGTATTGATTCCTTATGGTGAGTCGAGCAACAGTTTTTCCCGATCTGAGGACCCGCAGGGCCCGCAGGGGCAGGACCGAACGGGGCATACTGCTTCAGGGCGTCCTTGATTGGATTGTAGAGAGGTTAGGTCGGTCAGACTCGGTGTGTCGTTTCCAGGTGAGTTGAAGAATGTTGAAGGGAATTCAATGGCAAGTGAGAAGGAGGAAGTGTCATTTCCCACCCACGTGCCACCATCAGTGACACCGCAGTGAATACCTTAGTACTCCCCAGACATCGTCATATCGGCCGTCTATAGCCGACCCGCGTTGCGATCGATAACGGGAAACTTTTAGGTTATCGCGGTCTGCAGGGATCGTCCATCCAAAAATACCAAAAATACCACGGGATTACGTACGGGCTAACTGGAGAGGGGAATCGGTTCCTGCCATGGACGTGGTAAGGCAGACTCTGTGAAAGTAGATATGACGCTCGGGGTTCGGAATTCCATCCGTCTTTGGGAGGTCTTTGTGAATTTCTGATGTAGTGCATTAGGAGCGCGCAAAGGCACTCACTCCCCTTCCTTACACCCATTTCGCAGAGCGGGCCTCGAGTCTCCTTCCTCGGCCAATCCTCTGTCTGTTCCGTGCAATATCTTCCATCCCCCTGTTATCTTTTCTCTCTTCTCCTGATTCCAGAATCGTCGAATCCGAATGATCGTCCTGCTGCGAGTCGTTCATCAGGTTGGTTTCGTTTCAGAGGATCAACGACCACCAGAGGGCCGTCCTGGACCTTTCAATGTCATCCCTGACGCTTGCAACCGCCAATTACCTCCTTCCGCCCTCTCCGTCTTTCATCCATCTCTCTCCCTCCTTTCCTTTCCTTTCCTCGATCCTCGCTCTTCCCTGCCCATTTCCCCTTTCCGATCCATTCCACACAAGTGCGCGCTTCGCATCATCCAACTTGTATACAATTTTCCGCCAAATAATGATACCCTGGAGCCTGGGAGCCGTTCTCGGGAATAAATGTAGAGAGAGAGGAGATGTGTTTCCCTCTCCTCTCGCGGAAATGGGGGTGTGGATTGGAGGTGCCGGGGGTGTGGATTGGGAATGCGGGGGGTGATGGTTTGTATTAGAGATTCTGATATGTAGGTGAGGGGGGCCAATTGGGAAATATATATATTATGTATGTAAAGAGCATGCGAAAAAGAAAATCTTCTCTGGTTGTACGGGCTGAGATGGTGGCTTGAAGTGAGTTTTTGAGTCTTTGTGGTAGGTATGGTAGGTTGGGTACTGTAGGTAAAGGTATGGGGGATACAAGTCTACTAGTAACGAGAAATGTAATATCCCATTATGATTCGATGTCTTGACGTCTTAGAGACTGTAGGGAAAGGATCCTTGGGGCGTTTTGTGCTTGATGGCAAGGTGGGGGGCATGGATCTGGTTATGTAGGGGATGCGGAATAAAGGGAATTTCGGATGTGGATGCTTACGCTGCAGAACAAACAGGACTTTCCCACATGACAAGTTTGCATCAATGTGGGGAAGGTGTTTTGATTAGAAAAGTATCATGCTAATATATAAAATCATTGAGCAACGCCACGCTCAGCTCGGTATGTACGGCTGGATATGATATCCAAAAATAGGGACATTTCTTTCAACAAGAATTCAGGCGCTTTGAGCGCGAGCTCCCTTTTTCTTTACCTACCTAAGGTACCTGGAGGCGAATAGCCATGAGCCGTGCAGCTACATAGCCCCCTGGCATCGTGTCTTGGAACGCCAATAGCCGGCTGCGAGTGGAGGAGCGTTGTTGTCCGGACCTTTTTGAACTCCCGTGCTTTGACACGTGTGGGAATCCGCTTGAGTAGTTTTGAAAGGAAAAAGGAAGTTCCATGCCTTCGTTGATCGTTGAGGTGGCCGTCCCGGGGTAGGTTTAGGTATTGAACTCCATCTTCAATGGCGAAAGGACCATTAGGCAGTGTATCCTGCATTTGCAGAGTCCCAGTGCCTCCAAAGTGCAAATCGAACGTAGACAAAGCAAACGCCTGAAGCTGCACACAGAAAAAGCAACACCACCATCTCAGCACCACCCCTCTTTACCCACCCACAGGCATCATCCCCATCGGACTCATCAAATCCATCCTGATACGATGATGCCGCCCCGACGAAAACGAATACCCCGGCGGCGGCGCACTCTCAAACCTCGGCGTCGGTCTCATGAACTCCGCATGCTCACGGCTCGAGGGCGCAAAGCTCGCCGGCCGCGGGCGTTCCGTATACTCTGGGCTCGGCGACGCAAGGCTGACTGATTGCGAGCGTTCGGTGTACTCGGGGCTTGCGCTGGGGATCATGCTGGCTAGTTGCGCGCGCTCGGTGTATTCGGGGCTTGGAGGAGCGAGACTGCGGGGGTGGAAGAAATCGGTGGCGTCGCTGGCGGCTGCGGCGGCGGCGGCTTCGGCTTCTTGGTCTGCGATGGAGGGTCTGCGGCTGGGGTTTCCTTCCGAAGAGACCTGGACGGGGAGTTTGAGGTGGAGGTTTGTGGATGTGGCGGTGGCGCCGGGGGTGTTGACGGTTAAGTAGAGGTCTAGGGCGTAGATGCGGGAGACGAGGCAGGAGTGGAAGGTTGGGACGAAGAGTTTGGAGGTGCGGGGGAGGGTCATGGGGACGAGGATTTTGGAGGTGTAGAAGGATTTTCCAGAGTAAGAGGAAGACGGTTCGGGGACGTTGATGCTGGAGAGGGTAGAAAAGGCAGAGTCCCGACGCATGGGAACGTCGACTTGGTGGTGTTGCCATTGAGCGGAGGCAATGCAGCGGGAGGAGAGATTAAGGGTTTCGACAAAGATGCCTTTGGTGTTGCTGTAATGGAAGTCGTTTGATTTGGTCGGGATCTCACGCATCGGGATACTGCCGAAAAAGGTGGCAACCTTCAACTTACTGCTGAGTGAAGTCAACCGAGGAGGCTGGGTCTTCTCGTCGGCTGGGTCGAATCGAACGTGGACTGTTGCCATTGTTGTGACGGGACAAGTGCTTTGTAAATTAATCGATGGCAGACGCAAGCTCTTGGGCTGGGCAGACTCGATGATCAAGCGGCCAAGCTTGCCCTTGAACACACCCTTTTTGATGTCCTTTTCTTTTCTGAGCTTGTAGTCATCCTGCAGACCGCCTAGCACACTTAGAGGGGGGGTTTCTTCCACTGTTGGAATGACTCGCAGTTTTTTCGTCTGCTCAGCAATAATGACGTGTTTTCCAGAGCTGCCTCGACCGTTGGTAATCCTGCATTTGACTGAATATGCAACAACGCCCATATCTGGCGCCATGTCGTCCATGAGAGTCTTTCCCACGGTTGCCGACATTGGATCACCAAGGCTTGGGGGAAGATTCAGGTGAGCGTCTCGTACCGAATCATTACCGGTTGGGTGATTGCATGTCTGCGGAAGCAGCCGTTCTGGGACCACAAACGTAAAAGGAAACCTGTATGTCTGCCCTGCTTTGGCGATTCGAGGTTCAGGGAACACGGCATCATCCATGGGCTGGACCAGCCGTAAGAAGTTCTGAAACGCCTCTGTCCTGCCATTCGTTGGTGCTGTTGTGGCAATTTTCTCGACATAGGTTCTGATGACGCCCTCGAATGTTATGTAGACCTCATCGAATCTTATATCGCACGAGGCCGTGACAGAGACCACGCCTCTTATCTCATCCAGGGAAGTGTAAGATGGAACAAAGGCATGTTGCTGGTCGTCATTGAGTGTAATGCTAATGACAGGCTTGCTCCGGGAACCCATATTCTTGAATGTGCTTCCCATATTCAGATGGACTCGGCAAGTCCAATGTCTACCAAAGTTGAAGTCTAAAAGACGTGCCAACAACCAAAAACCTGCCCGTCGCAATGAAGGGGAGGAGAGACAATCGTAGATTCTATAGATGGAGTTGGTTCAGATAAACTGATAGCTATGTTACACTGTGGAAACACGAACTTGCAGTTGGATGAACCCGTTGTCAAGGGCAGTAGAGGAAGACAGTGCACGATCTCGGAACTGTGAAGCAGAATCGATGTGAATTGAGAAAGGTGATGTGAAGAGAGAAAAGCGTTTGTTCGGTGGGACTCGTAGTCTTATGATCGGGCCAGCAAGAACGAGGATTGAATAGTCCCACCAACTAACTGGTTCTTGTCAGGATTTCCTGAGTCACACGCGTCGCAAGGATTACAAGTTACTTGATGACTGTCATGACAGCCAGAATGCAATAATGTCCCACGCCCTTTGATAACAGAACACTACCGACCTTACTAACGTCCCACTTCTTTAACCTTCCGGCAAGCCATCACAAATTCACAATTAAGCTCAATGACGAATCGCTTCCAATTCCCTGCCCACATGGCGCAACCCCACTTGGTGTTCGCACCCCCCCGCTTTAGAATACCTTATTTGAAAAGATGAATCACAACCTGCTTACCAACAACATCAATATCGAACCTGAAATGCAGCTTACAGCTTCTGCCTGCGTGGCCTGTTGCATCAACTGATATGCAACGTCCTGACACATTGATCGCATCATCTACCTTGCTCGTGTTGTTGTTGTCGCTTCTGGTCACACCAATTGATTTCTCTGCGAATTCTGCTAGTCGAAAGTTGATGGCGGGAGGGAAAACTCTTCAAATTCGCCAAGGCCAACAGTGCTAGGTAGATACTGTACATAGTCGTGGGCCGTGCTCACACCTTTCGACCCGCAAGCGGCAAGCGTCGGCCCAATCTGGCTGGGCACACTTGGTGCGCTTGGCAGTCTCCTAACCTTCTCCTAACGACAGGTAGAGCCCGTGACTTGACACATAACAGAACCCTATGAGAAAGGAGACGCGACAGTTGGTATGAAATGTGGGGCCTTTGAGTGATTTTTGCGAGCAATATCATCATAAAAGGGGCCCTTCCAGACCGCTCAATGGTGTAATGGGAGATGTCACTCCAGAGATGTTTCATTGGTCAGCGTGGGGCGGGGATTGGATTCCGCTGCCCCTCATGCCAGGAATTTTTATAACTCTCCGTGATTTTTTCCATTGCGGAGATTCGGAGTTTTCCTCCGCCTCCAATTAAATCTCTTTCGTTCCATGTTGAGTATTTTGACATCTGCTAATTTCCAGTTGCTGCTCGCCCGCGGCCTGCTCGGGTAGAACGCCTCACGCAGCAAGATGCCTGATACTATTCGAGAATCTTTATTCACTCCTGCAGTCACAGTCGTACAGCTTCGAGACTGATCCAACATCCGCTGACAATCAGTGGAGCACACTTGATCTCGACCAGGAGATCAGGGGGGTTTATGTACCCTGTCAGCGCTTGGTATGGCAGAGCGTCTATGTTCCCCAATCTTTGATCCTCGTTCTGTCATGATTTGCTTGCTGTCTCGTGTTTTCTGATGATGTCTTCAACCCATCCCTTAGCCATTACAGCTACAACCTCGCTGTGCTCTGTTTTGGATATGTTGTTAGCTCAGTTAGATAATGAAGGTGTGGGACGCACTTAGAACAAACGCATGCGGTATTCCCTGAGCATCCATCAACATTGACGGCTTCGACCCCTCTGGTTCCGTCGGTACTCGACTACTGCGATCCTTGATAAAGCTGTCCCGTGTGTGATCAGCCACCCATCGATCCTGTTTGAATGTTAGTCGGTTCCCCTTGTTGGCTATGAGATTGTCCCGTGTGCGATTGGAGACGAGTGAATCCTGTCAGGGCGTCAACTTTGATATGGTAATGAACCTTGTCTAAGGATTAGATTGTCAAGATACCTTACATTTTTGCCCCAGTAAAATATAAGGTTCCAACGGGCAGTGTCCATTTTGTTTGTGATGGGGCTATGGGCAGTTCCCCAGACCTCTGCATCCCAATTGTCATCAGTGATGAACTCCATCTCGTCCTTTGCCAGGTGCCTACCGCATTTTAATCAGCTGAAGCTAGAGATTGGGGCTTGAAACAATGAACGATGAGTGGGGCAGCGTACAAAGCTTGTCTTACGCCCATCGGGCTCTTGATGAACTTGGTGGTTGTCCGCGCTGCATGCTCTGGAAATCGCATGACTAGTCGGATGATGTTGTAAAGAACGGCGGTTGGCACAAGGAAGAATAGACATTTGACAATGGCACCACCAATAAGGGCCGCATGTGGTATCTTAAGGAGTGTCTGCAAGAGATGGTATGTAAGATCCTGCAAGAATCAAAGGACGGGGCCGGGAAACATTTCGTTGATATACTCACGCTAGCTATCATTCCAGATCGTGATTGAGCAATATGCGTTATCGTTGGAAAGAGCAGGATGCCTCCAATGAGGTCGAAATCTTCTTTACCGCTGTCTATATTCTCTTTGTGAAGCTGAATAAGGTCGAGTAATATATATGCTCCGACTGAATGTCCCATTAGGATAACCTTCAAAGACCTTTCGTGGGCAGCATGCGAACTGCGATGTGTGTCGATATGCAAGTATAGTTGATCGTTGGTATCTTTGATCAGTTCGTGGAGTCGGAGTGGGTATTCTGCGATTTGTTCATCTTCGGCTGGCAAAGTCTCAAAACCAGCAAAAGAATAGCCACAAACGTAGAAATTCGCACTTTGGGAAGCGGGAGATGATTGAAGTAGAGTATGCAGCGTAGATAGGAACGGTTGGTAGTACGTGATCAGACCAGGGTTGCCGGGCAGCATGTAAATAAGAACATCTTGTTTTCCGTCGTTGCTTGGTTCTAAAAGAGGTGTATAGTAAAGCCTTTCTCGTTCTCCTCTAAAAAGACTGGTCGTACTCATGGTGCGAGAGAAGCAGGCTCTACTGTGGAGGAGGTGCTGGAAATTCCGAAATTGAACTATTTCGCGGATCGAGAGAGAAGCTTATAACTCTGCCTTTCATTGTGAAGAACAGGTTAATGGGATATTCATTCGGACCTTCTTCATTCGAGAGGGCGATACAGTGAACACGACTCCCCCCACAAAGAGGTATACTTTGACGAAAATCCTCAGCCACACGGGCCACGCCACACGGGCCACCGCCACGCGCACGACAGCCCAAAGTAGCTAAACGAGGCGCTTTCTCTGAATGTGCAGGGCTGCGTAATCCCCTGCCATCGATTCCTCTTCCTCTTGCAGATAATCCAGTTCATATCTATGGTGATGATGTGGGAGTTGCCTCTAAGGAACAACCAGCATCGAATATAGGTACTTCGCCTATAATGCATACTGCTTGGTCCTTGTATTACTTGTCGCATCGTTATTGTGCCTACCCTGCTTGAACCATTATATTCCAAAGTACGGAGTATCGTTGATCTTGTTGATTCTAGTCAGCACATTGGGCGCCTGATATTTAATGAACTGCATTGATTATGGCATCTACCCTGATACTCTTGGTTTTCCTTGTACACGGGTCGGCTGCTGCCAACAGCAATGACACATCACCACCACAGCCCCAGCCTCGAGCTGGTTGGGTCAGCTCATCCAATGGTAGAGGGACTATTGACATCCTATGGAGGTAACGATGATTTTCAGCTTGACAGAGCTCTTACTGACATTACCCGAGCTGCCTCTTCACTATCTTTCTCTGCACATGGACTTCTCTCCACCTGAACATCCCGTCAATGAACGAATCGTACTGGCTTGCTTTTTCCCGAAAGTGCAGATGGATGATCCAGGCAATTATGGGACCTGAATTCGTCCTCGCCTTTGCCACTGGACAGCGCGTCGAAGCGAAGCGCTCAGTACAGGCTTTCAAGGAAATGGGCTACCCTACATGGACGATACGCCACGCTTTTTATGCAAACATGGGTGGCTTCGTTCTTCAGCCTCGTGATAGCACCCCGTTTCCTGTTAATTCCAGGCAGCTGCAATACCTCATCCAGAGAGGCTATACAGACTTGCCCACTATGACTGAGAAAGAAATATGGGACAAGAGCAAAGCAGACGGATTCGCAAAACTCTTGAGTTGCTTTCAGACCGCCTGGTTTGTCATACAAATTATTGGTCGCGCAATTCAGCATCTGCCTGTTACCACCTTGGAGCTGGCCACCCTTAGCTTCGTAGTTTGTACTTTATCAATGTACTATCAGTGGGCCAACAAACCTCTGGACGTGGAAAGTCCAACCATCATCAACATCGAAGCAAGTACAGCAGAAATACTCCAAAGAGCTGGGCCGGCCGCGAGCGAACCATACAGCTGGACACCTCTTGACTTTATTGATAATCAATCGCCTTCGTGGCTCACCGAAGTACAGCCTCATCTGAAATTCCGTAGAGGCCCACGTCAGCGGCCGTTGCCACGATTTACCAATGATCGGTTTCCCGTCATCGGTGCGGGTTTTGACGCCATTGTGCTGTTCTCCATTACAATGGTTTATGGAGCCCTTCACTTTATAGGGTGGAATTTTAGCTTTCCAACGCATACCGAGCGGATCCTCTGGCGTGCGAGCTGCATCACCATTATTGCCACCACTATTATCTTTTTGGCGTGTGAGACCTACCAGGATGGACATCGTCTAGGCCGTTGGGAGGAATGGTATGCCAAGATTTTCCAGAGTGAGCGGCGGCAAACCGGCAGGGTCGATACTCTAGAGAAAGCTAGGAGACAAGCTGTCTTCATTCCGATGTGGGAGGTTGTCTTAATGACACCTATGACGGTCATATATACATTAGCACGTTCTTACATTGTGGTTGAGGTCTTCGTGAGCTTGCGATCTTTGCCTCTCGGTGCCTTCGACTCTGTGCAATGGTCAAATTTCATTCCACATGTCTAAAGATCGCATCCGCTGTTTAACCTCATAAGGTCAGTTCCATCAGCAGACTAAAAGCGACAGGGAGCATTCTGAAAGAGGGCTGCCTAGAGCCCAGAGAAAACAGGGTTTGAAACACAGGGCAACCGTACCCAGTCTCAACACAATAGATCTGAAAAATTTCCCTCCTACAAGCTCAATGTCACCCGCCTACCTGGGAGTGAACATGAGCGAGTAACCGTTTTATTGAAAACCATCAGCAAATGGCTGATCACAAATCTTTCGTCTTTAACCCTACTCCCCACTGTACAAAACATTACAGATCGCATTCTCAACGGCCTAAAAAACTTACATCAACGCTACCATCGACATGTACCCTGAATAGTGCAATCCAAGACTATTTGCGAAAGATACTTCTGCCCAAGACCGCCGATCACACAAATCTCAAGAACCACACCTCAGGCCACCAGAGACGAATCTGAAGCAATCTCAGTGCATACAGCCGCCTATGCGTCGAGAATGCTGACACCTACACGGGGCCAGGGATCTCGAATCGGACCATCACTAAGATTTCTGGCACGGTCCGTTTGATGATTACACGATTTCGGGTATATTGACCTACACTTTCAGCGGAAATGCTAAATCAACCTGCTCATTCAAGAAGGTCTCGGCTTCGAATACATTCGCTAGGTCAGGGTACTGAGAAACGGAGGGTGTCCTACTTCTAATGCTTGTACTTGGCTTTCCATCCAGAAAACAGCAATCTCTTCGCAAACAACAATCGCCCTCTTTTCTGGCTAGGAAGACATCAGACAAAATGTGAATTCAGCACGAACCGGAGCACCAATATCACCTCGAAATATCGAGCGTCCCCACCCGCAACGTCCGAACCCTCAACAACCCTCGCACTCACACGGAACCTCCAATTCATCGAACCTACCTCACCGCCTGCCACAATCCTCCTTGTCCAGTTACCGCAAACAATACCCCAAACCCCTAAAAACCGCAGCTAGGAGCATAAGCCATGTCACGATTAGCGAACTAACGACTTGACGATATTGATATTTGGAGAAGTGATGGAAAAGTTATATGTTTTTTATGGTGCGTGCTGATGGTATTATGATATGACGATTTGACGATTTAAATACACATATTTTAGCCCTAGTTTTTCTTCTCTTAGAACGATAATAACAAATGAATATTATTGACAATTCTTCAACAAACAAAAAATCATAGTAAACACCACAACACCCCCACCACAACAACAACAACAACAACCACCAACTGCCCAACCGCCCAAAGCCCCAAAATCTCCAAAGCCTCACGTACACATCTTGCTCCCAAAGTCCAACAAACCCCCTCTCTCTGCTAGAACGCCACTCGCGTTCTTCGAACCACAGCTTTGGTCCTCGACACCTGCAACCCTCCACCGCTCGACTGGAATCCTTCGCTGCCGTTTTCACGGAGGGAAGAAATCAGCAGGTTTGAGGGCTGGCGGAAAGGGACTGTGCATGTAGGATTATTCGATTGGATTGGATTGTATTTTCACGAGCCGCAGAGCAAACATCGTATGCTATATATTATTACTTTTCCTTCAGAAAGCACACTCGGCAAACTATAAACGCCCAAAAAGATTTATTACGCTAACCCCCTTCCAGTTGCCCATATACGCCCATCCCAAATACTGCCGTTGATCTCATCCGATGAAACACCCAGGCCCTAATCCGCTTTGATCGCCCTGCCACAAAGTCATTATTAGCCCAACCCACTCTTAGAGATACAGCCCGTCAGCAGAGTCCAGAAAGAAAAGGGTCGCAACTCACCCATATATCCGCCTCACAAATGCGTACGCGGTCAAGAAGCCGACGGTGCCCGTTAGAAGACCATAGACGGTGCAAGCCAAGAGGCTGTAGGAGAAGAACAGGAGGCCGGAGACGAAGCCTTGGATGTGCAGTTTGGTGAAGTAGAACCAGACGCAGTAGAGGAAGACCCAGAAGGCGGAGCCGCCGCCGATGAAGATGGATTGCCACCACCAATTGTAGTTCTGTTCCAGCGTTAGCTTGTTGTTTCCAATAGGGATTTCTGTCTGGGGAGACTGGATAGGTTGGGGGAGATGGACCTCGGCACATAGCTGAATGTAGGTTGCAACTATGGTGACTTCGATGACAGAAACGATGCACACCAGACTGACTACGCTCAAGAACCCGAAAACGTAGTAGTACCCGCTCTTGTCTTGCCACATACTCCTAAACACAAATAGCAGCTCTATAAAGATCACCGCAAAGGGTACGAGACCTGCAAGCAGTATACTGTAGATGCTCTTCGTGTACCAGGACTGCGTAGGGATCTGACGGGGTATGCTGTTGGTTTTTGTAGGGTGCTCGTATGGCTGGCTGCGATGAAATCCATACCAGTTGCCGACGTAGACAAGGGGCAGTTGGATAAAAAGCCAAAGGGCGAGGAGGCCGATAAGGGTGCCAAAGGGGAGGGCGGTGCTGGAGGCTTGGGCCCAGACGAAGAGGTTGAGTATGAACATTGTTGTGAAAAGAAGGCCGGGGAAAAGGAGAGCGGTCTACGGGAACCTCAGTTGGGGTTCCGAGATTTCGGGTGAGGGAGAACTTACCATTAGAGTGTTCTTCCTCCAGTTCATACCACCGAACGTCTTGTAGACTCTACCAGAGAAGTATCCAGAAAATGTGCCTGCAAACACAAAGAGACCCATGCCCACACTGACAAAGCCACCTCTGAAGCTAGGGTTGAGTATGCCAAGACAGCTGAGTACGAGGAGTCCTGTAGCCATGAAGACGAGTTGCATTCCTGAGCCGATCAGAGGAGCAAGGAAGCCGGCGTAAGGCGGGGCGCGGAAGACGTCCCCATGAAGGAGCTTCCAGCCAGTGATATCCTCGACAAATTCCTCGTCAGAAGACAATTCGGCATCATGGTCTGCATCGCCCTTCTGCTCCAAGAGACCTGGACCCTTTTCTCTCAGCCGTGGAGATCGATTGCCATTTCTCGTTTTCCGCTTCATCTTTATCTTTCCCTCTTCTTCCTTCGGATGTCCCTTACCGTCTCCAGAGAACGTCCGATTGAGAACCATTACGACAACGGCGGTGAGAAGACCACAAATGACGAGCGAATTCCCAATAGCCAACCAGTGTATACTTGTGCTCTCTTTCTGATTGTTGAAGTACATGTCCCACCTCCTTGACCAATCGATTCGATCATCTTCGCGGAAATAGACCGAGTAGGAGTATGGTATCGTAAGAGTCGAGCCATCGTCGATATCATCTTCTTCAGGTAGGTATGACGAATGTGGGTATTTGCTGGCAAGGTTTGTGGTATTCTGCGCAATGTAGATTTCCATGCCTTCACTTTCGCCGTGAATATCCTGAGGGCAGCCCGTGCCATCTCTATGGCCGGCCTCGACGCTTTTGGTATAGACCTCGAATCCTACAATGACCTTGCCTCCATCATCACCTGCACGCCCTGGTGCCTTACGCCACCGTATCACAAGCGTAACATGGTTGTTGATGAAATATCTTGGCTTGCCAGTGACCAGCGAGATGTCTTTGTAGCCCATCTTGAATCCTGCTGCATAGTACTTGTGCGACTTGTCAACCGTTACAAAGCTCGTCGCTCCGGGTAGGTTATCAACGATCCACTCGGCGACGTAGCCATCTTCAATAAGCTGCTGGGCTCGCTTGACACCTTTACGGTCTGTAACATGGCTACACAAGAATTGGCATTCCTGGTCCTGGCCCATGGCAAGATCGTAGTCCGATGTCATTATCCTGTCTCCACGAAGAACCTCCCCAAGGTTGAGGGCGACGCTTCGGCCGCTTACGTGTCCTGCATGCTTCTGGCCCGTTGGTGGGCAAACGAATGGTAGATCGTAGTACGCATATTGCAGTTGAGTATTATCGGAGTAGACCTTGTTAACGTGTAATGGTATGGCTTCGTTCTCAACGTAGGTTCTAACCGACCACCCTGTTCGTATGTAGATTCAGCACTCGTTACAGATTTGACGATGAGAGTCTAGAGCATACCTGGTATGTAGAATGCTTGAATGGAGCTTATCGCACTTGCAAAGGCAAGAAGCGTGCCAAATCCGACCCCGAGACCTGCATGCATTTTCTCGAAGGATGGAGCTGAGAGTCACAGTGCTGTCGCAGATTGATACAAAGTATGGTCTTGGGGTTCATTGATTGGATCCGGATTGCTTGTAAACGTGGATTGTGGTTTTTTCTTCGGTATAGCGAGAGTCTACCGTGGAATCGTCGTCTCAACAACTCTTCAGTGTCAGTCAATGCCAGGTCAAATACTTCTAACGAGTGTAACTGGCACAAGTGCCTGGGTAATCAATTCAAGTGGTAAGAGTAGAGGTTGGGGTATCGATAGATTGTGGATGGTGGATGAAAACGCTTGAAGGTCTGACCTCGGGATGCTTTGACAAATCGGGATAAACAGATAACGCGGAAGGGTTTTATGCAGGCGGCCAATTAGGGGAGCCGCCCGTTGCAGATCGTCTCTTCCACGATGTCACGACCAACCCGATGGAATCCGAGTCTCATGATAGAAAGGTCTAAACTACATGAAAGTAAGTCTCTACTGTGCAAAACACCCACTATATGAAGCTTGAATGGTCTGGCAACAGTCTGCGCACACAGAGGGATGAGACAAATTGCTCCATCGGGGTGTAAACATTAATCGGTACCCTGTACGGAGCAGAGATATCCAATTGGATAACAGACCTTCCTTTGTTATGTTGTATAATTGTTGGCTCAGGTACAATTGCAGGGCTTGTGCAATAAGAAGAGTTGAGCGAAGGGACAGATGAAACTGGTCATTCTTGACTTTTTAGCCAAATTACATCTTGGTCTGATAGTCGGCGTGGCGAAATTGGTCGTTGTCTACTACGTACTTTACTTTCGACATCCTCTGGTGCGCATCCAACGTTGACCAGATGTCTTTCGCTACTTGCTTGATGATTTCCCGTTCGGTATTATAATGGTGCTATTGTTCGGACAGATAATGAATCCATAGTACAAAGCATTGTCTTGATGATCCTACCCTACAGAGGTCAATGTCCTTTCAATGTCACAATGGCTTTGTGTGTGCATGAAAAGCATCGGGCTTATATGAGAGCTGCTGTTGCACGTCTAGGTTCTTGATCAGTAGGACAGTGGAAGAGAGTATCCGGCAACTATCAACGTATACACTCCAAGATATTTCCAGTACCATCTTCTGTTCGACTCAAAACAATCTCCAATAGTCTATTTCAAGTAAATGTCGCCTCCAATCTGTCATCCCGACTCCTTACCTTGGGCAGTCTTCACGACAGAGAATATGCGACGACTCACACTCAATACTCGAATGCACCCCGAGAATGACTCCGATCTCCAGGAAGAAAATATTGAGCTTATCCCCGCGCCACTCTTTGCTGGCAGAGAACTTCGGAGGCAGCTGTTACCGTCAGCAACGAACACACTTCTTGAAAGTCTGGATGCCATCGATGACGTTGACCAGTTCTTAGACTCTTTCCAACGGCACATCACAGAGCTTCGCACACAAGAAGCAGCGACTCTCCCGTCCGGAGAGCTTGAAGCAGTACCGGAAGAAGGTAGACGCTGCCCATCATCCGGCTCCCTTGACTTACAGGAACTGATTGATAACAAAGCTTTCTATACCGAAGAGGCCGATATCGGAGATAGCAGATTTGACAGTGAGACAACTGCTGTAGGCACGGAGCCGCTCGAGATCCTACGGCCAGATGTTTATGTTCCGAGACCTCTGGCCTTGCGCAACGAAAATCGGGCCAACGACAATGGACCCTTCACCGCGCCAATGCCCAATACGACGAACACTGCAAAAGTGCTGAAGCCAAAAGTTTCCAAACCAAGACCTTTGCTCATAAGCAAGGCGCCCATCGCCCACGGATGGAATGGTAACCGCTTAGGCAGCATCGTTCTCCCGCCAAGGGGCGGCATTGAGGTGGGCCGATCTAGTGCCAGCACCTTCATCGACTTCCAAATCCATCAAGAGCTAACACGATATAACATCTCAAGCGACCACGTACCCGCCAAAACGCCGCCGATCAGTCCAAAAACGCCTGTTTTTCACCCTTCACATTGAGGAAAGGTTTGATTGTCCAACATTGACGGTTTGGAGGTGAGTGGCCCTTTCGCGATAGTTGAAATTGATAGAACCAGCTAGCCGTTGAGATTCTGACCCAATGTAAATTTCTATCGCATACATAGAACGAATGAACTAGACGTGACTAAAAGTGGAAAAGAAACCGGAAAACGGGATGAGAAACCGATTGCTTGAGTAAGGTCTATATAGCCAAGCTCGTACCTCCGTATGGTCTTGGGGTGTCAACCAGACTTCAGGCGGGGGTCTCGTGTCGCGGTCACTTCATGAAGAGCTTTCTATTGCGAGGCTGGGAGTTTTCCCCACTATATAATAGCGCAGTGGCAATTGATGTGTGACTGTGAGTATGCTCTACATTTACGAATGCCCTCGTATTGAACGATAAGGTGGTAGCCCTAGGAGTGGCTAAAATGACCACACGATTGTCAGATACGGACCCGCTATCGGTCGGTCAGTGATATGCTTGCTTCGGATCACGCCGAGTAGAGACCGCCAAGCAGTGATAGGAACAATCCGAAATGAGATCTTATTTGATGTAGGGAAACAACTGAAAAAGGGAATTGAATTGTCAGGCCCTTCACACCGGAAGTGTCAGATGTTAAGTACGAGTAGTACTGTACAATCTCTCAGCCTTACTTTAAGGCTCGCCGTAATCACCACCTTAATTTGAAAAAGGCTGTGGCGCGGCGGCGGCGGCGGCGGAGTCACCCTTCACAAGTCCCCAAATAACCCGTCGCTAAAGATCACCTAACACCGCTACGGAGTACTCCGTATCTTACCTGGTGTATTCCGTACGCACAGTTCTTACTGTGTCGAACGTCCAATGCTTCGACGTCTTCGACGTCTTCATCCTCATCCTCATAAGCTGCTGTGGCTCAACACTACCGTTGCAGTGCCACGTCGCTTCTATTGTGGACATTACGAGCAGGGTCTCGTACTGCAGTCTGCACCATCGTACCTAGGATGTTGATTACTATCACACCTTTACTTACTATGACTCGACCCTGCTTCAAGGGAGTCAAGGCGCCCTGACCAAATCTCCGCCACCGCTGCGCTCCCGTATTATTGCTATTCCTCATTTCTTCGTTCTCGCTTTCGGGCTGCTAAGGCAAACCTACTACTCTCTAGATCAAACAGCTATGCCGCTTTGGCCAGAGTTGGTGGATGGTGGTCGATGTTGCGGCTGACCAAGCTGATGAGGTCTGACCTGTCAGAGCCCCCGTTGCTCGTGATGGATCTTGTTGGATCGTATGTTTTGCTATTTGCACATCCTGCGTTCGGGTTCCCATGTTGCGATTAGATGTTCTCATCTCCATACCAAAACAATAGTCAACGTTAATAATCCTTGAGGTCCTGTTGTTACTCGTTTGCTATAAGATCCGTAGCCTTCCCTTTGTTTTATCTTATTTCTCCAGCAGTTTTCCAATCTTCAGCCTTTCTTACTCTTCTTGCTTGTATACAGGACACTCGTTTGGACCCTGATTGTTGATCACTTTTATCCTTTTTTATTTTTCCCATTCCAATAACACGAATCACCCTGACGATGCATTCTTCTCTCGCCATTGTTGTTGCCGCGTTGGCCGCATCTACGTCGGCTCTGGGTGTCCGAGGTGTTCCATATGGCGCTCTCCCTCCCAGCCAACCTTATGGTGGAGTGAACACCACCACTGATGTCGGACCTAGTGGCTCAGCTGTGTCTGGCTCGAGTCCTACTGGATACGTCTCCCCAACAGGTGGTTATCCTATGCCTACGGGCAAAGGACCTTACCAGCCTCCAGGTAGTGGGTACCCGCAACCCCCAGGCACTGGCGTCGCTCCAACAGCCTCCGGGGTTGGACCTACTGACACTGGCGCTCCCACTCCACCCTTCGGAAGCGGCACTCCAGGACAGCCAATCGGTAGCGGTTCAGGAATTGTGGGTCCTACGGGGACTGGATCAGGCGGATCCCCACCCGGCATCACACCTCCCGCTGGTCCTACAACAACCACTGTCTACGGACCTGGCACTACGACAATCACATCCATCTCTGTTGGCACCACCACGGTAGTCTCCACGATTACGACCTTCGTCCCTTGTTCGACGCCCATTGCAACCGCGGGCAAATCAACATATTACTCCACCTTCTTGACAGTCTCATACGCGACCACAACTGTAACCGCTTTGACCACAAAGGTTCAGGTTATCTGCCCAAGTACAACAGCTGGCAGCCAAGCCTCCGGCTACCCAGGCTCGGGCTCTAGCAGCTCGGGCTCAAATAGCGCTGTCAACGGAGGCACTTCCAACTCTGGCTCCGGGTCATCAGGATCTCAAGGCAGCAGCAACTCAGGTACCAACGGTTACTCATCATCTGGTTCAAACAGCCCCGTAAACGGCAACGGCAATAGCAACTCAGGTACCAACGGTTATTCGTCATCTGGCTCGAACAGCCCCGTGAACGGCAACGCTGCCAACGGTCAATCGTACAAGCCAACAACTGTCTTCGGCCCGGCATCTGCCCCAACTAGTGGCACATGTGCACCAGCTCAAACTGTCTACTCCACTATGGTTGTCACTGTCACTGCAGGAGGCTCATCCCCAGCAGCCGCCTGCTCCGCTTGCCAGACCTATACCCTCACTCTTCCCAACGGCTCCCCCTACACAGCTGTCGTCTCTCCTACCTCCGCGTCTGGCAGTCAGGGTTCCGGTCAACCCGGCTCGAGCTCCCCACATTACCCCTACCCCGGCCAAGGAAGCTCAGGACCTCAAGGAAGTGGCTCCTCATACGTAATGCCAAACGGACCAACCGCCGCACCAAGCGCAAGCGGTGCGTACGGATATGGGCGGAAAATGTACCTATAGAATGGGTGGTAGTCGGAAGTCGTTCATCGATCCGGCAAGCGAGCATATTAGACGGCGTCCTTGTTTTTCTTCTTGTTGGCCATTGTTCCTGATGCGGGACGCTCATGGTAACGAGCTTGGGACTGTGCCTTGCCTTTCTTTGAATTCGCTTTTTGAGAAAAGGTTTTTATAGAAGATATATCAACCATGATATCAGACCAAATGCATTTTCTACGTGACGGAATCTAAGAATCGTTTGATAAAGAATTGTAATTCTATGACCTTTTGACTTAACCCTGCAACGCCCCTAAGCATTTTCCAATTAGACAACTTGCTCCAACGCTCAACCGCTGTCTTATTTGTTCTCCCACATTGCCAGATATCTGAACAGGAACTCGACGGTCAGCCAAAAAAAATTGGTACAAAGGTTGCGTTGTATTCTGTTTTGTTCGAAAGACCATACACATCATACCCACGATACCTTCTCTCACACACTAACACCACAAACCACAATCTCCTCACTCTTCTCCTAACATAAACCACGTCTTCAAATTAATCTGCTGCAGTATTGCAAATACTAATTAAGCAGGGAACTCATTCCACAGAACTCCAAATTACAAGACCCAAGAACCAACAACGTGAGACCCGACAAGCGACATCGCAATTCTTACTTCACATGCGAACGAACAGACATCGTTATCAATGATATGTCATCTACATGAATCGAAGTGGCTGTGTAATTAATTCAATCCGAAACATGAAACACTCCAGGATGGAGTCCTCGAAATTGCGCAGTCAACGTGAAACAAGCTGAGCATCTATCTGAGTCAGACGCGAGATGTGTTCGAGTAACATGTTGTTAAGCTCAATGGAAAGTTCCGCTGGAAGGATCATATTGGCGGGGTGAGGGTGGGTCGAAAGAAACCGTGGTCTGAGAACGGGGGATTTTTGATACGATGTGTGCCTGGCGTTCCGTATTCTCAAGGGCAAAGGGAAGGAATAAGGAATGGTGTTTTGAGAGGTTGAATGAGGATATGGCGGAGTAGGGGAGGAGAGTTTCATGCGTGATGTTTGTGTGAGAATGTCTATAATCTCTCTTCAATTCATGTATTGGGATGAACATGTCTCTTTCTCTGTCATCCCACCATTCATACTGATCGTCTCCCAACCGCATCTATATATCCTCTCACCACTCACCTCTCATCATCCTTCCTCACCCAAAAACCCACACTCCAATCACAAGGTACCTCTTCCGTCCCGCCCAAGATCCTTAAACCAAAAGCCCAAAGTCGAAAAGTTAACCATCATCTCCAGATGTCCCAATAACCTCCACGAAAGGCATTCAGTGTCTGCCTCCACCACCTCACTCCAACATAATCCGCAGGCCGGTACTATATTCTAGCAACATTCGACTTGGATAAAAATTCTGAAGTATCAAGGCAGGACCTGAACAGAAATGCTGGGGCATTACTTTGGCTTATTCCTGGGAATTTGGGAGTTGCTGTGTGAGCTTTATACCGTTTTGCTCATTGTGGTGGCATGAGCAGGTGAAGGTTTTTTAATGGGGTTGTCCCAGATGAAAGATGTGTTCTTTAGCAAGGCGTTTGGCGTTGGGATTGAAGGTCAGGTGACCGATGCGTGCACGTGGGTGGTAGTTTGGTAGCACATTGAACGTCGAGCAATTTCGGAATTTCTGGTCAAAGCAAGCAGGTATAAAAAGTCTCAGGTGCTGGATCATGATCGATATATTCTGAATAGGAATCTCTTTGCCCAAACGCCCGCTCTCCGTTGGCTGCTTGACGTGGTTTCAGCTTCTAGAGCAATAACAGTTCTTAAAAATGGCAATTTCATCAATAGTCGAGTCAATTCGAGATCGCATACCAGAACGCTCTAGCCAAAATGACAACAACATCTTTCAAGGCATCCTTGGCGTGATCAAGACGCAATGGCATCTAGGCTTCACCGCCTTTGGCGGGCCACCAGTGCATTTCCAGATAGTAGGTTCCAATCCATCAATCTAATCCAGCAATAATAGAAAAATATCACACATACTTACAGAAATGAACAGTTCCATAAGCTCTTCGTAGACAAGCACAAATGGATCGACGAGCAGATGGTACGATGCTCGCCCCATTAAATAGAAAGATAGCTCTAAAGCAAATCACAGTATCAAGAACTCTTTGCCATTTCGCAGGCACTGCCAGGTCCAGGAAGCACAAAGATGCTGTTCTGCATCAACAGCATCCACAGCGGGTTTATTGTGGGAACGTTTTCGTTTCTACTTTGGAGGTGCCCTACGTCCTTCTGCGTATTGACTAGATCATGTTTCTGATTCAAGACAGTCTCCCAGGAGCCATAGGCATGTACGCCCTCTCCCTTGGGGTCCAAAATATCAAGACTGGGCTTCCCGATCCAGTGTACGCCCTCTTATCCGGTCTCAATGCAGCGACCGTGGGCATCGTATTGCTGGCAGCTGTACAATTAAGTCAAAAGGCCATCACTGATAAGCTAACAAGACTGTTGGTCTTTTTTGGTGGAGCTGTCGGAATGCTGTATACAGCACTTTGGTACTTTCCCATCCTAATGGTTGTCGGTGGACTAGCTACACTTCTATGGGACCTACGAGTCCCGCACAAGCTGGCCACGCCCATCGTCCAGAAATTCACCCGACGACGACAGCGTAACATCGACGAGCCCTCGCAAGACATAGAACTCAACCCAGCCGCCTCCGCCGAATCATCCGCTCAACCCGAAGGGTCTGAACCACGCGTTATCCCCGCCTCCTCCAACCTCCCCATGCGCCTCTCCTCCGGCCTCCTCCTCCTCACCGCCTTCCTCCTCGCCTTCATCGCCCTAATGATCACCCGCGGCGTCCTGCACCCACTTCCGCTCACCTATTCCCTCTTCGCAAATCTCTACCTCGCCGGCACCATCATTTTCGGCGGAGGGCCCGTCGTCATCCCCCTGCTGCGCGAGTACATTGTCTCCGAAGGCTGGGTCTCACCGCGTGACTTCCTGCTCGGCCTCGCCATCATCCAGGCATTTCCGGGTCCGAATTTCAACTTCGCAATCTACCTCGGCGCGCTAACCGTCGCGAACCAAACCTCCCTACCAACTATCCTCGGCGCCATCATCGGCTACGTCGCCATCTTCCTTCCGGGAATCTGGGTGCAAACCGCCTTCCTAGGCGTCTGGCGTGTCTTGCGAGGAAAACTCTGGTTCCGCTACCTGCTGCGGGGCCTGCACGCCACGGCCGTCGGGCTCGTGTACACGGCTGTGTACCGGCTATGGCAGATTGGGTTGCTCGATCAGGAGAGCCAGAGTGGGCGGCCGTTGGGGGATGATGCGTGGTGGGTTGCGGTGACGGCGACGAGTTTTGTGGGGGGCAGGTGGTTTGGGGTGAGTGCGCCGGCGGCCATTTTGTTGGGAGGGTTGATGGGGGTAGTGTGGTATGGGGTGGTTAGGGGGTGACGGCGAGTAGCTTTGGGAGGGTTTAGGAGGGATGGTTTGGGTGCGTGCTAAGGTGATAATGTCCATAGGTTGGTTCATCTTTTTGGATATGTTGGGGAAGCAGCAATTACAGCCTATATCGTTTTCTTAGCCACTGCCCCCTACTTTTCGCCCGACTCCCCTCTTCCCACCCCAAGCTCTCCCCTCTCCACCCCTCTCCACCCCTCTAACCTTCGAACACATTACTTAAAACCCCCTCACTTACCACTCATCAATCTTCCCTTCATAAATCATCCAGTATTCGTCCCATCACTCTCATCCACCTCACAATCTCCTTTCGGTTATCTTACACCATCCATCACATGCAACATCCCAACCTCCCCCACCCCCCACCCCGCACCCCCACCCTCGTCCCAGAACCAACTCTCGGACTAGCAACAACGTACAATCAATGCAAGAAAAAAGGAAAAGAAAAGAAAAGAAAAGAAATAGTGGCCTAACGTGAACGATGGTAGAAAACCAAACCAAAATCACGCTCAACTTTCCACAACCGCTCCCGAGGAGAGAGAAAAAATAAATCAAGACAACAAAAGTCAGATGTGCAAAAGAGCAAAGAAAGTTGTTTGAGATTTAAACTGAAGAGCGGAGAAAGAAAGAAAGAAAGAAAGAAAGGAGGAAAGGCAAAGAAATTGCCTGCGAAGATAGCACCCAAACGACAATCAGAGAAAAAAGAAAAAGAAAGACAAACATGTTAAAGTAAAAAGAAAACGAACGAAACAGGGAGAAAGAAGCAGGGGAAAGCGAAGGAGAGAAAAGCAGTGCCAGAAGCGGTAGCGAGACAATCATCCATCAACCACCCTCACCCCCCTTTCTCCCTACCTCCTCAAACCCCTCATAGTCCTCCCCAATCCACATACACTCTACTCCCCCTCCCAAGAAAACCCACTCACTCTTTCCAAACCCACCGACCGAACCATGCTAAAGCGCGAAACACTCAGTCCGCCAGGATTCCCGACGGTCCACGTGTGGACTTAATCAATCCTGTTGGTGGAGGAAGGGAAGGCTGGGGAGAGAGGAATTTGGAGAGGTGTTGGGGGGGGGGGAGATTGGGGGGAGGGGAAAAGGGAAAAGGGAAAAGGGAAAAGGGAAAAGGGAAAAGGGAAAAGTTGGCACTCGAAGAGTTTTTTTAGTGTTGGGGTGGAGAGGACAAGGCAAGGCAAGGCAAGGCAAGGCAAAGACAAAGACAAAGAAAACAAATCCTGTATCCCCCAACCCATGCCCAAAATCCCAGAGTCACCAAAGTGCATGAAACGGTTTTGGCGAAAAGGAATAAAGAGAGGGTGTTGGATTATGCGTGAGATGAGCGTGGCGGGGGGTCAAGGTGGGTCTGGATGGGTGTGAAGGGGGTTGGTGAGCGTGGAGAATGGATGGTATAGCGATATATCAGAGTACATGTGTGAAAGATTCAACAAGGATGTTAACACGGTTAGTGAGTATCTGATGTCGCTGGCTTGAAGTAGATTCTTGCTTATGGGGAATTGATTTTCTGGCTTTTTGAATTTTTGTATGGTGTCTCGTCTACTGCCAATCACGAACATCTCCAAGCTCTTTCAACCTCCACTGAAACCACCCTAAAGTCAGTAAACAGCCCCGAAACCCCACCCGACACTTAACACCCTCGCCGCCAGGAAACACGCCAGGCCACCCGCATAGCACATACCGGTAAAAACAACCAACCCCCAATACTTCCCGCCATCTGTCACCAGAATCTGCCCGGCAATCGGGATTCCCGTCAGACACCCAAAACTTACAATTGTATAGCACGTCGCGTACCACCGCCCAAACTCCTCGGTCTCGCACAGCTGGCCCACGCAGACGGGCGTCAGGCTGATATTGCTGGCGGATGCAAAGCCGAAAAGGACGCCGAAGACGCAGAGGCGCGCGATGCTGCTTTCGGCGGTGAGCCAGATGGCCAGGACGCTGACGAGGCAGAGGAGGACGCTGACGATCATGGTGTTGAATCGGCCGAATCGGTCTGCGACGTAGCCGGGAACCCAGCGGCCGAAGAAGGAGCCGGCGTTTACAACTGCGAGGATTTGATAAGAGAAGGTGGGGGAAATGCCATTGGCGAGGGCGTAGGAGGAAATGTAAGAAAGAGGGATGAAAAGCCCCCATTCGACAAAGAAAACGCCGCCTGTCGTGAGCGCAAAAGTCGTGTTTCTAAAAATGCGGAAATCAGGCCACACGTTGCCGCCAACTTTTGGAGGCAGCCGCGAGCGGATCAGCAGGTTGGCGATGAGGAGGAGGAAAAGGAGTATAAAGGCCATAATTCGGACGGCCCATCTGTACCCGAGAATGGGGAAGAGCCGTTGGAGCATGAGGGGAAAGACTATGCCTCCAATGGAGCCACCAGTAGTAGCGAGGCCGGTTGCGGCGGCGCGGGAGGTGAGGAAGAAGTGGGAGATGGAGGAGACGGCGGGAGTGAAGATAAGGGAGGTTCCGACGCCGCCGAGGATGGAGAAAGTCAGGATAAAGTGCCAGTATTCTGCAAGATGAGTGGAGTCAGCAACGTTCCGTGGAGGCAATGAAACGGAAGTAGAAATTTATGTTTAGCCCGGAATTAGTATTCCATTCAAGGTAGAGTAAGAGATAGATATAGCATACCGGTACTCTCAGCAATCCCTATAACCCCAACAGCCAGACACACCGTGCCCGCCGCCACCAACCATCTCGGCCCCTTGGCATCAAACACCGGCCCAATCTGGATTCCACAGAAGAATGCCAGGAACACATAGAGACTGAAGATCCAGCCAATGCTGCTAGGCGAGTAATGTGCCAACTGATGTGTGCTGAGGTAGGCTTGAAAAGTGCCAACAGTGTTCATGAGGCCAAAGGCAGCCACCATGCCACTGAAAGAGCCGAGGACGACGAGGTAGGCCTGTAGCCCGCCCTCTGGATAGGTGACTTCGTCTGGAGATCCATGGACAGCGGAGGGTGATGTGGTGGAGCCATTGAGTGTGACTACAGTCTTTTCGAGGTCCTTGTCACCAACCGGCAATGACGTTTTGCTCCCGCTCTCGCATCCTATGGGCAAGTTTTCATCGTGGACTTCCTGTCCATGGAACTTTTGGTTCATGGGCTGCCCAGCTTTCCCCTGCTATTATCCAAGTCCTTGCAATTTCTCCCTTTACTTGAAATGGAGCCATTGCAACGAACGGAGTTGATCTGGTGGGAGATGATTAACACATGTGTAAAAATAGCGCTGCATTGGTACACTGGGAAGGTTCCATAGCGGATATCTATAGCGTAATGACGAGGGTGCCGATAGCCGGAGCTGTGAGTGGTTGAGATTTGCGTGTGTAGGTTGAAGTTATTATGAATCACTGAGAAATTGGGAAGCGTGGGATGAAGATTGTGTAGTCGATGGCATAGTGCTCGGAGTTGTGTTACACAGGTGGTGCATCGCGACCAGATGTTGACTCGTACTTCATGCATTGACTTCGGAAATGGATAAAAGCGCATGCACGAATATCAACTCATATATTATTGTATTAGATTGCGAGGATATCAATCTTGCTGCAGTCATGTTCAAATCAGATTCTGTGTGAGGACTCTATATTTGTTTTATTATACTATTTAATAATGAAGCGTATACAGTGCCAAGTTTGCAATTGAATGCCTGGCATTGTGCGAGAACACAACGGAAACTATCCAATCCAATCCCATCATGCCTAGATACACAGTGTTTTCGATGCCCTCCTCATTATCATCGAAGTTCATGTAAAGGATATGCGGTGAAAGAGAAGCATGTCGTCCATTCGTACTCCTTCCTCCGTCCCTTGATTTCCTCCTTTTGTAACAACATAGCGAATAGCCGAAGACGCTGATTGATTTTATAGCATGGCGAAACCAGCGGCAACACCGACGGCGACACCGACGATTTCCTTGTTCCAGCTCATGAGGCTGGCAGCACCCTTGAAGGTAGCAGCAGGAGCACCAGTGGTGAAAGTACCGTTGGCGGATGGGGATGGTACAACGGAGATGGAAGCGGGCTTGGTTGGGGCCTGGATCTGACCGTCGGTGATTTGTGAGACAGGTGCGACGGTGGTGATGGCCTTGGAAGGCGCTTGGATTTGACCGTCGGTAATTTGAGAGACAGGTGCGACGGTGGTGGTGGCCTTGGAAGGCGCTTGGATTTGACCGTCGGTAATTTGAGAGACAGGTGCGACGGTGGTGGTGGCCTTGGAAGGCGCTTGGATTTGACCGTCGGTAATTTGAGAGACGGGTGCGACGGTGGTGGTGGCCTTGGAAGGCGCTTGGATTTGACCATCGGTGATCTGGGAGACAGGTGCAACTGTGGAAGCTTTGGTGGCAGCCTGGATCTGACCGTCTGTGATCTGAGCAACGGGGGCAACAGTCGATGTGGCAGCTTGAATTTGACCGTCTGAGATTTGGCTTTGCGAAGCAACGACGGCGGCGAATGCCAAGGAGAGGAGGATGTTCTTGATGGAAGGCATGGTGAAGGTTGGTATATTAAGAAGGATTGGGTGTTGAAGGTTGCGAGAGTATGTGCGGCGTACAGCGAATGTCTTGATCGTCGAGTGATCAGAAGCGAATGTTGAGAGCGATTGACTTTGAGAGAAATTGTACTGTGAACGGAGAAAGCAGATGTTTGTATGTTTGGATGAAGAGAGAAGAGGGAAAGGAGAGGAATGTAAAGGAAATAAATAGATTAGTAGTCACTCCACCAACGGCACAACACGCGGGATTGTGCTGCATGGGGGGTTGGCGGTGGCGGGGCGAACTCGGACCAACCACCCAACAGAGATGCGGCGCCAGTGAAAAAGGCGAAAGGGGCTAAACCTGATGCATGATCTGATGGCCGGGATAAAACACAAGAATAGCCTCGTTGCCCCCAGCATCACACCACATCCTTACGACTCTACTCCGTACTGTGTAACAAACACTTCCTCTGCTTGTCCGTCAAAACTCGAGTGGTTGAATTCCCCCGGTTCCCCTCCTCCAACTATTTCTGATTCGTTGTCCCACAAACGCCCCCATGGGTTGCGTATGGAGACCGAAGGGCTGCGATAGTAGCGGCGAGTAGATCCATGCCTGATTAGGTTACGGCTTTGCGCTAAAGTCAATTCGATATCGAGTTCCGTAATCGAACCGAAAGCTTTTAACGGATTATTGGTGGGCGATTTAAGCAGGAAAAGAACCGAGTTCTTCATTAAGCAACAAAGCGCAACCTACCACGATCATTTGAGACTACTCTTTTATTTTTGTACTGTTATCGGAATCGTAGAGCAATGGACATGATAGTAACTCCGTACGAGTATATCGCAAGGTCTTCCTTCCTGGAGCGATATGCTCGTATTCCCAACCTTGCTCCTTCACAATTAGGTGGGAAAGATTGCGCGATGGATGACTAGCGCTCAGAAAAGTGGTGATAAAGGGGGAAATTGGCGATGGATTAACCGGCTCCAGCTAGCTCCAAAACGGAGTAAGCTGGATGCAGATCTCGGTCTACCATGCACACACATATCATGAAACTGGAAAAGCAGCGTTGCGTGGAGACGAGTGGGGTAAGGGACACCTTGCCTACGAGGCTACGAAAGCCTACGAGGTTACCTTGGGAAGCCCGGTTGGATCGTAGCGTCACTCAAATGGCTTCCTGCATACGGAGGACGGTAATGTGCATCAACAACCACCACTTGATGATCTTGACGAGGAGGCTCAAGCTATGGTCTCAGCGATAAGGATAAGTAATCCAAAACATACAAAGCACCAGAATCCGTGTCTTGAAACTGATGGGTGGTTGAAATGCATCCGAGAGGCAGAAAACCGTCAGCTTTCTAGACTCTTCATCCTTTCTCCAGCCCAGCACTCTATTTATAGTAATCATGACCAAATCATCCAGACCATGGGAATTCCTATCCGGACCAAAGCCAGCCTCCCATCCAATTTCCCAATGTGGTAGCGTATTGATATGCCCAAAACCTGATGGCCAGAACTCCATGAAAATAATACAGCCAGTGAGAGCCTCCCCAACGGTCCTATTCACGTCATCCAAACCGTTGCTGCAACAAGTGCAATCATGACCCAAAAGCCGGAAGCCTCCAAAAGTATCTGGACGCCCGAGGAACTGGAATCGGTTGGACTGGTGTCGCTCGTGCTGTCATCCGTTCCGTTTGGAAGTGTTCCGTTGAGTATGATCGTTTTGGTTCCATTTACGTCTGCGATGTTGACCAGACTGCTGTTCAACGACGCGGCACTTCCATTCCCTAAGACGGAATCAAGGTAGGTCGAGTTGTCATTGTTATCGCATCCACATGCGTTGTATTGTTGACACAAACATGTTACGGGGAGGCTCTCGTTTGTCCCTGCTGGCTGCGACGTTTTCGAGGCGTTGTGGTAGTTGTACGGGTGCGAGTAAGGATAGGCATAGGCTGCACCGAGCCATAACCCAGGTAACAGCCCTAAAGCTGCTCCACCAATAACATATGGCGCGATGCCACGAGGCGAACTTGAGCCAGCTCTATATGCTGATGTTGAGCCTCCACCATAATATCTACCACCACCGTATGATGGTGCCACTGATGACGAGGAGCTGCGAAATCGGTCAAACGTTTGACTCCCACATGCAAAACCGGAGAAGCTTACCTCGCTGTGCCTGTATTCCCGGAACCTCGACTTCCTGAAGATGAGCCTGCCGTAGACCCACCAGATGAGCCCGATGAGCCCGAAGATGTTGAACCGCCGCTACTACTTCTTCCTCCTCCCCCTCCACCTCCTCCACCTCCTCCACCTCCTCCACCACCGCCAGAACTTCCCCCGCCACCTCTCCTCTTCTCCCATTGACTAGCCAGCGACTCATCGAACCTTTCAGCCAGTGACGCATCTACTGCCTCTTCTGCATCCGCTTCCTGGCCGGAGATACCATGATTTGGGGTTTGTATTGATAGCGAAGAGGCGACTGATGATCCTGCGAGCAGGATAGTAACTGATGATAAGAACCTCATAATAGTATTATGCTGCGCTTGTGAACGTATGCTCAGGACACAGATGTGGTTGGAGAAGAACGGTATGGGTATACACTCGTGAACGAAGTGAAAGAGGTGATAATTCGTGTTTGCCTCCAAAATTGGTGATACCGCAAGCAGATTTGAAAATCATTATCATCGTCATAGCATGGTCTTATTCTAGTGGTCGGCACGACTTTTGCCGGTACAGCCCGTAAGGCTGATCCTGGCCCATGACGGCTAGTCACATGTTTGACAATGCCACAACTCCGGCCCTAAAAACTCATTTGAGGTCGCAAGAGGCGATTCGCTCGAATAATCACTGTACGGTATGCAACATATGGTGTGCTCATTCATTCTTTGGTCCCGTTGCCTACCGATGCAAAGCCTTTAGACTACTTCGTTGTCGTGGCTGTGCTTTCCGTATAACCGTAAGGAATGAGGAATCCCTTCGGACCATTGCAATCGACAATTGCACCTCACTTTCTTCAATGCCTGGCCGAAAGACCGACGAGCTACTCAAAGCTTACAGCACATTCACTAGGGACTACCTTATACTTGAGAGCAAGGCTTGGCAGTATCCGACTCTTGTATAACTTAGTCTCTCGTTCTGTCGAGATCTTTTCAATTCTCATCTTTATGTTCGTCTCTCATCCACCGATATCTCATAAGTCCCTCACGCTGGCTCTGGATCTAATGTGCCGTTCGTTATGCGGAGGAGGTAGTGGAAATTTCCCCTGGGGGAAGATGGCCAGGGCCCGATGCTCACAAGGTTGTTACGAATCGGCCAAAAAGTGAACACACTTATGAACAATTCTATTCAGGTATGTATAGCATATTTCAACAAAGACCTCTTTTCCTCTTGCAGAATTGCTCATCTACCTCACTATCAACTTAATCTTGATGTTGATCATCTGCTTCCGGCAATTCGCGGTTGAGGAACCAGCTTTTTGGAGTAGACCGCTTGAAATTCTGAGGGTCTCGTATAATCATTGGGAACACCTCCATCTTATAAGTCATATGCTACGGAGTACTCGGTTTCATTCCAAATCGACTTGTGTCTAGGACGGTTTCACTCGCCTTTTAGAAGGGGTGAAGCGATTGCTAATTTCTTTTTTTAACGGACGACTGGGTAGACTCTGTAACCAACTCTACCGAGTTCTCTTAGGCAAAGTCTCAGAACAACCTACTCTGGAGACTTTGCCAAGCTCTGCTACTTCGCTGCCGCTTTCGCACTTAGTTAGAGTATCCGAAGTACCTTCATCTTGGTTTCCCGATTCTTGACAACTTTCCACTGGGTAATTTATACATTATTCTATACGGCGTTGTATTTGTTCATGGCATTCGAAATCGGCAGATCCGCCTGACATGCTGCTCTCCTGTGCACTTCTGGACACAATAATTCATCACGCATCTTCCTATCTATCGACAATATACGAAGTTATACACTTCAACGCCCTTGGCAAGAGTGAAAGAAGACTTGGTGTCAAGTACGCCCTACTAACCTCTACAACAACAAAAAACGGTCCAGAACGCAGTGGTATTTGAGTGGTTCCGTCCTAACGTGGGTGCTACCTGGTGTAAACTAGGGTGGTGCTTCTTACCGCTTGACCACGCGGTACTAGGCAGAAAGTCATCCGTAAGAGTTCTGCCCAACACAGGTGGGTTCATAGATAGGACTTACTCTACCTCCGTATGGAGTATCCAATGAGACACGTGCCAAGGCTGACAGCGGGGTCCAGTGTTCGAAACCACCTTACCTTATCGGGAGGAGCCAGTGAGAATGAAGCTTAGATCACCCAAGACTTTCACCCCCACTTTGATTTAGTTCGATCAAAGGCCTTTCATGTATACCACAGTACAACCCGAAGGTGCTGTTGCATGCCGGGCGACTCTGCGCAGGGCAATCAATGACCAATTACAAAGTACTTGTAGACGGGCTCTCCCACTTACTTTGCGTCGTTTATCTCTCTCTCTCTCTCTTTGTATCTCCTCATTTCGCAGATCTGAGATAATTCTCCGTTGAATCGTAATATACGGCTGGCCATTGGGGCAGTCTTCACAGTTTACCGCATCTTTTCAGCACCCAATGCAGGTTGAAAAAAGTTTATTCAGCTGCGTTATGCTTTACTCTTGAATACCAAGTCAATTCCTCTGAAACAAACAGTCAGATCTAAACTACCATTGAAGAAAATTCAACCGCTTAGCTTGTTAGGAATTGTCGGCAGCAAATTCGAAGTATATACACCCGTTCTACGTTCGACAATACTCTGGATCTATAGACCCCAAGTCTCCAAAGGCAAACACCAACTACCGCGACAATGCCTATCTTCATGAACCCGTTCCAGAAGCACGATGTCAGTGACTTTCCTGGCGTTTACGTGCCACTCGATCAATCTCGACGAGACGCTTCAGTCGTAGCGGACCATGACAAGAAGCTTGGAACATACTCCAACGATGCCGCTGCCCTGAAAAACGCCGAAACGGGCATGACCCCCAGCCAAGAATTCAGTGCATACACCATTGAGGGCCTCAGAGCCGAAATTGATCTCGGTACGCTGTACAACTCGATCCTATGAAGAAGTCCCTGTAGACTAATCTACCAGACATTGCTGCTTCCGGCCATGACACGGCTTATGATCGTATGTGAAGTCAAATTCTTTGGGTCCCCTGATTCAGAGTGACTATCAGTTCATGTAGGACGTTTGTCTAATTGGGTACAGGCAAGTCAAAAGTAATCAACAAGGCCATCCAAGACATTGGGATGGGCCCATACCAATGGCAACTTTTCGTGCTCTGCGGATTCGGATGGCTTGCAGACAAGTAAGTACACCTTGGTCAGGGCATGGTGATGTAAGAAGGCTGATTTGGCTAACCGCCTGAACTTCTAGCATGTGGCTTCAGGTAGGCCTCGAAACCCAACATTCCTGTCCTCAAAATGCTAATGATAAGTTCAGGCCGTTGCGCTTACATTGCCAAGCTTAACCCTGGAATTCGGCCCCAGTGTTATTCAAGTCCGGTACACAACGTCCTCTCTGTTCATCGGGCTTTGCCTTGGAGCTTCCTTCTGGGGAATCGGATCCGACATATTTGGTCGACGTCTTGCTTTTAACACGACATTGTTTATCGCTGGTGTGTTCGGTCTTGCTGTTGGGGGTGGCCCCAACTGGATTGGAACCTGTGGGCTCTACGCAGCATTAGGTGTCGGAGTAGGGGGAAAGTATGATTGACAATACTAATATCCGAGTGTGCTTTGCTGAGATATTTGATAGTCTCCCAGTAGACGGGGCACTGTTCCTGGAATTCCTACCTTCCGCATCCGGGGGACTGTTGACCCTTCTTTCGGTCTGGTGGCCTGTGGGACAATTGATTGGCTCGCTCAGTAGGTTGCCCGTTTGGTTAAAAACGTTAGGTATCTAATCCGTTGTAGTCGCCTGGGGTTTCATCCCAAACTACACCTGTGACCCGACCCTCCTGTCTTGTAACATTTCTCTTCCGGGTCAGCCGTGCTGCCACAGTGCAGACAATAAGGGATGGAGGTACCTTATTCTTACCATTGGCGCGATAACGTTCATGATGTTCATTGCTCGCTTCTTCTTGTTTCACCTTTTCGAATCTCCCAAATTTCTGCTCTCTAGGGGTCGTCAGGCAGAGGCTGTGGCTACCGTGCACGGCATTGCTTACAAAAACAAGCGCACCACGTGGTTGACAGAGGAGATCCTAAATGAGATAGGCGGAACTGTCGTAACGGCTGGAGACCTCAAGCTTTCTTACGCTGAAGTCGTCAAAAGATTCTTTAGCAAATTCTCTAGTGATCGGATTGCGCCTTTGTTTGCAACCAGGAGATTGGGACTTATGAGTACGTACCGTTTCCTCCTATCTTGGCCCTCATAGGTTTGCGGGACTTGAAAATCCTGTCTTTCCGTCTGCCACCCTCCGAAGGCCAAAAAAGCTGACATTGTGTAAAGCATGCCTCATCTGGTTCTGTTGGGCCACTATTGGCATGGGATATCCTCTTTTCAATGCTTTCCTTCCGCAGTATCTCCAGAATGCTGGGAAACACCAGGCACCAACACCTACCAGCATAGTCTATCGTAACTACGCCATCACATCGATCGTTGGCGTACCAGGATCATTCGTCGGCTACTATACTGTCGATATCAAGTATATCGGCCGCAAGTACACGATAGCTATCTCAACGTTGCTGACTGGGATCATTTTGTTTCTGTTCACTTCGAGCTCCAACCCCCCGTTCCAGCTTGCCATGACCTGTCTCGAAGCGTTCTTCCAAAAGTAAGTGTATCTAGAATTTAATTCTCCCTGACCTGAACGAGGTTTCGCTGTTTGAAGTCTTCTTCTGAAGTCAAAACTACGAAGATGTTCCCCATTTCTTATGCTTCTGTCTTGAAAGAAAGCTGCTAATAGGAATTCTTGTAGCATCATGTACGGGGTTCTTTATGCATACACGCCAGAAGTTTTCCCTGCGCCCAATCGAGGAACAGGAACCGGAATAGCTTCAATGTTGAACCGAATCTGCGGTCTCATGGCGCCCATTGTTGCAATCCACGCCGGATCAATCAATCCCAACGCTCCTGTATGGGCTGCAGGCTCTTTAATTCTGGCTGCGTCCGTGGCCATGTGCCTGTTCCCAATCGAGACACGGGGGAAGCAGAGCCTTTGAGGATCAGGTCGGTTGGACAGACGGAGCGCCACGGCCGTTAGTACCATTCAAAACGAATGGCTTAACCCTAAATCGGCCAGCGTTTTGGCGAGCACGTTGAACTTATCACCAAAACGTTCATACACTGAGCAAAGCTGGCCAGTCGAAGACCTTCAGAAGGGAGTCATCAGAACTACAGTAAACCAGATTCTGTCCCATTGTTTGATACCGCTTCGCTCATGCACTGCAAACATTACTTAAGATGAACATTAGACAGTAACAACCAACTCTCACTGTTGAACTGTTTTCAATTTCTTTAAGGAAGCATTTTGTCGAGATACCTTGCGTCGAAACCTTAACCATAGAAAAATTCCCTCCGTCTTTCTAATTGTGGTAGGCCTTCCACTGAAGAGTTGCTCTGCTGGGCTTTCCCGCTTGATCTTATGCCTTCCTGCTGTTAAGAGTTTTCCATCTGGAAATGTTTCACCAAGGAATCGACCGTTCTCGAACTTCTCTGCCCAGGTTGTCGTCTAAAGTGTTTGAAGTTCTGGCAATACCAACACTTCATTATGCCTTCCTACGATTACAATTTTTTTCACCTGGAAATCTACCACTTAGTAGTAGCCTTATGTCTTGACTTCTTCTGCCTGGGTCGTTTTCCAAGGTGTTTTGAGTTCTTCCAATGGGTGTTGCTTATATCTTGATTCTTCATCGCTCGGTCTCAATTGGAATGTGTCATGACATATGATCCAATATGGAGATTTAGTCTCGGCAGCGCATATCTAAAGCTTGGTCCCTCCATCCTGCGGTACTGAAATAACCACCTTGCCCCAAGTCGCCCTACTACCTAGCAAACCCAGCGCCTCTCCTACCCTTTCCAAGCCAACAAACTCCTTATCCGAATAAACAGTCCCTCTGAACTTTCCCTGCTTCATCAATTCAAACAAACCGTCCCAGACCTCTCCGACCACTTCTGGTTGCTCTTTGGCATACATGCCCCAATGCACACCTACCAAACTCACATTCTTCAACAATACCCTATTCATCGCTACTTTTTCAATGCTCCCAGCCGCGAATCCAGCAACTACAATTCTCCCGTTCCAAGCCGTACACTTTAAACTCGTGTTCACCATGCCAACAGGATCGAAAACGATATCCACTCCCTTCCCCTTGGGTGTAATTTTCTTCACCTCCTCCTCCCAGCCTTTCTGGTTATAGTCGATCCCGTAATCAGCACCATAACTCTTCGCAACCTCCAACTTCCTCGCCGAACCCGCTGTCGCTATGACTATCGCCCCAAAAGCTTTCGCAACCTGAACAGCTGCCAATCCAACCCCGCCGGCAGCAGCATGGACCAAAACATAATCTCCCTTCTTAACCCCCGACCTCGTTACGAGTGCAGCATAGCTCGTCGGCGCGGTTACCATCAACCCCGCCGCATCGACAAAGCCCCATCCCGGCGGCACAGGCCTCAATGATTCTTCCCTCGCACACACTTGTGTCGCATAACCTCCCTGCGCTGCACCAAAGACCCTATCGCCGACCTTGTATTTGGAGACAGCACTGGCGGAAGGTGTGGAAAGAATGACGCCTGAGAACTCGGAGCCGGATATCCAGGGGAGAGGGGGTTGATGTTGGTATTTACCGCGGATTTGGAGGAGATCGAAGAAGTTGGTTGCAGTGGCGTGGATGGCGATGAGGTACTCGTTTGGAGAGGGCTTGGGAGAGGGGAGGGTGGAGACGGTGAGTTCTTGTGGACCCTGGGGTGAGGGTTACATGTGGGGTTTGGAAATGTGAAGCTTGGGGAGCTTTACCTTGAGGTATTCTTTTACTTGTATGCCACGCATATTGTAGGGTTTGGATACCGAATGACAGCTTCTGGGTGGTTAAATACTGGAGAGAGGAACGACGAGAGCGAATTGAAACTCCTGCGATGTACGATAGCTGTCAAATGTATTCTACTCACCTCCATGATATGTAATCCCTAAACAGAGATAAAGCCGTTGTACCGAGGCATCTCTCTATCAGCACGTGACCCCTATCGATGATGGGTGATAGGTAGCTCCGAAGTCGCGTATCGAGACCTAGGATACCAATGGACCAGCTTCCAGCAGAGCTTACTCTTCACATTATTACTTGTAAGTCGTTGATGTGCATGGAAGTGATTGCCCAAACTAACGGTGGAGCAGTCCTCGAAGCCCATGACATCTGCCACCTCCAACTTGTCTCGAGAAGTCTTTTTAAAACCACTCGTGATAACGAGCTATGGAAGATCCTTTGCCTGACAAATTCCCACTCAGAAGCGGCACGAAAGCGACGTGAATTTCTGACCGGTGCTCCATTACTCGCTCAGGAACCTCGCGTTTATGAGCTTCAGAGAAGAGCAGCAGCGCTCGCTCGAGGGGCTACAAGTGCTGGCGAGCCGGAAAGAGACCATACCGATAATAAAGAACCGCAGCTTGGAGATGATCCGCCGAAGGCCATCTCGGAACGGGCGCGAGCCCTGGCGAATTGGGATCCCTCGTATCCGTCGGAGAACGTGGACTGGTACGGCGAATACATTGCGAGACACGCACCTCTATCTATGAGTTGGCTCAAGCAGCCTGTGGACGAGCTCCATGGATCACAAGACAAGCGAGAGATCCGAGGCTTGGGTATGTTAAGAGATGGTATCGACGGCAAAATTCTTGCACCATTAGACGATGGGAGTGTATGCCTTTGGAACATTGGCCGCGACAACGAAGCCCCCGGCACCAAAAGCGGTGGCATCATAAGCCGCAGCAGGCCAGGTCTCCTGTCTGTCAATGGTCCACAGGGAACTCACGAATCTCCTTCGAAAGCTAAGATGACAAGCACAGGCGTAGTTGAATGCGTAAGCGTCGACGCTGTCCGGAACAAAGCTTACTTCGCCGTCCAATCCTCTCTAAATGAAGTCGACCTCTCCACCTTCCAAGTAACCGCCCATTCCCGCTACCCCTTCTCCATATCCGCTCTCTCTTCGTCCTCATGCCCCGACCCCCTGACCATCGGCACAACCCTCTCCCTCCACCTCCACGACCCTCGTCTCTCTACCCAAATTCTCCCTTGCAACACCACGCGCCTCGACCCCCCTAAAGAACCCAACGATTTCCACCGTCTGCTCTCCGGCGACCCTCCTCCTCCCTACGCCCCTTTGTTCCACCCCAACCCCCTCTCCATCCTTCACCTCCCCTCTCACGCCATCCACGTCGCCGGCCGCTTCCCCTCAATCCTGACATACGACCGCCGCTCCTTCCCTACCCTCCAACGCACCGTTCACTCCGGCGCCCGCCTCTGCAGTCTCGCTTCCCTTCCAACGCCCGACGCTCCGACACTAGTCGCCGCGGGCGAATACAACGGCAAAGGAAGCCTTGAACTCTACCCCACGTCCTCTCCCACAACAGACACCGAACCAACGCGAAACCGCACCTCAGCCTCCCGCTCGAAGCTCCTCAGCGTCACCCCTCACGGCAGCCGCCTGCTCTTCTCCGACAGCGACGGCGCGCTTAAATGGGTCGAGCGTGACGGCAGAACCCTCGTCCGCCGCTGGAACATAAATCCCTCCAACCCCTCAAACTCCCACCCGGCCGCTGGCATTTTCGCCACCTGCCCCGACGCCAGCGATGTTGCTCGCAAAATCATGCCCATCGATAGCGGCGGCTGGCCCAACAGGGAAGAAATCGCCATCTGGACGGGCGAGCGGGTGGGGATTGTGGGGTTTAGGGCGAAGGCGAGGTTTGAGTGGGTGGAGAAGGGGGATGGGGAAGAAGGGGAAGGGGAAGTTTGGGCGCGGAGGATGAGGAGGGCGTTGGAGAGGGAGGCGGGGGAGGTGAGGTGGGTTAGGGGGTTGGGTGCTGGGTTTGAGTGATGGTTTAGGGGGGTAAAGGGGTGGCAACGCGGAGATCTGAGGAAAGAAAAGAGCATGAAGGCCATTTAAGGTAGTCGGAGTCTTCAAACAGGCCACTCCACCGCCCCTCCAATTCGCATCGCCTGCCCCATTCAAACCCCCATCAAAACCCCCCTACATCCCTTTTCAGACCCCCCACCCCCCCTTCAAAACCCCCTCACTTCACGCTCTCCCTCTTTACATCTCCACCGCACTTCCCCTCGACCCAAAAAAAAAACTTCAGCCGCACAACCATGGAAATTTCTTTTGGAAAGTAGAAGGCTTCGGGAGATGGCGTGGTGTGGACGTGCTGGAGTGGGGTGGTGGTGTGGGTTTTGGGGGGGGGGG
>JAABVA010000615.1_pt1 | contig 43901 bp, 43 predicted proteins | sample 5560331 | NCBI WGS metagenome assembly JAABVA01 (sample SAMN12812661, study PRJNA571458) | rock metagenome | isolation source: Antarctica rocks | place: Antarctica: Victoria Land, Mt New Zealand sud | collected 2016-01-07 | reverse complement strand
TTGACGTTGTTGTCGTTCCCGTAGTTCTCGTTTTGCTGCCCTGCATTCTCGCCCTGCTCTCTGCCTAGTTCGTAGCCGAGCAGACCACCACCAACGGCACCGATACCACCGGGGATGAGCGGATTCATACCACCACCCTGATTGTAATAGCCACCTTGATTATAGCCAGGGCCATAATTTGGTGGATACCCCTGATTAGGGTAGTTCTGGTTGTAGTTTTGTGGGTACACGGGAGCCTGCGGCTGCGTTGGATTGACCATACCACTTCGTCTGCGACCACGAACAAACGCGAATACAGCAATACCAGCGATGATCAGCAAACCGATACAGCATATCGGCGCGAAAGCGAGATTGCTGAAGAAACCGCGACTTGTAGTTGGGTTCTGATTACCTACGGAACTGCCAGTATTCGACGACGACAGCGCGGACTGTAGCGATTGCAATGCCGCAACTGTCGCGGAAGTGTAATTGCCGTTAGTACCGCTTCCGAAGCTATTTTTGAACGCCTGTACCGCATCGTTGTACTGGCTATTTGAGAGCGGCACGCTTTTCCCACCATCAATCACAAGGTAGTGATTGACCGTATCAATAGCCATGACAATCAAATTTGAGTTTTTGATGTCGTTCGCAGCACGCTGCGAGAACGCTTGGTTCGAGCCATTAAAATTGTTTACGGTATAGATGGTTATAGGATAGCTTAGAGCCGACGCCTGGCTTTGAACTTGCGACTTGTTCAGTACGTTGGCCTCGTCGTTGATGTTGACCGTACTGGCAAAGGCACTCACTGTGGCGAACAGCAGCAGACTGCAAGCTAGCATAGTCGCGAGTATACTTTTATTGCGCCATCTCGTGACGAAAGTGGTTGTATTTCTCATAAAAAATCCTTTTCATTTCGTATCTTGCTTCTTTGAAACACTACGGCTAAAGTTTCCTTCTGTATCTTCAACATCATTCGCTTTTCTGCTAATGGTTGGGTCGCGCCGTATGTTGCCTTCGCCAGCAACGGCACTGCTCTGATGACGACGATTGGTGCGACGTGTCAAGAGGACCGCAAAGATGATAGCAGCGACAATAGCGATTATGATGAGTATTCCCCGCAAAAACAAGAACGCCCGATATCTGAGTAAGCATGTGTATTTTCTCTTTCTGATATAGCTACGTTTCTCGTAGCGATAGGTTATATTACTACACTTTGGAACACGTTGTGCCACGTCCATTTGATACAATCGTTTACCTCTGCTTCGTGTCATTTCTTTTCATCATAATTGCGTGCTACAATAATCTCTGTCATCCGAACACTACAAGGAAGGATACAAAAAGTATGAGTACATCCTCTTCCGGGCGACCACGCCCGTTTGTTTTGATTATCATGGATGGATGGGGCATCAACCCACGTACAGAGGGCAACGCAATTGCCCTTGCCTCCACACCCACTATCGACGCGCTGGCCCGCAAGTGGCCGCATACCACCGTGAAAACATCTGGTGCCGCCGTTGGTTTGCCGGATGGTCAGATGGGGAACTCCGAGGTAGGACATCAGAACATTGGTGCTGGAAAGCGCGTATTGCAAGACTACACGCGCGTTAATGAAGCAATCCAGGACGGTTCTTTTTTCCAGAATCCAGCTTTGCTCAAAGCAATCGCTCATGTCAAGCAGCACCAGTCACAACTGCATATTTGTGGTCTACTCGGCAACGGCGGCGTCCATGCCCACGAGTCACATCTTGAGGCCCTGTTGCGTTTAGCGAAAAATCACGATGTCGAGCGTGTCTATATTCACGCCTTCACCGATGGGCGCGATAGTTCGCCAACGGGTGGCCTCGAATTTATGCGACATTTAGAGGGACGAGCGCGTGAAATTGGCGGCGAGCATGCCGCAAGAGTCGCGACGGTTAGTGGCCGTTATTATGCAATGGATCGCGACAATCGCTGGGACCGTACTGGCATGACCTATAACGCGATGGTGCATGCACAGGGGCAACATGCAGTTTCGGCTGAAGCCGCTATTCAGCAGTCCTACGATAAGAAAGTCACCGACGAATTTATTCTGCCGACAGTGATTATGGACAACGATCAGCCTGTCGCTGTTGTCAAGGCGGGCGATGCGCTTATTCACTATAACTTCCGTCCTGATCGCGCACGTCAACTTACCAAAGCCTTTGTGTTGCCAGAATTGCCACCGCAGGCCGAGGGAAAATTCGACCGAGGGCCACGCCTCGCCGACCTGCAATACGTGATGATGACTGAGTATGAAGAGGGTCTGGATGCTGAAACGGCCTATCGCGCCGACGAGGTAGAGATGCCGCTTGCTCGTGTTATCTCCGATGTCGGTATGCGCCAATTTCATACTGCTGAAACCGAAAAGTACGCGCACGTCACCTATTTTATCAATGGGCGTCGTGAAACCCCCTTCCCTGGCGAGGACCGCTTCCTGGTACCTTCGCCCAAAGTTCCTACCTATGACCTGCAGCCAGAAATGAGCGCGGCAGGCATTACCGATACCGCCATTGAGCGTATCCGCAGCCGCGATTACGATTTCATCATCATGAATTACGCGAACGCCGATATGGTCGGGCATACAGGCGTGATGGAGGCTACTATCAAGGGTGTCGAGGCGGTGGATACAGGTGTGGGGCGTGTGGTCGAGGCCACGCTTGCCGTTGGTGGTGGCCTGCTCATCACAGCCGATCACGGCAATGCGGAGCAGCTCATCGAGTACGATACGGGCAAACCATTCACATCACATACCACCAATCCCGTGCCGCTCTACCTTGTCGTGCCACAACTTGCGGACGCGAAATTGCGTAACGATGGCATCCTTGCCGATGTATCGCCCACGATTCTACAGATACTGGGCATACCACAACCAAAGGATATGACCGGACATTCGTTATTGATACGGTGACGATGATATTATTCGGTAATACATCTTCATTTAACAATAATTCGTAGGGACCAGATTTATCGCGTCCAAGGCGTGATGTATCACGCGAGATGTATTCTCCCTCCGCTTGTGAATTGGGTTGACACGTATTTCGCGCGATACATCGCACGGGCGGACGCGATAAATCTGGTCCCTACGAATTATTGTATCTGTGCTTATAATTTCTCGGTTCCCACTATCATTGTTACACGCGAAAATATGATATATTGAGACCATGAAGCGAACATTTTTATATGTACCACAATGGAGTGTGTATCTATGACAACACACAATCAAGGCATCGCTCTTAAACGTACTCCGCTGTATGAGGAACACCTCAAACTGGGGGCACGTATCGTAGATTTTAGCGGCTGGGAGATGCCCGTACAATACACGAGTATTTTAGAAGAGCATGAGGCGGTACGCACACATGCTGGTCTCTTCGATGTGAGTCACATGGGCGAGTTTAAGGTTGAGGGATCAGGTGCCCTTGCGTTTCTACAATCGCTTGTGCCCAACGACGTTTCACGCCTTGCTATCCATCAGGCTCTCTATACGCAGCTTTGTAAGCCTGATGGCGGCGTGATCGACGACTTGCTGATCTATCGGCTCGCAGAAGAAGACTATATGCTGGTGGTCAATGCCAGCAATATTGAGAAAGACTTTGCATGGGTCAAAGAGCATGCGAAGGATGTGCCGCATGTTCTCGTTATGAATCAATCAGACTACACAGCTCTGCTAGCGATTCAGGGACCGCAGGCGCAAGCTATTTTGCAGCCGCTCACGGAGGTTGATCTTGCGAGTATTGGCTATTATCACTGTGAGGCGGGTCTGGTGAATGGTATCAACTGTCTGATATCGCGCACAGGCTATACGGGTGAGGATGGCTTCGAGCTATACTGTGCATCGGTCGATGTCGTCGCGCTCTGGCAGAAGTTGCTCGAAGTTGGTAAAGCGCATGGCCTCTTACCTGCTGGTCTGGGGGCACGCGATACTCTACGTTTGGAGGCGGCCCTGTGTCTTTACGGTCATGAACTCGATGAGCAGACGAATCCGTTAGAAGCAAGCCTCGGTTGGACGGTCAAGTTGAAAAAACCTGATCCTTTTATCGGGCGTGATGTACTGCAACGGGTCAAGGAGCAGGGTCCGCAAAAAAAACTTATCGGCATCGAGATGGTCGAGCGCGGTATTCCGCGTGGTGGCTATACGCTCTATGACAATGACTTGCCCATCGGTATTGTAACCAGTGGTGCGCCTGGACCAACGGTTCACAAAAATATTGCAATGGGGTATGTTGACGCGGCACATGCCGTTGTCGGCAACAGCATTCAGGTTGATATTCGTGGCAAACGGCTCGCGGCAAAGGTTGTGCCGCTACCATTTTACAAACGTCAAAAATAGTACGAGGGAGAGAAGATACACATGGCGAAGTTGAATTATCCGAGCGATCTCAAATACAGCAAATCCGACGAGTGGGTACGTGTCGAGGGCAATCAAGCAACCATCGGCATCAGCGATTATGCTCAGGACCAGTTAGGCGATATCGTCTACATCGAGTTGCCGTGGGATGCCAACGAAAGTGCCGCACACGAGACCAAATTTGGTGATATCGAATCGGTCAAGGCCACATCTGAACTGCTCTCCCCCTTGAGCGGCAAAATCGTCCGAGTCAACACAAACCTCAAGGACACACCCGAACTCATCAACGATCAGCCCTACGAAGGCGGTTGGATGCTCGTAATCGAGCTAAGTAACCCGGCGGAACTCGACGGTTTGATGAGTCCCCAGGAGTATCAGCAGTATATTCAGGGACGTTAAGAAGATTGGGTAAAAGAAATCGTACACTGAAAACGACGGTGCCAGCACCGTCGTTTTCAGTGTACGATTTCTTTTACTGCTTGCACAATCAGCCTATGCTCGACCTGTTTGAGACGTTCGTGCAGTGTCTCCTCGGTATCATTCTCTTCAATCGCAACCTCGGTGCGACAGATCATGGGGCCAGCGTCCACCTCTGGCGTGACATAGTGGACGGTGCTACCCGTGACTTTTACGCCAGCATCAAGGGCGCGTTGAACAACGTGTAGCCCGCGAAAAACAGGGATGACGCTGCCGTTTTGTGTGGTGAAGGTATTACCTTGTCCATCATCAGGCAGTAGAGCCGGATGCAGGTTGATGATACGATTTGGATATTGCGCGATAAAGTCGGATGTGAAGATACGCATCCAACCTGCCAGTACAATCAGGTCTATCTGGAAGAGTGGAAAGAGTGCCGCCAGTTTTGCCTCGACCTCTTGCCGTGTCATGCTCCAGGGCAGGTAGACGGTGGGGATTTTGTGCGTCAAGGCACGTTGCAACCCGATTGCATTGGCTTTATTAGTCACAACAAGCGCGATTTCGACGTTCGGTAGTGTACCGCTCCCGATTGCATCAATCAATGCTTGCAGGTTACTCCCACTGCCAGAGACAAGGACAGCGAGACGATGTATAATTTTTGATGTTTCACGTGGAACAGCCGCAACGCTCGTATTATCACTCAAAGATCGAAGACCTCTTTATCCGCACTATCAAGGTCCGCCACCATACGCTCTTTATACGCCGTGATGCGTTGGCGTAGCGGCTCATTGGTGAGTGCCAGCATCTTCGCCGCCAGTAGTGCCGCACCCTCTGGCTCTAAGATCGTTGGCGAGGCAATACCCGATGGCAGACGTAGTGACGAGAGAATATCCATACCCCCGAAGCGGTCGCTATAAGGTGGGCAAGCAATTACGGGAAAGCGCGAGTTGGCATCGACGACGGCGGAGAGGGCGTTCGAGCGACCCGCTATCGTTATATAGATAAGTGGTTCAGGGGAGTTCTCATACTCTTTAAGTATCTCTAGCAGACGTGTAGTTGCCTTGTGAGCCGAGCAGACGCGCATGCGATATGTGACCTCTAAAGTTTTGAGCGTCTTCGCCACGCTCTGTGCCTGTGCAAGATCGCTCTTGCTTCCCATAAGAATAACGACGTGTGTTGTCATGGTGTTGTTGCTCCTTTGTTAAATTATATCTGTACGGGCCTGATTTATCACGCACTGGCGACGTTGACCATTGGCACGAGGGCGTGATAAATCAGGCCCGTACAAGGCCACGATGCCCTATATCTCTTCTATACTGCATCCCTTCAAATCGTATATATTTCACGGCTTCATATGCTTTATTTACTGCATCTTGCAAATTCTCGCCTCGTGCTGTGACACTCAGGACGCGCCCACCAGCCGTGACGAGTTGCCCGTCTTTGAGGGCGGTGCCAGCATGGAAGACTTGTGTTCCCTCCACTTTATTTGCGTTGTCTACTCCTGTGATGGGGATGTCGGATTGATAGGCACCGGGATAGCCGCCAGATGCAAGTGTGATACATACGGCGGAGCTTGGATGCCACATGGTATTGCGTTTTACTGGCAGTATTTCCGCAAAGTCAAGCACGTTGAGCATATCTTCGCGCATGAGCAGCATCATGGCCTGTGTCTCTGGATCGCCAAAGCGCGTGTTGTGTTCCAACACCATTGGACCGTTTTTTGTCAGCATGATGTTGGAGTAAAGTACACCCGTAAAATGGATACCGCGTGCTTTCAGAGCCTGCAATGTCGCGGCGACGATGTTACGCCAGATATATGCCTCTTGCTCTTTGTCCACAAACGGGAGTGGCGCGAACGCTCCCATGCCTCCTGTATTTAGGCCCTGATCATTGTCGAGGGCGCGTTTGTGGTCTTGCGTCAGGGTCAGAGGTAAATAGTGGGTGCCGTTGCATATAGCGGTTGCCCCAATCTCATCACCCTCTAAATAGTCCTCGATCACAACGCTATCTCCGGCGGCACCAAATACACGGTCAACCATCATCTGTTTGAGTGCATCCTGTGCAGTGGGCACATCGAGGGCGACGATGGCACCCTTGCCTGCTGCGTTGCCATCGGCCTTGATAACAACGGGGACGCCATGTTGGGCGAGATAGGCAAAGGCTTCGTCTGCATGAGTGAAGGCACGATATTGTGCGGTTGGAATATCGGCCTCGGTCATTAACTCTTTCGCGAAGGCTTTGCTACCCTCAAGTGCGGCACTCGCTTTATCAGGACCGAAGATACGTAGGCCACGTTCGCGAAACACATCGACAATGCCCTCTACCAGAGGTACCTCTGGTCCAACAACAGTGAGATCAATCGCGTTCTTTTCAGCGAACATAGCAAGGTCTGTCAATTGAGAGACGCCGAGCGGTACACATTCGGCATAGGGGAGCATGCCAGGATTACCTGGAGCCGCGTAAATGTGCGTGACGTGCTGGCTTTGCGCCAGCTTCCATACCAACCCATGCTCTCGTCCACCAGAGCCAATCACGAATACGCGCATTATGTTTGTTCTCCTTATAACTCTACCAACGGACGCCCACAAGGGGCTACCCTACTATATGACGCTCTTGCGTGCGATGCACGCCGTGTATAGTAGGGTAGCCCCTTGTGGGCGTCCGTTGGTAGCTAACGTCCGTTGGTCTATATTGCCATGTTATTTCGTTCGTATTCATAATCACGCCCCTACCTTGTCGCGTTTGTCGATCTGTATTTTCTCGTTTGGGTCGAAGGGCCAGCCCTGTTTCTCCATGCAACCATAGCAAAATTCGCTGTGCAGCATGTTGACAGCCGTATCGTTATCAGGTATGGCGGCCTTTTGTGCTGAGGCGGCGTTGATGGCACGGCTTAAGCCCGCAATGCTCAGATAGCCGAGACTATCGACGCCGATATAGTCCGCGATCTCCTGGATACTACGACCTGCCGCGATCAGTTCTGCTTCCTGTGGAATATCGACACCGAAGTAGCATGGATGGCGCATTGGGGGCGCACTTGAGCGCAGGTGAATCTCTTTTGCTCCCTGTCGCCTTAGAGCAGACGCGAGCCGTTTCATGGTGTTGCCGCGTACAATCGAGTCATCAACAATCACGAGACGTTTACCTTCGATGTGCGGCTTGACGAAGTTGAACTTGAGGTCGATCTCCATCTGCCGTAAACGTTGGTCAGGTTTGATAAACGTGCGGTCGGCGTAGCGGTTCTTGATGATTGCCATAGCATATGGTATGCCAGACACTTCGGCGTACCCAAGCGCGGAAGGAATCGAGGAGTCGGGCACAGGCACAATCAGGTCGGCCTCAACAGGATGTTCACGGGCAAGTTCACGCCCTAGTTCTTCGCGTACCGAATACACATAACGCTCGTTCAGCTTGCTAGTTGCGTCTGAAAAGTAGATGTACTCGAAGACACATAATGCATGACGTGGAGCATGTACAAGCACTTCAGAATGCATACCATTCTCATCAATTGTGATCAATTCCCCTGGCGCAACCTTGCGGACAAAGGTGCCACCAACGCGGTCAATGGCGCACGATTCGGAGGTAACGATCCAGTTGTCGCCGATACGTCCGATGCACATGGGACGCATACCCCACGGATCACGCATCGCGTAGAGTTTGCCCTCGGCCAGAATAACGAGGCTATATGAGCCGTGCAATTGTGGGAAGGTGACGATCATACGTTCACGAAGTGTCCGTCCCTCGGAACGCATCAGTAGCAGGGCTATGGCCTCGCTATCGGTGGTTGAGGAAAGCATCTCTTGCGGAAATTGGGCGCGTAGTTCATCACCGTTCACGAGATTGCCGTTATGAGCAACAGCGATGGCTTCGTAGACACCATGCCGCGCCCCCACCACGAAGGGACCCGCGTTCTCGACACAACTTGAGCCGGTTGTAGAGTAGCGTACATGCCCGATACCACAGCAGGAGGCAGGTAAGCTTGTGCCGGAGTCGTTGAACACGTCGCGTACCTTGCCCATAGCGACCCGATGAGCAATCTGCCCCTCGCCATCGTAGACCGCCATGCCTGCGCTCTCCTGACCACGATGCTGTAATGCGGTGAGGGCTAGTGTAATATAGCGTCGCACATCAATATTACTGTCGCCTTTCGTATAGATACCTACAACTCCGCAAGCATCATGTAGTCGCTCCATGCTCACCTCCTCTCGAAAGATAGAGTATATCTAACATTGTGTTGCAGGTCGCACATGTGCGACCTGCAACACAATGTTAGATATGTAGTTTACCTGTTAAATCTGCTACCAATGCATAGCGGTCTGCAACCCCTTGTAGCTCTTCGGGGGTGACATCCTTCATGTTACGATAGACCTGTTTGTCGAGCATACGGGTTTTATCGCCATCGGGCCAGAGCCGCCAGCTATCGTTGTCGATTACGTCGGCTACCAGCAAGTTGCCCTGTGTGTCGCGCCCAAACTCGATTTTGAGGTCAACGAGCGTGACGTTGATGTTTGCCCATGCGCGTTCAAGCGTCTCGAACACTCTGCGTCCCTGGTTCGCCATCCAGACAATCTCTTCTGCGCTGGCGAGACCCATTGCAATGATGTCCTGTTCCCATATTTGCGGGTCATGGCGTGCATCATCTTTCAGGAACGTCTCAACTAACACTGGCTCAAAGCGTGTGCCCTCGCTGATCTCCGGGTGCCGTTTGAGATACGAGCCAGTGGCGATGCGACGCTGCACCTGCTCGACAGGTAGCATGTCACAACGCTTTATCAACAGAGTTACATCGTTGATCTGTTTCACAAAGTGGGTCGCGATCTGCTCCTCGTTCAACAGGCGATAGATGTTGGCGGTGGTAATCGTACTCCAACGAGACTTGCCAACCAATTCATTGCGTCTTGCGCCATCACCAGCGGTGATCTGGTCTTTGTTGACCATATAGGCCAGTTCGCTGTTCTCAGGGTCAACGTAAATTCTTTTTGTCTTGCCCTCGGCAAGCGATGGTCCAAATGTCGGGTTCTCTATCATAGATATCTATCCTTTCTCATAAATTATTCTTAATGTGTTCTGACAGCATCAAAGATGCTGTCAGAACACATTAAGAATAATTTATGCTATAACAACACCTTCTCCCTCTCGTACATAACCAACAGTAAGCAGTTCTGGTAATACAGAACGTGCATCGAGTGCCGCTTTGGGTGAGAGGGCAATGACCATCCCCACACCCATGTTGAAGGTGCGATACTGCTCCTCTTTGCTCACATTACCAAGTTTCGCGAGGAGTGTGAAGAGTGGCGGCACGCTCCATCTATCGGTTTCGATTACTGCCTGTGTGCCCACTGGCAGGATGCGTGAGACGTTGCCCTCGAAGCCACCGCCAGTAATATGAGCCATACCTTTAATAGAACGTCCCCTATCCGCGAGATACGCACGTAACAACATAATTTCGCGCAGATAGCAGCGATGTGGACGCAGCAGCACATCAATCAATGGCTCACCAAGTTCTGGCACGACCTCATTCATGTTGTGCGCTGCGAAGATGCGTCGTACCAGTGAATAGCCGTTGGTGTGCAGACCACTTGAGCGCAGACCAAGCAGCACATCACCAGGGGTAATGGTGGCTCCTGTAATCGCCTCTTCCTGTTCCAGCGTGCCGACAATTGTACCCGCGAGGTCGAACGCTCCTGGCAAGTACACGTCGGGCATTTCAGCCGTTTCACCACCGAGCAGCGCACAGCCCACCTCCTGACATGCTTGTGCAACGCCACGCACAATTGTTGCCGCCTGTACAGGGTCAAGCTTGTTCATCGCCAGGTAATCCATGAAGAAAAGCGGCTTAGCACCTTGCGTCAGCATATCGTTGACGGAATGATTGACGATATCATAGCCAACCGTGTCGAAGCGTTGAGCCTGTGCCGCTAGCAGCGTCTTTGTGCCAACACCATCAGTCGAGGCGACCAACGCAGGTTGCTGCATCTGTTTCACGTCCTGTGCGTCGAGAATACCTGCGAATGCACCCATGCCCGCCAATACTTTATGACCCTGTGTTGCACGCACAGCATCCTTCATCAGCCGTTTAGCCTCGTCCGATGCGGAGAGATCGACACCACTGGCGGCATACGACGTATGCGCTCTCTCTGCTGCCTGTGTGCCATTCCCCGTCACATACTGGTAGGCATTTTTGAAGAGAAGCAGGCCATCACCTTGCCCATCAACTCTCCCTCTGCGGAGCGGATGTTGGAGCGCGTTGACATAGCGTTCGGGGTGCGGCATCAACCCCAACACGTTGCCGTGAGCATTACAGACACCCGCGATATTGCCTGCCGAACCGTTCGGATTTGCTGGATAAAGCACGTCATTCTCACTATCCGTAACATAGACAAGCGGTATCTGCCGCGTTGCCTGAAGATAGGCGATATTGCCGCGGAACACAAATTGTCCCTCGCCATGTGCCACAGGTAGCTCGATGGGACGTTCGATGCCGCGCGTGAAAATACAACGGCTCGTCTGCGCCGCCAGCGTTATCCACCGACACTCGAACTGCGCCGATGCATTATCCGTCAACGTCGCTCCTGTACGGGCCTGATTTATTCCGCCCTTTTCCTCGTCGCCAGGAAGTAACCCAGCTTTGACAAGCACCTGAAAACCATTGCAGATGCCAAGCACTGGGCGTCCCTCATCTACAAATTGTTGCAGTTGTCGCCCTAGATGTATTGTCAAGTTCTTTGCTAACAGCGTGCCAGCACCGAGATCATCGCCGTAGGAGAAGCCGCCGGGGATGACGAGAAAGGCATAGTCTAGTAGCGTGTCGGGAGCTTTGAGCAATTGATTGATATGTACGAGGTCGGTCTCGAAGCCGACGAGACGACATGCATATGCCGTTTCTCGATCACAATTGATGCCAGGAGCGCGAAGAACGAGCGCGCGGTGTGTCGTGGTCATGCTCTATTCCCTCTGAATGCCTGCTGCAGGTCTGCTATGCTTAAATTCATTACCTCTTCATCTCCGTCATGCACCTTGAACCGTCCTGTGTTGGTGACGGTTCCGATATAGGTTACATCGGTCACACCACTGAAACGCATGTGCTTCTCGAATGTACCCCACTGCTCCGGTGTAATCTCAACAACAAAGCGCGATGCCGACTCACTGAAGAGTCGCAGCGTATTCACTACAGCAGGAGATGTATCGAGCATATCGACAACAGGAATGTGGGCTAACTCAAGTGCCACCCCAAGCTGGCTCGCGATTGCCATTTCTGCTACTGCAACGGCAAGGCCACCCTCCGAGAGATCGTGACAGGCGCGTACCATGCCCCGACGAATAGCTTGACCGAGGGCGTTCATCGTGGTATATGCGTGTTCGATGGCAACGTGTGGAACGGTTGTCTCGGATGGTAAATCATGCATAATCTCCGCGTAGTGCGAACCCGCGAGTTCATTACGGGTGGTGCCCACGAGGTAGAGCAGGTTGTTAGGAGTTTTGAGCGACATATCAAGAGTCTGCGTCGCGTTGTCGAGAGTTCCGACCGCCGAAATCACCAGTGTTGGAATGACGGGCAGACGTTGCCCATTAGCGCGATACTCGTTGTTCAGACTATCTTTGCCCGAAATGAAGGGCGTTTTGAAGCCAATGGCGGCATCATGGCAGCCCTTGACGGCCCGTACCAGTAGCCCCAGTTGTGTCGGGTCGTTTGGATTGCCCCAGCAAAAGTTGTCCAGGATGGAGACACGAGTGATATCGCCGCCGACCGCCGTAAGATTACGCAGTGCCTCGTCAACGGCGTTGATCGCCATATGGTAGGGGTCGATGGTGCCATAGAGCGGGTTGACGCCATTGGAAAGCACAATACCAGCATGTGGTTGAGCGTTGTTTTCAAGAATTGGTTGTAAGACTGCGGCATCACTCGGTCCCTGCCCCGTTTTACCCACAAGCGGCTTTAACACGGTAGCACCCTGCACCTCGTGGTCGTAGCGACGCACGACCTCCTCTTTCGAGGCAATCGAGGGATGTTGTAACAGGTTTAATAAGAGTGTTGCAGGCGTCGGTGGTACGATGAAACGTGAACTCGTGTGAGTAAGCGGCGCAGCTACTGGTGTCCAGACCGCCTCTAACGTTCTATCGGGGCGTCCATCGTGCAGAAATGCCATGTCGATGCTTGCAACGGTCTCGCCATCGTAGTTGACAGTCAGACGGTGGTCATCGGTAAAGGTGCCGAGAATGCTCGCCTCGACCTCTTCAATAGCGCATATTTCCAGAAGGGCGTCGAGATGTTGTTGTGGTACCGCCAGCACCATGCGTTCCTGCGCCTCAGAGAGCCAGATTTCCCAGGGGGCCAGTCCCTGATATTTGAGTGGTGCGTGTTTCAGTTCGACGCGCACACCCGTCTCGGCTCCCATTTCGCCAATCGCAGAGGAGAAGCCGCCCGCTCCACAATCGGTAATCGCGGAATACAGCTTGCGGTCTCGCGCCTGCACAATGACATCGGCAACCTTCTTTTCCGTGATTGGTGCGCCAATCTGCACCGCTGTCCCCGCCTGTGCATTGATTTCAACACTCATTTCGCCGGATGAGAAGGTTGCGCCGTGAACACCGTCACGTCCGGTGCGTCCACCGAGAACGATGACGCGATTCCCCACCTCAACCTTGCTCGGATGACTACCGTGTGGCAAAATGCCGAGGCAACCGCAGAAAACGAGCGGATTATACACATAGCCAGGATGATAGAGAATAGCACCGTTGACCGTCGGAATGCCCATCTTGTTGCCATAATCGCGCACACCATCGACAACACCCGTTGCGATACGACGTGGTGCCAGCACACCAGCGGGAAGCGCCTCCACAGGAGTATCGAGTGGCCCGAAGCAGAGAATATCGGTGCAGGCGATAGGCTGTGCCGAGACGCCCATCACATCGCGAATCACGCCACCTACGCCAGTATTCGCGCCACCAAATGGCTCGATTGCCGATGGATGGTTGTGCGTCTCAACCTTGAAGGCGATATCGTGTGTGTCTGTGAAGCGCACAATACCCGCGTTATCCTTGAACGCCGAGACGAGCCATGCTGGTCGCACCTCTTCAGTAGCACGCATGAGATAGCGTTTGAGCAAGCCATGTATCGTTTCTTGCTCTGTAACAGTGCCCCCGGCATCCTGTTCGCGATACTCGATGATGGCCTTGAATGTCTTGTGTGAACAATGCTCCGACCACGTTTGCGCCAGCGTTTCTAGCTCCACATCGCTCGGTTCGCGCCCTTGCTCTCTATAATGTTGTTGAATAGCGCGTAGTTCATCAAGGTTCAACGAGAGCAAACCCGCCCTGCTGAACGCCAGTAGTTGCTCGTCATTCATCGAAGTAAAGGTCTGTAGGGACCGATTTATCGCGTCCTGGGGTGGGGTAGTGGGGCGCACGTCACCAACAGGAATCATTGCCGCCGCGTTCCCCTCCCCGACCACCCCAGGACGCGATAAATCGGTCCCTACAGGTGACGACGATTGATGTGCGGCGTGAAGCTCATAGTGTTGAATAACCGGATTGTAGAGCAGGTCTTCGGCGATAGTGCGAGCGTCGTTTGCGCTCAAGCGACTATCGAGAAAATAGCGTTTGCCTGTCTCAACGTGTGTGATTGTAGAAATACCGAGCATGGATGCGCCTGCTAGAACGCTTTCCGCTAGTGTGTCGGTGACGCCAGCATGAAAGAACACATCGACGATATGATGAGTGGTATCCGTGTATGTGTCGTCTCCTACAAACGCCTCTTGAATAATTGCATCGACGAGCAGTTGCGTCGTAAGTCGGTCTTGTTGTGAAGAGTCAAGAATCCCTGAAAGGCGGTACAGGAATGCGGTGCGGATACTCAATGGGGTGTCAGAGAGAGAGGCAAGCGACGGAAGCCGATGCGGTGATAGCTGTAATATTTCATGGGTGAGTCTATGAGCCTGCACATCATGCTGCTCCGAGACTGCTCGAACCTCGATATAGTGTAACGTCACGTTCCTTTTCCTGGATTAGCTAGCGCAAAAAAGCAACAAAGATAGCAATGTTTTACACGTTGTCTTGTGGGACGTGTTCATTGTAACACCTGTGTTATGAATGTAGCAAATTTTCCTGCTTACAATAATTCCGCGATTGTCTCTAAGAGAACATCTTGTGGACACGGTTTCGTCAAATATGCATGGGCACCCAGTGCGAGTGCATGCTGTTTGTGCTTGTCGGAGGTACGCGAGGTAAGTATGATAACCTTGACATCCATCAGTTCAGGGTAGATATGCATGATGCTGAGCAGGTCATAGCCATTCAAGTTCGGCATTTCCATGTCTAGCAGAAACACATCCGGTGGATTCTGTGTGAGTTTATCCAGTGCCACAAGTCCATCACTGGCTTCAGCCGTTTTGTAGTTAGCATGTGCCAGTGTTTGTACCAGCGATCTGCGGAAGAACGTTGAATCATCCGCGATAAGGACGAGATGTTGTGCCTTTTGCTCCTTCATGTCCTCTTCAACGTCTGGTATCATATGGTGGCGTACCTTTGTGTAGTGCTTGAGCAACTCTGGAATGTCAATCAGGAGTAAGATGTGACCCTTACCATCAAGGACAGTGCCAGCAATGCCGGGACGCTGTAAGTGATATTCGAGGGGTTTGACGACAACTTCGACATCACTTATGATCTCATCTACGACGATGCCCGCAAGTAAGCGTGATCGACCTTGAGGCAGTACGACCACAGGTGTAATCCCACTTCGGGACTCCGCGTCAGACGGAAAATCCAGGAGTTTGTAGAGTCGGTAGACAATATCAAGCTGCTCATTTTGTACATCGCTGACACGTTGCACTTGCGAGAAGGGCAATACCACCTGTTGCTGACCAACACGTACCAGGAGGCCACGTACCGTTCCCTGTGAACGGGGAAAGCGTAGGAAGAAACTGACACCACCCTCGTTATTGCGGTGCAACTCAACCGAGCCACCGAGTCGCTGCATAGAGGCATGGATAGCGTCTAATGCACCGCCTTGAACGGCCATTGAAAAACCTAGTTCAAGTGTGACCTCGTTTCCTAATGCCTGGGCATGGAGCCAGACACGATACGGATCGTTCGTCGTTTCCTCATCAATAGTGACAATATCGGTCAAACAGGTATGAAGCAGACCCAGTAAAGGGAATGCTAGTGTATCGAGAATGTCCTGGTCAATCTCCGTTGTCTCACCAATAACCTCGAAGCGGAGTTCCAATGTACTCTTGTCAAGAACACTTTGTAGGCGCGGCAGAAGAATACTGAGCGGTGTCAAGCGCAGCAGATGCAGATGAGTATGTACTGAGGTGGCCCGTTGTACATACTGCTGTGTTATGGAATGCAGATGACCATACGCACTACGTACCTGAGCAGAAGCCAGTGTTACTTCAGCGATAGCATCGCTTAATGCTCGTACCTTACTATCACGTTCGCTGAAGTGCTCAAGCTCCAATTCATCCCAGCCTGCTGTCGTGTTGTTTTTCTGTAAACGCGAGCGTAGTCTTTGTTTCCGCGCATATGGAGTATCCTGATACGTTCCTGCATCTTTCAACATGCGCTCGACAAGTGAGGATGCGGGAATGCTGTTCTCTTGATGTGATGATGGTCGAATCGGCATTGCCAGGGCTAACAGGGAACTTTCGAGTTGCTGAAGACGAAGATGAGCCTCATGTAACTTGCCTAGCGCAATTGCTACCTGCGCTTGTGCGTCTTCCAGCGGCTGCCGTATTTCTGCGAGCCGCTCCGCATGTCCCAATAGCCGCTCGAAACGTTGTGCGTCAATGTGAATACTCGGTGGCAAGAGCGATAGAGATTGTGCATCTTGCTCATTCTGCTCTGCTAATGGTGCTGTCACAGGACCCGTTGTTTGCGGAAATCCGGCAGAGAGTGCAAGTTGCTCAAGTTCTTGCTCCAATGCGACAAGGGGCGCATTATCTTCTTCACCATTTGCTAGTAAATCTTGCAGCGTTACCTCTAAGGCCAGCACCGCCTGCACGAGCGCGTTTAGTCCGAGGAGTGGTAAGAGTTTGCCACCGTGAATCTGCCCGACGATGACTTCGATATGGCGTGCAATCGTGGCCATTGCAAGACACTCCATCGCTCCCGCCGTGCCACGAACCTTGTGTGCGATACGACTCAACACGGTAAAGCGCGTCATATCCAATGTTGTGTCGCTCTGCTCTAATTGACTAAGCGCACGCTTCATATGCGCGATGTCTTCGTCCATCTCAGCGGCAAAGAGGAACAACATGTCCTCGTCAGAAAATTCAGTATTCTGCGGATGCGAAGACGACGACGAAATAGACCCGGTATTGCTTGTTTTTAGTGTATCCAGCGCATTGAATGCATCGAGAATAGCCTGATCTTCGACAGAAAGTTGCTGTGCATCATCGTTCTCAAACTGAGAGAGGTCTTCAGACATGACGTGCTTTCCTCTCTATCTGCTGCACAATATCTTTGAAAAGCAATGGCATGTCGAGTATCAGCGTTTGCTTTTGCGCGTTCGCTTCCTCTGTCCATGTACCAACAACTCCTTGTAGTGGGACCTCTCTGCTATCAGATGTGTATGATGGAGGAAATGGTATGATTTGTGCGACATCGACAATTGTCGGAACCTCGTTGATAGCTAATACACAGAACGCGAGCGATATTCCTTCGTGTTGAACAATCAATGTTACACGCTCTTGTAGCGATGGAAGTACTTCTTGCCTGACGTAGGCACAGAGATCAATTGCCGCTATTGTCTCGCCACGCCAGGAGAGAATACCGATCATCCAGGAAGGTACATCAGGTAGACGTGTGATGTACTGCGAAACAGGTAAGACTTCTTGGATAACGGTAAACGGAAGTAGGCAACGTTCTCCTTCTCTAAGAGAGCAGGTGACACAGGTGAGGATACTAGTAGAGGATGAGGTGGCAGACGTGTAGTCTTGCATGGGATGTGCTGAACGTGAAGCAAGTGTTCTGGCATGATCCCAGAATTCATCATTGCTCAATTTCTCCAAATACCCCACGTATTCATAGGGAGAGAGAAGATGTTGAGTTGCGTCTTCATTCATCGTACTACCTCGATCACTTCATCTCGAATGACGCTAATTCGTTGTTACCGGAACATTGAGTTGCTCTTGAATGATAGCAACAAGCTCTTGTGTCTTAAATGGCTTGGTAATATAGTCTTTGGCACCCGCAAGCCGACCTTTGAGGCGGTCGATCACGCCATCGCGCCGTGATAACATCACGATAATGGTGTTGTTGAACATGGGCTTTGCCTTTAAGCGGCGTGCCACTTCGTAGCCGTCCATTTTGGGCAATCCAATATCAAGTAAGACAAGATCAGGAACACGTGCCTCCACGTCGTTTGTGATCCAGCGCATAGCCTCGACGCCATCCGTAAAACTGCGAACATCGAACTCTTCCCGTCTCAGACATGTCTCGATAATTTTACGCACCGTAGGAGAATCGTCTATCACCATAATAAATTTACTCATGACCTATTTCCTTCATGTCTGTTCCACACAAAATTACTCCAATTGTACCTACATTCTGTAGTCACTTCTGAGGCATCCTTGTCCTCCCTATTGATACATTTCAATCATAAGACAGGATAAATATGTATCAATAGCCATTTCTTGTCTTCGTAGTTTGCGCTCGCACTATAGCGCGATAGCTTGATAGATGAGTTACATGACACTGATGTTACCATACATACAGAGAACATTGCAATACTTTGTTAAAACATATGCTCTGTTATGTACGAGGTAATTCTTTCAGGAACTTATCAAGTGTTCTTGTACGATATTGCCGCGTAAAATCAACAATATTTGTTGAGTGTTCGCTTGCAGGTTGCTGCTGGAGTTCTCTCTGTACCAGACGACGCAGCAATATCACATCCTCACTCCATGCGACATTGAGCATAATCTCTGGTACATTTTCCTCAATATGATGCGCGTCCAATCGGCGTAGCCACAGTGTAAAGAGCCGTTCTAACCACTCTTGCCGCATTTCGGGTGTAAGTAGCGGCATAAGGGCCGACGTTTCAAACAAAATGTTGCTACTCGCCTCGCTCAGTAGCGTCTCTAAAATAGGCATAATATCGTCTATTGCTTTATCGAACATATGGGTAAGCTTCTCGTCGCGTTCCGCAAGCCGTTCGTCGAGTACAATGGCATACACGTCCATCGCTCCGTGATAGTCATGATGTTCCGCACGAACCTCCGCCTCGTCTAAGAGCGAGTTCAAATCGCTTGCCAATACTTGTAGTGGCTCACCCTGTTGTAGGCGTGCGAGATAGCCAGTGATGCGTTGCAGGCATGCCGCACGATCAAGGGCAGGCAAAACAGGCGGCGAAACAGGATGAAGCGTTTTTAGCTCCTCACCGCTAAAATCCCAATCCTCACTGATATCACTACCTGCTTCGTCGTCGGCTTCTTCCACCTTTCCTGCATATGATAATGTGGCAGGACCAAGCACTTCTCTGTCCATAAGCATTGCAATCTCTGCTTGTAACACCGGGTAGCGCGTCACAATTTCCCGTATGAGTAGAAGAAGATGTTCTTTACTTGCACCTCGCAAACGGTCTTCTAGCTCTTGCTCCATCATAGCGTCCTTTTGGATGAAATCATCTTTCCGAGATTCAATACTACCACAAAAGTATGTCAACGTGTGTTCGCACATACCCCGACTTCGTAGGGACCAGATTGATCGCACATGGACGCGATAAATCTGGTCCCGACGAAATATTGTCATGGCAAGATTGACCGTGTAGTAAGGTGCATGACGTATAATGAGTGAGCAATCTATAGAAGATGTTTCCCTCTAGTTAGAAAGGCACCATTGATGTTGCAGGATACAGTGCTTCGCTCGCTCAAATCGCTTCTGCCGCCAGGACAGGTATTTACCGACTCAACAGCACTACTAGTGTATGAGGCCGATGCCGGTATGGACAAGGGACAACCAGAAGCGGTGGTATTTCCTCGAACAGCAGAAGAGGTGGTGCGCGTGGTGAAGTGGGCCGCTAAGCATGATGTACCACTGGTTGCGCGTGGTGCTGGTACAGGTCTGTCCGGTGGTGCCGTGGCTGATCGTGGTGGCGTTATTGTTGAGTTCGCAAAGATGAACCATATCCTCGCGATTGACGCGTTAGGACGGAGCGTCATTACCGAACCCGCAGTCATCAATTTGCGCCTGGATGAACAGGCAAAGTTGTATGGCCTTTATTTTCCGCCCGACCCGGCAAGCCAACGTGCCTCGACGATTGGTGGTAATGTCTCGGAAAATTCTGGTGGTCCGCATTGCTTTAAGTATGGCGTGACGACGAATTATATTATCAGCCTCGATGTTGTGTTAGCCGATGGGCGACAGGTGCGTGTTGGCGGCGGTGCTTTAGACTACCCGGAGTATGACCTGTGCGGACTTATCACGGGCAGCGAGGGTATGCTCGCACTTATCACCTCTATCACCGCACGCCTGTTACGCAACCCTCCTGGCATTAGAACGATGCTGGCAATCTTCGATAGCGTCGAACAAGCGGCGGATGCAGTTTCAGCCATTATTGCCGCCGGACTGGTTCCCGCGACAATGGAGATGATGGATCAGAAAATCACCAATATTGCTGAACCATTCGCGCACGCGGGCTTACCGCTTGATGCAGGGGCAATTCTTATCATCGAGGTCGATGGCTATCCTGCTGGTCTCGATGCACAGAGCGACGAAATTGAACGCTTGCTCCGCACTCAAGGCGTGCGCGAGATACGCATTGCACGCAACGAAGACGAACGCTACACAATTTGGCTTGCACGCAAGAGTGTTGCGGGTGCTATTTCACGCCTTACACCTGCCTACTACACGGTCGATATCACGGTGCCACGAAGTCGCCTGCGCGAAATTCTGGCGCAGGTTGACCCTATTTGCGAAAAATATGCGTTGCAGGTAGGACACTTGATGCATGCAGGTGATGGCAATTTACATCCAATGATTCTCATTCCAGACCCGCGTGATCCAGAATTGATGGGGCGTGTTCATGCGGCAGGTCGTGAGATGGTCACATGCTGTATCGAGATGGATGGCAGCTTGACTGGCGAACATGGCGTCGGCATCGAGAAGCGCGAATATATGACGCTCATGCATACGCCATCTGAGCTACTGGCGATGTGGGATGTCAAACAAGCTTTCGACCCTAACGGTATTCTGAATCCGGGCAAGGTCTTTCCAACACCTCAAGAGAGTACAGCACCACTTGTAGAACCCATGCAAACGAAGCATACAATCTCGCTTGATGCCAGCCAGTTAGGAGCAATCTTTGCGCCGGAGACAGCAGAAGAGGCGGCACAGGGTCTGTTGGCACTGTCACATGCACAACGACGAGTATGCATCAGTAACTCTCCCCACGCGATGAAAGATGCAACGACGCAGCTAACGACCAATGCAATGCGGAGTATTAAGATGTATGCACCCGAAGATATGTACATTACTGTTGGAGCAGGCGCACCTCTCGCTGAAATACAAGCATTTCTCGCTAAAGCAGGGCAATACCTGCCGCTTGCCTCGCCCTGGCCCGATGCCACGATTGGTGGTATTGTCGCTACGAATAGCAACGCGCCTCTTCGTATGCGCTACGGCTCGATACGTGATCTTGTCCTGTCTACAACGGTTGCTCTGGCTGATGGACGTGTAATTCGGACGGGACGACCCATTGTCAAAAACGTGGCGGGCTACGATCTGACAAAGGTGGTAATCGGCTCACAGGGCACGTTAGGACTGATTACCGATGTCACCCTCAAGTTTTTCGCACAACCGCGTGCCAGACGCAACCTGTTTATCATGACGCAAACGATACAACAGGCCCTCAACTGGTCACGCTTAGTTCTCCCGCTCGCTTTAACTGCATCGTCAGTCATCGTGTGCAAAACCGAAGATAGTACACACTCGCCTGATACGAGTATGTTGCTCTATACAGCCGAAGGACTGGTTGAGGATGTGGAGGCCGAATTAGAGCAGGTGCGTGAGACGTTGAAGGCGATGGGAGCAAAGGTGGGTGAAGTCGAAATACCTGCGATTGACATGTGGACAAGTACGCTGGATACGGGAACGGTTGTTCGCGTTGGTGTACCACCGAGAGATTTGCCGCTGTATATGCAAGAGCATAAGGCACTCTACAACGAAATGTATATCGCGGATATGAGTAGCGGCTGTCTGTATGCTGTGAAAGAGACAGGGACGGAGGACGAGATACGCGCATGGGTGGCAGCTTTACGGCGACCAGCTCTGGCACTGCAAGGATATGCGGTTGTGATGCGTCTCGCGGAAGGAGTGCAGAATGTTGACCGCTGGGGCTACCGACCACAGGCACTCGACGTGATGAAGCGACTGAAACTGCGTTGGGACCCTGCTGATATACTACATGGAGAAGAGAACTCTCTTGACACCATTCTTTAACGGTCGTAAGATGGGTTAAGCGTTGACTCACCTCCTGCACTCGCTAAGGAGCTTTTTGTATGTCGTTTCAAATCTGTATCAAGACGGAAAAATCATTGCAGCGACTCGCTACGGAAATCCGCGACCTGTTTTCTTTGCCCCCATTTAAAGAAAACGCGTTCTCCGGCGAACCCTATTGTCAGTTCGAGATGTTAGGTATGCTGGTTCTCATTTCCTTTACAGATGAAGAGGACCGCGATCCCGAAGTCATGCACTATCCCTACTGTTTTGACTTACAGATGTCTTTCACCGACCACGAGCTAGATACCGACGATATGGAGTATCGCTTGCAACCGTATTATGCACAGTTGCTTACCTTTCAATTAGGGCTGGATACCGCGTACCACGAGAAGCAAAAAATAGGTCAGCACTGGCAGGTGCGTTATCAGTTTCTGCAGAAGAACCCGAAGTGGAATAGTGCTATTTTGTATGGTGAGCCGGGTTGGATGCCTGCGGTTCTCGTCGCCCAACCAAGTACATGGCGCACGATGCATCCGGTGTTTTAATGTTACTGATGATCGAGAATAGAACGTATGCCAGAACAAGAAGTTCCCCAACCTCGTATTCCACCGGACAACACAGTACAACTACCAGGCAGTGCCGAACTGTCGGGCGTCGCCAATATGTCCACGCTCTTTCGTGTAATGGCCCATCGTCCTACATTGATGCAACAGTCGGCGCAGTTGTTAGCGTCGGCAATGCGAACTGGCACAGTGGAGCCGCAGTTAAAAGAGTTGGTCGCCATACGCGTCTCACAGGTCAACGCCTGCTTCTATTGAATGGAAGTTCATACTGCCTTGGCAAGGCAGATCGGCGTAAGCGAGGACCTGCTGGATGCACTCTATCATAGGGACGAGCATCAAGATGTGTTTAGTACACGCGAGCTTGTGGCTCTGCGGTTCGCTGAAATTATGACGACGAGTGCGCGTGACGTTGACGAGGAGCTATGGGATGAGTTACAGTTGCACTTTGACGATGGTGAACTCGTAGAGCTGGCAACGGTGATCGGCCTATTCAACTTTTTCAACCGTTTCGCGGATGCATTCCAATTATATCCACCACCACGTACAAAGGAATAAGACACTATGCCCGGCAATGAAGAGAAGTTAGATGCACTCTTGAAGGATTTACACGAACTCACGACCTATCTGCATGGACGCGGCGATAAAACGCTGGTCCTGTCAAAGAAGTTTGAGGAACACGCGCAAAGTGACACATCAAATAGAGATTTTGACTTGAATCAGGCGAGGATGCTAGATTATCAACACCATATTTGGCACGAAATCGCTAATTTGGTCGATAAAATGCTTAAACAGTACGAATAACAGGAGAAATGTTGAAATGTACTCAGCACATCACACCATTCCTCCTGTTATTTCTTAGAGATTGCCGTTTTTGGTCTGGATGTAGCGGTCGGATAACTCTGACTTTGTGCGGTTGTAGAGTTCGCGTCCCTGTGCCAGGGCTGCGTTCGCACGCGCACGCACATCATCGTTCAGTGAGCCTGAACGCAGCATGATACCGCGCTCCTCTAGTTGTGCGCGTGTGGCCTCGCCAGACTGAGGGGCAAACACTAATGCTACGGCTGCACCGATGCCCATACCGAGCAGTAATCCAAAGAGAAATTTCATAGTTACAACTCCTTACATAGTTTATTGAATGGAATAGGCGATAGTGCTTCTCACCATCGCCATACGTATGAATTGGTCTAAGAGCAAAAAGCTGTATCAGCGTACAGCTTTGTCCAACAGTTGCTCAACGGTCGTGAGCAGTGCCTCAAGCTCAAAGGGCTTTTGTAACAGGTGTACACTATGATAATATTGCGGTTGCTCCTGTATCGACTTCGACACCTCTTCAGCCTCAAGGACCGCCGCTGTGTAAATAATCACGGGAACATCGGAAGTGATTTCATCGCCTTTTATTTGTTTCAGGATATCCTGCCCTGCTACCTCGCCCAGTTTTAGGTCGAGAATGAGCAGGTCGGGGAGCATATGCTTGACACTTGTGAAGGCATCCTTGCCATCCTGGAGAATCGAGACCTGATAGTCTTCGTCTTCCAGCACTCTACGCATGAGATGCAGTAGCTCGTTTCTATCGTCAACAACAAGAATTCGTTTTGTCACGTCCCTATCGGTGCTATTTCCTCATATGTCCACGCCAGATTGCACGCTTTATGAGAAACACCGCCTCCTGTTTTCCCTTGAGTCGTCGTTGTATGCTGCACTCCCTATGCATCGGGTAGAACAGCAGACTTCACCGCTTGAGTTTCGTTCGTAGTGTATCACGTCATGTACAATCAAACAAGAGAATAGCCATATAATTTTCTTGTGTTACGTAAGATAATACGGTCTAGTATATACTAGAGGATACATACGTGCCTTTTAGCTAGCAACAATGCTCGCAGTGTACGAACTCGTAGACCCCTAAACTGCTCCAATGCTTTGTCGATGATCGGTAACTCTTGACAGCTTATGATATAGTTAAGAATGTGCTAGCGGACTACATTGGCACACTACTGAAGTGATCGCGTAGCTTTTTTATAGAGATAGGCGCTTCACTATAGGTTGACTGCGTAGCTCAGTGGTAGAGCAACGAGCTTTTAACTCGATGGTCGTGGGTTCGAGTCCCACCGCGGTCATTTTACAATTCATAATCCTTCGCCCACCGAACATTTTTCTCCTGATTGTTTTTCGTCTCGGTGAGACGCAAACTTACTTGTGACGCTCCTGTGTGGTCAATAGGTACCAAATAGACTCCTTTCGTCTCACGACAGTACACAGCGAAATAGTCAATTTGGCCGTGATAAGATTTGCGTCCATTCGTAGTTCTTCCTGCACGTGTATGATAATAAAAGCTAACCGTTCTAAATTCTATATAGTCTCCATTCGATCTTCCCGTTTTACACTGGATACGCCAGAACTTACCATCGGCGTCCTCGATTACTAAATCGTAGCGCAAATTATCACCAAATGGTTTTAAGACCTCATAGCCGACCTCTACCAGCTTTGCCATGATAAAAGCCTCGCTGCGTTCCCCAATTGCTTTAGGATTCTGTTTCGGTTTCAAAGGCCCCATACTTTTATTCCCCCTGTAATCCATCGCATATTACCTATAGGTATAGAACGTATAATACTATAAACTCTTCATTTATGCAAGAAGTTGTTTCTCCTCCATACATGCAATAGATTACCCACTTTACTTTGTTGTATTATCCAAGAATAAGATATATCGTTTTCATGAAGAAGTTAGCATGTAGGAGGATAGTTCAGCTATGACTGTTGACAAGACGCAGGTCGAAAATCAAACGGGCGATCCGTTTGCATACCTCTATACCTATCAGTTTGCGCTGCTCAAAACGTTTCGCAAGAGCGGGGACGCCGTGCCGACGCCTATCTGGTTCGCCAATGAGAATGGCAAACTATATGTGACAACCAGCACTACGACGGGTAAGGTGAAGCGTATTCACAACAACGGGCGTGTGACGCTTACACCATGTGACAGAAGCGGGAAAGTTGCTGAAGGCGCGAAAGAGGTTGAGGGGAGTGCGCGTGAGTTGCCAGCGTCAGAGTACGCTCATGCGAATACTGTACTGCTTCGTAAATATAAACTTATGTACCGATTGTTGGATGTACTCGGCTTTTTCACCAGAAGGAAAAGTACCTATATTGAGATAGCACCAGCTATATAAACAAAGAAGCATGTCGCCAAAATCTACGATCTTGGCGACATGCTTCTTTGTTTATGCCAACAATTCGGCTTCACTCAAGGGACCGAGCGCGGTCAAGACCTGTTTTTCGCGCATCGGGAAACGATGGAGCGCACGCATTACGTCCTCGGTCGTCACTTTCGAGACGCGGGCTACCTCTTCCTCGACGCTAATCAGACGACCCTCCGTCATCCAGTCGTTGGCGAGAGAGCGCATACGCGAGAAGGTTGACTCGCTGCTAAGAACCATGTTACTAATCAACTTGTCTTTAGCACGTTGCAATTCATCCTCGTAGACACCATCACTGAGTAAGCTATCCAGTTCCTCGCGTAGCAGTTTCAGGACACGGGGAGCCTCTTCCGGCGTCGAATTGGCCTCCATGAGCATGATGCCCGTGCCTTCCATCGCCCAGAGACCAGCACTGGCAGACTCGGCAAGCCCTTTCTGATAGATATTCCAGAAGAGACGTGAGCCATCACCATCACCAAGAATGCTACCAGCAAGAATCGCGGCATAGTAGTCGGGGTCCTGCACATCAACGGCTGGCATGGCGATAAGCATAATTTGTTGCTTGAGCTTCTTATCAACCATGACGTTATTGATGGATTGCGCGGGTTCGTAGTGCGAGGTGTCGCGACCCGCATCACCTGTACGCCAGTTGTTACAATGTTGCTCGGCAAGTTCCACGATGTGCTTCCAGTCAAAATTGCCCGCAACCGCCAGGATCAGATTATTGGCGGCGTAGCGTCTCTGCCAGTAATCACGCATTTGCTGAATATGCATACCACGAATACTTTCACGTGAGCCAAGCACATCGTGACCAAGTGGATGGTTGCCGAAATAGGTTTGCATGAGGCGGCGGTAAGCCATATTGTACGGCTGGTCCTCTGAACGTGCGATCTCGTTGACGATAACCTCTTTCTCCATCTCGAAGTCGCTCTCCGCGAGGCGTGGATACATCATATCGCTGAGCAGGCTGACAGCCTTGTCCAGATATTCACCCAGCACACGCGCGTAGTAGACGGTGGACTCATGCGAGGTAAATGCGTTGAGTTCGGCACCAATCTTGTTAAATTCAAGAGTGATTTCTTGCCAGTCAAGCGTCTTTGTGCCCTTAAACACCATATGTTCCAGGAAGTGTGAGACACCCGCGATAGCTGGATTTTTCTCGTCGCGTGAACCCGTATTGACGTGATAGGACACGGCGACCGATTCAAAATCGGGCATTGGCTGTCCCACGATCTGTAGACCATTACTCAAACGATGTGTATAAAACACAGCTTCACTAGCTGTGGTAGTTTCTGACATGTGGCGTTTCCTCTCAATGCATTAGGCGAAGTGTCTGTACTTGGCATGATAGCCCTTGCGGAGTGATTTTGTCAAATGAAACCGATTTCAATCTCTGCTACATATGGTATACTTAGTGCTAAAAGTGGCAAAGAGGTTTTTATGAGTGAACACCGCTACACCATTATCTTACACCCAGACTCAAATGAGGGTGGTTATACAGTTACAGTGCCATCACTACCTGGGTGTATTACACAGGGTGATACATTAGAGGAAGCGATTGCAATGGCGAAGGATGCTATAAAACTTCATCTCGAAGTGCTTGCTGCTGATGGTGAACCGATACCAGAAGAGCATGAGCATCCGCAAGCCATCACTATTGATGTTGCTGCTTGACTCCACGATTACTGTGTGCCTCAAATGGTAAGAGGAAACACCGCTTGTACCGATGTACCATTGCCACTGATACCCTGAATTTCTACCGTACCACCTACCTCTTGTACACGCGCACGGAGTATACGTAGACCCATATGATATCGTGTGCCGTCATTGTACATCTCAAGTGGCAACCCTATACCATTGTCATGTACTTCTGCTACAAGTTGTGTTGGCGAGAATCGTACACTCAAATGTACCTCTGTTGCCTGTGCGTGTTTACGTATATTGTTAAGCGACTCCTGTATAAAGTGAACGAGCGGCTCGGCAAGCGTTGACGGAAGCTGATCGGGGGTATCAAGCGTACATGTGAGCTTGATGGTTGGTTCGCCCATCTTAAAATCATCTATCAGGCTACATAGTGCGCTGTTTATGTCTTGCGTAGCGATAGATGTTGACATAAGCGACGCGATATCGTGTCGTAATGTATGCAGACAGGTGTTCAGAATAGTCCGCACCTTCTGTAACTCATCGAGGGCGCGGTCTTTTGCTTGCTTCTCCAGTAGATGTTGCACCAGTTCAAGTTTATGCGAAATATGCGTGATGATCTGAATAGGGCCGTCGTGTAAATCGCGTGCAATGCGTACTCGCTCTTCGTTGATAGCCTGTCGCTGCTCGCGTGTATAGCTTTTTTCTCTGCTCCCCATGTGTGTCGTCTCTCCACCTCTGTATAGTATCCGCTTTTAGCATACAGGCAGAGAAAAATGAGGTTCCCTTTCTTCGCTCCATACTTACGAAAAAGTCTAACATGTCCGAGGTCTACAATACTAGCGAAAATCTATGCTCTAAGCATACTGAATTTTCTGAATGGCGGGACGGAACACAAAGAGGTCTTCCAATATCAGCACGACTCCTGTAATGCCAGGTAAGACGAACTCTATGTATAGAAGATAGAAGAGGTGAAAAGCCTCCTTGTATTGATAGTGTGTAACGATGTTATTCATGAGCGTAAGATACGTTGGCTCCTCATGCAGAATGCTCTGTACAGAGGTGGCAATCATCGCACGAGAGAGTGGAGATGGTGCATTTATGCTTGCAAGGAGTGTATACGAAGCATTGAGGATGGCGAGGTAATGCAGCTCCATTGTCGAGAAAAATCCTGTTGTCGCAGGGCTATTTTTGCTGGAAGCTGCAAGTCTTGCGTTCCCATTCTGTAACTCATTATGCGCTTGTTGCCATTGTGTAAGCGTTGAACTCAATTTTTCCTTGTAGTGTTGGCGCGTCTGTGTATTCGCCTTGAGTATCGAGACTTCGATAGCCAGTGCTGCTTTGCTTACTTCTTGACCCAACATGCGTTGTCGTCCCGCAACATTGATGATACGGGCATCACCAGAAGTGTGTTGTAACGCAATTAGTAGCAGAACTTGCCCCAGGATGGTAAGCAACGCAATAGAACTCAGCGTGACCATATACAATGTCATGAAGCGACGAATCGATAGCGTGAATTGACGAGATGGAATCCCCATAGTTCTAGCGTTCCCCCACAAGCACGATAATAGCAAGTATACATATAAATCTTCTTCTCTTATCAGTATACTTATGCACCCAAATATATCTGTGTACTTCTCCCTCTTCCACCTGCATCGATATTTTGTGGATATTATTTGCCAATTTTTCGAGTGGCAGGTAGAGACAGTATAGTAATAGCGTGAAGGGCAGAAAGACTTGAATAGTCTTTCTGCCCTTCACGCTATTTTAAGGAGTTCAATTGATAGAAAAGCTGTTCTTGCGAGATAGGTGTTTTTACATAGATAAATGGATAGACGATAACACTAACCAGTTAGTTAGCGAAGTGCCCTGCTTGCGTTGGCATTGTTGTTGTAATAGAGGCGGCAGGCATGTCGCTTGCGACGCAGGCGCGAAGGTCCTCGCGGTAGAAACGCCAGGTGCTACCAACCTTGTGCCCTGTAAGTTGATTTGACCACATTAGACGATACAACGTAGAGCGGCTTACACGCAGATAATTCATCGCTTCCTTAAACGTTAAAAGAACATCATCCTGAACCATTTGTACAACCATTGTTTCTTCCCCCTGAGTATTCTCAACTAAAAATAAGTTCGACGGCCTATAGATGAATAAGTAATGTACTTACATCACTAAAAACGAATGCGAATAAATGGATGTAACGCGATGACGTAAGTACCATGCATCGTAGCAACCGATACACTTTATTGTTTCATTACATATTATGATAATCAATGGTGATACGTTTTTATGTTGAGAAGTTGTTACGAAATGGTTAAATTTATTCTCCCCCAGTGTGATATTCACTACCTTCACTACAGAAAGCCACTGAATTGTTTTACCATTTTGTTTCAAGTAATGTGTCAAGTGCGTTGTTGTCGCAGGCAACGGGAAAGATGGTCAAGTGCGTTAGCTCATGCAGGGTGCCAATAGCTTTCGTGTCTGTCGGGTCCGCCATTGCGACCGTGAGGCGTTGATGGTCCCGTCCAACCGGAACGCAGCGTAGGTGTGACGCTGTATCGTAGGCAATTAGACTCTTCAGTCGTGTCGATAATTGCGCTGGAAGCTGCAAAAATGGCACGATGATATTCTGCGCCGATGCGTCTATCGGCGCAGAATCGTTTGTGGTACCGCTGTGCAATGGGTTAGTAGATAAGGATGTATATTCGTGTTGAGAATCAGCATCACTTTGCATTGTATCGTCCGCTACATCTTGCTCTGCCATTGGCATGGTTTCCCAGAGGCGGGTTGTGATGGCAGGACGTAAGGTGAGACGGTAGTGAACGCGACCCGCGCTAGCAAGTACCTGTTCCAGTGCTGGCCCCTGCTCAGGGTAGCTACCGATGCCGAGTACAATATCTGTTTCATGGGTGAGCGGCGGGAGAAGTGTTTCTGCTTGTAGCAGGTTGACGCTATTATAGACACGCTCAGTGATTTTGAGTATTCCCTGTCGATCTACATCGGGAAAAATAATCGCGGCACCTCTTCCCTCGTCGAGATGTACAAGGTCGTCGTCTCGTATTGCGCGTCGCACGTTGACCATAACCTGTTCTAAGATAGTTGCAGCAGGATGATAGCGACGCCGCTTGTGTACGACTGTTGTCTCTGGTGGAATATGTACGTGTTCCAACTGGGATATGTGCAGCAATAGCACGCTAAACGACGGAATAGCTGGAAAGAGTGCCTGTACATGAGTATGTAGAGTATCATTCAGTATTGGATGAACTGGTAGAATGGAGTCATGGTCATCGTCCCATTTCTGCATTGCGTAATCTTGATACATTCCTTGTTCTGGTGAAAGCAAGCATAGAGAAGAAACAGGAGGGCAAGTGCAGAGTTCTGTCTCCGTCTCGCTTACTATTGCAGACGATAGAGGAGAGTGAGTTGCATGTGGCGATAGGTTTTTTCTTCTGATGCTCATAAAAATCCGCTCTATTCCAGGTAAGGTTTCACGAGGGCCTAATGGAAAGTATAGTGTATGCATGCTGAGGAAAGGATAGGTGAAAGGTTGTAATGTGGTTAAGATGTACAGAAGATGGTTAAGAGGCAGGTACGTTTTTTTGTATGCATACAAAAAACGTGCCTGCCTCTTAACCATCTTCATTATTGTTCGATACTGACAGTTGTTGTGAAGGTGTAGCCAACACCGGGGACCGTCATAATGTATTGAGGTGCGTTGGGTTCAGGTTCGACCTTTTGCCGTAGGTGACGGATGTGTGTTTTCACCAGGCCAGAGTCGCCCGCTTCATCGTAGCCCCAGACGCGCTCTATAATCATATCGGTTGTAAGTACCTGCCCGGTATGAGTGATTAACAGGTGGAGTAGGCGGCTCTCAGTTGGCGTCAAGCGTACTTTAGCCCCATCTCTCGTCACCTCATGGCGCATAGCATCCAGCGTCACTGGGCCAACGGTGACGGATGACGAATTAGAACTGCCGCGCGTACTGCCTGAACGCCGCATGACGGCTTTGATACGTGCTAAAAGTTGCCGTGGGCTAAAAGGTTTCCGCAAGTAATCGTCTGCACCCATCTCCAATCCACGTATCTCATCGTCCTCCCGATCATGTGCGGTGAGAATCAAAACCATCGAATTTGTTTCACTACGCATCTGGCGACACACCTCGAAGCCATCAAGCTTGGGCATCTGCACATCAAGAATCACGAGGTCTGGCAGTGTTTCGCGCCAACGTTTGACTGCCTGCTCTCCATCGAAAGCACGTACCACGTCGTAACCGTGTCCTTTGAGCCAGTAGCTCAACATGTCTACCATGTCACGGTCGTCGTCCGCCACCATGATTTTCACGAGCATTCCTCCTATGGGCCTGCATTACTATCTATATTGTCGGTCTATATACCGATATACATTTCTTGTTGCTTGCCGACCCATGCAACGAGACAGAGTTGTCTCTTTTTGTCTCACTCTCATCAGTAGTAACGCGATGAGCATAGGCAGGTAACATCATGATACAATTTGGGCTATAGCTATGCGTGCAAGTAGCCCTTATTATAGAAATGTCGGCATGAAATCATAGTTCCACAGTGTCGTCACTGTGTACACACTATAAACGAAAGAACCTGGAAATATTATGGAACGAGATAGATTGTTACTATTGGCGCGGAAAGCGGCGTTACAAGCGCATTGTCCCTATTCACATTTTCGTGTTGGCGCGGCCATTGTTGCCAATGGCAAAACCTACATCGGTGTAAACATTGAAATATCAAGTTACGGCCTCACACTCTGTGCCGAACGCTCAGCTCTCGCTGCTGCACTTTCGCACGGGGGTAGCACCATTACACACATTGCTGTCACCTGCCTTGACGCTCCACCTGATGCACCCGCTTATGAGCGTACACCCTGCGGTGCCTGCCGTCAATGGATCGCCGATCTTGCTCCACAGGCTACCATCTACATTGATGGTATCGACCGCGACTTTACCATCGCCGATCTGCTCCCCTATGCGTTTGGCTTGCCGTAATATTACAGCCAGATACGCCAGTGGTCTGCTGTGTCCACCGAGTCGTCACGCAACTCTGCATGGTTAGGCCACATTGCTGCATAAGAACCAAGTTCTTTGTAGGCAACGGCAATAGCACCTGCCCATGTCTCATCAATACTCAGAGCATCCATTTCCGCACGCGAAAAGAAACGGGCATCGTTCAGTTCGTCTGGATTGTGGCGCAGATCGCTAATAGGTGAAAGCAACTTCGCGCGGAACATAAAAAAGTAGTTATGCTCACCACTATCTAGCACCCACAAACGTACACCCAGCAGACCTTCGATCTGGACACGCAAATTCGTCTCCTCAAATGTCTCACGGGCCGCAGCCGCATCGGGCAACTCCCCTATATTGACGCGACCTGCAGGGAGAAGATAACGACCCTTCGTGGCACCATAAATAGTGCGGACCAGGAGTACACGTTCATCATGCAGCACGACTGCACCTGCGCCAATACTCAAAGGACGCTTAGGCTGTGGGCGTTCAGGAATATCTGGTGTCTGAGATACTTCGTTCTGTTGTGCCATGAATGCATTCCTCCTGTCGTATATGCTGTCGTATATGCGCCTGTTTTTTATGCAATCACTACGCCGAGGCGTTCTAGCAGTTTGCGGCTCACCTCTGCGCGATGTTTGGTTGGCATACGACCAGGAATACTGTGTGAGTCTGAGCCAGTACTATAGAGCAAATTATACTTTTCTACATATGCAAGGTAGGTCGCGATAATCTCTTTGTTATGATAGGGATGGTAGATTTCGATGCCATCAATGGGAATTTCGCTTCGCAACTGGTCAAGTAGCACGGGATCATAAAAGGTAAAGCCACTTTCGCGACGACCGGGATGGGCAATCAGGCATACACCACCACTTTTATGAACCGCCTCGACCGTCTCTGCCATGTCTGCTTTGATCGAGGTGAAGCCAGCTTCTGTAATCATCTGCATGGCGGCCTGCCAGCTAGCCGCGTATCCATGTTCACGCAGTAAGAGGGCGTTGTCGGATGGGCGACGTAGCTTGCCGCCGTTCTCTTTCAGGAGTTCTTCCTGGCGTGGAAATGTATACCCTTTGCGTTGTAGTTCTTCGTTCACCGCCTGCGTGTTTTCCAGTTGTAGACGTACCACCTTCTCAGTGAGTGGACGTATCTCGTTCTGCTGCGGATCAAAACCATAGCAGAGCATATGACCCATCTTGCCATTCCAGTCTGTGCTGATCTCTACACCAGCCAGAACAGGCAAACGTTTCTCGGCACCTAACGCCTGTATCTGCGCTACTTTATCGACGCGATCATGATCGGTTACAGCAACAAGCTGGAAGCCCTCCGTTACGAGATAGTCGATAAGTTGTTGCGCGGGCCAACGGCCATCGCTATACGTAGTGTGCATATGTAAATCAACTGCGGCATCAGGCGCAAGCGTGACTGGTGCAGTATATGAAGAAATAGGCTGGGTCAAGATAAGCTCCTTTGTTTCTTGTGAAGAATAGATTGTATATATCTCTGCTATAGTACCACATAGAAACAGATACCGATTTTCGTTACTATCATTTTATATTCTCGTTGGTGTATGATGAGAGCAAGTAAAAAGAGAGAAAGAGACTTGATACGCGTGGCAAAGCAAGTTTTTAAGCCAGAGAATATGCCCGAAGCAGGGAGTAGCACTACAGTTAGTCTTACCCCCGTCAAGTCTCCGGCTGTCATCCCCTCTTTTGTGCTTTTCGTCGCACTAACTGCCGTATACCTACTCATTGTTTTCTCGCATGTAGCACTTCATCCTCTTCAAATGGGCAGTGGTTCGCATTTTATCTTGCTTGCCGACGGTTGGCTGCATGGACATCTCGATGTCGAAGGCACGCCTCCGCAATTGGCGGACTTTACCCAGTATCATGGACACTGGTACGTAGCTTTTCCTCCGTTGCCTGCCATCTTACTACTCCCAATCGTAGCTATCTTTCATCTTTCCTACCAGTCGCTGATTACGCTGTCTTTCTCTATTGGCATGGGCGTGATCAATATTTGGTTGATGCGACGAGTGCTTTTGCGCTTCGTACAGAAGCAAGCACCAGAGACGCAATTTGTCACCGTCGCGTGGTTACTAGTGTTTTTTGCTATTGGTACAGAGCTATTGTATGCAACGATGCAGGGAAACGTGTGGTACATAGCTCATGTAGTCGCGACAACTTTTGTGCTGCTCTATATCAGCGAGACGCTCGGCAAGCAACGTGCGTGGTTGGCAGGAATATTTCTGGGGCTAGCCTCGTTGTCGCGTAGCACGACACTCTTCACCTTTCCCTTTTTTCTTGTGTGGACCTTTGCCCAGGCGAAACAAGCAATGCCTGTAGGGACCGATGTATCGCGTCCTGGTAGCAATCCACCGCCAAAAGGACGCGATACATCGGTCCCTACAAGAAATCGTCCGTCACAAGAAAATACTTCCGAAAGCGTCCCCTTGCGGGTGCCTTGGCTCTTACTAGCACGACAATGGGTTATCTTTGGGAGTGTCCTGGCCGTTTTTCTAGTGGGAATGCTCCTCTATAATTATGCACGCTTTGGCTCGTTGCTTGATTTCGGCTACAACAACATGCATGTTGATCCATTGGTGAGGGGTGGTCTGCATAAATATGGACAATTCAGTATACATTTTCTCCGTACTAATTTCCGCTTTATGTTGCTCGAACCACCAAAGTTCTTGCAAAAATTTCCCTATGTCACATTCAGCCCATTCGGTACCAGCATTTTCTTGACGATGCCTGCACTTTTCCTGGCGTTTCTAGGCTTTCGTAGGCGTGAGCAACGCTGGTTAGCAGTTGCACTACTGGCTGCCTGTATCTTGCCTGCGCTCCTTTTATTGCTCTACTTCAATACAGGCTGGTATCAATTCGGCTACCGTTTCGCTCTCGACTTCTTACCATTTCTGTTCCTATTGGCGGCATTAGGCATGAAAGAGCGTCCAACATGGGGCACGAAACTGCTCATTATCCTCTCCGTGCTGATTAACGTCTGGGGCTACATTGTGTTCACCTATTTCAAACCACCATTACTAGGTTAGTTACTAGTGTTACGACACATGGATGTTGAACGCATACCTCAGAAGGGTTATTTACGGTCTCTTCCAAGCGATACCAGACCAACACCAACAAGGATGACAGCCATTGCTAGCACACCAATAGGCGTGATATGTTCTCCCGCGAATACAACACCGAGACCGACTGCGACAGCGGGGTTGACATAGGCGTAGCTCGTCGCCAGGGCTGGTCGTACATTGCGTAGAAGATAGCCATAGGCACTGAAAGCAATCAACGAGCCAAAGAAGATGAGAAAGACCATTGATAGCGACGCTTGTACTGTCGGAATGCTGTGCATGCGCTCACCCAAAAGCAGGCCAAGACCAAGCAGAAATAGGCCGCCCATGAGCATCTGAACCGCGCTTGCCATCAAGCCAGCGGGTAGCGCGACACGTGAGCTAAGCGCGGAACCAAGTGCCCAACAGATGGGGGCGAGTAAAAGCGCGATTGCTCCAATTGGATTTGCCCAGACGCCATTTGTCAGGTTGAGCAAAATTACGCCAACGAAGCCTAGACCAAGCCCCCACCACTCGATGCGTTTGGGCCAGCGTCCCATCAGACCAATAAAGAGTGCCGCCCATAATGGAACCGCCGCGATACCCACCGCCGCAAGTCCAGAGGATACCCATTGTTCCGCGAAGGAGACTCCGCCATTGCCACCTGCCAATAGCAGAATACCGATGATGGCTGAGCCAAGTAGTTGCTTGCGCGTTGGTGCTGGTGTCCCACGTACACGTAAAAAAGTATAGAGCAGTGTACCGGCAATCACAAAACGTATGCCCGCCATCAAGAATGGAGGGAAGCTTTCCAGCGCGAAACGCATCCCTAAATAGGTTGAACCCCAGATGATGTAGAGTGCGAACAGGGACAGCAGAACACCCCAACGGCTCCCCTTCGTTTTCGCAGGATAGGTGGATGGCTCCTGATGCGCTACAAACTGTTCTTGTGTGGTGGTTGGTTGTGTGGAATAGGTTTCGCTCATACTGCCCTTCAATCTCATGAGATTCAACGAATAGAAAATTTCTGTACATAGCATCAATCTAAGACAGTACCATCGTAACATACATATGCAGGAAAACTTACAGCCAAATTGGGTAATTGTGCCCCAATTTGGCTCCCATCTATTTAAGATGGCAATTAGTTCTCTCTGTTACATTCGCCACGCTTTCATGATATGATACAAGAGAAGATAACCCAACAAAGCCGTTGTTCTCTCTCTTGACAGCATGCAGTCTCACGAAGGAGCATTTGTATGGCGCAAACACCGCATATGACTGATTACGAGGCGGAACGCCGCAGTTTCCACCTCGATGTTCCCGCTCAGTTCAATTTCGCAATTGATGTGATTGGCAAATGGGCTGAAGCCCCTCACAAGCTCGCCATGCTGTGGCTCGGACAAGATGGCGAAGAGCGTTCCATCACGTTCGCTCACTTTGCTGAACGCTCCAGTCGTGCCGCGAACGCCTTTCTCGCCCTTGGCATTCAAAAGGGAGACCGCATCATGGTGATGCTGCCGCGCATCCCCGAATGGTGGGAGACGGTGCTGGGCTTGATGAAGCTGGGAGCCGTTCCTATTCCCTGTACCACACTTCTCACGTCCAAAGATATCCAGTTTCGTGCAGACGTGGCCGAGGTGCAAGGTTTCATTACGGATACCGAGGGTGCGGCAAAGTTCGACGCGGTACGCAACGAGTGTCCAACTATTCGCTTCACTATATTGGTCGATGCCCCTGAGCGCGAGGGTTGGACAAACTACCAACACATCACGGAACATGCCTCGCCCGACTATACCGGACCTAAAACCAACAGCGACGACCCCTGCTTAGTCTATTTCACCTCTGGCACCGTCGGCTATCCCAAGATGGTGCTGCACACACAGGCGAGTTATCCCATTGGGCATACCATCACGGCAAAATACTGGCTGGATTTGCACGAAGACGATCTGCACTGGAACTTGAGCGAGATGGGCTGGGCAAAGGCGGCATGGAGCAATCTCTTTGGGCCGTGGACAATGGGTGCAGCAATGTTTATTCAGGATGCACGCGGCAAATTTAATGCCATCGAGACCTTAGAACTACTGCACAAATACCCCATCTCGACGCTGTGCGCTCCCCCAACCGCCTATCGTATGCTTGTCCTCGATGAGCCAATTGCCTATCTCAAGCAGAATCCGCCCAAGTCACTACGTCACTGCGTAGGAGCGGGCGAACCATTGAACCCGGAGGTCATAAAAATTTGGGAAGAGATCACAGGTATGACCATACGCGATGGCTATGGACAGACCGAGACAGTGCTGATCTGTGCAAACTTCCCGCCAATTCAGGTCAAACCCGGCTCGATGGGCAAGCCATCCCCTGGTTTCAACTTGAGCGTTATTGATGATGCTGGCAACGAACTTCCTCCCAACAAAGAGGGCGATATCGCGGTAAGCATTAAGCCAGAGCGCCCAACATGGATGTTCAAAGAGTACTGGCGCAATCCCGATGCCTCGGCTGCTTGTATTCGCGGTGACTGGTACATCACGGGTGATCGTGCCTACAAAGACGAGGATGGCTACTTCTGGTTTGTTGGGCGGGCCGATGATGTTATCATCAGTGCAGGCTATCGCATTGGGCCTTTCGAGGTCGAAAGTGCATTGAAAGAGCATCCCGCCGTTGCCGAGTCTGCCGTTATCGCTAGCCCCGACGAGATGCGTGGCGAGATCGTCAAAGCTTACATCATCCTGGTTCCAGGCTACAAGCCTTCGCCAGAGCTAGCCACCGAAATACAGGATTATGTCAAAAAAGTGACGGCACCATACAAGTATCCACGTGAGATTGAATTTGTCACCGAGTTACCCAAAACGATTTCAGGGAAGATTAGACGGGTGGAGTTGAGGGAGATGGAGCGTAGGAAGAAAGGAAAATAAAAGTTGTAAAAGGAACTTTTTAGCAACAAGCAGGGAGAGAGTGAGTGAGCCAACAATGCAAACTTGCATTGTTGGCTCACTCACTCTCTCCCTGCTTGTTTTTTACTTTACCAACGGAAGGCGTAGCCGACACCACGCACGGTTTGTATGAGTTTGGGATTCGCGGGGTCCTCTTCCAGTTTTTCGCGGAGCCAGCGAATGTGAACATCGACGGTACGTGTATCGCCCGCGTAGTCATAGCCCCAAACATTGTGCAATAGTTGGTCGCGAGTCAATACCGTACCACGATTACGAACGAGATAGGTAAGCAGGTCGAATTGTTTTGGTTGTAGTTCCATGTCCTGTCCACGACAATTGACACGACGACCAGCGAGGTCGATACGCAATGGTCCCGCCACCAGTTCACGGCTGGGGCGCGGTATCTCCTGCGGCGGCTCCTGCACGGGATAGCTCTCATTAGGATTGGGATAGTCCGCACGGCGTAGGAGCGCACGCACACGCGCCAATAGTTCGCGGCGACCAAACGGCTTCGTAACATAATCATCGGCTCCGACTTCGAGACCAACCACCTTGTCGATCTCATCGCCTTTCGCGGTCAACATCATGATTGGCGTCGTCTCAGTGTTGCCCTCACGCCGCAACTGGCGACATACCTCAAGACCGTCCATTTCGGGCAACATGATGTCCAGGATAATCAAGTCGAGTTTTTCGGTCCGTGCCGCCTCTAATGCACTTGCTCCATCGGTTGCCGTTGTCACATGATAGCCCGCTTGCTCTAAATTATACGCGATTGTCTCTACCAGAACCGTTTCGTCGTCTACAACGAGAATGTTACGTGCCACAAACTGCCTCCAACTAGCGGCTTATCCGAAGCGACCACTGATGTAGTCTTCGGTCTCTTTTTTCTTGGGATGCTCAAAGAGTTCTACGGTTGGCGATATTTCTATAAGCTTGCCGCTCAGGAAGAAGCCAGTATATTGTGACACACGCGATGCCTGCTGCATGTTATGCGTCACAATTACAATGGTATAGTCTTTCACCAAATCGTTAATCAACTCTTCGATCTTGAGCGTTGCAATTGGGTCGAGTGCTGAGGCTGGTTCGTCCATAAGCAACACTTCTGGCTTGACGGCGAGGGCACGTGCGATACACAGACGTTGCTGCTGACCACCAGAGAGGCCGAGGGCTGAAGTGTTCAAGCGATCTTTTACCTCGTCCCAGATCGCGGCACCACGCAGGCTCTGCTCTACCATCTCTTTGATTTCCCCACCTGATTTTCCTTGAATACGAAGTCCGTAAGCGACGTTCTCGAAAATCGACTTCGGGAACGGGTTAGGACGCTGGAAAACCATACCAATGCGCTGGCGCAGCAACACTACGTCGGTTCTCTTATCATAGATATTCTCGTCTTCAAACATGGCTACGCCCTCAGTCCGCGTACCAGGAATGAGATCGTTCATGCGATTTAGTGTGCGTATAAATGTTGATTTGCCACAACCTGATGGTCCTATGAGTGCTGTGACCTGACGTTCGCGTATCGGAATTCCCACATCATATAGTGCTTGTTTCGCGCCATAAAAGAAGTTCAAATGCTCGACATCAATCTTGGGACGTGCATTGGTATCTATAAGTGTGCTTGCATCAACTTTTCTATGTATCAGGTCCGTTGGAGAACCTGCGGGTGGCTGCTGTTGTACTCCTGCTTCATTCGTTGCGTTCTGTGTACCCGTCGCTGTATGCACCGTTCCCAATTGTTGGACTGGCTGCTGATTAAGACGGGATGAATCCATACTCATAATAAACCTCCTTAAGACTCTTCTTCTATGTTACGCCAACGGGTATTCTTTATGCAATGGGATAGATGCATCGACAATCAGGCGGTCAGCTAACACCACCAGCCGTATGTAGCGTCCTGCCAGTGCTTTACTGATGAAGTAGGGACGCCCCTCATACGAAATGTGACCACTACGCGCAACCTTGCGCGAAAAGATATTTGCGCCTTCTGGCAGTTGTATATTTATGTTGTTAGGAAATTCTGCTGGAACGTTCATAGCGAGCTAGCTCCTTACTTCCTCTGTGCAACCTCTTGTTAGCTATGTGAAAAAACCTATCAGGGCATCTCTACGGTTACGCTGCCGTTAAGCGACGTTCTACCAAACGACCTAAGCCACGAGCAGCTAAGTTAATCACTAACAGGATAATAATAAGCAACGTGGCTGAACCTGCTGCGATTGCTGTGGCTTGAGCCGAGGAAATACCTACACTTCCTGCTCCCTGGGTCTTTACATACCACAAATGAATAGTCAGGGTGTCGCTAGGAATGAATGGATTCAGTGTAAATACTCCTTGCGGGTTAGTGGCCCCCGTCGTAAAGATGAGCGCAGCGGTCTCACCAATAACCCTACCAGCAGTGAGGATAATACCTGTTATCACTCCTGGTAATGCGGAAGGAATGACAATATTTCGGATTACTCGCCACTTTGTTGCGCCAAGTGCCAGTCCACCTTCACGTAACTCTCTTGGTACCGCCCCGAGTGCTTGTTCGAAGAGGCGCAGAGCTACTGGAAGATTGAGGCAGAGCAGGGTAAGTGCCCCTGAAAGCCTACTAATGTGAAAATTGAAAAAGACTACAAAGGCAATAACCCCGAACAGACCGAGAACAATGGAAGGGATACCTGCAAGCGTTTCTGCCGCAAAGTGAATAATCGTTACCAATGGACCCTGTTGGGCGTATTCGACCAGGTAGATCGCTGCGGCAAGGGAGATGGGAACCAGGAATATCTCTGAAAGGATCAAAATGTAAACGGTATTGAACAGTTCCGGTGCAATAGAGGCACCAGCCCCCGCCGAAGTGCTGTAAAATGCCGGATTGAAGAGATAGACGATGCCTTGTACTACCAGTAGCACAAGGACGCCAATAAATATCACAATGACGATGGCCGTAAGAATCAAGAGGATGGTGATAGCAATACTATTGCCAGTATGAAGACGGCGCATGATACGAGCGTACTCTTTGTTGCGATCCTCATCGCGGGTTTGCTGAACCATTGTTGACATACTCATTTATAGACACTCCTACTCGCGAGATAACGGCTGATGCAGATGAAGATAAACGAGATAACCAGCAACAAGAATGCGAGCGTCCAATAGGCATCACGCGATACCCCAGAGGTCTCCCCAAAGTCATTCACAATAAACTGTGTGATGTTGATGTTGGGTTGGAAGAAAACTTGTATGTTAAACAGGTTATCAGGCAACCGAGAACCGAAGAGAACCAAACTTACCGCGAGTGTCTCACCAATCGCTCGCCCCATGCCGAGGACAACGGCTGTTGCCAGTCCTGTTGAAGCGGCAGGGATAATCGCTCGTGACATCATCTGCCACTTTGTCGAACCAAGTGCAAGGCTAGCTTCACGCACGCTTCCTGGTACTGCTCGCAATGCATCAACGGAAACGCTAATGACAGTAGGCAGAATCATCACAACAAGTACAATTATAGCTGCACCCCAACCAAAACCGCCCGTTGGGCTATTACCAGTAATTGGGGCTACGAGCTTTTGTAAAAATGGTACCAGCGTGATAAGACCAAGGAAACCTATAATCACAGAAGGCATGCCAGTAAAAAGTTCAAGCAGCGGCAGGAGGATTCTTGCGAGCCATCTTGGAGTAAGTTCAGTCAGGAAGAGTGCCATGCCAAAAGCGAGTGGAATCGTAATAATCACGGAGAAAATTGTGATGACTAATGATCCGAGGATAAGCCCCCACGCCCCAAATTGAGGATTGCCATTGCCAGTTGGATCGTTAATTCCCGTAGGGTCCCAATTCGTCGAAGTGAAGAAATGTCCTATAGACGTGCCACCGCTCTCATAAAAGAGACGAAAGGCATTTAAACCAAGAAATCCAAAGATGCCAAGGATGACAATGACGATAAGGACAGCACAAACGAAGAAAATAATTCGCGCTGTGTGATCGGCGAACTTCGCTGTCTGCATGTTTTGCACTGGAACCTCCTATACAATCCCAACATTAGAGCAATGCTTGACCGCTCGAACAGCCTTTGAGGAGTGTTCGAGCAGTCAAGCCTCACAACCTAACTGCGGTTAGTGCTTTTGGTGCGTCTGCAAAGCAGATGAAGGTATGTTTGCTATTTGAATGAATTTGAGCGTATCAGCGGCTGACTTTGCATCACTACTCCCCATGTAGTTAATGAATGCTGCGGCCAGACCTGTTGCAGCACCCTTGGTATACATGTGTTCAATGTTCCAGAACTTGTAGGTGTTACTCTCTACAGTGGATGATGATGGGGTAACTCCATCAATATTCAACACACTGAGTTTTGATCCTTCCGTTGATGCAGCACCTGTGGTGATGTAACCGATGGCACCGCTGGTCTGCTCAATGGTTTGCACAACAGTACCTGTGCTATCCACCGTCAAGGATTTACCTGAAGCTGGCTTCTCTACCTGTCCATTAAGAATATAGTTCTTAAAAGTTGCACGAGTACCTGAACTTGCGGGGCGTTCAATCGCAACAATAGGCAGGTTAGGGCCACCAACCTGACTCCAGTTCGAGACCTTGCCCGTGTAGATGTCCAGGATTTGGCTTGAAGAGAGATTGGTTACACCCTTGACATCAGGATTAATGGCGAGGGCGAAGATCACGACTGCAACTTGATGATCGACAAGGTCGCTCTGGCTGGAAGATGCAAAAACATCAGAATCACCGATCTGTGCGCTCCCATTTGCCGCATTGGAAAGGCCAACTTTACTTCCACCTGGACCGACATTTATCTGAGCACCAGAGCATTTGCCCTGGTAAATGCTAGCAACTTTTGTCGCTAGTGGTTGCAAAGCTGTCGAGCCATTTGCCGTGATACTTCCCTGTACACAGGTGTATGCTCCTGTTGGTGTTGCTATACCACCACTAGGAGTGCTACCACCGCTTGAGCTTGTAGGGGTGCTACTACCACCACCACCAGTGGTGCTACCACCACAGGCAGAAATAAGCATCATTATTGCTATTGCGAGGGCTACGACAGGGGCGATACGCCATTGCTTTGACATGAAATTCTCCTATTAGACTTTAAACGAAACGTGAAAGATGATATCCAGCATGAAGAGAGCATGGAATGCTCGTGGTACCGTTACTCCAAAACGCTTCCTCATACACTGTCTTACGTTCATACATTAACACTCATGCATTAACTATGCTTTATGGATATGTTAAGGCATCGTTAAATATTCCAATTGGATAGGTAGGGGAAATGTTAACAATGCAAGATTTTTCAATTGACATACATCTTAGTGTAACGTAG
>JAABVA010000614.1_pt1 | contig 43917 bp, 42 predicted proteins | sample 5560331 | NCBI WGS metagenome assembly JAABVA01 (sample SAMN12812661, study PRJNA571458) | rock metagenome | isolation source: Antarctica rocks | place: Antarctica: Victoria Land, Mt New Zealand sud | collected 2016-01-07 | reverse complement strand
AAGAACCTCTGAATGATCTCTTTCTTTCCTTTCTTCTTCGTGCAACGTCTTGTATCTAAAATCTAGTTATTAGAATTCCATCCTGGTTCCATCCAGCCCTCAGTCCGTGACAACAATGTCAATGATGTTAACGTGATGATTAGCTGCATATGATTAACTAATTAACACTTGAGAATTTGTCAATGTTCAGTCACAAATCATCACTTTAAATTCAGTTCAGTTACATCTGTTTTTAATTACTTCAACATTTTTGTAAATTTTAATCTTCATGAATTTAGAAATTGAAGAATTCGATGTTGAAAACATTAAGTTTCAGCTAAATCAAGACATTCTGAATCTTGATGAAGATTCTACTGATATTTTCACTCAGACATTGTGAAAGCAAATCAAAATCAATGACAAATTTGCAATTTAAATAATTGAAGCACTTTGCAATGAAGTATGATATCATAATAAGATTTCTTTAGTCAAGTGTAAAGAATACAAAAATCATTTATACTTTCAAGAAAGAAAGTATATGTTCAACTCAGATAAACTATGTTTTTGTATCATTCAGCTTGCTCATGATAATGTCATTAATGATCATTCAGAAAGAGTAAAAGTTATGAATTGATTAGTTAAGTTTACTGATGATTAAACATTTATAAATATGTTCAACACTTTGTATGAAACTGTCACATATATACACATTTTAAGCTCTTTAAACAACAAACTTAAAAATGATTATGTTTTTTTTCAGTTTTTGAACGTCGTTAACATGATATCTTCATGAACTATGTAAATTCTTTATCACTCAGTATCTTTATAAATATCACATATAAATATATTTTAATCTTCATTGATCATCTTATTAAAATGAGACATTTAATTTTCATCATTTTTATGAAAGTTGAAAAAGTTATCAACTGCTTTTATGCTTATGTTTGAAAACATCATGATTTACTCAAGTTTTTCATGTCTGATCGAGATATACAATTCATCTTTAATGTCTGAAAGCATATGTGTAAAATGTTAAAGATAAATGCTAAGTTATTAATGATGTATCACTCTGAAATCAATGATCAAATTGAGAAAATCAATATTATCATGAAGCATTATCTTTAAGTCTTCATCAACTACATGCAAAATAACTGAGTTAAGTGACTTTCTGAAGTTGAATTTGTTATTAATAATGTATCATCATTAATCACTTTAACATCATTCTTCTTGATCAATTCAAGTCAGAACTCACATTTAAACTTTAAGTTTTCTGAATTTTTACTCAAGAATTTTATGTTTCAAGCTTAAAACAAGTTAATCAATGTTAAAGAATTCATCAAAAAGATGAAGAAATTAACTAAGCATTTACGTGATGAGATGCTTATAACTCAGATCATTTATGAATTCAATGTTAATCTTTTTCATCATTCTTGTTTTAAATACTTTGTTGAAGATGAAGTTTGATTGAATGCTCACAATTTCAGCATCATTCATTTCATTATTAAGTTAAATGATCATAATGTTGATTTTTTCAAGATTAAGCATGTCTTCAAGAATAATTCTCTGATCATTAAGTTAAATCTTTCAACATTTATGAAAATTCATTTAATCTTTCATGTCATTCTTTTGAATCATATTGCAAGTGATTTTCTTTCAAGTCAATGTCAGAAATCTTAAGAACTTATTATCATCAAAAATGATGAAAGATTCTGATATGTAAACAGCATATTAAACTTCAAGCGTGATAAATGTTATAATTCATCTTTGCTTAAATATTACATTGATTGAGAAAATCATTTTTTTACTTGAAAGTCTTTTCATCTTCTGAATAATTATGAATAAGCACTTGATGAATATTATCTTGTTAACTCTGTCATTGAAGAATCACATGTATTATCATGTGTAATGTTTCAATATCAATATCAAGAACTTTAAGTTCAATCTTCATCATTTTAACTCATTTTAAATTTGATTCAGATATCTTGTTTAAATCTGACTTCAATGAAATCACAATGCGTGCAAAGCAAATTTTTGAAAAGAGCAATACAATCAAGACAGAATGAATTTAGAAGATGAATAAATGATGATAAATTGCATAAACTGCAGCAATGCTGATTCAGAGATGATTGCAAGTGATGTTGACTTGTCATGAAGAAACAGCAACGTGAGATTGAAAAGTTCACGTAATGATGAAAAGTATATTACTAACATTATTGATCTTCTAATACAGACATCAACGTTAAAGAAAGAGAAAAGCAAAGATCATTCAAGAAAAGAAGTAGCAGTGAAGCTGATGTAACATCTTCAAAACGATTCAGAAGAAAAAAACAATGAGAATCAGAATGTGTTCATTGCGAAGAATGTACAGAAACTGAAGACATTCATATAACTGCTTAGCAAGCAGTTACAAACACAAGATAGCATGCAAATGCAAAATAGCATACGCTTCTCATCAAGAATCACGTCATGAGCGAATGTGACAAGAGAAGAAGTAACAATGAGAAAGCAACGTTTCAGAAATGAATTGTCATCACTTTGCAAGAAATGAAAAGTCATGATGAAGATAGCAAAAAGAAAGAAAATAAAGAAAATACAAAAGAAATCTATTGAACAGATTCTTCAAGAAATCACAAACATATCAACAGCTCAAAGAAATCTAATTGTGTTTCTTCGCAAGCTTGAAAGCGAAGACATCATACTTCACGTAATGAGTTCAGAAGTTTGAGCAAATCTGAAAAGATTTCAAACATGAGTAAAAGAAATCATGAACTTGACATATATAGTGCGTTGAATCTTCGCTGTGCTAGCACATGAGATACACATCATAATAGACACAAGTAATCAGAAAGTGATCATTAAAAGATTGATAAAAGATAACATAAAACTTCATAAGAATTTAAAGATTCTAAGAATAGTTTAACTTAAAAAAGTAGTCAAAAGTGAAAAGACTCACTTGTTACTTATTGTAGAGATCACAATCGAAGCAATGATGAATCAACTAATGAATAAAAGCATGCTAAACTTGTATCAAGAATGCTCATGTAAATTGTTTGAAAAGAATTGTCACATCACTTAATGCTACAGATGCTTTAAATTTGATCATATGATCAGATTTTGCAAGAAGAAACAACGCTGTGCTAAATGCACAGATAAACATCATATTGAAGAGTGCATGATATCTTTGAATAAAAGATGTTGTGTCAACTGCAATGAAGATCACAAACTCTGAAGATGCATCTGTCTTAAATGATGACAACAGATGAAACAGACATCAAAAATTTACAGAAACAGATTAATCAGATATTTGAAAGTATCAAAATACAATCATGCATTCTTCTCATTGTTTCTGAACTTTCTAAACTCAATCAATTCATTGAGTTCAATAAACTTTGCAAATTCAACGAACTCTTTGAGTTCAACAATCATCGCGTTGAAAACATGCAATTGAGACGTCGAGTCAACATGATAGATGATAAAAGTCAAGAAGAGATGAGTCAATCTCTTTTCATGCGCGACTAGCGATTCAGATGAGATGAAATCTGAGCAGATTCAGAAATGCTCAATCAGAAAGTGCAAAAGACTTTCAGTGATCAAAAGCATACAAAGAGTCTTCTCAACATAAAGTCAACAACAGCTACAAATAACTTTATGATAAAACAATTCTTTCTACAAATTTTGCAGTACAACATCAGAAAATCATTGAAGATTCAAGAATCATTCTTGATTGACAGAAAAGTTCGCAAATTCAACATAATAATCATACAGAAGCAAGATCACAACAACAATAGCTTGCAATCATTTAATTCAATACACAACTTCTTTCATTTAGTGAAAAACTCATCATCTCAATCAAAAACATGCATATACATTAACAAACATTTAAAATTTGATCAATGAATAGTAAAAACAGTTGAGTCAGACATTTGCTTAATCAGAATATTAACTCGCAACGCAGATGATGAAATGCAGACGCTAAGACTTCTAAACGTCTACAATTCATGCTCACTGTTTACTACATTCACAGAAAAATCTTCAATCATTTCTTGTTTAAATGAACTACTCAAGAATGATTGTAAACAACTGATCATAAAAGATTTCAATCTACATCATTTTCATTGAGAAGAGCGAAGATGCTTCACTCATCATACAATGACTGATATTCTGTTAAATGTCATTATAAATGCAAGATTGAAATTATTGCTGAAATCAGACATTATTACTCACAAAGCTCACAATCAATTTACGATGATTAATTTAGTCTTTAACAGCGAGAAAATAAAATTCATGATATGTAAGTGCAAAATACAAATCAATCTGCATCAAAGATTGAATCATCTTTTGATCATCACAAAGCTATGTTTATAAACAATCTCAGTGCAATTCTTGACTTGATGACTTTGAAAAAAAATGAATACAGAAACATTGAGTGTTTATTTGCAAATACATCTATCTTTGAAACGCTCTTTAGACGACAAGACTATGATGAATGACAAAGTGTGCAAGATTATCAGAATGCTACAGAAAATCATCAAGAAATTCATTTTCTTGACAAAATCATCAAATCAAGTAAGAGATTTTTGAAATCAAAGCTGCTTCATAGTAGTAATGAAATCAAGATGACTGTGAATCATATGAAAAACACAAGATATATTAGAAGCGTAAAATGAATATCTAAAGCACAACAATCATAAAAACAAGATCATTCAACAGATGAAATGCATACACTTCAGATCATAAATGCATAAGTTGAGTGAAGCATTTAAATCAATATGATGCTTTGCAAAATGAGCTAAAATCGAAAGTCAGCTATCTAAAAAGCTTTTTCAGTTTTCATCATTAAAGTGAAGCGACATCAATCATATAACAATGATGTTCAAGAAAAAAATCGAGATACTGTGAGAAAAGTTCTTTCTTTCATCTTCTCAAGCGAATGTTAACAACATCGCAAAGTCATTCATATTTCTAACAGTCTCATTCAATTCACGCATTACAGAAGATGAAATGAAGCAGATAATTAAATGAATAAAAGCAGATAAAACATCAGATGCTTCAGACATTTCAAATAAAGTGCTTCAAGTGAGTCTTGCAAAACTGATCTCAATACTGACGAGTTTATTCAATGCATGCATAACATACAAGTATCATTCAAAGCAGTTCAAAAAGACTCAAACAATAGTACTATGCAAATCAAAGAAAAGCAATTATATTAATTTAAAGATGTATTGATTCATTGCTTTGTTTAATATCATGAGCAAAGCACTGAAGTCATTCATGATCAAAAGACTGAGTAACATAATCAAGATTTATCACATGCTATCAAATGCTTAAATGAAAGTGAAATGTAAGTGATTCATGATTTCGACTTTAAATTTACTAGTAAATCAAGTTCACACAGTGTAAGACTGTGAAATCAAATATGTGATCTTCATGCTAAGCTTAAACATCATCAAAGCATTCAATTAAGTTTCACACGTCAAACTTCTGCATATGCTAAAAATGAAAAGAACATTGAGTTACATAATTAAATGAACATGCAGCTTTTTAAAGAATCAAGAAACATCATTGATATTTAATAATTAAATGAATAACATGCACAAGATAAATGCAGATATATCACAAAGATTTTTCATTTTATTGATTCTTTTTCTATTCTTCAACGCAAGTTTAATTGAAAAATGTGAAGCATTGAAAATTAAAATCAAAGTGCTTGACTTCATAAATGATATTAACATTCTAGTTTATGACAAATTCACTGAAGAAATCTGTAAAACATTGAGCAAAGTACACAATGTCTGCGCGAAATGAGCTTGCATTCATGATGCAACGTTTGCATCAGAAAAGTATGAGTTCACGCATTTCACTAGAAAATCAAAAAGATTCAACATGATGATTAGCATATAAATAGAAAACTCAGTTATTAAATTGAAATCAGATGTACGAGTTTTAAAAGTATAACTGAACATGAAACTGCAATAAAATGCACATCTTCAACAAATAAAGATGAATCACGTCACAAGAATGTTAACACTTAATCATCTTGAAGTCTTCACATGAAAAGTTATCTTCACAAAAGCAAAATAAGTATACTCAGCAGTAATGAGATCAGAAATTGCATTCAAAGCATCAATTTAACATCAGCGTGACAAGAAAAATGAATTGTTGAACAAAGAATGCAAATTAGAAACACTTCAGAATCAGACTTTGTATCACGTAGCAAAAGCATTCAAAAGAGTAAGCATTGAAACTTTAAAGACAGAAACATATACAAGCTCGCTACATGTTCATTTGAACATGCTACAGAACAAGATCACACTACACAGTTAAGTCAATGATTAAATACAAGAGATCAAATAAGCATGTGAGCTAATATATGCTCATTTGATGAAAGTTAATTGCATCATTTCTCACTTACTCGTCATCAAGAAAATAGTACTTCTGAATGTCTTCATTCAACAAGATGCAAAGATACAGTTAAGATGCAAATGATGCTTTTTCTTCTTCATGATTTCAATAAATGATAGCATCGCAATAGTGCAGTATCACAAAGATCAATGAAATCAATGATGAGAAAAGTACAGAGAACACGTTGCAAACATCAATGCAATTTTAGCACAAAGATTGCATTTAAGCAATAAAATGATAAAGATGTGTAATGATTTTCAGAAAGCAGAAAGCATTCTTGCAATGTATATCAAAATTGAACGCATAAATTTGAATGCTTATTTGCACTTTAAAAACATTTCAGACATGAATAGCTTGCGATGCAACTGCAAATAAAGTCATCAGACAATGAAGCATGTACTCATGCACTGCTTGAACTGATCACATCTGCGATTAAGAATACTACAAGATGCTGACTTCTTGAACTATCAAATAATCATCATCATCATAAAGAATTTCAGAACAGTAGTGAAGATGATGATGAAAATGAAACTTTTGAAGCAATTTAAAGTGACTAGAACATTCATTCTTTAACATGTGATCAACATGAACAAATTTAATACATAGTCTTAAAACTCATTGTTTCAACTGCAAGAAACAATCATATAGACTGCGAGTGATTTTCTATCTCAGAGAGTTTTGTTCACTCAATATAAATAGCATAAAGTTTCTCATGAGTTGATTTAATTGATGTCACAAGAATGTATGAATTTATTATTATTATTATTATTATTATCTGACTTAAATGTGACTCAGATGTATTTTAGTTTCATTTATATATTATCATATTAAACTGCATTTTATCTTTCTTTTACTCAGATTTGACTCAGATCTTGTTTAAATTTGACTTAAATATTTTGTTTAAATTTAATTTAAATGTGATTCAGATGTATTTCAATTTTCTGTGCATCATAATGTTAAAATGCATTTCATCTCATTTCATTCTTCAGACATTTTGTTCAAATGTGATTCAAATGTGATTCAAATTTATTTTAGTTTCATTTGTACTTCATTATATTAAAATGTATTCACATCAATTTTAATTTCATTTTAATCTTTGTTTTTAATTCTTTCTCATTTTATTTTATTTCTTTTCATCATTTTGCAAAAGTTCAGTCTTGAAGAAAAAAGTTACTGTCATGATGTCAGATCATTAACTCAATTTAGAACATAAATCATCAATATTTTAAATAATCTTGATTCATTGAATCTGTTTTGCAGTTCAATGAATCAAGTCATTAATTTAGTCATCGTCATTTTAATTTAATCTCAGCAATTCTGTTTCAATTATTTCAATCATATGCATGAATTTTTGCAATCTTAAGTCATAAAACTATTGTTTAGTCTTGATTTTGCTCGATTCATGTATATAAAAGTTGAATTCTCATTCTTTTCTTTTATTCTTTGTCTTTCATTTTATACATTATTTAATGTATTATCTTGTATTTAAATTCTATCAAAGTAATAATAATATCAGTCTTTTATATTGATAATATCTTTAGTTTAACTTAGTTTCTGACATTATCTGATCAAGACAGCTCAAGATTGATTATATACAAATTCATTTCTTCTTAAACTTACTTGCATTTCTGTGATACTCTTTGATCATTAAACTTCTTTTATGAAAAATACTCTTTAATATATACATGCATAAATTCTTAATGACTTGAGACTGTTACAATTATAATCTTCAGTGCTAGAATTAAAGAATGATTTGTGTAGAATCATTGTAAAACTAAACAAGAATGTTTGACTTTTCAAGATTTTCTTTGCTTCTTCTTTTCTGTTGACTTTGAAATTAATGCTTAGCTTAGTTACTCTTCATTAATCAGCAAGTTGTCTTTAAGAATGAACTTATCATTCTAAGCTTTTAGCTTAGTTAATCTTCTGATTATTCTTGTTTCAATTTAAATGATTATTTATTGTTGCTCTTTTTCAGTATTTTCTTCATAGCTTTTTAAAAATTCTGATATATGAATTCTAGCATACACTTTCGACTTTTTATCGCTTTTAAACTCTATATGCAGGTCTTTTTCGTCTAGTCTTCAATATGATAATAGTGAGCAATGACTGTCGATAGAATATAGATGATGTTGATACAGATTGACTGATTCTATCGTTCTCACCAAGCTCATAGAAGAGAAAGATTGTACACTTTCTCAATCGAGTTATTCTAGATTAGCTTTCAGTAAGAAAAATTCTCTGTCAAAGCGATATTATCGTTCTAAATTTGTCATTGTAGTAGGCTGTTGTGCTTCAATGCAAGTTGTGACGCTCATTCTTCGAGTTTTGAGAGAACTGACTGGAAATTTCGCTTCATGTTTAGCTAACATGAGGGTTTTTCATGTCTTGTAGTTGTCGAAGCCAATACGGCCAGGATCTTGAATACCTTGCTCAAGCATATAGCAATAAACCTTGAACCATGCTCTTCGAGAGAGGTCGATGCCATCGACTCTCGGTGAGCATGAGATTGCAAGAAGCTATCGAGAGTATTGAGAAGCCACGGGTTCTCACAGAATGAAATACAAAGAATGTAGCGACACATTTTCAGGCGAGCTACATATCACAAGCACAGAAGTACCAATAACCGTCACTGAACCGGCGCTTCTCTCGACGCGAACCCCGCGAATCAACCTAGTACGCAGCAGCCCAGCAATTTTCTAGGGAAAGGAAACAACATCACTTCATTACAAGATATTCACGGAATAACGAGGACGACGTCAATTAGTAAAAGATCTTCAAAGACTCCGAAGATCGCGCGAACGGGGGCCAGGCCATGTTGACGTTGAAAGAACAATTCATCAACAACATAGTCTAGACCGCGCAGATACTTCTGACGTATTGAGAATGACGAAGAATCTGTTTGAAAACGAGGCTGGTCATTATTCCCGAGAGCTAAGCCATACATGTCATTCCCTTTCAAAAATTTGCGATCATGCGGCTTGGGTCTGTATTTGAAAGCTGAGCTTCTCTGCACCATTGTCTGAGCGCTTCGGCTCAACCATTCTATCTTGACGTGTCACTCTATTAGTATATTTGATGATGACCCTGCTATGTTGACGCCTACTCGGGTAGGTGAGCTATTGATTGACCACCATAAGTAATGCGTTCGCTCAGCTAGCAATTCATGATCAACTCATTACATGAACAGCTTCATGTTGCAATAAGGAGAGCCGGGAGACGAGATAGTGTGAGGTGGTCAACTACTACTTATGCGAAGTTCAGACCTTGGCAGGATCTGATGACACAGTCTTCTCCACCAACTTGGCGTCCGTCTTTTTCCTCGCCTCCTGCACCTTCCCCAAGAACCCATCCTCTCCCGCCGTCTTGTTAGTCTGATGATCCCACTCTTCATCATGCCTTTCAAATTTACCCTCCCCGTTCATATGTAGCGTCACCTTTGAATTGACGGTCTTCTCCGCTCCCTTCGACTTGAACGGAATAGCCGACTTGAAGACATAGTGCTGAGTAAGGTTGAGTGCCAAGGCATTAGGTGGCGAATCGGCCAGAACATCGCACTTTTGGGTTGTGGATTCGGCGAAAAGTTTTGGCATGCCGTTGAATTGGGACTTGATGCTGTCTAGGCCTTGGGCGATGCTGACTGGGTCGTGGAAGACGGCATCAGGGGTATAGTGGGAATAGGCTTGTTCGCGGGGGTTGAGCTGGTAAAGCTGTAGGATGTCATCGATGAGGCTTTTCTCGTTGGCGGTGGGGGGGCGCGAGGCATGAACGCCTGCTGAAGATTCGGTGGCCATGGTGGCGATGGTACAAGGCGTCGTGATCCACCTTGTGTGGAGAAAATTTCCATAGATTTAAGAGACCATGAAGCTGAAGCTGTAGAGTAAAGTCCTTGAAATCGATGACGAGGACTATGACGGCATCAATATGGGAAAATGGGACAGACCTCGGCTCTTCCCACGCCTAACCTCTTCTGACGTCTCAGCAATAAAACATGACACTCTTAATACTGTGATCAATTCCACAGCAATTTTTCAGCACCCCTCAACGTCAGCCGTGAATGATGTTACTTAAACAAGTCGAAGAGATGTCCTTTGTTATTCCTGCAATCTACGCTTTTCGCTGAAACTCGCCAGGTAAAAATCGCTGTGTAGTGATCATACACTACTATGCTCCGGCTAAGTAGCGGCATGGTAGGCGCCTTTTTCCGATACGGTGAATGTCGCAATATGACCAAGAACGATGCCATTCATTTCATGTTGTAGCGATTTCTGCGTTGACTTGGAATTTCCACCTTCGAGCAGGTTAATCGCGAAAAAGACACGGTAGTCAGCTGTGCATAAGAAGTTCTACGCTAATCTTCTCTCACTTGGGGAGCCCTTTATCGATCGGTACTATTATGCCGCATCAATGTGTTTCCCGGAAGCAAATCTTTTATCTCTTATTTTCTTCTTAATGCTGACGCAATGATGCAGGGAACCATCCGTAGTCGAGGGCACCATATTTGCTGTCACCAAGCAGATAGAGTCTCTCTGCCATTGATCATGTGATATGCTGTTGGATACGTTGTACGAGTAAGCAATTTAGCTCAGCCGGACGTGATAGACTCTCAGAATACCCAAGTACCTATCACCCTTGATAAATTCTTCATAACGGACATTATCCACTGACGATCACTCGAGCCTGGTGTCGCAGGCGACTTAGCCTGACCTTGAGAGAAATGCATAAAGGCTATGGGTGGACATAGGGTGGCTCATACCAAAGTGTATCTCAAGCCATTATAACCACTTTCTCCGCTGCCGCTTAGTCCTTGATTGCGTAGAATCCTCCGATTGCGCCCTGAGTCGTTTTCCGAGAGCGTTCGATGTCTGCACTGGAAATAGAACTTGGCTCTGCATTGGCGAGATTGTTCCGCCCCTCAACATGTCAGTTGAATTACTCATTCCTGATGGAGCTCTACTCGGTGCTGGTGTCGCTGTTCTACTCTTCGGCACCGCAACAGTCTGTCCGTACCGATAGAAATTAACGTTCTGTCTGGATTTCAGTCCTTTTGGGTCCCTTTTCAATCTTCTCACAAGGGCTTTAGCAGCATCGCTGAACAAAAAGCGAATCTTATTTGCTTCGTATGCAATTAGTATTGTTTTGAAGGTTCTAATTACTGTCTCTCGATCAAAGTTGCTGTGTTTCTGAATATCCAAAAATTCTCGATACTCGAACCTTGAAGAATAATCCGGTACGATAGAGCACTCCTTGTCGGGTTCTCGAGTGACTCGATGAATGCGAATTGTAAGACCTTCGGTACTAGCTATCACTGAAAAGAATCCTACTTTGGTAAAGAAGTTGTTTTCGTGTTCTGCTTCAGCGTCTCGAAAGAATTCGAACATGTTGTGCAGGGTCTGACTCGCGTTATTCAGACTTTGGCACTTTCCTACAGTGTCATCGGCTGAGATGTTTGCCTTTTTGACCTCAATTGTAGAAAATGAAAAACTCTTTCTCTCCCAGTCTCACGTGTATTCTCGTAGCAGGCAAGACGCTTAGTCGCATTTGGCAGGTTCTTCCACAGGTTATCGGGTATAAGACTCTGCCTGCGGAAACATCAGCAAGGTCAGGCTTGGGTTACGTTAGAAACTTCAAGCCCTTCCCGTACGCTCGGGTCGGCATTGGTAGACAAGTCCACGCCTCTTCGACGCCGATTACAAGGTAACTTTTGTTTCTAGCGCCTCTCTGATAGCTTATAGAGTGGCGAGCGATTAGGCTCATCATGAGCGTTCGCTGAAAGAATGTCTCGTTGGATCCTTCGTTACATCTGGCCTGGTCCAAGGTTCAGAGCTGTCCGTGCAATTCCTTTTCGCCGTCCGTTTCCGAAGCGAACTCTTCAGGAGCAAGAAACTTGATATGATCTGCATGAGAGTCGAGTGTCGAGCTTTCCCCCAAATCGACATTACGGTCGTCAAGGCCGTCAGGAAAATCGGGGTGCTCAGCGCCCATTCTCGTAAACTCTCCTGCCTTAATTGGATCCGCAATGATTGCGTCTATGATAGCTACAACTTCTACATCCAGTGATGGTAGATAGCCCCAATTGCGGTAAAATGTTTGCATAGAATCGGTATCCGGTAATAAGAGAGGTAATTCTTCATCGGAATACTCCTGGGAAGACACGTAGCCAATTCGTCGATATTCTGCTGTGAGCGAAGCGTCTATTGCAAGGCTGTCAGGCCGGCTGCTAAGGGAACTTTCGAGCTGATCTTGAGTTGGTGCTTCTTCTTCGACTTTTTGGGGTTTGCGAGACTTTTGAAGAATGCGATCAGGATTTTCTACAAAGAGCAGAGCTGTATCAACGGAAGGTCTTGATCTGAGATCAAATCTGGTAGCACGACGAGGGCTTGGGGTTGTCTTTGAGGGGCCTATCGCCTATCGTTGGTCAGAGTGTGCTACTCTGAACATTTAGTGTCGCTTTAAAGAGTGCTTGACCAACTGTATCTCTAACGGCAAGCATCTACTTGCAATCTCAGTGACAGTAAAGAGAGTCTTACCTTTTTGTGTCTCTCTCGATCGACCGCTTCGACGGGTCTTGAAACCGTTTGAGACTTGGACCCGAGATTCTTTCCCTTTCTACCTCGAGACATTGAAGGCGCAATGAAGACGCATTGATTCCAGCTGTTAACCTTAAGCAACACCCTTACGGAGTAGAAATGCACGTCAAATTTATCAGATACAGAAAGCAAGTCTGTGAGCTTTCTTATTAATGAGATAAGATGCGTCTTTTGTAAATGCGGGTCCACGTGGCGGCATTCATCAGCAACGCACAGGCTTCTATTGGTCTCAATGGTCGGGGCTATCGATTCCATGCATGAACCTCCCTCCTTACTTTCCCTTATTAAGACGGGTACATATATCCATAGCGGTCAAGCCTCAAACGGGCCGCAGGCTACTATAGCTCATTCGTCAGAATTCCACCATGTCTACCCGACATAACTACGTGCATGCTTACCTCGTACATAAATCAACTGTTCTTCTTGTGCTTTGTAATATCAGTGCGCATGCCCTGTTCTTGCAGTATTGCTTCGAACATGCTGAGTTAACGCGCAAAATATACCCTTTCAAAGAGATTGAAAGGATCTACGATCGAACTCGCTGTTAGAAGACTGCTTTTCAGCTGGCTGATCGCAAGCCAATTCTCTGATCGTTTTTGTCGAAATCCAGGAGTACCTTAGAGAAGCTAAACTAAGCGGGATGAAGTTCTGGGCAGCCCTTACCAAAAAGACAAGGATAGGCTGCCGTGGCTGCCTACACTGTTACATAAGCTCAGTCCTCGGATCATAGAACTACATTCAGTCCAGCACGACTTTCATGATGTTCTGCAGTGTTTCCAATTAACATTCACTGAGTAACTCATCAGGCTGTGTAATCACAGAATATCGCTCTTGAAAAAGTGCAGACCAAACAGGGTCAAATCCCGGCAGAACCGCGTGATAAGTTCTTGAGATACATTCAAGCCAATCACCACCTTTGTGCCTCTCAGTACGTGCGGAAATTGAGGCTGAATTCTATAACTCAGCTCTAGCCCTTCGTGTATGACTCAAGTCGTAATATGAAGGCTGATCCACGCACTCGGCTTTTACACTGAGTCTTTAATAGAGCTTAGCTCTCTTCGTCGCTCTCGAACTAGAGCACAGTTGAAGCTTAATTTCTAATAGAGTTCTCTTTGGAAACGCACACTTTGTCAAACATGCGTCGAGAGTCTTCATTGAGACCGAGGCGTCATTGGTTCCTCTATATTTGATCGAAGTAGGACCAGTATCGAGAAAAAATCAGAGAGCCACTGCCTACGAGATCGCCAAAAAGGCTCGACTATTTATCGTGTGGAATCGAGATTGCTGCCGCAAGTTTGAGTTTGATTTGTATGATGATTCGTGGTAATCTTTGCCTCTTTTCGACTATAAACTCCTAGACGAGTGGAGAGGCAAGATTCCTACTATCATGCCTAGCACTCTGACATTAACTTCTGCCACAGGGAATATGGCACAGTTTAGTCGACGGCATTAAGATACCATGTAGGAGAAAAGCCTATAGAACAAAGGAGGCTGGTTATTGAAATCGTCTCCGTCTTTACGACAAGCTATCATACAAACAAGAATGTCAGGGAAATCACTGTCTTGGTGACAGTCACGACGTATGGCGGATAGTTTCTCCTTTAGTGGCTAACAGCTTCAATGACAGTCGTAGTGATGCAGATTCATGAGAAATGCTATAGGTCAAACAGAGGTCTTAGGGTGAGCGTAATTGTATTTCCATGCTACCATTATATAATTAGAAGGCGGGCTGGCCAACCACCATCAATTTGAATTCTCATGGTAGGAGGAAGCACACATTGACCTCGTCATAGATTCGGACACAACAAAAAGCTCGATTGTATCAGCTTCTAGACATCTTGGGATTCAGTTGCAAAGAAAATCAACTCTGTTTTACCAAATGACTGTCAAAGACCACATGTATGTCATTCATGCCACCGTAAAACTAATTATACCAATTTCGACATATGTACGTCATGCCATGTGTGGGAAGGTGCGGTTCTGATAGCGTAATGAATATCTGGAAGACTAGATATTGCTGTAGGGTAGGTAGCTAAGAGGAGTACCTAGATTACGTTCACATAAGATATGGGAAGGTGACACTACGTGAGCAGACCGGAAAAATAAGAGTCGAACAATTGCAGTGACGTCTTCGATAGGAGAACTTTCTATGTCAAAGCTTGAATGTGGTGCTTGGAGTTAAACCTTGAACGAGCCCGGTAACTTCGCTTGGTACCCTCGGGCTCTGTCGTCAATACTTTGGACGGGTCCATCAAAATCTCTTACTACCGCAGGCGCGGCACTTGAGACTGCAAGGTAATTGTGGCCGCCGATGGCAGGGTCTGCATGGGTTGCACGGCGAAGTAGAGTCTAATGTACCCAGTTGCCCATCTCTTTGGCAATCACAGGATCATTGGGGGTGAATCTTGATGCGGCTGAAAGCATGCTGTGTGCCTCCTCCAATTTCCCTAGTCCCTTGAGTGCTAGTGCTGTCCGATAGTAGAGCTTGGCATGGTCGGCCTGGGCAGGTACGATGTTGCTGAATGGATCAATTTGGATGGTCATGAGATAATTGATAGCCCTGCTGCCCCATTCATAAGCCGTGGTCCAGTCTTGCAGCTTGAGGTACGCAAGGACGGTATTGGCGGTGAGTTGGACCCTCAGAGCGTTACGAGTATCTTGTGCATTCTGCCCTTTGTATGTTCCGCTCTCCAACCGTCCATTGAAAAAGTTGCTCATCTGGGCCGCCACCCTCTCGCTGAGAATGTCACGATCAATGTATAGACTCTCGAAGGCCTCTTTGTATTCAGGTATAGCAAGCTTATAATTCGAAGCATATAGCTCCATATTGCCGGCATTCTTATGCTTCACCGCGTTCTCAATGCATTCGGAGGGGGAGGGATCGGGCATAGCCATTGCCGCTCGAAGATCCTTTTCGACCGACTCGCGTTTGTATCCTCCAACAACAAGCTCATCAAGGCCCTTGACGATACCGAATGGCATCATTAGGGAACGCTGTAGGTTTTTCGAGGGATGGCTATCCGACTGATAAGGATCTTGTATAGTCAGTTCGAGAGTAATGTGTTGATTCAGACCAGGATTTCCAAGGTTGGAGCGAAACCATAGCCTGCAGAAGATATCGAGGTCTTCACCACACATGATCCAGCTGCAAGATGGTTTTTCAGACGCATACACAAAGTGTGGAGAGCCTAAGATCACTGTCATATGCCAGGCAGTAAAGCTATCGGCCTTGACTCCTCTTGCGAGCATGGGAACACGACCTTCGGTGCCAACATGCTCTTCAGCCTCAGGCCACGGAGTAGTGACGCGTACAAAGGTGTTTTGACGAAAGATTCTCCTGGCCTCGAAGTAGATTTGGCGATTTGCTAGAAGAAGAGCCAGGCCAAAGTCGTAGCGCGCGTAGCCGTCACTCAGATTTTGCTTTATGCACTGGCTCGAAAGCAGCTCTGCATAGATTCGATTGCGAAGTTCTCCAGGGAGGTCAAGGAGTCGGAAAGGCTGTTGTGTGGTTGAAGCCATGAAGAATGACGGAACTGCTGAGGCTGAGAAAGTGTGAAGAAATGTAATATTCACTAGTTCATACATGTATCACCGCTAGTCGTAGCGGTTCATAAGGTACAGATTACCCCGGCGTACCCAGCACTGCTACACTCCATATCTTCCTCAAGACGTGCATTTCAGACAGCTTTTATTGCTTTGCAATTACAGAGCTTCATTGACCGCGAACGTTCAAGATAGGGCAGGCGTTCATGTCTACTTCTTCATGCAGTCAATCTATGTGGATTGCTTGCTCTACTATGCCAGGCTCCTGGCCCGACCATAGCTCTGTCCGCAAAGGATCTTTCGGTCCACCTGAAGTCGCACGGAAATGGATTGGAGGTCATCTGTTAAATTGTAGCTGCATTACTGCGAGGGAACGATGACCGGTAGAAATTCCCCGCAGAGCTCAGCGATCTTTTCTTCTGATTTGACTCCATTTTCGTAATACTACAACAGCTATCACTAATTCCATCCGCGAAATAGCAAACTCCAATTCAATTTGAGACCGCATTGGCTTTCTGTCTCAAGCAATGGCACTCGGTCCCAACCTACAGCTACAGTGGTCACTCGACAACTCTGCTGGAAGCATTTTCTCGATTGGTCGAGGCCTGATACAAGCCGCATCCAGCGACAACGTACAAATATTAGCCCTGCTTGCCGGTGAAAGATTTGGTACTACCCTTCCTGTCAGAACTACAACCCGGATTAAAGAAGAGCAATTGGCTAGGCAAAGCAAAAGTCAGATACTCGGTTTCACTCAGGCACGAGTTGGTTATAGCAATGGTGATTCTGCGAACGTGCTGTCCGGATCCGATGGGGGTATAAGATTTCTATGTTTTGCTGCCATACTGGTGTCCTGGAGCCCAACACACGTAGGAGCGGCCGTACTGCTTGAGCGATTAATCCGCGAAAGCTCAAAGGAAGATCAACCCTTACCAACGCTAAATCAATTGGTTGACCTATTGGAAGCGCTTGAGCCGAAATTGCTGCAATCAGGTTTTGTGCAAGAGATTCTGGGCTGGAACTTCTGCCAACCAGAATTAGGGCTGAGCTCAAAACTCAAACTGAATCTTCCTCTGGTTATTCCGGAAATAGATCAGATCAAAGTACTTGTAGATGGTTTGCGATACTGTTTTCGTATCGGAGAGCAGAGTGTTACGTACGTTGACGAATTCCATCCCTGGGGCGATCGCATTCGTGAAATGGTTTCTAGGGAAACCACCAATAGTTCCGCGACCAGATCAGAGTATGATCCTGAACGCCGATTTATCTGACGTGTCTTTGAAGCAGAGCATGGTTCAGTGCCTATTTAAGGTCTCTCTCCATCACAGGTTTGATGATCTACACCAATTGTTTGCGCCGTAGAGATACTTGCTAATTGAACATTTGACCACAACAGCAGCCACCGCTTAGCGCCAACTGACGAACGCGTCTATATAGCTATCTAAGCATCCCCTGTTTCCGAGATTAAAATCATCAGCAAGATGAAAGGACGACAGAGAATCTAAGGGATATTGATGTTACTGTTGCTGATGACAACACCAGAGAAATTCATAGAATGCTGAATGACTATTCGAACAGACCACTCCCAAATTCTCCTCTGAGATCCATCTTCAGTAGGTTTTTCTCGATGACCTCATCCTTCCTTGCTTCTAATTCGTCCACATCCCAGTTGGCAGACATATACCGCCCGCTTAAGAATTGCGCCTGTGGTGAAGCTAAGTACAGGGCAGCGCCGGCAGCGAGTTCAACTTCGAGTTCCAAGATCAACTACGTTAGCTTGGTTGTTGGATTTGGTAAAGAAAGCGAAATTGGAGACGACAGTGAATTAACGTACCTGTGTCCTCACAGAAATGGAGGGCTTCTGGATGACTGTCTGCCATATCGGTAATTATCATACCAGGATGATAGTTCATCGAGGAGACTTTAGGATATGCCAAAGGGATAGCTTCCGACAATCTACCCTGAGCCAGTTTGCTAATTTGGTAACTAGTACCTTGCGGACTTACCGTGAGCATGCCCCAGGTACCAATGGTGACGATAGTTGCTTCTCTTTCCAACCCTACCAGCCCAAGAAATGCTCTGCTCATAAGGTAGCTTCCTTTGACGTTGACTTCCTAGATTCAATCAAGGAACCGGTTAGCCACATGTTCCCTCCTATACCAGAAAGCCAGGACGAAGGTATCTTACAAAATCTGCCCACCATTCCTTCGGCTCGCTCTCTCCAATCGTCTCCGTGGACGACCAGAGACCGGCACCATTGACTAGGACATTGGGGATCCCGAACTTAGACTTGACAGTCTCTTCTAGATGATTCACGCTATCTTCGGAAGTAGTATCCACTGGGACAACCAAGACATCAATATTGGGGTTGATCTTGAGCAACTCTTGTTTAGTTGCCTCGAGCTTTTCGGCGCTGCGACTCGCAATGACGATTCGGGCCGCATCTGCCTTCGCAAATGCAAGGGCAATGGCCTGTCCGAAGGTCATATTAACGTACAGATAGATAGCTTTACAAAGGGAGATGAACTTACCTTGCCGATGCCTTGGCTAGTACCGGTGACAATGACAGTCTTTCCTTTCTGCGACAGCTTGGGCGATGCCGAGTCTATCGAAGGGTATTGGTCGCGGTGTACCGTTTTGGTAAATTGATGTGTCTTGACAAGGTAGTCAGCAGGCAATAGTCGAGTAGAAATCGCGGCCATTTGGTGTAAATTCGATTGATCGTATGATTTGTTTGAGGTGGAGATAAGGTGATTCAATATTTTGCAATGTTGTAATAATTCTGGAGCTGAGATGCCTTTTTTATATCACTTTTCGTTGGCAATTTCATCCCATTGAGCCACGGCCATTCTCGCCGCGCAGGATTACGGTTGTGTCTGAGATTACGTGGGACGCGCGACCGAAGGTTCGGCAATACTTAAAAGGGTATGTGGTCTCAAAATTCAGCCTGATACGGTTAGTGGAGTTTGCGGCACCAATGGGTTCAGAGATTTCGGCTGGACTCGGCTCTCCGCAGTCTGCAGCGGTAAATATAAGCCACTCGCACCTTACCCGGCTGGTCCTCTTTCTCCAACGACCGTTATCCATTTCGGATCCTTTCAACCATACACTCACTTTACATCAGCCGCGCATCGGTCGCAACTTTGACAAATGACGACTTTATCTCCGAAATTCTTAGTCTTTGACAGTAAGACGGGGTCGGAGAGCGAAGATGGGGGTTTGATCCATTGCTCATCGAAAGACGCCAATGTCCAGTGGCCGAAGTCGGTCCCAAGAGGAAGACCGAGAAAAGGTGGGTTGTGTCCGGTCTGCCATTTCTATCAATAGCAGAAGCATGGTACCTCAAACCATGTGACCGTGTTGACCCAGGCACCGTCAACGATCACCATGCCCATCACCTAGGTTGCTTCGCGTGATAGATCGCGTACTCAGTGACGGCTGAGCTCTATGTCTGGATCCCTCTGAAGTTCTGTATGGAGAAACAAGCCTAATGGTACGGTGGTCAATTCCGCTGCTATGGCGCTTCTCAGCACCCAGAACAGGTGTCAAGATTCAGTGCCGTTGTGGCTAAACGCGGAAAGTTGATGAACAGTCGCTAATAGCTGCGATGGTCTTTGACTCGCCGAGACTATTTCGATTCTGTGATGTCTCTCTCGGTCAAAGTAAACTAACTGGGTTTGGCATACAGATCTAAAAGAACATGAGCGCTCGTTGAAGTACCCGTTAAAAGAGGTAGAAAGACCTTCAAAGGAGCGCTATGAGTTTGTCGACTGTTCGGATGGGCGACGCCCAAATGACCCGAATACTCGAAAGTTCGTCCGGACTCACGTCATGCACAACTATCGACGGCAGAAACAGATGGCTGCGCACGCAAAGCCTGAACCCCAAGACATGGAAATTGAGAGTCAAGATGATGATGCAGAAACGATTGTTGAACTTGAACGTCCTCTTATTCCATCACCTGAACGCTGGAGTAAGGATCCATTTGATAGTTTTCCGATAAAAATGCAGCCGTATATGCACGACCTTCTTTACCTCTGTAAGTCCACTGCTCCCCAATTACCAGATCGTTAGTTATAAAGATCATATGGCATCCTTGTACAGGAATTTTGCTGATGTCATTGTAATAGACGTTTCTGCTGTGGCAGATCACCTGTACCCAATCGAGGCATATTGGGGATTTAATCCAACTAAAAAGCTCTGGGTCCCTCTGGCTTTGACTGACTCCGCCCTCCTGAGTTCGATTCTGTTCTGTAGCCATCAGTTTGAGGCAAGAGTGAATGACCAGAAAGAGCGTCCCTCCGCAATCAATCACTTGCAACAAACGATCCGAATCCTCAATGAACGGTTTCAGAACCCTTTGCATGAAATAAGTGATTCAACTATCGCTGCCGTAGCTGGTCTAGCCCTCACAGAAGTAGGTGCTCCGACAATTTGATTCGAAACACACTGACTTGTTCTCGGCAGCAATCATGCGGTAACCAGGCAAACTGGCGCATTCATATGAGGGGTACAAAGCGGATGGTGGAGATACGTGGAGGCTTGTCAGCCTTTGAGTATAATCCAGTCTTGCATGATAAGCTTTGCCGGTAAGTAAAATTGCACCGTTGTTGATCTGTAATCGTTCCTAAAGCAGCATCAGAGCGGATATTTGTGGCTCCGTCTATGGCCTTTCGAAACCCTACCTGCAGATGGAGAGCATAAGAGTAGAGCCAAATGTTCTTCAAGGCTGCGAAGAAACAGAGAGAACTCTTGCTTCGGGGTTTCAGGCTGTCCACGATGATTATGAGTTTGACTCTGATCTTTTCGACGTTCTCTACAAAGTACATACCGTGACTCAGGACATAAACACCGTCAATCCGCCAAAGTCGGAGGTCATTCCCTTGAGATTGCGCGAGAGAATACGGTCAATTCAGTACTACCTTCTCTCTAGAGAGGATTACGACGACACCAGCGGATCAGGAGACCAGCTTCTCAAGGCATGTCGTCTAGGCGTCTGGCTCTACGTCGGTATCATCCAGAACGATTTCTGGGTCTCGCCAATCAGCAAGCGATTAATCTGGCAGTTGAAGTCTTGTCTCCAAATGGAGAGCTTCGGTACTGATTCTACGCACGCTCTGCGCCTGTGGCTCGTTTTCATCGCGGGCTGTCTTGTCCTCGATCCAGCCGAGAAATCATGGTTCGTCTGTTCTCTCGTTCAAGCGGTCTCGCAGCTCTCACTATCGAATTGGTGCGATGCGAAATTGTTTTTTGGAGACTTTTGCTTGGGCTGGGAAACTACAGGACAAGTCCGGCCAAGATCTATGGGATGAAGCTATGAGGATGCAAAGGGTCTTACCAGAGTAAAACAGCCTTATTGCCCTCACTCGGATGCCGCTTGTGGGCCTGAGGTTGGCTGTAGCAACCAAGTTCGTTTGGTCCGAAGGGCGAAGATTCAAAGGCACGACGTCCTCTTCATCACTTGGGGGAAGAAGTTGGGCCTGCATCAAGTCGTTACAGTTTTGGCGCACGTCGAACCTGGACACAATTTGAGTTATTGAACTTGATTAGCGGATTGAAAGTTGATAGTGGCTTACTCGAAATCGTGTGCAATTCGTTCTGCGAACGAAGTTGGCAATGCGTCATAAGCTGTCAACACAAGTATACATACTGACAGCTCTGAGAGAGACAGCCAAGCTTACCCGATTCGGTAACTTCGGTGTAAAGCTTCAGTTCTTGCTGGACCTCTTTCTCCTTGTCAATTCTAACCTTTGACAGAATTTGCACTCTGGACGCTCTCTTTCTGCTTACTTTGCCAAACAACAGAAGCCGATTTGAAACGTCAGCTGCTTCCAAAACGCCCTCAAGGAGAAATCCCAATGCGCCGCCATCCTCGATCGTTTGATTCGAGCCTTGACCATCGAACGGAAGCATCTATCGTGGATGCCCAGCAATTAGCTCTTACAGTTGGGTGACTTTGTTACTTTTTATATATAAATCTCTCCAACATACTAGATAAGCAGCATCACCAACAAAGACGACCTTTCCATATATCTAACTTAGCAAAGGGTCATTGATGGATAGATGCTAGCACTTTACATCCTCCGATAAGCTAGAGCCAACCATCAGACCCTCATACCTTAAGTTCTTCTCAGGGGAATCCAAAACGTAGTATTTTCAGAATGTCGGGGTGGAAATGGCTGAATTCCTGAAGCATCAAAGTCTTCGGTTCTTCATGTCAATGGTATTAGGCCTTAACTCCTTTGAAGCAATTTGATTTGCAAACCAACCTTGCTTTGCGTTGTTCTCTTTTCGCGTGAGATGAATCCCTTCAAAGTTCTGAACCTCGCCACTATTGAAGAGCATAAGTAGTAACATTAGCCACAGCGTTGAAAGTTGTACCCTTGGCAACTATACCAAACGAGATGACGCTCGTTAACCGTATCTGTTGTATCCGCCCTAATAGTCGAGCCTTGGACCTTCCACTTGAGCAACTCCCTCAGCGCATCGTCACTTTCCATCTTATCTGGCGCAGAGATGCTGCGTCTTTTCCGTCTAAAGCTAGTCTTAACAGCTCATTGTGCAAATCCACGCGATGTATTGCCATTAATGGCACACCATATCGCTCCGCAGCGTCTCTGAAATTGAGACTTTGGATTTGGTCCAATGTCGTACCCTCAACTGATTCCCACAGCAGCAAAAGCTGGCCACTTCGACGTGGGCTTCCAAATTCGTTGTATGACCACCTAGCTGACAGGGCTAGATGGGCTTTTGGTCTGTGTATGTGGAAGCTGGCCACTTCGACGTGGGCTTCCGTTCGCTGTTCGGCCACATGGTCATCTAGCCATGTGAACTTGTTGTTTGTGAGCATCGCGTCGCGATGCTCGATCTCAATCGACATGTCGATTTGTCTGTTTGGTAACCTCTAGGCTCTTCTGTAACTAGTCGGAAGGTTCGTAGCCAGCATCGCGTACAGGTGAATTTCATCGCTGACCATTTCTACATATTAATATCATTAAGAAGTCGCTGATTATGCTGCTGTAGGTCACAGGTACCGTCAACCTAGGCATCGTGGTTCGATTCAAAATTCCTCAGAATGTTCTGTTCGAAGCCAGTATTTTCATACCGAAGCTCTGCTTCAAGACCGGCCACCTCAAGAACATACTCTCTCGCACTGTCCGTAATGTTATCAGAAATGGTCTATTCTATGAACTCTCACCCGGATACTTCAGACATACAGCCACATCCGCAAGCCTGGCTCGGAATGAGCATATTCGGAACATTGCACTTTTCGGTTTTCATAAGATATCGTATATAACAACTAAACTTGCAGTTGAGCCTCGAAATGCAAAAAGGAACACCAAAGAGACCGATCAGTCCCGGCTTTCAATATTGCCTATCTTTCTTTTGAGATCGCCTTTGAAGGTTTTGACAAACGCTGATGCGAGCGCTAGATATCACAGTTACCTTAATGGAATAGTGAAAATGTCTCGCTGGTCGGTTCGTCATCTGAAAATAGCTTGAAATGATCTTCGGTTGATTCTAAGAAACTCATTGATGTACGTGTCATATTCATCATGTCTTCAGCTCGTGGGCTAGAACAAAAATTTAATACCTATAGGTTAGCGAATCATGAACTGATTCCGCCTGCAGAGTTTTCTCGAGAAGCAACAGCTAATTTAGTATAATTTGCCCCACATGACCTCATTCATCAATGATTGAGACCTTGTAGAAGTTCCTGACCATCTTCTCTCCTGATGCTGATGTCTCTTGCTACAGAATTATGAAAGCTCACTCGGGCATGCACTATGAGTTGAACCTCTACTCATACCATACTAATTTGGTGCAAATGAACGATGTGCGGTACTGTCTTTAACCTACATTTGTCGCTTCTACTTTAGCTTCCTCTTTTCAACTCTACTGTAGCTCGTTGTGCTCTTCTGTCGGGTTCTGTAATTGTATTTCTACAGGGAAGTAACATCATCTCACATTCTGATCTTTCCTCAAGATGCACTTCTTGGTATACGAGGACATGAGGGCAGAGAGGCATGTAGATATATTGACTGAACTATCTAGTAGGTGAACTACGGAGGAAGGAAGAAGTGGGAATCAGGTAAATACCCTGAATCCCCTGAATTCACTAGCGCCGGATCAATCCGGATCAATGTGGAGCGGAGATTACTAACCACAGGGGTAACAGTACTGTTCCCTGTTTCCAACAGCACTCAGTATTCTGCACTATCTACTATTTGTAGGCGTATACAGCTTCATTCAGCCAGAGATGAATAACATATGGATTGTCGCATGGCCAAAAAAACCTTCTAGGGACAAATAGTCACGTTTGTAATTTTTCGCGCAACACAGCAAACAGTCAAGAGGAACAATGGAGCGCGATGAGGATGAGTTAGGATCATATAGCAGGATTTGTTGCTACTTCAGAGCTATCATAATTTCTACGCGAGATGAACTTTTCACCGTATCTATCGACTTGTACATGAGAATCAAATTCCATTTTAGATGTAAATTCTCTTGGCAATAAGACGCGCAAGTCTACCAAAAATGCCCGGAAGAGCCTAGTTATGACTCAGATACCCTTCTCGACAATCCCTTCCTCCGCCCTTCAACCTATAACATCTTTCTCGACCCTCTTAGCTGTTCAGAATGGCAAAGATACTGGAAGCATCCCAAAAGACACGGCCACCAGAACTCGCAAACCAGAGATCCACCCCGATTTGGGGAACTTCTTCCTGAAGCAACGACAAGGACGCAAGGTTTGGTGCAGAAAGTTCAACAAGTAATACCCATCTGGCCGTGCACTATGGGAGCATCAGGTTCAATCAAGCAAACACGTCATGTGCTGTCACTGTATGAGTGCCATCGATTTCTGTTCAAAAGAGGGCCTACACAAATCACTCAAAGACATTTTGTACTATCTGCAATCAGCACCAGAGAAATATGCACTAGATCGGCAAACATCTAGACCAAGTTCATAATATATGCTATTGCGGGGAGCATTTCGACACCTCTGAACTCCGCAAGGAACACTGGGCGACTTCGGAAAACCACGGGGAAACATATTACCACGGCTGCGAAGTAAACTTCAAGCACCGGTTCTGTCTCCGCATGCACCTTGCGACCGAGTGCACAAACCAGCCCAAACTCAACAAACGATACCAACCCGACTACTGCGGCGCCCTTGGAATCGACGATCCAAACATATCTCACGAAGAACTGCTTAAGGTCGCAAAGCAAAAGCGGATCGATGTGCATCCGGATAGGCAGAAGAGACAGGAAGGGTTGTCTCCGAAAGATCTTGCTGAGATCGATACCGTCGCAAAGGAGATAGGCGAGGCAGCGGTGGGTCTGTCCAACCCTAAAGATCGTGGGAAGTACGACCAGAAAGTAGCTGCCTAGAAAGCCAAGGAACGCGCTGCAATGTATGCACAGCAAGGATGGCGGCCCAAGGAACGCGTGCGAAAGGGATGGTGAGTCTTTCAACGAAACGTCAATTTTTCGTAGCTCGGGGTTCATCGATGCGCTTTTGCTGTAACTTCAAGCTCTTCATGACTTCTCCATCGTGATGAATTTTAGTTGACCATCTTGTAAGTTTGAAGTATCTGTTCCTTGTTTTGCTAGAAAATCTTCGACGTCACTCTCTGCATGCGCATATTAGGTCCCTGTAGGACTCTCCTCGCAATACTATCTTCAATCCGCAACTATTTACCACTCTCAGCACTGATACTCGCATTGCTGTATGATTGTTCTGCGAAAGACCTTTCCCAAATTATCGAACAAAGCGTTGTCGCTATATGATTGCCTTTCCTATTATATAAGAGCAGGATCAACAAAGCACAAAGTACAAAGATAACGATCAAAGAGCACAACAAAGATATTGTAAACGATTATATACAGGTTAATGCTGGCATAGTATGTTAAAGCACAACTCGCTCGCAAATATCGATCTGCCGTATCAGAGGACAAATTCAGGAAAATCGAATTACACGGCTCTTGTTCAACTCAGGAGCAACATCGATATTTCTTCAAAGAGCTAAGCTCATTCGCTTTACATCTTTTTCGACCTTCTCGCCTCAAGGGAATATCATACGAAAGTTGTCTTCGGTGTGCCAAAACCAACCTCAACATGTGGCATAAATCAAGAACTGACGACAACCCGAATGAATTCATCACAACCCATAGGAAATTTGGATACAAATGCTTCACCTGCGAACTTGTCTTCAGATATGAAACCGAATTAGTCTACCACAAATGGAACTCTCCCGAGCACTTCATGTGCGTCTTCTGCCGCGCCACCACGGACTTCGAATCCGAAGACAAACTCCATCGCCACTGTCTGACCGATCACGCAAGCGAATACTGTCAATTCTGCAAGGAAAACCAAGCCTTCGCAGGCTTGGTATCATGGCACCGTTCCACGCACGACAAAGATAAATGGAACTTTTGCCCATGTGGCTTCTGGGCCCACACTGTACACGACCTTGAGAAGCACTGGCGGAACTCGGCCGTGCATATCAAAACGTACTGCACGTTGTGTAACATCAACTTCCCGGACGCGGCGGGCCTTCGAGACCATATGTATAGTACCTGTTGGGGGAAAACGAGGGCGAACCGGTCGCAGCTGCGGCCACGGCCACAAGCCCGGCAAAATATGCGGACTCGGAAACGACCCCGGCTTTATGAGACGCTTGGCATCGACATCTTCAGCCCTCAAGATGTTGTTGAGAGGGCGGCAAAGCAGAAGCGCATTGAGTGCCATCCGGACAAGTTGAAGAGAAAGGAAGGGTTGTCACGGGAAGAATCCGATAAGATTGATGTCACGGCTGTAGAAGTCGGCTATGCGGCGGATATACTGACGGATCCTGAGTCTCGCAGAGAGTACGATTTCCAGGTTGAAGATGGGATAGCTGATTAGAACGAAATACTTGCTACTGAGAAGTTCCAGAAATGCTGGTTCTCAGCCTCATGAGGGTTGGTGCGAATTCGGGAATCTGTTCCTATATGAAATAAATTTTAATCTGCTTACGAATAAGGTGCAAGTAGTATGCGAATTTCAACAAGACAATGTGAAAATAACGGCAGACATATCTTACTATGATATATTCTCGGATGAGCAAACAGTACAAGATACGTAGACTTTATCATAAGTCGAAAGCAACTGCAAAGAAGAGAACAAGAACCCAAACTCTCGATTTTGTACCTGAGCTTCAAGCGATAACATTTGCCTCAAACACTTCAGCAAGCTATTTAAAAGTTCCGCAGTCTACGACGCAAAGCCCACTAACTAATTTCATCGACTTCTTTCAACCAATGCTGTTCCCATCAACTTCCTTCCTTCAAACAACCTCATACAAGAGAAACCATTCCCAACCCTCAACCAGCCGTACATTCAAAACCTCTATCCTCGACAAAAGTAAAAGCCACGAAACCAAAAGCTTACAAGCAACCCTCAATAACAAGGCTTCCTTGACTTAGGAGAACGAACCACTCGAGTCATCTCGTCTCTCTATGCTACTCTTACACGCTTACATTAATCTCATCATATTCAGATCTCATATGGCTTCTTGACTTATGTTTTGAAAGAAAAGAGAAACGGTCAAAGACCCGAAATCTAACGAGTCTCGCTCTGCACCGTTGTACATATTTCATCTTCTTCGTCGCAAGAAAGCTGCACCGACATGATCGTAACATACCTGAAGACCAAACTTGAGCAAATAAGAGCAAAAGGCCGACGTGCTAAAGCGTAAGATTCATAGTTTCAGGTCATCACAAATCCACATTATCGTTCCAAGTCTACTAAAAACCAGTCATGTTCGCTGATGGCCAGTTTTTTATACATTACGGTCCGAAAACAAACCAGCGTGCTTTTACAGATATGACCTCTTTCCTAGCCTGCTCTTAGCAACGAAATCCAACCTGCCCCCTTTTTCTTCCCTTCCGCAGATCTGAGAAGCTCAATCCTCTCATCTCAGTCGCAGAGATTTATGCGGGTCCTGGGAACCTGACAGGCGTAGCGTAGAAGGATTGTGTCAGTAGACCAGGATACACTATGCACGGCAGTATTCAATGTGCTGTTTGAAAACGTTCCGCAAGAGTAGACGAGGTTTTGGATCTACTTGGTCTGAGCATGTTGCTTGTTACTGATACACATTCTAGATGCTACTGGCTTCGGGACAGAGTCCGAACTTGCCAGCCAGTCTTGCACATCATGAGTTCACTCAACATAGACTTCCCAAGTATGAATGTAACTATCATCTCTTAGAACCCCATATCGACAGCACCCAGCTCACAGCTTACTCCCGCCTGAGTACTCCTTTCTGACTCCTTTAATCCTCACAACCAACGTCCCAAAATGCCTGCCTTTCCGCATATCCTCAAACAGCCCCTCGATCTCCTCCAGATTTTCGATTCCATCCACCACTCTGTCCACGACCGGCCGGATCCGCTTCTCCCTTATAAACTGTACCATCTCCCCGAACTCCCTCCTCGAGCCCATCGTACTCCCTTTCAACTCAACGTTCTTCATAACTGCCTGCATGGGAAAGACCGGCTGTTCCAAGCCGGTCATCCCATAATTCACAATCGCAGCCCCCATCTTCAACAGCTCCCAAGTAGTCCCCACTATACCGCCACCCGCACCATCGATTACGTCCCCTCTCATTCTTCAAAGCCCCCTTCCTCCCTTTGAACTTTTCCTTTACGCTCAATCAACCAAGGGCTGCAACGTATTTGTGACGTCTTCCTCTGCAGAGAAGATTGCTCGCGCCATCGCGCTTGGTGCGAAAGGCGGCGTGGACTACACAGACGAAGGAGGGGTGGGCTAAGAAGTTACAGAAACTGCTGCCCAAGGGTCGACCGTTTCTTGATACGGTGAAGGGTTGGGGGTGGGGGTGGGGGTTGAGGTTGAGGATGTAGACGGGGGTTAATGCAGAGTTGAATTTCTCGAGTTGGAAGGTGGTGGGACGGGTTAGGGCGCTGATGCTTGAGAGTCATGATGGGCTTGATGACCGCCTCGAGCGAGCCTTCGACATTATATGTTGACTCACGAGCTTACTCGCCTTGGTACTTCCAAGGCTAATTCATTCATGGCCCTGCTTCTACTGCCGCGTAAAATCCCCCCTAATCAGCACCTTCCCTATCCGCTCATCTCCTCCCCGCCCCGTCCTTGACCCATCATCCCACCTCTCCAGTCTGTGCGGTTCCTCGTGATGCGTCAGACTAGTGGAGGACCAGCCAATACGCCTTTTGTTGTGTAGGGCCCGCCGTTCTGGGTCACGTCCGTTGTAATCGGGTAGGCGCTGGGAGATTGTCTGCGAGGTGAAGAGGGCGCGAAAGGATGCTAGGCAGGCGACTATGACAGCTGTTGGGGGTCAGTGACGGAGCTTGTGTGTGGTGGGTTTGAGGAGGTGGGAATATGATTGGATATACCTATGGACATTTCGATGACGCTCCAGCTGTCCATCCAGGTCTCGTCGATGGAGGAGTTTTTCTGGTTGACAATGAGAACGCGGGTGATGGAGGCGGCCATGATGAATATTGTCAGGGAGAAGATGACGCCGAGAGCGAGTTTTTTGCGCGTTGTCATCTGCACTTTCCAGAGAAGGGTCATGGGGATTATGAACACTGAGATCTGTTAGTAAATATAGTCGGATTTGAATTGCAAGGACGTGACACAATTCCTAGTTAGGAGTAGGCGGAATTTAAGCAAAGATTGGAACTTACTTGAGGCATCCGAAAGGACGTCCATTGCTGTTTGAATCTCAAGGGCCCTTTGTGAGAACTTTGCGGTTGCGACGTCGGCGCAATGAGCTGAATGCTATATTAGCTCTTCGGTAAACCAAGTATACGACCAGAACGGCCTCACCAACGGTATATTTGGTAGAGTTGGCTGTGCATCTCCAATTGCGGACACCGAGAAACACGATAAAGGTAGCTACATTCCACGCCACAATGCACCACCAGATGGTTCTCTGATGATTAACCTGGTTTCCCAGTCTTCGGAAGAAGAGCAAAAAAGCCGCTTTGATGGACCACAGACAACATCCATATAGAATGACGGCTGCTAATTCCGCGGTTCTAAAGCGGTCCAAATGTGAAAGGAAATCTGGACCGGGCTTGGTGTAGCCGGCTCCGACGTCGAAAACAGCGTACAAATCATTGGCGCGATTGCTCCATATGCTTGTGTACGTTAAGAGGAGTAAGAATCCAAGCACTACAAACGCGTCGTCGACGAAAAGCCGGTGGAAGACTTTCCAGCGAACACAGAGCCGAAATGGTACAAACGGGAATGCGGTAATTGTAAACGTCCAAATGATTACCTGGGAATCTGTTAAGCAGTCTGTCTCTCCTCATGCCTTTACGAACCAGACTATCGACTTGGACTTAGTTTGAATTGATACTCGGTGAGCTTCTCGGGAATCAGTCCAGTGTCGCTGTGTCCCAAGCTCGCCATGGATTATGTTCAGTCGTGCAATCGAGGTAGGATGACAGGCATTGATTCAAGTAGATGAAGACTCTCGACAGCCTTGATTCATCGACAAATCCAGGATCAATCCGTCGTGTCTTCTAGTCGGAACAAGCCACCAACATCAGACGAGTCTAACCCTCGGCCGTAGTTCCTCTCAATCTAGCGAAACTGAAGCGGGCGCATTTGACTGGGCATATAGTAGCTGTTTCGTAAGCATGTTATCTGCAGATTGGCAAAGATCATCATCGACCAGAGTTTCTGACTCGCATATGCCATGAGCTATACAGCAAGCCATGTGCGGCGTGTGCAGTAAATGGTGAACTCTCTGCGTGTCTATCGTCAGCATCCTTACATGCAGTGCAGTCCGACGACTTTCCGCGCAGACGGAGCATGCGAACTTGTGCCGTCATCGAATAGGAGCTGAAGGAAATTCGGAGCGAGTTGGATGGCGGTTGTCTTCCTTAGATTGCTGGCGCAGTTCTGACCTGGTTGCCAATAGAATACGCGGTAATATAGAATACATTCAGAACCGTGTTTCATACGTCATGGACTCCTTTAGTTGGGAAAGATAACAATGACCTTCCCCAGACGGTCGGAGTAATCCGCCGCTAATGCGCGCCTTTCGCTTGGTATCCCGCGTCCGAGTCCCTGGATCGGCAACTGCCATGTCCCCTGGGGCCTGTTCCACTAGTGTGCAACGGCTGAGCAGATGGTAATCTCACAATCTCAGATATCAATCAGCCCCACGGTCTGGACCGTAAGGTAGTTGACCATGAGCTGTGCCTCGTGAAGGACCTACCAATGACGTGCATCACCGCCGTTCCAACATCCAACATCTGAGGGGCAGGCGAGATCTAGGATCCACTTCATTACACGATGGGATAGTGATTATTAGCTGTGCCTCACTGAGGGGAAAGCAAAAGTCAATCTTCAAAGACTGGCCAAGTGTTGATTAAGCCGCCCATAACTTATAAGAACAAACAGCAGCCGGGCTGTGCCGTTGCGAACAATCACGTACGGTATATCGCTATCCATTTCTCAAATCGACTCTCATAGGATTCTTGAGAAGGTTTAATCGTTGAATTGGTCTGATTCGCGTAGTGTGTACGGGAAAAAGCCTCGGAAGAAGAGGCACAAAGATAGGCGACGGGCCAAGACCAAGCGAAAACGCCACTTGTTTTTGGTACCTGACGTACTCCGTATCGATCTCTAGATCGCGTAGTCCCTTTTACGGACGCTAAAAGGAATCTTGTCCTTGGGCGGCAGGGTCCCAGTACCCACCACCGTCAGATCTGGCTCCGCCTTCCATCCCTTTGGAACATTGAGTTGAAAATCATACGCCGTAAGGAAATAAGCTAAACCCAAGAGTATTTCTTGCTTTGCAAAGTGCCGCCCTGGACAGAGGCGTGATCCTCCCCCGTAGGGAATGAAGATTCCCGAGAATCCTTTGGTCGAGAATCGTGGTCCTTCTGCTGGCTGCACACCTATGTTTACGTCGTCTTTGACCGAAGTCAACGGCGCATGCTCTTGCGGTGTAGGCACTGCCTTCTTCAGAGGCCCACTACCAGGATCGTTTGGTTGTACCAGAAATCTTTCAGCCCAGAACTCATCGATCGGGTGAGGATCATCGTTGGTACCCGTATTCCATACGTTTGGGTCCATGTGAGATGTATAACTAGATATCATGATGGTCTGATCCTGGCGCAATGTATAGTCCCCGAGCTGGAAGTCGGCGCCCTGGGCGCTGCGCAAACTAAACAACGACAGACGAAGGCGGAGTACCTCTGCATACACTGACTGGAGAAGTGGTTGGCGACCGAGTTGTGAGTAGTCAAAATGTAAATCAGCAGAAGTGCCGGAACAGATTGTACTAGAGATCTCGCTTCGGAGATGTGAGAGCAGATATGGGTCTCGCACTGCTTCGATTAAACACCACAACAAGGCTGGAATGGTATTGCTATTTGTGCTAGGTTGAGGCATTAGCAAGGCTTTTATGTCGTATAAAATACAGACTTACGCCCATATAGCACCCAAATCAAGCACGTCCATAGCATCATCGGTAAAGGCCTCGAGCTTCGAGTAAAACTCCCTCCTAGCTCTGACGAACCGTGTGCCCAAGAGGGGTTCGAATTCAGCATCACTGTTTGGCTTTTCTGTTTTGAAGTGCTCTCTAGCATGTCTGTTCCATTTCCGCATGGCTTCCACGCATTTGTCTCGCGCCTTCCAGGATCCCAGGCTAAGCCATCTTGGATACCCTTTGCATAAAGGGACAACTTCTTTGTCAAAAGAGTAGAAATCTTGCGCCAAATTTGGGTTCAGAGCGAACAAGTGCGGTCCACAGATTGATTCCACTGCTGCTTGAAATAGCGGTTCTTTGATAAAAGAGCTTAGATCAGACATTGCCACCCAATCCTGACCGATCTCACTCTCTCGAATCAAAGAAAAGAGTTTTACCATGAAACGATCGGCAATGGGCTGCATACTCGAGCCGGAGAGGGTTTCGGTCGAAATCTTGTAAAGCGCATGGTACACACGGTGATCTGGATGCACTGTACTCCCTAGCTGAGGCTGGGCTCCGACCCCGGAATCGTCCGCTTCATACAGGGCGATGGTTTGCTTTGGAACAGGGAATAGCACCTTCAATGCGTGTATGGGGCCTTCTTTGGCCGATATCGTGGTGCGGTCATTGCTGAATATTGCTCTGATATTCTGAGCCCCAGTGATGAAGTACATTTGAGTTTTCCAGAGCTTGATACTGACAGGTTTGTAGTCGGTACATTGAGAGCTGCCATTGTCAGCATATTGTTCTATACATTCCAGGATGGATCCTGACGCAAATGCATTGACAGCATGCCCAGCATTCCATGCAAAACTAGGGCCATGTCCAAGAAATGGTACCCAATATGGTAGCATCGGAGCATCTTTGCCCGTCTTTTTGTCATGGCTCGCAAGCTTATATCGACTCCAGGTCACAAGTTAGGTCGAAAGTAGCAAAGAAAATACAAGAGACATCAAAAATCCTGCGATGCGGGAATAGCTAGGCTGCGACAGTACTGTTAGGCGATGAAACTCATAGGTAGGGGTACTAAAGTTGGTGATCCAAGAAGTGCTCAACGCGGCAGCTTCCAACCCAATGGGATGGATCCAAACTGTGTTGTACTCCATCTCTAGCATTCAATTTGTCGAGTCTTGAAAACAGGAGAAGAGCTGACTTTAGTATCGAGGCTTTGAAATCCCTTGCATCCATGAGCTCAGTATCAACATGTAAGGGATTACTCGTTGAGAAAGCCTGGGTTCGACCCCTGAGCTCCGGGTGAATCTTTGCCATGATGTTAAATTACACCTTCAAGACCAGGCTTCTGTCGAGCACGAAGAGCGTATCGATCGTGAAGGTGTAGAGCCCAGCTATAAGGACGTATATGTGCCATATGCATGCAGGCGAGCACATGCATAAGTGACGGATTGGCGGACTCGACTAGGTTACCGAAATGTTTATCTTCTTCTCTGGTACAATCGAGGCTGATGAACTTGCAAGGATACTAGATTGTCTATGCATTCGAGGTATTGTAACGTAATTTTTCATGCATACGATGTCAGACTAGTACTGATGCACCGTTGCCTTGTATGGGATCAAACTATCTAATTGGCCAAGCACATTGGGATCATGACTGGGGACTGGAGAGTGGAGAATTTTATGACAAAAGGGTAAGGTAAGATAGGCACACCAGTAGGAGACGGGGACCAGTATTCGATAATCGGTCTGATAGGTAGGCCGATGGCCAGAGTAGAAGACCAAGATTAGGTATTTCCATGTGCCCCAATGTCCAAATCTCGGTGTCGCAAATGCTTTCCAATTCAACTCGAGTCGATCGTCTTTATACCCGATAAGACTGGTTGTTCGTTCAGATGTTTCGAAGTGAAGTATGTGATTGATTACCCGCAACGATATGGCAAGATTGTGGCTTATGAGTTAGCCTACGGCCATGCTCTAGAGGAAGATCCGGTAATCGTTTTGACTCTCTCCCGGTGGCAGAAGCTTGCCCAGTGTTTCAGAGTCTGACAAGGAAGGATATGATCTACTTCCACAACCCCACACAGTTGCATAAGCCATTTTGCTTTCAATCGACCAGTCTTTAGACCAAAAAAACTAAATGTTGTTCCTGGAGTTGTGGGGCCCAAATCAGAGCCAGGTCGTTGCGCCCCGTGGAAGCATTTTTATACCCTTGTTATCTCGTCTCCAAAATCTGCTCCTTGTTAAACACATACCTGATATACAATCTACTTCCTTTCCGTAGAGGCAGTGTACCGGCTCGTTATCTCTGTGTATTCCTCTTTTTCTTGTCTCTTGTCTTCAGTACGCAAGCAACAGTCTTGCAGAAGGCACTACATGGCGTCAGCAAGGATCACTTCAGTTCTTTTTATAGCAATCCTTAGAAATCTTAATTGAGGATTCCGTAGTGCACGGATGGCGGAAATGGCGGGGCCGAGGGGAAGCTAGTCGGTTATGGAGAATTCTTGACTGGCTTTGGGTGAGTGTGTGGTTTGTATGGTGTGTGCCTGGTTGGGTTTATCCGGCTTGGCGAAAAAATAGGGACAAAAAAGATAGAGTAGTACCAATGAAAATCATCGAGCTGTTCATGTCGTAACGAAAGAAAATCCCCCGGATAGGATACCCATGTCAGTCAAAGAGGTTATCCACGACGTTTGTATGCAATGTCGCCATCAAAAAAGCCTGAATCAGATTCCAAGGAAAAGTATTGTTGATGACGAATACTTTGACCGTCGCCTTTGATAGGCGTGTTTATCTGAGTCCAGAAAAGGTAGTCTTTGAACGTTGCATCCCAGTTGGGATGGCTGATTAGAGATTGTAGACGAGGATGACTTGGTCAACACTATCACCAGGCCATAGGTACGGTACCGTGTATAGACTTGACGAGCAGTCGTCTTCTAATCATATCACCCAGAGGCCATTTCCCAGTAGGAGCAAAAGCCTTCCAAAGGATTTGCTACATGGATGCCAGGCCAGCGAACTTAATCATGACAGATTTAACCTTATTGTCGAAGAAAAATCTCTCAGCGATGTGTATGAATAATAGATATGGATTGGCATTCGATTTATGAAGCTTGAGGTTGGGGTCACCGAGGATCTATTATCGATCTCTTGCCCGATTTCATCTGTCCTTGTACGCACACGAGGGACATGCTGCTGCTCCTATTCACATTTGATGACCATCGTGCCGCGGCCGCGAAGACAGAAGCCATCGTCTATAACCTCGAGGGTAGCAAAGATGAGTTAGACGGCGCGAATGCTCGCTTACACGTAGAGGGATAACATATTATTAAATAAGAAGTCTTGCTTCAATGGCTGGATAGTTGAAGTGGAAGAAGTCTTGCTCGGTTTGAACCCTGGTACAGCCCTGTTTCTGTAGTCTTTGGTAAGGTTAGTAGAACTTGGCTTTCCTGTCCAGTCTTTCTATCCTACCTATTGAAAGACGACTAGCTACCGCCGGGCCTCGGCCCGCTCAGCCGCCATCTGACGACGCCCAAGCTTAATATCAGCCCAAGTCTTTGCAGACAGGCAATGGCCTCACAATAACCCACAGCCAATGCAATGTCGAATAAGAAAATCGTGCAAAAGGAAATCGAACGCTATTGGGAAATCTTCTCCTCCCTCTCCAACGGCGGCACCCACCTCACCGGCGCCCAAGCCGCCTCCGTCCTCCAAAACAGCCAGCTACGGGATGATCAGCTCGAGCGGGTCTGGGACCTTGCTGATGTTGACAATGATGGGAATCTTGACTTTGAGGAATTTTGCGTTGCTATGAGAGTAATATTTGACTTAATTAATGGCGTACGCTACTTGCAGCTCTCTCCAGTCCTACAATTCGCCTGCTAACTATCAATTGCACAGGAATACTCCGATGTCCCTACCACCCTCCCCGACTGGCTTGTCCCTGAATCGAAAGCCCACCTCGTCCAAGCCACACGCGCCCTCTCCGGAGAAACTTCCACTTCCTACCCCTCCATCCCTTCCCCCAGCTCCTCTCCTCCCGGTCTAAAAGACGGCTTCGACTGGTACATGTCGCCCTCGGATATGAGCAAATACACATCAATCTACACCGCCAACGCCTCTCCAAGCACTGGCACTCTCTCGTTTTCTTCCCTGGACCCCCTATACGCAAGCTTGGACGTACCCGACACGGATCTAAGAAGTGCGTGGAATTTGGTGAATCCAAGTTCTCAGCCCGCTATTAACAAACACGCCGCCCTCGCCTTCCTCCACATCCTCAACCAGCGCCACGAAGGCTACCGAATCCCTCGTTCCGTCCCCCCCAGCCTCCGCGCGAGCTTCGAAGAAAACAAAATCGACTACACCCTCGACCGCGTCCAATCCCCCGCACAACGATGGGCAACCAGCGAAGACGACCGAGAAACGCCCACCGGCCGCAAAGCCAAATTCGGCGACACCTACCTCTCCCGCCTCGGCGTCGGCGGGAAATCCAGCTACGCGCCCTCGGGCACCGACTTCAGCAGCACCCGCAACAAAGACCGCGACTGGGAGGAAGTGCGTCTGAAAACACAACTCACGACCCTCGAAGACAAAATCGCTTCTCTCGAAGCCAAAACGCCCAAAGGCAAATCCGCCAGCCGCAGGGACAACAACAGCAAGCCGGCGCTCGTGAAGCGCGAGCTGGAGATGCTGCTGGAATACAAGCGCAAGGAGATACGGGAGTTGGAGCGCGGGGAGGGTAGGAGCGAGGTGGGAGGGAGGTTGAGGGGGGTGGAGGGGGATTTGAGGAGTGTGAGGGAGATGGTGGAGGGGTTGGAGGGGCATTTGCGGGAGAGGGAGGGGGTATTGGGGGGGTTGAGGGAGGAGCTTGAGGGGGTGAGGGGGGGGAGGTGAGCGGCGAGCGGTTTATAGGAGTATCTCAAGTATGTAAATTGAGGGTTTGGAAGTTCTTCAAGCGGACTTCTCGTAAGAGCTTATACGGCTCTTCGTTTCTCTACCACTTCCATAGGCCTTTCAATGTGTACCCTCTTCGTACCGACTTCCTCGTACCAAAACCAAATTAACCACCCCACAGTCTCCGAGGCGCCATCAGTCGAAAGACACTCAGCTCCCACGCTCTCCCTCCTCTACCGCAACTCCCACCCTCTTACATTTTCCCCTTCTCCCTCCACTCCCAATCACACCCCACATCCCCCACAAGCCACACCCTCACACCCTCCCTCTCTCCCAACCCCAAACCCCGCTACCATAAACTGCAGTAACATCTACATTCACCCGAAATCGTTACCAGTGGCCGCACCGAGCCGAGCGAGAAGAAATCGCCGAGGTAGGGGGTCTGAGACCGCGTCTGGGTGGGGAAGCGAGCAATGGGGAGGAAGTTTGGGGAGGAAGTTTGGGGAGGGGATGGGAGGGGGTGGGGAGGGAGTGGGGAGGAGGTGGAGGTGGAATTGAATGGAATGGAATGGAAAAGATGAGATGAGATGAGATGAGATGGGACAAACCTAACAAATCTGCAGTCGGGGGCGTAGAAGCGCCATGTGCGGTTTGTAGAAATTAAATTGACAGTCTGAAAGCGGGGAGGGGGGGATAACTGAGAGTTGATACGAGAGGGAATCAGAGGAGGGTTGTATTCATGATTGGGTTCATGAGCGCGTCTGCTGGTGCGATGGCGGTTGCGGCCAAGGGCTTTATTCTTCAGAGTGGTGAGAATAGATACATACATACTAGGGTAGGGTTTGCGAGTATCAACTTGGCATAACCCGCGTTCGAGACGTCAAGACTAATCCTTCTAGTGAAAAATACCGCGGGATGTCATGATGCTTCAGTGCCTACGACGAGATTTGTCGCCCAAGACGGTCGGCTTCATTTGCTATGGGCACGATCTTATCCAAAGCCAAACTAGCCTTGCCAATAAGGGATGCATGACCAAGACGCCACCACCACCATCTCAGAAATGCTCCCTGACCCGCTCCCGCAGTAGATATATTTCTCCCCTTAAACACCACTCCAATTCCATTGTCCATCATACCACCACCTCATTTCCTGCCCCCGTTCTCGTCAATCCCACCACCACCGCCCTTGGCCGCTTTTCTAGACGCAAATTTCCCTTGTTCCTTTCCTGCAGCCTTTGGAAGGGCTGGAGTGGCGGCTTTTTTCCTGTTGGTGGCAGGGGCCTTCTTGACTGCTGGTACTTTGAGGGCGGATGCCTTGGGCGCTGTTGCTTTGGACGTTGGTGCCTTGGAAGCTGGCGCAGGTGCATTGGGTGCAGGCGTCTTAGGAATTCTTCCATCAGCCGTGGTGTGAGAAGGCGGGATTGGAGCTGAGGATTTACTTTGCCGGGGAACGTTGGCTTGAGCAGTTGGTGGAGGAGGTTGATGAGGTGTGGTGTTGTTACTGTTGTTGCTTGGATTGGATGATGTCGGTTTTGGGGGTGCTGCCATAGAATTTCTTCTTACGGTGGTAGCTGGTGCAGAATTCAGTGTTGCGCTAATGCCTGGGGGTTTTGGAGATCTGGCGGGTGAGGGAGCTACCATAGTAGCCACAGGAGCTGTGGTTGAAGCCGGAATTGTGGTTTTCCTCATCGTTCTCTTGGTGGCGGCTTTGGGGAGTAATACTGTATTGTTACTCTTTGTATTGGATGAAGGTGTCGGGGTTGGAGCAAACGATACCGGTTTCCTCTTTGGGGCGGAGACTTGGCGTTTCTTAGGCGGAGGTTCTTCGTCGTCGGTATGGCCTTCATGGCTTTCATTTGCGGGCTGTCCACGAAATGGCTGAGCATTTGGGGGATGGTCTGATACCGGTGTCGGTAGAATCTCAGGCGTGGGGAGCGGTGTCTGGATATCGGATGCTCTTGGTAGATTAAGGTTGTTGTGTTGATGTGCCGTAGTTGTGGATGGATCTGGAGAAACAACGGGCCTTGGAAGCTGTGGTGGAGGCAATGAGTGCTGCGATATTCTCGAAAGATTATTTGTAAACGAATTGTTGAGCATGGCAACTTGGGAAGAGGGTTGCACCAAAATGCTAGACTTGATAGTGAATACTTCTTTTGGAAGACTTTGTCTCGTCGCAGGGGGTGACTCTAGAACACCCTGACTGTCGCTCGGAACACGCCGAGCAGCAGTATCTGGCTGATATACGCTCTCCACACTGTCCAAGGCAGCATGAATTGGTCCTAAGCCCAATGCACTCGTCCAGTGGTCCAAGAGCCCAGGCTGCTGTCCACAGCACCTCAAGTACTCCTTGGCCTTTGAGAGGTCCGCCCTCGTTGTTGTATAGTAGTCGTTTTCTCCAATTGATTTGTAGAGACTCTCCTTAAGAAGCTGTCGAAACCCCGTCTGGGTTACGCGCTTTAGCTCCTCCCCGCTGCGACTTAGCAGGATTCGCATTGTCTCAGTTCGTAAAGACGCTGCAGCTTCGTCCTCTACAGCGGCCTGCTCCTCACGTTTGTCCAGGAGATCAAGCAACTTCTGCTTTTGACCTCCATTCAGGCGAAGACGATGCATTGCCTCTGTTCTTGAGGGAAAGAAGTCCTCCATGATATCCACTAAGTCCACCTTGAGAGCGACCGGAATTTCCCCCCAAAGCTGGCCTAGAGCCTCAGGTGACCTCTGGGTACTTGCACCGTTCGAGGTGATTGGTCCAGATGAACCTTCCTCATCGCTTGTCTCCATCTCGGCTATGTTCCAGTCCTCCTCTGTCCTCGTGTCAAACCGTTTCATGATCTTTACGTTATCCGCGTACACAGGGTTCTGGAGGTTGTTGCTTGTATCCCAGCCTTTCCATCCTCGACCCGACCATTTCTTCTCCATCAGGTATGCGCTTTGAGGGGTAATTGGGGCAGATCGCGGTAATGCCAATATTCCCATGTTGCCGGTCATCTCTTGAGTCTTATACAGTGCCTGAGAATCGGTGTTCAGTGTGGGGTCTTGAGTAGCGGAATTTGTAAACTGAGAGCAGCGAAATGTATTTGGATTGAACGTCGAGGTGTTAGGGGTCGGATAAGCAGATCTGTGCATTTCACAGGGCAGATACCTGTTGGTCTGCTCCACCGTCGTGTCGCGCATCTCCGTGTAGTTCACCACAGGTGCATTGCTTTCTCTCCGCTGTCCCAGCTCCAGTGTTGGAAATGCAGCAGGTGGAAGATTTGGGTTGAACTCGATGACTTTGCCACGGTAACCCGAAGATCTTCGTTGAGCAACGGTCGGTCGGTAGAGTTCTTCTTCGGAGTTGTCGTGGGCAACCAGACCGTCGTATTTTACCGGCGCTTTAATATTCTCTCGACCTCGCGTCTGCATTCTGAAGGGGGGCGGTGCAACCATTTCGGAATTAACGAGCGTTCCACAATCTGAATAACGATACAACAAAATACGGTGAATAAGATGTGAGTATCCAAATATGCAGGTCCAAGAATCGAGGTTACACAAGGTTCTAGGGGAAGGCCACCTTTACTTGGTTGGTAACAATGTGCTATGGTTCAATCTCGGAGGGTTCCCTAGCAACGCGAGTACTGGAAGGGTTGTCTGAGGAAGGGGTAGGTGGTAGATCTTGGTAGTAGCCCGATGAAAAATTTTACTCTCTACTTTCAAGCTGGGTGAGGTGTTGTGAATCGTGTTATGCTGCCTTCACTGTCATAACCCTTGAGCATGACATTCACATGCTACGCGACTGTAGGCGGTCAGTTTAGATCGTTTAGGGCTTTGTCTTTGTTGATCTGTAAGTCACGCGTAGAAAGGAACATGGTTGCTAGAAAAGGGTTTGATACTCACGTGTCTCAGCCCCGTCCGTAATTCTTAGCATAGCATGCTATATAAAAATGGTATCTGGAATCACCCCATCGCCCTTGAAAACATTGCTAGGCAGCGGGTCATCCTTGAAACGGTGCGTGGCCTTCCCTTTTCTCAAATCTCTCCTCCATGCCAGATCCCTCGTCCGCGTCCGTATCCATTTCATCATCAGCCTCGTCCAAGGTCCTCTTGGTGGATTTTTTGCTGGCCCCTGCTTCATGCGCATTAGATTCAGCCGCTCCTCCAGTGGCTACATGGCCATTCCTCAAGTATTCATTGCCAGCTTGAACAACATCCCTCTTAGCTCGAAGGATAGTATTGTAGGTTTGAAGAAGAGTCTTCAACGACTCATCAAACGCCACTGCAAACCTCTGAGCCTGGACGATCTGAATTGATGGGATAAGATCCATCGAGTACATGGCCATGAGGTAAGCAGCTACCACTGTCGCCGAACGCTCGTTGCCAGATTCGCAAAAGACCAAGACTTTCCCAGGAGTCGAGGGGCAGTCTTCAGATCCGGATGCTTGATGGTTCCTGCTCTGTGCAAGTTGATACATGGAAGAAAGATGCGTATTGATAAGTTCGATTGCTCTCGGAAAGGCAGCTATAAGCTCTTGGTTTCCAGCTACATCGATGAAATTGCACTGAATCCCTAGCCCTACCGCTGCCTTGGAGCTGAGAAGCTTGGCCTGTGCGGACACGGTATTACGGACTGCCAGAACCATAGTAATGCCATTATCTTGAAGGAACTTCGAATCTCTCGCCGCAGACACCGGACCAAGGAACAGAAACGGTAAGACCTGTTGTGCCATCCTACGTTGCTCGTATCTCCAATCGATCATATTGTTCACGGTCATGAAGTCGCCGTACGTCACGGTTTTGAGGAATTCCGCGTTTGCGAAACCGCTAGATTCAAAATCGAATAACGAACTTTGATCGATGTGAAGATCTGGTAAGCCCAATGAGGTGAGTTGCGGCGGAGGCACGACGACCCTCGGTGGTGAAGGGACTCGGTAACTCCAGAGCTGTGCTGGCGAACTAGATCTCGCCATGTTGTGGAAAGGTTTAAGCGATTCTTTTGTGTCTACCATCCTGGCTGCTGGTGTTGCGAAGGAATGCGCGTGTGAAACGAGAGAATGAAACTCGAATTTGCAGTCCGCCTTGAATTATTTCTATTTCAAAGACAATGGAGAAGCTTGTAAACTGCTTGACAAAGTGTTGTAAACGTGAAAGAACAATGAGGATTGACAGTCAGGTGCTTGTTAGTCGCATTGTCGCGCCAGAGACGACAACAGAACCTCGCATTGGGTCAAGTCGCATCGAAACATCTCACGAGATGTGAAGACAGTGAAATGGGAAAGAACGGTCTAATCGTGCCACGCTGTCACCTACTAAAGTAGGTGCTGGCCACCCAAATGACGTACACCCCCCAAATGACGTTTTTTTTCCCTTATGTATCCAACCCCCCCCCACCTCAACCACACAACCACATCATGTCTGAATACTATATCAATTTGGAGTATCGTATAGAAGAGGCTACAGATGCATTTCATGACGGCGAATACAAGTTTGCAAGCACTGCAGCTCAGGCATTTGGAGTTCCTGTTCGAACGCTTCAAAGACGACTAGCCGAAACTCACATCTCATTATTTGAACGGAAATCACATGAATATGTTCTGAATACTGAGCAAAGGGAGGCTATATGTATATATTTGACACGTCTGGACAAGCTGTCGATTTCTGCTCGGCTGAGACATCTTCGGGGAGCAGCAAATTTCCTACTGCAGCAGGCAAATCCCGTGAATTCTCTTCGAGTTGAACAGCACTGGTCAGTACGATTTCTACAGCAAAATTCTCAGTTTTTCAAGAGAAAACAAACTTCTCTTGCCGCTGATAGAAAGACTTCTCTGACTGTTGAGGTGACAAAGCAACATTTCTACGATTTTCGAGATGTGCTGATCAAATATGCGATTCAATCGAATGACATATGAAACATGAACGAATCAGACTTTCGTATCGAAGTTGAAAGAGATCATTTAGTGATTGTCACGATCCTAGCCTTGCCAGGCTCAGCCTTCTAGCCTTGCCAGGCCTATCCTCGCTCCGTCACCTTGACTAGTCCCTATTGGGCCTAGCGTCGGCTGAGGA